>Ga0187815_10000174_pt1 | contig 32706 bp, 29 predicted proteins | sample NC_S_5_FD_132962 | JGI IMG/M metagenome (GOLD analysis project Ga0187815, IMG submission 132962) | Wetland sediment microbial communities from Neuse River Estuary, North Carolina, USA - ASW-S_5 | ecosystem: Environmental > Aquatic > Freshwater > Wetlands > Sediment | place: USA: North Carolina... | reverse complement strand
GCCAAATTCGCCGGCGCTGACCTGATCGGCATCCCCTGGCAGATTTTGGTCGGGCCCAAGGGGCTCGCCGAAGGCAAGGTCGAGGTGAAACGCAGAGCCGACGGCTCGCGGGAGAACATGAGCCCTGCCGACGTCGTCGCGCGTTTGAGCGGATAGGTATTATCCACCGCGCACGGGCCATTGCGGCCACATTTGGCCCGAATCATGGGATTATCGAGCTATGGACAAGACCATGACAGAGCCGCAACGCACTGCACCTTTTGCGCCATTCGAGTGGCTGCTGTCCGGACGCTATTTGCGGGCGCGCCGCAAGGAAGGATTCATCTCCGTCATCGCGGGCTTCTCGTTCCTCGGCATCATGCTCGGCGTTGCCACGTTGATCATCGTGATGGCCGTGATGAACGGCTTTCGCAAGGAGCTGCTGGACAAGATCCTCGGCCTCAACGGCCATCTTCTGGTGCAGCCGCTGGAGTCGCCGCTGACCGACTGGAAGGACGTGGCCGACCGCATCAGCCAGGTGCCGGGCATCCGCCTTGCCGCGCCCGTGGTGGATGGCCAGGCGCTGGCCTCCTCGGCGTTCAATGCCTCGGGCGTGCTGGTGCGCGGCATGCGCGCCGGAGACCTCAACAATCTAACCTCGATTGCCAAGAACATCAGGCAGGGCTCGCTGGAAGGCTTTGACGAAGGGCAGGGCGTCGCGATCGGGCGGCGGCTCGCCGATCAATTGTCGCTGCATGCCGGCGACACCATTACGCTGGTTGCTCCCAAGGGGGCAGTCACACCGATGGGCACCACGCCGCGGATAAAACCCTACAAGATCGCGGCCGTGTTCGAGATCGGCATGTCGGAGTATGACGCCGGATTCGTGTTCATGCCGCTGCCGGAAGCGCAGGCCTATTTCAATCGCAACAACGACGTCACCGCGATCGAGGTGTTCACCGCCAATCCCGACCGGATCGACACATACAAAAAATTGGCGACCGAGGCAGCGGGCCGGCCGGTATTCCTGGTCGACTGGCGGCAGCGCAACTCGACCTTCTTCAACGCGCTGCAGGTCGAGCGCAACGTCATGTTCCTGATCCTGACCATGATCGTACTGGTGGCCGCGCTCAACATCGTCTCGGGCCTTATCATGCTGGTGAAGGACAAGGGCCAGGACATCGCGATCTTGCGCACCATGGGCGCCTCGCAGGGCTCGATCATGCGAATTTTCCTGATCACGGGCGCCGCGATCGGCGTAGTCGGCACGCTCACGGGCTTCTTCGTGGGCCTGCTGATCTGCATGAACATCGAGTCGATACGCCAGTTCCTGTCCTGGCTGACCAATACCGAATTGTTCTCGCCGGAGCTGTATTTCCTCTCGCGCCTGCCCGCCGAAGTCGATTTCGGCGAGACCACCGCCGTCGTCATCATGGCGCTGACCCTGTCCTTCCTCGCGACGCTCTATCCGTCGTGGCGCGCCGCGCGCCTCGATCCCGTCGATGCGCTCCGGTATGAGTGAGGGCCAGATGGAGCACGGGGCGGATGAGGTACCGGTCATCTATCTTCACGAGATCAGGCGACAGTACCGTCAGGGCGAAGCCACGCTGACCATCCTCGACGGCGCCAAGCTCGCGCTATGGGCGGGACAGTCGGTGGCGCTGGTCGCGCCGTCAGGCTCCGGCAAATCCACGCTGCTGCATATCGCTGGCCTCCTGGAGACGCCTGACGACGGCGAGGTTTATGTTGCGGGCACGCCGACGTCGCAGCTGGCGGACGCCGATCGCACCCAGATCCGCCGCTCCGATATCGGCTTCGTCTACCAGTCGCACCGGCTGCTGCCGGAATTCACCGCGCTGGAGAACGTCATGCTGCCGCAGATGATCAAAGGCCTGAAGCGCTCCGAGACCATCAAGCGCTCGACCGAAATCCTGTCCTATCTGGGCCTGGCCGACCGCACCAATCATCGCCCGGCCGAGCTCTCCGGCGGCGAGCAGCAGCGGGTGGCGATCGCACGTGCGGTAGCCAATGCGCCGCGTGCGCTGCTCGCGGACGAGCCGACCGGCAATCTCGACCCGCAGACGGCCGAGCATGTCTTCAATGCGCTGATGCAGCTGGTGCGGGCCACGCGCGTGGCGATGCTGATCGCGACCCACAACATGGAATTGGCGAGCCGCATGGACCGGCGGGTGTCGCTCTCCAACGGGCAGGTCGTCGAGCTGGACTAATCTCAATAGATGGGTCGCGCCCGCCTGGGGATCGGCGGAGCCGCTGCGTGCGCGAAGAACGGGTTAATCACGCATTGCGCGGCGCGGCCCGATGCTGTCGCGTTGCATTGCGCGATCGACGTGTAGCCGCACTCATAATAGGTGACGGGACCATACACGTGGAGGCAGACCGGATAGTTCGTGCCGTAGGTTTGAGCGGCGGCCGGCTGGACCGTCGAAGCTCCTACGAGTACGAGCAGGGCAAACAGGGAACGCATCAGAATCTCCGTCGCGATTGGCGGCTGCGATCGTTTGGCGATACCGCCTTGGCATTGAAATCAGGGTTTTCGGCGCACCAGGCGTCGCGGCCGGCCGCACTGGCCTGACATTGCTGATAGCTTGCAAAGCTGCAGTCGCCGCGCCCGGCGGCGAAGTCGCAGCCCTTGATGCAGTAGGGGTATTCGCGGGCCATGGCGGGTGTTGCGATTGGGGCGCCCATTACAGCCATCGCCAGAACCGTCCAACGTATGGAATGCATCGCCGCTAATCCTCTGGCGCGAGCAGACAGCCGCCACCGGCGAGCGTCAACTCACGTTCGCTGGACGCACGATTACGTCCGGCATCGGACCGTCATTACCTGCGGTAGCCCGGCGGGGGAGGTGGCGGAGGCAGGGACCGCCCATAGGTGCCAGGCGGCGGGGCGTCATTGTCTCCGACATAGAAGGGGTTTGGGATGCAATAGAGCCGCCGCCCCGATGCGGTCGCCGCGCACTGCTCGTAGCTGGTGAACGTGCAATTGCTCAGGCCCGGCTGTTCATCGCCCTGGATGCAGAACGGATAGCGCGTGCCGACGGCCTGCGCCGAAGCAGTGGGGAGTGCGGCAAGCCCGCAACTGGCCATCAGCAACAACAGGGCGTGACGCATTCGAATCTCCCTTCGTCGGGGCGCCGAATGCGCCGCGTGATTCTCGGCCGATACCAAGCCGGGCACTCCGGTTCCCGTCAACTCACCTTCCCGCGTACCCCAGCACTTGCGATGCAAGGATTTGTTAACCCAACTTGTTGTGGTGCGATTTTTCGCCTTGACCGCAAGAACATAAATAGAACAATGTTCTTCATATGTTCCTTTCATGGAGGAAGAGGCCGGCCATGTTGAAGATTTTCGTGGAAGAAGCCGCAGCACTGGCGTCGCTGACGCTGTTCGTCGGGATGATTGCCGTCTGGGCGCAGCTCTTCACCCAGCTCTGATGGCGCCCCATTTGGGGAAAAGCGGGAAGGCTGATCGCGCGCCCGGCTTTCGCGTGGACTCGCGGTCGGTGAGCCTTCACCATCGCTCCAGCCCCTTGGCGAGTCGTCGGCTGGAACTAGCCGCGTTATCGCCTCCGCCGACAACACGCGAGCCCAACACCGTTCCATGCCCAGCGCCGGATTCGTCCATCTCCACGTCCATTCCGCCTATTCGCTGCTGAAGGGCTCGATCAAGATCGCCAAGCTCGGCGAGCTTGCCAAGGCCGACCGCCAGCCCGCCCTGGCGTTGACCGACACCGACAACATGTTCGGAGCGCTGGAATTCTCCGACAAGATGGCGGGCTACGGCATTCAGCCCATCGTCGGCCTCGAACTCGCCGTCGATTTCGGCGATCAGGATCCCAATGCCCGCAATGCGCATGCAACTCAGCCTGCGCGGATCGTGCTGCTTGCCGCGCGCGAGCGCGGCTACCGCAGCCTGATGCGGCTCAATTCGCGCGCCTTTCTCGAAACGCCGGTGCACCAGGCGCCGCACATCAAGTTCGACTGGCTCGCCGGCGATGCCGAAGACATCATCGCGCTGACCGGCGGGCCGGACGGCCCGATTGCGATGGCGCTTGGCGCCGGCAATGTCGAGCTTGCGGCGGCGCGCTGCGAGCGGCTGGCGGCAATGTTCGGCGACCGCCTCTATGTCGAGTTGCAGCGTCACGGCATGGACAAGGAACGCCGCGTCGAGGGCGGGCTGATCGATCTCGCCTATTCAAAGGGCCTGCCGCTGGTTGCAACCAACGAGCCGTATTTTGCTGGCAACGAGGACTATGAAGCCCATGATGCACTGCTCTGCATCGCCGGCGGCCGGCTGATCGCCGAGACCGACCGCGAGCAGCTCACGCCCAACCATCGCTTCAAGACGCGCGCAGAAATGGCCGTGCTGTTCGCCGACATTCCCGAGGCGCTCGCCTCCACGGTCGAGATCGCGGAACGTTGCGCGTTCCGGCCGATGACGCGCAAGCCGATCCTGCCGTTCTTCACCGTGGGCGCAGCGTCAAGCTCCGATGCGGCCGCCGTTGAAGCGGCCGAACTGAGGCGGCAGGCGGAGGAGGGACTTGCCAACCGCCTGCAGGTGCATGGGCTCGCACCCGGCATAAGCGAAGAGGACTACAGCAAGCGCCTTGCCTTCGAGCTCGACGTCATCAACCGCATGAAATATGCGGGCTACTTCCTGATCGTGTCCGACTTCATCAAATGGGCGAAGGGACACGGCATTCCGGTCGGGCCGGGCCGCGGCTCCGGCGCCGGCTCGCTGGTCGCCTGGGCACTGACCATCACCGATCTCGATCCGATCCGGTTTGGCCTGCTGTTCGAGCGCTTCCTCAATCCCGAGCGTGTGTCGATGCCGGACTTCGACATCGATTTCTGCCAGGACCGCCGCGGGGAGGTGATCTCCTATGTGCAGGAACGCTACGGCCGCGACCAGGTCGCGCAGATCATCACCTTCGGCACGCTGCAGGCGCGCGGCGTGCTGCGCGACGTCGGCCGCGTGCTGCAGATGCCGTACGGCCAGGTCGACAAGCTGACGAAACTGGTGCCGCAAAATCCCGCGGCGCCGGTGACCCTGGCAGCCGCAATCGAGGGCGAGCCGAAGCTGCAGGCGTTCCGCGATGAGGATCCCGTGGTGGCGCGCGCCTTCGACATTGCCCAGCGCCTGGAGGGACTGACCCGCCACGCCTCGACCCACGCCGCCGGCATCGTGATCGGCGACCGGCCGCTCAGCGAACTGGTGCCGCTCTATCGCGATCCCAAGTCCGACATGCCGGTCACCCAGTTCAACATGAAATGGGTGGAGCCCGCAGGCCTCGTGAAGTTCGACTTCCTCGGCCTGAAGACGCTCACCGTGCTTGACGTCGCGGTCAAGCTGCTCAAGCAGCGCAACATTCACGTCGACCTTGCGACACTGCCGCTCGACGATGCCCCGAGCTACCAGATGCTGGCGCGCGGCGACGTTGTCGGCGTGTTCCAGGTTGAAAGTCAGGGCATGCGACGCGCGCTGGTCGACATGCGGCCCGACCGTTTCGAGGACATCATCGCGCTGGTGGCGCTCTACCGCCCGGGGCCGATGGCGAACATCCCGACCTATTGCGCGCGCAAGCACGGCGACGAGGAGCCGGAATATCTGCATCCGATGCTGGAGCCGATCCTCAAGGAGACTTTCGGCGTCATCATCTACCAGGAACAGGTGATGCAGATCGCGCAAGTGATGGCCGGCTACTCGCTCGGTGATGCCGACCTGCTGCGCCGCGCCATGGGCAAGAAGATCCGTGCAGAGATGGAGAAGCAGCGCGCAATCTTCGTCGCAGGTGCGGTCAAGAACAATGTGCCGAAAGGGCAGGCCGAGACGATCTTCGAGCTGCTCGCCAAGTTCGCCGACTACGGCTTCAACAAGAGCCATGCCGCAGCCTACGCGCTGGTGTCCTACCACACCGCCTATATGAAGGCGCATTATCCGGTGGAGTTCATCGCGGCCTCGATGACGCTCGACCTCAACAACACCGACAAGCTCAGCGAGTTTCGCTCCGAGGCGCAGCGGCTCGGCATCAAGGTCGAGGCGCCCAACATCAATCGCTCCGGCGCCACGTTCGAGGTCGGCGACGGCACGATCTACTACGCCCTCGCGGCTCTGAAGGGCGTCGGCCCGCAGGCCATCGAACTGATCGTGGAGGAGCGCAAGAAGGGCGTGTTCACCTCGCTTGCCGATTTCGCCGCGCGCGTCAGCCCGCGCGCCATCAACAAGCGCATCATCGAGAGTCTCGCCGCCGCTGGTGCGTTCGACACGATCGAGCCGAACCGCGCGCGCGTCTTCGCCGGCGCCGATTCGATGCTCGCGGCCTGCCAGCGCAGCCATGAGGCGGCCACGTCGGGCCAGAATGACATGTTTGGCGGTGCGGCCGACGCGCCGTCGATCGTGCTGCCGCAGGTCGAGCCATGGCTGCCGTCGGACCGGCTGCGGCGCGAATATGACGCGATCGGCTTCTTCCTGTCCGGCCATCCGCTCGACGATTACGCAACTGTGCTCAAGCGCCTGCGCGTGCAGACCTGGGCGGAATTCTCGCGCGCGGTGAAGACCGGCGCCACGGCCGGCAAGGTTGCTGCCACCGTGGTCTCGCGCATGGAACGCCGCACCAAGACCGGCAACAAGATGGGCATCATGGGCCTGTCGGATCCGACCGGCCATTTCGAGGCCGTGCTGTTCTCGGAAGGTCTTGCGCAATATCGCGAGGTGCTGGAGCCCGGCGCGGCGGTGTTGCTGCAGCTCGGCGCGGAGCTGCAGGGTGAGGACGTCCGCGCCCGCGTGCTGCATGCCGAGCCGCTCGACGACGCCGCCGCCAAGACGCAAAAGGGCCTCCGCATCTTCCTGCGCGACACCAAGCCGCTGGATTCCATTGCTCGCCGCCTGAACATGCCGGAAGCGGCCACGACCAACGGCGGCTCCGTGCGCACGCCTCAGGCGAAGCCAGCGCCGGCACCCGTTGGCGGCGCCGATGGCGATGTCTCGCTGGTGCTGATGCTCGACCTCGAGACCGAGATCGAGATGAAGCTGCCCGGACGCTTCAAGGTCTCCCCGCAGATCGCAGGCGCTCTGAAGGCGGTGGCAGGCGTGATCGACGTGCAGACGCTGTAGAATAGACGCTCGTCGGCATTCTGCCGTCTCGGTCCGCCTTATTGGCACCCATCTTTGTTCAAATGCTGTTCAGGTTCGGGCGGGCTAAGTGTTCGGCAGGGAACCCGCTATCCGCGTGGATGGACAAGATGGGCGTCACCAGGAAATTTTCCGCAATCGCGTTGTGCCTTGCACTCGCGTTCGGCCTTGCCGGCATTTTCGGACCGGCATCCGCTCAGCAACAGGAAAAGCGCATCGCGCTCGTTGTTGGCAATGGCACCTATACCAAGTCGCCGTTGGCAACCGCCGCCAATGACGCCGGCCTGATCGCGCAAACGCTGCAGGCGGCGGGCTTCGATGTGGTCGGCGCGCGTGACCTCGACGGCGACACGCTGCGCCGAACCCTGCGGGACTTCATCCAGAAGGCCGAGACTTCCGGCCCCGACACCGTCGCGATGATCTATCTGGCCGGCTATGGCATGCAGCTGGCCGGCGAGAACTATTTCGTCCCCGTCGATTCCGCGATCGGCCGGGAGACCGACATTCCGACAGAAGCCTTGCGGATCGGCGACTATGTCCGCCGCCTCGGCTCGCTGCCGCTGAAGGCGAGCATTGTGGTGCTGGATGCCGCGCGCCAACAGCCTTTCGTCGAAGGAGGACAGCCGATCGCAAGCGGCCTTGCGCTGGTTGAACCCGAGCCGCGCATGCTGATCGCCTTCAATGCGGCGCCGGGCACCGTCGCGCCGGTCGAGCAGGGGCCGTACGGGACCTATGCGCAGTCACTTGCGGAGATGATCCGCACCGGCGGGTTACCGCTGCCTGAGCTTTTTGATCGCGTCAGGCTGCGCGTCAACGAGAGCACCAAGGGCGCACAAGTGCCCTGGCATGCCCAGAAGCTCGATACGAGTTTCGTGTTCTTCGATCGTGCGCCCGATGCGCCCGCGCAAGCGCCGCCCGATCAGGCTGCCGAGATCAGGAACCGGCCGATCCGCGACCTCGGCGCCAGAGACGCCTACGCCGCAGCGCTCGAGCGCGACACGCTGCAGAGCTATGACGAATTTGTTTCGGCGTATCCCGGTGATCCCATGGCCAAGCGAGTGCGGGCGCTCGCGGCCGCACGGCGCGAGGCAATCACGTGGATGCGCTCCTATCGCGCTGACACACCGGACGCCTATTGGTCCTATCTCCGCCGCTATCCCAACGGGCCGCACTCCGCCGACGCGCGGCGCCGGCTTGCCATCCTGACCGCGCCGATCGAGCCGCCACCCACCTTCGCAGTCATGGACTATGACGTGCCGCCGCCGCCTCCAGAGGAGATCGTCTATATTGATCGCCCCGTACTGATGTTCAGCGATCCTTATTATGACTTCGTGCCGCCGCCACCACCGCCGGTATACTTCTTGCCCCCGCCGCCGCCGGACTTCGTCATCCTCGCGCCGCCGCCACCGCCGATCGGGCTGTTCATCCTGCCACAGCCGGTGTTCGTGCCGATCCCGGTGTATGTCCGCGCGCCCGTCTATGTGGCGCCGCCGCCGAACAACATCATCTTCGCCAACATTCACAACACCACCGTGATCAATAACGTGATCAACCGGCCGGCTGCGCCACCGCCTGGTGCCGCCTCGGCGCCGGGGCAGGGCGCTCCTGGAGCGCCGCTTGGCGCCAGGGGAGGCATTCCGGTTGCAGTATCAGGTGGTGCCACCCCGGCCTTACCGCCTTCGGTCGCGCAAAGGGCCACGCTGATCCAGCAGGGCAAGGCGCCGGTACCGCCGAGCGCGTCGATCAATCCGGTGCTGGCCAGACCGGGAATTCCGGGAACGCCGGCTGGTCCAGGGGGGGCCGTGCCGAGCGCGCTGCCCGCCAACGCGCCAGCGGTGACGCCGCAAGGCCAGCCGCTGCCAAGAGCGAATACGCTGCCGGTGCCCGGGGCCAAGGGCGCGCCTCCGCTGCCACCCGCCGGCGCGGCGGGAGTGCCAATCACCAATCCCAATGCGAAATCCGCGACGCCCTCCGCACCAGAGCGGGGTACGCCTATGGCTCCACAGCAGGGCACGGCACCCACCGTTGCAGCGCCTGCTGCGCCAGCAGGGGCAGGCCTTCCCAAAGGCGCGCCGCCACGTGCGCCTGCTTCGGTCGTCGGCTCGCCGAAGGCCGGTGGCCCGCCGAGCGCTGCGGGATCTCCGCCAAGACCGGGTGCGGCTGCGTTGACGCCGCCGCCACCGCCATCCAGCGCGGCTGGCGCGCCACCCAGATCCAGCGTAACGGCTGTTCCGAAGCCGCCGCAAGGTGCTCAGCCGCCTATCCGCGCTCCGACAGCGGCCCCACAGCCACGGATTGCGACACCATCGCCGCCGCCCCGGATGAATGCGCCGCCGCCACCGCCTCCGAGAGCGAGCGCTCCACCGCCGCCGGCCCGCGTCGCAGCGCCATCGCCGCCGCCAGCGCGGATGAGTGCTCCACCACCGCCACGGGTAAGCGCACCCCCGCCGCCGCCGGCCGCACGGGTGGCCGCACCCCCGCCACCTCCACCGCGCATGGCTGCGCCGGCACCAAGGCCGGGTGCGCCACCACCTGCGGCCGCCAAGCGCTGTCCGCCCGGTGTGCCAAACTGCTGAAATGCGGCCGCATCGGCCTTATCTGCACGCCAGCGGCGTTCGCAGGGCGTACCGAAGCGGGCTGAAATATCGGAAATTGGCGCTGGAATTCCTTGCGAAATAGCCGGCTCGGCTCTATAAGCCGCGCCATCTCACACGGAAACATGGCTCATCAAGGCCGTCCGGTGGCAGCCGGGCCGAAAAGGCTCGTTTGCTCACACGTTTCCGGAGGAACCAACCGGAGAACCAAGACTATGGCGCTACCTGAATTCACTATGCGTCAGCTGCTCGAAGCTGGCGTGCATTTCGGCCATCAGGCCCACCGCTGGAATCCGAAAATGGCAGAGTACATTTTCGGCGCCCGCAACAACATCCACATCATCGACCTCGCGCAGACGGTGCCGATGCTGCACCGTGCCCTGCAGGCTGTCAGCGACACCGTGGCCAAGGGCGGCCGCGTGCTGTTCGTCGGCACCAAGCGGCAGGCGCAGGAGGGCGTTGCGGATGCTGCTCGCCGTTCGGCGCAGTATTTCGTCAATTCGCGCTGGCTCGGCGGCACGCTGACCAACTGGCGCACCATTTCGGCCTCGATCAAGCGCCTGCGCCACCTCGACGAGGTGCTCGCTTCGGGCGAAGCCAACTCCTACACCAAGAAGGAGCGGCTGACCCTGCAGCGCGAGCGCGACAAGCTCGATCGCTCGCTTGGCGGCATCAAGGACATGGGCGGCTTGCCCGACATGATCTTTGTGATCGACACCAACAAGGAAGACATCGCGATCCAGGAAGCGCAGCGGCTCAACATCCCTGTCGCGGCGATCGTCGACACCAACTCCGATCCCAAGGGCATCACCTATGTGGTGCCGGGCAATGACGACGCCGGCCGCGCCATCTCGCTCTACTGCGACCTGGTGGCCCGTGCGGTCATCGACGGCATCTCGCGTGCGCAGGGCGACGCCGGCATCGATATCGGTGCGGCGGCCAAGCCCGTGCAGGAGGATCTTCCTGCAGCCTCGGCGGGATTCCAGGGTCTGGCCGGTCCGCGCGGACCTGCCGACGATCTCAAGAAGCTGCCGGGCGTGTCCGGCGCGATCGAGAAGAAGTTCAACGATCTCGGCATCTTCCACTACTGGCAGCTTGCCGAACTCGATCACGACACCGCCCACAAGATCGGCGAAGAAGTCGGGCTTTCCAGCCGCGCCGATGCCTGGGTCGCCAAGGCCAAGGCGCTCACCGCGGAAGCGGAATAATTCGACGCATTCGACGTGGCCGGGTCTCCCGGCCACCGCTTGGTTTTCTCAACTGACGCATTACCTGCGGCGGGTGCCGGCGAGGTCTTTGACCGCGCCGTACCCGCCCTGGCAGGCAAGAAGGACGTATAGCGATGGCTACGATCACTGCAGCGATGGTCAAGGATCTGCGCGAGTCCACCGGCGCCGGCATGATGGACTGCAAGGCGGCGCTCACCGAGACCGCGGGCGACATGCAGGCGGCCCAGGACTGGCTGCGCAAGAAGGGTCTCTCCAAGGCCGCGAAGAAGGCTGGCCGCGTCGCTGCCGAAGGCCTGATCGGCGCGCTGACCAAGAGTAACAAGGGCGTCGTCGTCGAGGTCAACTCGGAGACCGACTTCGTGGCCCGCAACGGTCAGTTCCAGGGCCTCGTCAAGATGATCGCGCAGGTCGCGCTCGACGCCGGCGCCGATGTCGAGAAGATCAAGGCGGCCAAGGTCGGCAGCGTCACGGTGGAGACCGCGATATCAGATGCGATCGCCACCATCGGCGAAAACATGACGCTGCGTCGCGCTGCCTCGCTCGAAGTGGGGCAGGGCGTGGTCTCAAGCTACGTCCACGGGGCCGTGATCGACGGCGCCGGCAAGATGGGCGTGCTGGTTGCGCTGGAATCGGCCGGCAAGGCCGATGAGCTTGCCGCGCTCGGCCGCCAGCTCGCGATGCATGTTGCGGCCGCCAATCCGCAGGCGCTCGATCCGGCCGGCCTCGATCCGGAAGTGGTCAAGCGCGAGAAGGACGTGCTGGCCGACAAGTATCGCCAGCAGGGCAAGCCCGCCAACGTGATCGAGAAGATCGTCGAGTCGGGCCTGAAGACCTACTACAAGGAAGTCTGCCTGCTCGAACAGGCCTTCATCCATGACACCGCCAAATCGGTGGCGCAGGCGGTCAAGGAAGCTGAGGGCAAGGTTGGTGGCCCTGTGAAGATTGCCGGCTTTGTGCGCTATGCTCTCGGCGAGGGAATCGACAAGCAGGAATCCGATTTCGCGGCCGAAGTCGCGGCAGCCAGCGGCAAGAAGTAACCGCCGGCCAGCGCTTTTCCGGCGCAGGTGTGCGCCGGGCAGGCGGACCTGCGCGGGAGGAGAAAGCGATACGCAATGGCTGAGCCGGTCTATCGTCGCGTCGTGGTCAAGCTTTCGGGCGAATATCTCGCCGGCCAAAATTCTTTCGGCATCGACCAGCCGACTGTCGATCGGCTCGCCGGCGACCTGATTGCGGCGCAGAAGCTCGGCACCGAGGTGGCGGTTGTGATCGGCGGCGGCAATATCGTCCGCGGCGTGGAGGTCTCCTCGCGCGGCGTGTCGCGCCCGACCGGCGATACCATGGGCATGCTGGCGACAATGATGAATTGCCTCGCGCTGGAATCGGCCATCGAACGCAAGGGAACGCCGGCGCGGACGCTGTCCGCTTTTGTCATGCCCGAGATTTCCGAGCTGTTCACCCGCAGTGCGGCGCACAAATACCTAGCCGAAGGCCGGATCGTGCTGCTCGGCGGCGGCACCGGCAATCCCTTTTTCACGACCGACACCACCGCGGTGCTGCGGGCCGCCGAAATTGGCGCCCATGCCGTGCTCAAGGCCACCAATGTCGATGGCGTCTACAGCGCCGATCCCAAGAAGGACCCGTCGGCCAAGCGCTTCGACCGCCTGACCCATTCGCAGGCGATCCAGGGCGGCTACAAGGTCATGGATGCAACCGCATTCGCGCTTGCTCGCGAGACGTCGCTGCCTATCATCGTGTTCTCGATCGCCGAACCGGGTTCGATCGGCGCGATCCTGCGTGGCACCGGCCACGGCACGATCGTCGCCGGCTGACCGGCGATTGCCGTCAATGCCGCATGGCGGGCGACGGCGGATTCTGAGGGAAGGGAGAGGGTTATGCCCACACCTGGTTTCGACATCAACGAAGTGAAGCGCCGCATGCAGGGCGCAACCCAGTCGCTCAAGCATGAATTGGGCGGCTTGCGCACCGGCCGCGCAGCGGCGTCCATGCTGGAGCCGGTTCAGGTTGACGCCTATGGCAGCCATATGCCGCTCAACCAGGTGGCTACCATCAGTGTGCCCGAACCGCGCCTGCTCTCCGTGCAGGTCTGGGACAAATCGCTGGTCAAGGCCGTTGAAAAAGCGATTGTGGATTCAAACCTTGGCCTGTCGCCCGCAACTGAGGGTCAGGTGCTGCGCCTGCGGGTGCCCGAGCTGAACGCGGACCGCCGCAAGGAACTCGTCAAGGTGGCGCACAAATACGCCGAAGCGGCCCGCGTGGCGGTCCGCCACGTCCGCCGCGACGGGCTCGATATCGTCAAGAAACTCGAGAAGAACCACGAAATCTCCGAGGACGACCAGGAACGCCTGTCCCATGACGTGCAGAAGGCAACCGACGGCACCATTGCCGAGATCGATGCGCTGCTCGCGGCTAAGGAAAAGGAAATCCTCACGGTTTAGGTATTGCCGATGACGAACGCCGCAGCCCCCGCAACCGATGGACCGGATCGCTCCGGTTATCCCCTCCATGTCGCGATCATCATGGACGGCAACGGGCGCTGGGCGGCTGCACGCGGCCTGCCGCGGGCGGAAGGTCATCGCCGCGGCGTCGAGGCGCTGCGCCGCGTGGTACGGGCGGCGCATGAGCTCGGCATCGTCTATCTCACCATCTTTTCCTTCTCCTCGGAAAACTGGTCGCGGCCGGCGACCGAAATCGGCGATCTCTTCGGCCTGCTTCGCCGCTTCATCCGCAATGACCTTGCGACGCTGCACCGTGACGGCGTGCGGGTGAGGGTGATCGGCGAACGCACCGGGCTCGAGCCCGACATCTGCGCGCTGCTCAACGAGGCCGAAGAACTGACGCGCAACAATACCCGCCTCAACCTGATCGTCGCTTTCAACTACGGCTCGCGCCAGGAAATTGCCGGCGCTGCGCAGCGGCTGGCGCGCGAAGTCGCTGAAGGCAGACGCGATCCGGCTTCGATCGATGCCGATGCGCTCGGCCAGTATCTCGATGCGCCCGACATTCCGGATCCCGACCTGATCATCCGCACCAGCGGCGAGCAGCGGCTGTCGAATTTCCTGATGTGGCAGGCGGCCTATAGCGAGCTCGTGTTCGTGCCAATCCATTGGCCCGATTTCGACAAGGCGGCGCTGGAAAGCGCGATTGCCGAATATGCACGGCGCGAGCGCCGCTTCGGCGGCCTGGTTGCGAAAACCGGATCGTGACCGAGAGCGAAGCCACGCCGCCGACGCCAGCCGAGCAGGGGGCGCGCAACCTTCTGATGCGGGTGCTTGCCGCCGTCGTGCTGGCTCCGATCGCCATCATCATCGCCTGGCTCGGCGGATGGCTGTGGGCCCTGCTGGTGATGCTCGCCACCATCGGTCTTTATCTCGAATGGCTGACGATTGTTGGCCTGGTGCGCGAATGGCGCGCAACCGTGCCGGGCGTCGCGGCACTGGCGATTGCCGGTATTTGCCTGATCGCCGGAAGGCTCGATGCCGCGTTGATCGCGCTCGGCATCGGTCTCGTTGCCGTCGCGGTGCTTTCGCCGGAGCGGCGCAGCTGGTCTGCGACCGGATTTGTCTATGCGGCCGCTGCGGAGATTGCCTCGGTGCTGGTGCGCCAGGATGCCGCGAACGGCTTTGCGGCGCTGTTCTTCGTCCTGCTGGTGGTCTGGGCGGCCGATATCGGCGGCTATTTCGCCGGCCGCGGCATCGGCGGCCCGAAACTCTGGCCCCGCGTGAGCCCGAAAAAGACCTGGGCCGGCGCGATCGGCGGCTTCATTGGAAGTTTGGCCGTGGCAGGGATATTTGCCGCTGTCGGCGCCGGAAAAGCGGGGCACCTACTGGGTTTAGGGGCGTTCTTGTCTGTGATTTCCCAGCTTGGCGACCTCTTCGAATCCGCGGTAAAGCGGCGTTTCGGCGTCAAGGATTCGAGCCACATCATTCCCGGCCATGGCGGACTTCTGGATCGCCTGGACGGTTTTGTCGCAGCGGTGGTGGTGGCGGCGATTTTGGGCTTCCTGCGGGGCGGCGCCGATGGCGTCGGCAGCGGTCTTATGATTTGGTGAGGCTATGAGCGCAGTTCCATTGCGTAACAACAAGGCCGCTGCGTCCGCCGTGCGCAGCGTGACAGTGCTGGGTGCCACCGGCTCCATCGGCGACAGCACGATGGATCTGTTACGCGGCGCGCGCGAGCGTTATCGCGTCGAGGCGCTGACTGCGAACGGCAATGTCGAGGCGCTGGCCAAGCTCGCGAAGGAATTCGACGCGCGCTTTGTCGCGATTGCCGATCCAGCGCGCCTTGGCGAGCTCAAGGAAGCGCTGGCCGGCACGCGCACCGAATGCGGGGCAGGTGAGAGCGCCATCATCGAGGCTGCCGCGCGTCCGGCCGATTGGGTGATGGCTGCGGTGAGCGGCGCGGCGGGACTGAAGCCGGCGCTCGCGGCCGTCGATCGCGGTGCTGCGGTGGCGCTCGCCAACAAGGAATGCCTCGTCTGCGCCGGCGATTTCTTCATGCAGCGCGCTGCGAAGGCAGGCGCCTGCATCCTGCCTGCGGATTCCGAGCACAACGCGCTGTTCCAGGCACTTTCTTCCGGCAATCGCGAAGAGCTCGTGCGCGTCATCATCACCGCATCGGGCGGTCCGTTCCGCACCTGGGCTCCCGCCGATATCGAGCAGGCTACGCTCGAGCAGGCGCTGAAACATCCGAACTGGAGCATGGGCCGCAAGATCACCATCGATTCCGCATCGATGATGAACAAGGGCCTCGAAGTCATCGAGGCCTCGTACCTGTTCGCGCTGACCCCTGATGAAATCGACGTGCTCGTGCATCCGCAGTCGATCGTTCACGGTATGGTGGAATTCTCCGACCGTTCGGTGGTCGCGCAACTCGGCACGCCCGACATGCGCATTCCCATCGCGCATTGCCTCGGCTGGCCCGACCGCATTGTCGGGCCTTCGGCCAAGCTTGATCTTGCCAAGATCGGCCAGCTCACCTTCGAGTCGCCCGATTTTGAACGGTTCCCGGCATTGCGCCTGGCTTATGAAGCGCTACGTACAGGGCGTGGTGCGACCACGGTTTACAATGCCGCCAACGAGATCGCCGTTGCAGCTTTTGTTGCAGGCCAAATCAGATTCGGCGGCATCGCGCGCTTGGTCGAGGCGACGCTGAACGATTGGATTCGCACTGGGAACCGGGCGCCGCTGACCTCGGCGGACGACGCGATTTCCGTTGACCATATTGCGAGAAATAAGGCCGCCTCCCTATTGCCTCAAATTGCCTTAAAGGCATCTTAGAGGGTTGGGGACGGGGCCTTCGGCCCTCGTCGAGGGGAACTGGATGTCTGATCTTTTCCTAAATAGTTTCAATACGTTGAGCCATGGGCTCATCGGCTACATCGTCCCCTTCTTGTTCGTGCTCACGATCGTCGTGTTCTTCCACGAGCTCGGCCACTTTCTGGTCGCGCGCTGGTGCGGCGTGAAAGTGTTAACGTTCTCGCTCGGCTTCGGTCCGGAGCTGTTCGGTTTCGACGACCGTCGCGGCACGCGCTGGAAGGTCTCGGCCATCCCGCTCGGCGGCTATGTCAAGTTCTTCGGCGACGACACCGAGGCTTCGACGCCTTCGAGCCAAGCGCTGGCCAGCATGACGGCCGAAGAGCGTGAGGGCAGCTTCCATCACAAAAAGGTTGGACCGCGCGCGGCGATCGTCGCGGCCGGTCCGTTTGCGAATTTTGTGCTCGCGATCGTCATCTTCACCTGCCTGTTCACCTTCTTCGGCAAGCCAAGCACGAGTGCGCGCGTCGACAAGGTCGAGGTCGGCAGCGCAGCTGCCGCAGCCGGCTTTCAGCCCGGCGACGTCGTGACCGCGATCGACGGCAATTCGATCGGCAGCTTCATGGACATGCAGCGTTACGTCAGCGTGCGCGCCGGCGAACAACTGACATTCACCGTGAAGCGCGGCAACGGCACTGTCCAGCTGACGGGAACGCCGCAATTGCGCGAGACCAAGGATCCGTTCGGCAACGCCCACAAGACCGGCGTGCTTGGGCTGACCCGCGAGACCTCCGCAGGCGAGGCCACGACCGAGCGGGTTGACCCTGCGACGGCACTCTGGCTCGGCGTCAAGGAAACCTGGTTCGTCGTCGACCAGACGCTGTCCTACGTGGGCAACATCTTCCGAGGCCGTGCCAGCGCCGACCAGATCGGCGGTCCGATTCGGATCGCGCAGATTTCGGGCCAGGTCGCAACCCTTGGAATCATCCCGCTGCTGCATCTGGCCGCCGTGCTGTCGATCTCCATCGGGCTCCTGAACCTGTTTCCAGTTCCCTTGCTGGACGGTGGTCACCTTCTGTTCTATGCGGCCGAGGTGGTTCGAGGCCGCCCGCTGTCGGATCGGGCGCAGGAATATGGATTCCGCGTCGGCCTGGTGCTGGTCCTGATGTTGATGGTTTTCGCGTTTTACAATGATTTCCATCAGGTTCCGTGGCTCAGGAATCTGTTTGGATGAGGGACTGGGGGCGCGGACACCGAGAAAAGGCTTTTTTGTGACGTTGCCGATGCGCAACGTGTTGGAATGAAAATGGAATTGCGCTGCGCGAGAGCGTTTGCCCCCCCGGCAAAATTGGCTACAAGCAGGGCAACAGGTTGGGAATCTGTCGGTCCGCTGGGGAGTTGGGCCGGCACTGGAATGACAAGGGCGCGTAGCGCATGAATTTTGGAATGCGAGTACGGGGGGGCTTGTTCGCTGCCCTGATCATGTACGCTGTGCCGGTCGCCGCCACGCTGACGGCTTCGCTTGTCTCGTCGCCGGCGTCTGCCCAGACGGCTGCCTCGATCGTGGTGGAGGGGAACCGCCGCGTCGAAGTCGAAACCATCCGCTCCTATTTCCGTCCCGGTCCCGGCGGCCGTCTCGGCCAGGCCCAGATCGACGATGGCCTCAAGGCGTTGATTGAAACCGGCCTGTTCCAGGACGTCCGCATCAACACCCGGGGCAGCCAGATCGTCGTCACCGTGGTGGAAAACCCGGTGATCGGGCGTATCGCCTTCGAAGGCAACAAGAAGGTCAAGGACGAACAGCTCTCGGCCGAAATCCAGTCCAAGCCGCGCGGCACCTTCTCGCGCCCGATGGTGCAGTCGGACGCGCAGCGCATCGCCGAAATCTACCGCCGTTCCGGCCGCTATGACGTGCGCGTCAACCCGGAAATCATCGAGCAGCCGAACAACCGCGTCGACCTCATCTTCACCATCACCGAAGGCACCAAGACGGGCGTGCGCTCGATCGAGTTCGTCGGCAACGTCGCATATTCGTCCTATCGCCTGCGCGACGTCATCAAGACGCGTGAATCGAACCTCTTGAGCTTCCTCGGCGGCGCCGACGTCTACGATCCGGATCGGGTCGAGGCGGATCGCGATTTGATTCGCCGTTTCTATCTGAAGAACGGTTATGCCGACGTGCAGGTGGTGGCGGCGCTGACCGAGTACGATCCGGAGAAGAAAGGCTTCCTGGTCACGTTCAAGATCGAGGAAGGCCAGAAATATCGCGTCGCCTCCGTCAACTACGTCTCCTCGATTCCGAATTTCGACGCCAGTGTGCTGCGTTCCTGGTCGCGCGTCAGCGTCGGCGCAGTGTACAACGCCGAGGCGCTGGAGAAGTCGATCGAGGAAATGCAGATCGAGGCCTCGCGCCGCGGCTACGCCTTCGCAGTGGTGCGGCCGCGCGGCGACCGCAATTTCGAGGCGCATACCGTGTCGATCACCTTCGCGGTCGACGAAGGCCCGCGCACCTATATCGAGCGGATCAACGTCCGCGGTAACACCCGCACCCGCGACTACGTGATTCGCCGCGAGTTCGATCTCTCCGAAGGCGACGCCTACAACCGCGCGCTGGTGGATCGCGCCGAGCGTCGCCTGAAGAATCTCGACTTCTTCAAGACGGTGAAGATCCTGACCGAGCCCGGCTCGTCGAGCGACCGCGTGGTCCTGATCGTCGACCTCGAAGAGAAATCGACCGGCGACTTCTCGGTCTCGGGTGGCTACTCCACCACCGACGGCGCGCTCGCGGAGGTCAGCATCTCCGAGCGCAACTTCCTGGGACGAGGCCTGTACGCCAAGGCGGCGGTGACCTACGGCCAGTATGCGCGCGGCTATTCGCTGTCGTTCGTCGAGCCATATTTGCTCGATTACCGTGTGGCGCTGGGTCTTGACCTCTATCAGCGCGAACAATTGGCCAACAGCTACATCGCGTATGGCACCAAGACGTTCGGCTTCAGCCCGCGGCTCGGCTTCAGCCTGCGCGAAGATCTGGCGCTGCAGTTGCGCTACTCGATCTATCAGCAGGAAATCGAGCTGCCGTCCGCGCTGCGGAACTGTAACAACGATCCGAACAATCCGTTCATGGCGTTCAATCCGACACCGTCCTTCGTGAACGCGGTCGGCGGCCCGGGTAACTTGCCGGCACCGGCGACTGACGTGTCGGGCGTCGGCCTGTGGTGCTACAGCGATGGCGAAGCTTCGCTGCCGGTGCGCAAGGAGCTGCAGAGCGGCAAGGTGCTGACCTCGGCGCTCGGCTACTCCTTGAATTACAACACGCTCGACAACAACAAGAACCCGACCGACGGTCTCTTGATCGACTTCCGGCAGGATTTCGCCGGCGTCGGCGGCGACGTCACCTATCTGAAGACGGCAGGCGACCTGAAGTACTACACGCCGCTGATCTCCGATATCGTCGGCCTCATCCATCTGCAGGGCGGTGTGCTCACCAAGATCGGCCAGGACCTGCGCATGCTCGATCACTTCCAGATGGGCCCGAACCTCGTCCGTGGCTTTGCGCCGAACGGCATCGGTCCGCGCGCGATCAATCCGTTCGCATCCATGGACGCACTCGGCGGTACCAAGTACTGGGGCGCATCGTTTGAATTGCAGATGCCGTTCTGGTTCCTACCCAAGGAAGTCGGCTTGAAGGGCTCGGTCTATGCCGATGCCGGCGGTCTGTTTGACTATCAGGGGCCGACCACTTGGGCCTTTACCGGCGAAACGACGACGCCATTCGGGCAGCGCGGAGGTAACTCGAACTGTGCACCGCCGGTCGTGAACCCGCCCTATGCCGGCACCTGTACCGGACTGGTGTATGACGACAGCAGGGTGGTCCGCACCTCGGTCGGTGTGGGTCTGATCTGGGCCTCGCCGTTCGGTCCGCTGCGCTTCGACTATGCCGTGCCGCTCACCAAGGGTCAGTTCGACCGCGTGCAGCAGTTCAAATTCGGCGGCGGCACGTCTTTCTAAGGGGACTTTGGTGTGATTGGGTACGCCCCGCGCAAGCGGGCGTACCAGGTAACCGCAGCCGGGACGCGGCTCTAAAGCCCCGGGAGCGGGTTCTGGTGCGGTCATTTGCTTGATCGCGACGGGTGATATGGCGCAGCCGACATTCTTCCAAAAACCTTCTCCGACGACGCTGGCGGATGTCGCAGCGCTCGCGAAGGCAGTGCTTGCCGATCCCGCGCGCGGCAGTCTCGAGATTCGGGGCCTCGCCTCCCTCGATGAGGCCGGCCCGCGGCACCTCGCGTTCTTCGATAACCTCAAATATGCCGACCAGCTCGCCGCCACCAAGGCCGGCGCTTGTCTCGTCAGCGACCGCTTTGCCGCGCGGGTGCCTGCCCACGTCGCGGTGCTGAAGGCGGCTCAGCCATTCCGGGCCTTCGTCAGGATCGCGCGCGAGTGGCACGGCGACGCGCTGCGCCCGCAGTCATGGGTCGGCAATGAGGGCATCGCGCCGTCGGCGATCATCGATCCCACGGCGCGTTTGGAAGACGGGGTGGTAGTCGATCCGCTGGCGGTGATCGGGCCCGGCGTCGAGATCGGCGCAGGCACCGTGATCGGTGCAGCGGCCGTGATCGGCCCCGGCGTGAAGATCGGCCGCGACTGCAATGTCGGCGCCCACACGGCTATCCAGGCGGCCCTGATCGGCAACAACGTGCTGATTCACCCTGGCTGCAGCATCGGGCAGGACGGCTATGGCTTCGTGTTTTTCGGCCCCGAAGGGCATTTGAAGGTTCCGCAAACCGGCCGTGTGCTGATCCAGAACGATGTCGAGGTCGGCGCCGGCAGCACCATCGACCGCGGCAGCCTTCGGGACACCGTGATCGGCGAGGGCACCAAAATCGACAATCAGGTCCAGATCGGCCACAATGTGACCATCGGCAGGCACTGCCTGCTCGCGGCCCAGATCGGGCTCGCCGGCAGTCTGACGATTGGCGATAACGTGGCGCTCGGCGCCAAAGTGGGGATCAACAACCACCTGAAGATCGGCGACGGAGCCCAGGTCACGGCGATGAGCGCGGTGAAGGACGACATTCCGCCCAACGGGCGTTGGGGTGGCCACTTCGCCAAGCCGACCAAGCAGTGGTTCCGGGAGATCGTGGCGGTCGAGCGCCTGGTGCGCGACGGCCAGGCCGACCCGAAGGGCGAGGGGCAGGAGTGATGGAGGAAGCACCGGTCAAGTTCGATGTCATCAGCATCGAGGACATCCTGAAAACGCTGCCGCACCGCTACCCGATGTTGCTGATCGACCGGGTAATCAACATTCGCACCGACTACAGCGGCATCGGCGTCAAGAATGTAACCTTCAACGAACCGTGCTTCCTCGGGCATTTCCCCGATCGCCCGGTCTACCCCGGTGTCATGATGATCGAAGCTATGGCGCAGACCGCCGGCGTCATCGGCATCCGCTCGGTAGAAGGCACCGAAAAACCCCGCGCCGTGTATTTCCTCACCATCGACAAGTGCAAGTTTCGCAAGCCCGTGATGCCCGGCGACACCATCGAGTACCACATGCGCAGCATCGGCCGGCGCAAGACCATGTGGTGGTTCCACGGTGACGCCATGGTCAACGGCCAGGTTGTTGCGGAAGCAGATGTCGGCGCGATGCTGACCGACTGACTGGCATGAAGAAGATCGATCCGACTGCGCGTATTGAGGACGGCGCCGTGATCGGCGACGGCACCACGATCGGACCTTATTGCGTGATCGGCGGCAACGCCGTGATCGGTGCGGATTGCACGCTGGCCGCGCATGTCAGCGTCAGCGGGCACACGAGCATCGGCGCGGGTTGCACGATCTCGCCCTTTGCCGCGCTTGGCGGTCCGCCGCAGGATCTGAGCTACAAGGGCGAGCCGACACGGCTTGAGATCGGCAGCGGCTGCACCATCCGCGAGGGTGTGACGATGAACATAGGCACGGTCAAGGGCGGCGGGCTGACGCGCGTCGGCGACCGCGGCTTCTTCATGAACAACAGCCATGTCGGCCACGACTGCACGGTCGGCAACGACGTGATCTTCGCGACGTCGGCGACGCTCGGCGGCCACTGCGAAATCAGCGACTTCGTCTATATCGGCGGGCTGTCGGCGGTGCATCAGTTCACGCGGATCGGACCGCAGGTGATGGTTGGCGGCGTCTGCGGCGTGCGCGGCGACGTCATCCCGTTCGGCCTCGTCAACGGCCAGCATGCGGTGCTCGAGGGCCTCAATATCATCGGCATGAAGCGCCGGAAATTCACCAAGGAGCGCCTCGCCGCCGTGCGCGCCTTTTATCAGAAACTGTTTCACGGCCCCGGCATCTTTGCCGAGCGTCTTGCGGCCGTGCAGCCGATGGCGTCGGAAGATCCGGCCATCGCGGAAATTCTGACTTTCATCGCTCAAGCAAGACACCGTGCGCTGTGCCTGCCGGCCGACAGCGGCAAACGCGCACACTGAACGGGGGGATCGCCGCAGGCCATGACATCAGCGGCACCAAACCTCTCTTCGCCGGTGGGCGTGATCGCGGGCGGCGGCGCCCTGCCGTTTGCGGTTGCGGACTCGCTTGCCGCGCGGGGCATCGCCGCTGTCATCTTTGCGCTGAAAGGCGCCTGCGATCCGGCAGGGGTCGCGCGCTTCCGCCATCACTGGATTTCCGTCGGGCAGATCGGCAAGGCGACAAGGCTGTTTCGCAGCGAAGGCTGCCGCGAGCTGATCTTCATCGGCAGCCTGGCCCGGCCGGCGCTGTCGGATATCAGGCTCGATTGGGGCACGTTGCGCGTGATGGGGAGCGTCGTTGCGGCTTTCCGCGGCGGCGATGATCATCTTCTCTCCAGCATCGGCCGCATCTTCGAGCAGGACGGCTTCCGCATGATCGGCATCGGGGACGCCGCGCCGGATCTGCTGATGCCCGCGGGATGCGCCACTCGCGCTGCACCGGACGATGCTGCGGCCGCGGACATCACGCTGGGAAGGGGCGTGCTGGCCGCGCTCGGTCCGTTCGACATTGGCCAGGCGGCGGTTGTGATCGATGGCCATGTCGTAGCCGTCGAGGACATCGAGGGCACCGACGGACTGCTGGCGCGCGTGGCGCGGCTGCGCGAAGAGGGCCGCATCCGCGCCGGCAGCGGTCGTGGCGTGCTGGTGAAGATGCCGAAAAGCAGCCAGGATTTGCGGTACGACTTGCCGACCGTCGGTCCGCGTACCGTGGAAGGGGCGGCGAAAGCCGGCCTTGCCGGCATTGCGGTTACCGCTGGCAATACCCTTGCGGCCGAGCCGCAGGCCATGATCGAGGCCGCCGACAAATGCGGCCTGTTCATTACGGGCATTTCGGCGTGACCGCGGCACGGACCAGCCCGGGTATTGCCCGCAGGATATTCCTGATCGCGACGGAGGAATCCGGCGACCGGCTCGGCGCCAACCTGATGAAGGTGCTGCGCCAGCGCCTCGGCGGCGCAGTGCAGTTCGAGGGCGTCGGCGGCCGCGCCATGGCAGTCGAGGGACTGAACTCGCGCTTTCCGATCGAGGAGTTGTCGATCATCGGGCTTGCCGCCGTGGTCCGGCAATTGCCGGCGATCATGCGGCGCATCCGCGAAACGGCCGATGCCGTGATCGCGTCGGCGCCCGACATCCTTGTCATCATCGACAGCCCCGACTTCACCCATCGCGTGGCCAAGCGCGTGCGCGCGAAGGCGCCGAATATCCCGATCGTGGACTATGTATCGCCCACCATCTGGGCGTGGCGGCCGGGCCGGGCGCGCGCGATGAAGCCCTATGTCGACCACGTGCTGGCGCTGCTGCCGTTCGAGCCCGCGGCGTATGAGCGGCTGCACGGGCCGCCCTGCAGCTATGTCGGCCATCCCCTTACCGAGCAGATTGCGCAGCTTCGCCCCAACGCGACAGAGCGGGAGCGGCGCGAGGCAAAGCCGCCGGTGCTGTTGATCCTGCCGGGCAGCCGGCGCAGTGAGATCAAGCATCACATGACGGCCTTCGGCATGACGTTGACGCGGCTGCAAGCCGAAGGCGTCGCGTTCGAGGCGGTGCTCCCGACCATGCCGCATCTCGAGGCGGCCATCGCCGCCGCGCTGAAATACTGGAAGATCCAGCCGCGCGTCGTCATCGGCGAGGAGGAGAAGCGGGCAGCTTTCCGCATGGCGCATGCCGCGCTCGCCAAATCGGGCACGGTGACGCTGGAACTCGCGCTTGCTGGCGTGCCAATGGTCACGGCCTACCGCACCGGCGCAATGGAAGCCTTTATCCTGCGGCGGGCGATCCGGGTGAACTCGGTCATCCTCGCCAACCTCGTGGTCGGAGAGAACGTCGTGCCGGAATTTTTGCAGGAGAACTGCCGCTCGGAGCAGCTGACGCCAGCGCTACGCGATGTCATCGGCGACACGCCGCTGCGGCGGAAGCAGGTCGAAGCGTTCGCCCGCATCGATTCCATCATGTCCACCGGCAACCAGCCGCCGAGCGTCCGCGCCGCCGACATTGTGCTGGCGACGATGCGAAAGGCCCGCGCGGCGGGTTGATCGCGAGCAAAAAGAAAAAGCCGGATGCGGCGAGCGCATCCGGCTTTGCAAATCCGCGGGTTTACCGCTTACTTCCGCTTGTCTACCGGCACGTAGTCGCGGCGGGCGACGCCGGTGTAGAGCTGGCGCGGACGGCCGATCTTCTGCTGCGGATCCTCGATCATCTCGCTCCACTGGCTGATCCAGCCGACGGTGCGGGCGACCGCGAACAGCACGGTGAACATCGAGGTCGGGAAGCCCATCGCCTTCAGCGTGATGCCCGAATAGAAGTCGACGTTCGGGTAGAGCTTGCGGTCGATGAAATACTGGTCGTTCAGCGCGATCTTTTCCAGTTCCAGCGCGACCTTCAGCATCGGATCATCGCCATGGCCGGTTTCCTTCAGCACGGCGTGACACATCTTCTGCATGATTTTGGCGCGCGGATCGTAGTTCTTGTAGACGCGGTGGCCAAAACCCATCAGCCGGACTTCGCTGTTCTTGTCCTTCACCTTCTTGATGAAGTCCGGAATCTTGTCGACCGTGCCGATCTCGGACAGCATCGCGAGCGCGGCCTCGTTGGCGCCGCCATGGGCCGGGCCCCAGAGGCAGGCGATGCCAGCTGCGATGCAGGCGAACGGATTGGCGCCGGAGGAGCCGGCGATGCGCACCGTCGATGTCGAGGCGTTCTGCTCATGGTCGGCATGCAGGATGAAGATCTTGTCTAGCGCGTCAGCGAGCACCGGATTGATCTTGTATTCCTCGCAGGGCACCGCAAAGCACATGTGCAGGAAGTTCTCGGCAAAGGAGAGCGAGTTCTTCGGATACATGAAGGGCTGGCCGACGGTGTACTTGTAGGCCATCGCCGCCAACGTCGGGATCTTGGCGATCATCCGCATCGAGGCGATCATGCGCTGCTGCGGGTCGTTGATGTCGGTGGAGTCGTGATAGAACGCGGCCAGCGCGCCGACGGCTGCGACCATGATCGCCATCGGATGGGCGTCACGGCGGAAACCCTGGAAGAAGCGGGCCATCTGCTCGTGCACCATCGTGTGATGGGTGACGCGGCTGTCGAAATCCTGCTTCTGCGCCTTGGTCGGCAGTTCCCCGTAAAGCAGCAGGTAGCACGTCTCGAGGAAGTCACCGTGCTCGGCGAGTTGCTCGATCGGGTAGCCGCGGTATTCGAGAACACCGGCGTCGCCGTCGATATAGGTGATCTTGGACTGGCAGCTTCCCGTCGAGGTGAAGCCGGGGTCGTAGGTAAACATGCCCGCCTGGGCGTAGAGCTTGGCGATGTCGATGACATCGGGCCCAACCGTGCCGCTCAGGATCGGGAAATCATAGCTCTTGTTGCCGACCGTAAGGGTCGCTGTTTTGTTGTTGGATTTGGCGTCCATCGTTGTAGTCCCCGATGAATTCGTTGCGAAAATCAGGCTGGCTGGATGCTTTCTCCTAAGGAGAACGCAAGGCTCGGCCTGATTGTCTAGAAGGCGGCGGAAGATGGGTATCTTATTGCCCTGTGCGCTGCAAGATGGACGCAGGTAGGGTTCCCAGCGCGCTTCGGGCGAAGCGGGCACCGGTTCGCGTGAACAAAACGCACCGGATCAAGAACCCTTGAGGCTCGGTTCTGATTTGGTCAAAACCGAAGCTCTACGCCACCTGATCGCCGAGCCGGGCGAGGCATTCCTCGCGGCCCAGTACCGCCAAAACCTCGAAAATGCCGGGCGAGGTGGTGCGCCCCGTCAGCGCCGCGCGCAGCGGCTGGGCGACGGCACCGAGCTTGAGGTTATTCTGTTCGGCGAAATCCCGCATGGCAGCTTCAGTCGTCTCCGCGCTCCAGGGCGAAACCGCTTCCAGCCGGGTGCGCAGCCTTCCGATCAACGCGCGGTTGTCGTCCGTCAGCAGCGCCTGCGCCTTTGCCTCGATCTCCAGCGGCCGGTCGGCGAAGATGAAATAGGAACCGGCGATCAGCTCGATCAGCGTCTTGGCGCGCTCCTTCAGGCTTGGCATCGCCTGCAGGAGCTGCGCGCGGGTCGTTTCGTTGAGCTTTGGCTTCAGCGCGGCCCCTTCGGGGACGTAATCCAGCACGTCCTCGAACATCCTTACCAAAGTCTTGTCATCGGTCTGGCGGATGTAGTGGCCGTTGAGGTTTTCCAGCTTGGCGAAATCGAAGCGGGCAGCCGAGCGGCCGATGCCGGAGAGGTCGAAGGCGTCGATCATCTCCTGTGTGGAGAATATCTCCTGGTCGCCATGGCTCCAGCCGAGCCGCACCAGATAGTTCCGCAGCGCCGCCGGCAGATAGCCCATGGCGCGGTAGGCGTCGACCCCGAGCGCGCCATGGCGCTTGCTGAGTTTTGAGCCGTCCGGCCCATGAATCAGCGGGATGTGTGACATGCTCGGGATGGCCCATCCCATTGCATCGTAGATCTGCTTCTGGCGCGCGGCATTGATCAGGTGGTCGTCGCCGCGGATGACATGGGTGACGCCCGTGTCGTGGTCGTCGACCACCACCGCAAGCATGTAGGTAGGTGTGCCGTCTCCGCGCAGCAGCACGAGATCGTCGAGGTTCTCGTTTTGCCAGACCACGCGGCCCTGGACCTGGTCCTCGATCACGGTCTCGCCGGTCTGCGGCGCCTTGAGGCGGATGGTCGGCTTCATGCCTGCCGGCGCCGTCGCCGGATCGCGGTCCCGCCACATGCCGTCATAGAGCCGGGTGCGTCCCTCGGCGCGGGCTTTTTCGCGCATCGCGGCAAGCTCTTCCGGCGTGGCGTAGCAGCGATAGGCCTTGCCGTCGGCGAGCAACTGCTCGGCGACCTCGCGATGGCGCGCGGCGCGGCTGAACTGGTAAATGACGTCGCCGTCCCAGTTCAGCTCCAGCCATTTCAGCCCGTCCAGGATCGCCCCAATCGCGGCCTCGGTCGAGCGCTCGCGGTCGGTGTCCTCGATGCGCAGCAGCATCTTGCCGCCGTGCTTTTTGGCATAGAGCCAGTTGAACAGCGCGGTGCGCGCGCCTCCAATATGGAGGAAGCCGGTCGGGGAGGGGGCGAAGCGGGTAACGATGGAAGAGGTCATGATCAGGCTGGTAAGGCGGTAAACGGCGCTGGTGTATAGCAGGAACCGGCCATAACTAAAGCCCAACTCTGGGGCCCCGGCCGACTCATGAGGCTTGGCGGGCGAGGGCGAATTTGGCAGAAGGGCCGCCAGAAATCAGGAACCCGTTAATGACGACAGAACCGGTGACGGCAGAGGCAGGGCGCGACTTCATCCGCGACATCATCCAGGCCGACCTCGCATCGAAGAAGTACAGCCGGATCGTGACCCGATTCCCGCCGGAGCCGAACGGCTATCTGCATATCGGCCATGCCAAGTCGATCGCGCTCAATTTCGGCATTGCCCAGGAGTTCGCCGGCCAGTGCAACCTGCGGTTCGACGATACCAACCCGACCAAGGAAGAGCAGGAATACATCGATTCCATCCAGGCGGACGTGCGCTGGCTCGGCTTCGACTGGGCCAACAACCTGTTCTTTGCCTCCGATTATTTCGAGCGGCTCTATGAGTGGGCGGAAGGCCTGATCAAGGCCGGGCTCGCTTACGTCGACGACCAGTCGCAGGAGGCGATCCGCGTCAACCGCGGCACGCTGACCGAGCCCGGCAAGAATTCGCCGTTCCGCGAGCGCTCGGTCGAGGAAAACCTCGACCTGTTCCGCCGCATGAGGGCGGGCGAGTTTCCCAATGGCGCGCGGGTATTACGGGCGAAGGTCGACATGGCCTCGCCCAATATCAACCTGCGCGATCCCGTGATGTACCGCATCCTGCATGCGCACCATCCGCGCACCGGCGACAAATGGTGCATCTATCCGAGCTACGACTACGCGCATGGCCAGTCGGACGCCATCGAAGGCATCACGCACTCGATCTGCACCCTCGAGTTCGAGGACCATCGGCCGCTCTACGATTGGTTCATCGAGAAGCTGCCGGTGCCGTCGGAGCCGCACCAGTACGAATTTGCCCGGCTGAACCTGACCTACACGCTGCTCTCCAAGCGCGTGCTGACGCAGCTCGTGCGCGACGGCCACGTCGCGGGTTGGGACGATCCGCGCATGCCGACCATTGCCGGCTTGAAGCGCCGCGGCGTGCCGCCGGCGGCGATCCGCGAATTCATCCGGCGCATTGGCGTCGCCAAGGCCAATAGCGTGGTCGATGTCGGCATGCTGGAATTCTGCATCCGCGAGCATCTGAACAAGACGGCGCAGCGCCGCATGGCGGTGCTGCGGCCGCTCAAGGTCGTGATCGAGAACTATCCGGAAGGCCAGGTCGAGGAGCTCGAGGCGGTCAACCATCCCGACGATCCCGCCGCCGGCACGCGCAAGATCAGGTTCGGCCGCGAGCTCTATATCGAGCAGGACGATTTCATGGAGAACCCGCCGAAGAAATTCTTCCGGCTCTCTCCGGGCAACGAGGTGCGCCTGCGCTACGCCTATTTCATCAAGTGCCGCGAGGCGATCAAGAATGCGGCCGGCGAGATCGTCGAGCTGCGCTGCACCTACGATCCCGCGACCAAGGGCGGCAACGCGCCCGACGGCCGCAAGGTCAAGGCGACTATGCACTGGCTGTCCGCGCAGGATTCGATCCCTGCGGAAATCCGCATCTACAACCAGCTGTTCGCCAAGCCGAACCCGGACGCCGGCAATTTCGCCGCGGACCTCAATCCGCAGTCGCTGGAAATCCTGAAGGACGCGCGGATCGAGCCGGCAATCGCGCAAAGCAACTCGCCCGAGCCGATGCAGTTCGAGCGTCAGGGCTATTTTGCCCGCGATCCGGATTCGACGGCGGATAGGCCCGTGTTCAACCGCACCATTGGCCTGCGCGACACCTTTGCCAAGGAAGTCGGCGGCAAGGGGTGAGGCCATGGCAAGCGCCGCGGACGACATCGCTGCCGATATCATTGCAAAATGGTCGGCGGCCTTCGCAAAACTCGACGCCGCCGCGCTTTCCTCGCTCTATTCGAAGCACGCGCTGTTCTACGGCTCGAACCCGACGCTCTACCGCGGCCGCGACGGGGTGAAGTCCTACTTCACCGGCCTGCCGCTCTGGAATGCGCGGAATGTCCAATTCACCGGCGTATCGACAGAGGCGGCCGGCTCCGATGTCGTCAACATGGCCGGCACCGCAAATTTTTCCGTCGACGGCGCGGGCCTGACGGTGAAGATCACCTGGGTCATCATCCGTGAAGACGGTGACTGGAAGATCGTCAGCCACCACGTCTCGTCCCAGGCCCCGCTGATCGATCAGGTGCGATAACAGGGCCGCGCCCGGCGGCGTTCCTCGCGCGGCGGTACAGGGTCTTTTCCCGCGGTCGTGATGCTTGCGGCCGCTGCCGCCAGGCTGGTCACGGTCACTGATGCGATCGGGTGTCAGATGTCGTAATACAAATGGAATTCGTAAGGATGGGGACGCAGCCGGATGGGGTCGACCTCCTTCTTCCGCTTGTAGTCGAGCCAGGTTTCGATCACGTCGGCAGTGAAGACGTCGCCGCGCAGCAGAAAGCCATGATCGCGCTCGAGCGCGTCAAGCGCCTGGTCCAGCGATCCCGGTGTCGACTTCACCTCCTTTGCCTCGGTGGGCGGCAGGTCATAGAGATTCTTGTCAATCGGGCTACCCGGGTCGATCTTGTTGTTGATGCCGTCGAGGCCGGCCATCAGCATCGCAGAAAAAGCCAGATAGGGATTGCATGAGGGATCCGGCGAACGGAACTCGACGCGCTTTGCGCGCGGATTCGGCGAATACATCGGAATGCGGCAGCAGGCCGAGCGATTGCGCTGGGAATAGACCAGGTTGATCGGAGCCTCATAGCCCGGCACCAGGCGCCGATAAGAGTTCGTGGTGGGAGCGCAAAGCCCGCAGAGCGCCCAGGCGTGGGTCAACAGACCGCCGATGTAGTAGCGGCCGAGTTCGCTCAGCTCGGCGTAGTCGCCGCTGCTGTAGAACAGGTTGGTCTCATTCTTCCATAGCGACTGATGAACGTGCATTCCCGAGGCGTTGTCCTCGAACAGCGGCTTCGGCATGAATGTCGCGGTCATGCCGTTCAGGTGAGCGGTGTTTTTCACCACGTATTTGTAGATCATCAGGTTGTCCGCCATGCGGGTCAGCGTGGTGAAACGCATGTCGATTTCATTCTGGCCGCCGGTTGCGACTTCGTGATGATGGGCTTCGATCTGGATGCCCAGCCGTTCCATCGTCAGCACCATTTCGGTACGAAGAGCCTGCATGCTGTCGGTGGGAGGAACGGGAAAGTATCCCTCTTTCGGGCGTGGCTTGTGACCGAGGTTCGGTCCTTCCTCCTTGCCGGTGTTCCAACTGCCTTCGCCGGAATCGACTTCGTGGAAGGCGTAGTTGATGCCCTGACCGTAGCGCACGTCGTCGAAAACGAAGAACTCCGCTTCGGGGCCGAAGTAGCTGGTGTCGGCGCGGCCCGTACCTTTCAGATGGGTCTCGGCCTTCTGGGCGATATAGCGGGCGTCGCGGCTATAGGATTGCCCCGTCACGGGGTCGCGGATGTTGCAGATCAGAACCAGGGTCGCGTCAGGGGAATAGGGGTCGAGGAAGGCCGTGGACGGGTCGGGGACGACCAGCATGTCGCTTTCCTGGATTTCCTGGAAGCCGCGGATCGATGAGCCGTCGAATCCGATGCCTTCGCTCAGGGCATCAGCGCTTGCTGCGCTTGGTGGGACCGAAAAATGTTGCCATACCCCAGGCAGATCGGTGAATCGCAGATCGATCATCTGCACCTTTTCGTCCCGGAGCGCCTTCACGACGTCTTCGGCTGTCGCACATTTGGGAAACATGGCTTCGCTCCTGTTGTGGAGAGCCGCGCTTTGCAGTCGTGTGACGGTTCGGCCGCGACCAGGCGGCACCGTGCTCGGCATTCCCGGGCCGGCAGATTCAGCTTTGATGCGGCCCGCGCATTATTTTCATGGCGTCTTCGATATGCCGCCAGGTTTTGGCCAGTTCGGTCTCGCCTTTGGCTTCGAGCTCAATGGCGTTCTGGGCCGCCTCCGCAATGGCCTTGGGACCATGTGCTTCCAGCAACTGCCGCGCATAGTCGTGGATTTCGATTTCTCGCATGGCGTCACACTCCTCTCGTTCCGGGCGCAACCGCAAATTTCAGTCGGGCCGGGAACCGTAGATGTCGACACCTGGTCAAGCGCACACAGTGTCATCCTGCGGCGGCTCACTTGCAAGGGCGCTTTCGGGTCTGCTGCTAGCGAAATTGGACACCGCCGCGGATGCGGCAGCGGCAACACAGCGCAGGCCGGACTGATGTCGTCCCCCTTGCAGCCTCCCATATTCATGGAAGAGGGGAGGTGAGTATCATGCGCATTCAACACTGGCAGGACGTTGCCAGCCTGTTGGTGGGTGTGTGGTTGGTCCTGTCGCCCTTTGCGCTCGGCTTCGGCGGAGCTGCGGCCGGGATAACCATTGCCCTCGGGTTGGGCGTGATCCTGTTCGCCGTCGAGGCATTCTTCATTCCATCCTATCTGGAGGAATGGGGCGAGATACTTCTGGGCCTGGCTCTGCTGCTGGCGCCCTGGGCGGTCGGCTACGAGACCAGCTCTGCCATGATCAGCAGCGCGCTGGCGGGCATCTTGGTCATTGTGCTGGCCGGCTGGGAGCTGTTGACCGATCGTGACTTCACGACGTGGTGGCACGATCGCTGGCACAGGGCTGGCTGAGCGGGGCGAACCAGAACGATTGACCCGACCGCCCACGCGGTGGCGGTCGGATGGACGGGCATAGCCTGGAATCTGAGCGGGTTGCTCCGCTACGGTGCGGTTCTCGGCTCGATCGGCTGCCAGATGCTTGTCTTGCGTGTCTCCGGCATCACAAAGACGGCAATCACGAAGCACACCGCGGGAACCAAAATCGGGTAGAGCAGCGCGTAGCCGATACTGCCGGTGGCCG
>Ga0187815_10000173_pt1 | contig 32730 bp, 28 predicted proteins | sample NC_S_5_FD_132962 | JGI IMG/M metagenome (GOLD analysis project Ga0187815, IMG submission 132962) | Wetland sediment microbial communities from Neuse River Estuary, North Carolina, USA - ASW-S_5 | ecosystem: Environmental > Aquatic > Freshwater > Wetlands > Sediment | place: USA: North Carolina... | reverse complement strand
GATCGGGCACGGTGGGCCCGGAGGCGATCGCCGAGGGATCGTCATGCGGCACGTCCGAGATCGCGAGCGTCACGATCTCGGCGGCGCGCTGGCCGGCGCGCGCCAGCCGTCCGCCCTTGATGCGCGAGAGGTGCTTGCGCACCACGTTCATCTCGCCGATCGGCGCGCCGGAACGGAGCAGCGCGCGGTTGACCTGCTGCTTCTGCGCAAAGGAGACGCCGTCGGCCGGCGCGATCCAGTTGGCGGAGCCGCCGCCGGTGATCAGCACCAGCAGCAGGTCGTCGGCGCCCGCTTCCGCCGCCAGCCGCAGCGTGTCGTCGGCGGCCTTCAGCCCGGCCTCGTCGGGCACGGGATGGCCGGCTTCGATCACCTTGATCCGGCGTGTCGGCAGGCCATGGCCGTGGCGCGTGGTGGCGATGCCGACCAGTCGCGATGGCTCCAGCTTCAGCGCGTCGAGATAATGCCGCTCGCAGCTTGCGGCCATCGCGGCCGCGCCCTTGCCGGCGGCAAGGCAGATCACCCGCCCCTTCGGCACTGGCGGCAGGTGCCGGCCAAGCACCACGTCGGGATGCGCCGCGGCAACCGCCGCATCGAAGATCGCGCGCAGGAGAGGGCGTCGGTCGGTCATCGCTTTCAGGGTCCGGGAATTTGAATTTGAGGAGAGGCCGTTATCCGATTTATCGGCGAAAAAGAAAACCCCCGCGGGCGGCGCCCGCGGGGATGTCTCGTTGGCCTATCGGCCCGTAGGATTCGCCAATCAGAGCGCTTTCAAGCGAAGCGGGTAAGGGTTCGCGTGAAGAAAACGCCTCCAAACAAGGCTATCCGCCGACGTCGCCGCTCATGACCTCGCCGAACAGCTCCCAGGTATCGCCCTTGAAGCGTTGCAGCTGAACCTGGGAGATCGGTGCGAAATCGGTCGGCGAAGTGTTGACCTTGACGCCCGGCAACAGGCCGCCGAGTTCGAGGTTCTTGAGGTTCGCCGCCTGCTTCATCACGTTCTCGCGGGTGAGATTGTCTCCGCACTGCTTGAGCACTTGCACCAGGCCCTGGGCGACCGTGTAGCCGAACATCACGCCGCCATCGGCGCGGTTGGCTTCGGGATAGTACTTGTCCAGGAACTCGTTCCACGCCTTCATCCCCGCATCGTTCTTCCATTGCGGATCGGTCGGATCCTTCAGGTAGGCCGAGGAGATGATGCCTTGCGCGTTCTCGAATCCGGCCGGCTTCAACACGCTGCCGACCGAGGCCGACACGTTGTTGAGGAAGTGCACCGGTTTCCAGCCGATCTCGGCGTTCTTTTTGATCGCCTGCGCCGCGAATTTCGGCGTGGTGATGTTGACGAACACGTCGGCGCCGGAAGCCTTCAGCTTGACGATGTGGCTGTCGATGGTCGGCTCGGAGACTTCATAGCTCTCCTCCAGCACGATCATCGAGGTCTTGGAGCCGAGCCCGTCCTTCAGGCCCTTCAAATAGTCCTTGCCGTAATCGTCGTTCTGGTAGAGCACGCCGATCTTCGCATTGGGATGGTTCTTCAGGATGTACTTGGCGTAGATCTGGGTCTCGCTCTGGTAGTTGGGCTGCCAGCCCATGGTCCAGGGGAAGTCCTTCGGATCGTTCCACTTGGTGGCGCCGGTGGCGACGAACAGCTGCGGCACCTTCTTTGAATTCAGGTACTTCTGGATCGCCGTGTTCGACGGCGTGCCGAGCGGGTTGAACACCAGCAGAACTTCGTCGCTCTCCACCAGCTTGCGCGCCTGTTCCACCGTCTTCGGCGGCGAATAGGCGTCGTCGTAGGAGATGAAGTTGACCTTGCGGCCGTTGATGCCGCCCTCGGCATTGATCTTCTTGAAGTAGGCTTCTTCCGTTTTTCCGATCACGCCGTAGGCCGATGCGGGGCCCGAATAGGGCATGATGTTGCCGATCTTGATTTCAGTATCGGAGGCACCGGTATCGTATTTCTTTTGCGCCAGTGCACCGCTCGAGGAAGCGGCGACCACGGCGAATGCGGCAGAAAGCACCGCGAGTTTGGTGGTAACGGACATTCCGTCTCTCTCCCTTTGTGTTGCAATCACGTATGCCAGGCTCCTGAACGGGGCTCTTGTCGGCATCCTGTACCTACCATTTCGGCCGGAACATCACAATAAAAGCCCCCCGCGCCGTCAGCGCGAGGGGCTGAGTCTTTTGGCCTAGGGGGTCGGCTAGCCGCCGACGTCGCTGCTCAGGATTTCCCCGAACCGCTCCCAGGTGTCGCCCTTGAACTTCATCAGTTGCAGTTGCGAGATCGGCGCGAAGTCGGTGGGCGAGGTATTGACCTTGACGCCCGGCAACAGGCCGCCGAGTTCGAGATTATTGATGCTCGCTGCCTGCTTCATGATGTTTTCGCGGGTAAGGTTATCGCCGCAATTCTTCAGAACGTGGACGAGGCCTTGGGCCACCGTGTAGGCGTACATGACCGAGCCGTCGGCGCGATTGGCTTCGGGATAATACTTGTCGAGAAACTCGTTCCAGGCCTTCATGCCCGCATCGTCCTTCCACTGCGAGTCGGTCGGATCCTTGAGATAGGCCGAGGAGATGATGTCCTGGGCGTTGTCGAAGCCGGCCGGTTTCATCACGCTGCCGACCGAGGCCGACACGTTGTTGAGGAAGTGCAACGGCTTCCAGCCGATCTCCGCGTTCTTCTTGATCGCCTGCGCGGCGAATTTCGGCGTCGTGATGTTGATGAACACGTCGGCGCCGGACGCCTTCAGCTTGACGATGTGGCTGTCGATGGTTGGCTCGGAGACTTCATAGCTGTCTTCGATCACGATCATCGAGGTCTTGGAACCCAGCCCGTCCTTCAAGCCCTTCAGATAGTCCTTGCCGTAGTCGTCGTTCTGATACAGCACCGCGATCTTCGCGTTCGGATGGTTCTTGATGATGTATTTGGCGTAGATCTGCGTCTCGCTCTGATAGTTGGGCTGCCAGCCCATCGTCCATGGAAATTCCTTCGGCTCGTTCCACTTGGTGGCGCCGGTGGCGACGAACAGCTGCGGCACCTTCTTGGTGTTCAAGTACTTCTGGATCGCCGTGTTCGGCGGCGTGCCGAGCGGGTTGAAGACCAGCAGCACCTCGTCGCTTTCCACCAGCTTGCGCGCCTGCTCCACTGTCTTCGGCGGCGAGTAGGCGTCGTCATAGGAGATGAAGTTGATCTTGCGGCCGTTGATGCCGCCCTCGGCGTTGATCTTGCGGAAATAGGCCTCCTCGGTCTTGCCGATCACGCCGTAGGCGGAGGCCGGGCCCGAGTAGGGCATGATGTTGCCGATCTTGATTTCGGTGTCGGTCGCGCCGGTATCGTACTTCTTCTGTGCGAAAGAAGGATCGCTGCTGGCGGCAAGCAATGCGAGGGCAGCCGACAAGGCCCCCAGTCGCAGTTGGTTGATGGGCATTCTCGTCTCCCTGAATCGGATGTGATGTGCATTGTTCTGGAGACAGGCGCTTGTTGGCCATTGCCCGGCATTGAATACCTTCTGCCGTCAGCCAGCAACAAAAAGCCCCCGGCGACGGAGTCGCAGGGGGCCTGTTTTTTAGTCGAATACGCCCGCGCGGTTAACCGCGGGACGGAATATTACTGGCTGACATCGCCGCTCATGATGTCGCCGAACAGCTCCCACTTCTCGCCCTTGAAACGCATCAGCTGAAGCTGCGAGATCGGGGCGAAGTCGGTGGCCGACGTGTTGATCTTGACGCCCGGCAGCAGCGTGTCGGGCTCGAAGTCCTTCAGGCTCGCCGCCTGCTTCATCACGTTCTCGCGGGTGAGATTGTCGCCGCACATCTGCAGCACCTTCACCAGGGTCTGTGCCGCGCCGTAGCCATAGACCACGGAGCCGTCGATCTTGTTGCCTTCGGGATAGTATTTGGCGAGGAAGTCGAGGAACTTCTTCATGCCGGGATCATTGTCCCACTGCGAATCGGCGCCGTCCTTGGCGTAGGCCGCCGAGATGATGCCTTGCGCGTTCTCGAAGCCGGCCGGCTTGATCACGCCGCCGACCGATGCCGAGACGTTGGTGAGCAGGTGCATCGGCTTCCACTCGATCTCCGCCATCTTCTTGATCGACTGCGCGGCGAACTTCGGCGTCGTGATGTTGATCAGCACGTCCGCGCCGGAAGCCTTCAGCTTGACGATGTGGCCGTCGATGCTCGGCTCGGAGACTTCATAGCTCTCCTCCAGCACGATCTGCGACGCCTTCGCGCCAAGCCCATCCTTCAGGCCCTTCAGGTAATCCTTGCCGAAATCGTCGTTCTGGAAGAGCACCGCGATCTTGGCGTTCGGCTTTTCCTTCAGCACGTACTTGGCGTAGATTTGTGCTTCGCTCTGGTAGCTGGGCTGCCAGCCCATGGTCCAGGGGAAGGTCTTCGGCTCGTTCCACTTGGTGGCCCCGGTGGCGACGAACAGCTGCGGCACCTTCTTGGAGTTCAGGTACTTCTGGATCGCGGTGTTGGACGGCGTGCCGAGCGGGTTGAACACCAGCAGCACTTCGTCGCTCTCGACCAGCTTGCGTACCTGCTCGACCGCCTTCGGCGGCGAATAGGCGTCGTCGTAGGTGATGTAGTTGATCTTGCGGCCGTTGATGCCGCCCTCGGCATTGATCTTCTTGAAATAGGCCTCTTCGGTCTTGCCGATCACGCCATAGGCGGATGCGGGGCCCGAATAGGGCATGATGTTGCCGATCTTGATCTCGGTGTCGCTGGCGCCGGTGTCGTATTTCTTCTGAGCCAGTGCAGTTCCGCCGGTGGCAACGAGGGTAACAAGCGCCGCCGACACTGCGGCAAGCCGCAGTTTCGCTTGGGTCGTCATAGATGCTCCTTTTTGTTGATTTTGCTCAGTTTACTTCCTGAGTCTGCCGATCAGTTGCTGGGCAACGATGGCCACCTGCCTTGCGCCATGCGGCACGAGGAAGATCACGATGAAGAGCAGCACGCCGAACACGGCGCCGGAGAGACCCTTGTTGATGCTCTCGGCGATGTTAGGCACGAAGATGATGAAGGCTGCGCCGATGAACGATCCCGGCAGCCAGCCGACACCGCCCACCACCATGCCGAGGAACAGCGAGATGGCGAGGTTGATGGTGTAGCCGTCCGGCGCCACGAACTGCACGGCGATGGCCCCCAGGCCCCCGGCGATGCCGGTAATGCCGGCACTGACGCCGAACGCCAGCGTCTTGTACAGCGCGACATCGACGCCCATCGCGGAGGCGGCGATCTCGTTGTCGCGGATCGCCATCAGGGCGCGGCCCGAGCGCGAGCGCAGCAGGTTGATGGAGCCGATATAGATCGCCAGCGTGACCGCGAGCGTGAAGTAGTACAGCCACATGTCCTGTCCCATCGGCAGCCCGAAGGGCGCATCGGGCTTGGTGACGACGAGGCCCTGCACGCCGCCGGTCCAATGCTCGAGGAAATTGAGCTTCAGCAGCTGCGGCATGGCGACCGCCAGCGCGAAGGTGGCGAGTGCCAGGTAGATGCCGGAAAGCCGCAAAGCGGGCTTGCCGAACAGGAAGCCGGCGGCAAACGACACCAGCCCGGCGATCGGCAGCGTCAGCGCGTAGTTGATGTTGGCGTTTTCCATCAGGACGGCCGACGTATAGGCGCCGATCGCATAGAACGCGCTCTGGCCGAGCGAGAACTGTCCTGAGCCGCCGGTCAGGATGTTGAGCGCCAGCACCGCCAGCCCATAGATCATCACCATCGTCATCTGGAAGATGATGAAGTTCTTCACGAACATCGGGACGACAAGCAGGGCGGCCAGGATCACCAGCGAGGTGCCGGTGCCCAGCGTCATGGCGCGCTTCGGAACGGCCTCGACGGCCGGGGCTTCTGTGACGACGTCTTCTGCAGCGGCGCTCATGATCAGACTCGCTTGACGATGGCTCGGCCGAACAGACCGGCAGGTTTGAAGACAAGGACGGTAATGATCAGCGCAAGCGCGATCGGCAGCTTCAGTTCATTGCCGACGCCCGGGATGTAGGTGCCGGCGAGGTTCTCGAAGACGCCGACCAGGAAGCCGCCGACCACGGCGCCGAGCGGCGAGGTCAGGCCGCCGAGCACGGCGGCGGCAAAGCCGTAGACCAGCACGCCGCCCATCATGTTGGGCTCCAGGAACACCACCGGCGCGATCAGGATGCCGGCGACGGCGCCGATCGCGGAGGCCATGCCCCAGCCGAGCGCGATCATCCAGCTGGTGTTGATGCCGACGAGCCGGGCCGATTCCGGCAGCGCCGCGGCGGCGCGCATCGCCAGCCCGATCCGGGTGAACTGGAAGAACAGATAGAGCCCGATCAGCATCAACAGGGTGACGCCGATCATGCCGGCCTGGTGGGTCGAGATCAGCTGGCTGCCGAGGAACGGCGAGGAGCCGAACGGCGTCGGGTATTGCTTGATGGTGAAGTCCCAGGTCAGGCCGGCGACCGAGTTCACGATGGCGAACAGCGCGATGAAGCCGGCGACGTTGGTCAGGATCGGCGCCTTGGCGAGCGGCTTGAACAGAAGGCGTTCGATCAGGATGCCGCCGGCGAAGGAAATGACGAGCGTCATCAGGAACGCCCACCAATAGGGTATGCCCCACTGCATCAGCTGCCAGGAGATGAAGGTCGAGAACATCGCCATCTCTCCTTGCGCGAAATTGAGATGGTCGATCGCCTGGTAGATCATCACCACCGCGAGCGCCATGCAGGCGTAGATCGCGCCGGTGGCGATGCCGGCCAGGACCTGATTGGTAAAGAGTTCCATTGTCCCGGCTCCGTCAGTAACCCAGATAGGATTTGCGGACGTCTTCGTTGTTGGCAATTTCCTTGGCGTTGCCCGACATCACGATGCGTCCGGTTTCGATCACATAGGCCTGGTCGGCGAGCTCGAGCGCGAGCTGGGCGTTCTGCTCCACCACCAGGATGGTGACCTTGTCCTCGCGGTTGATCTTGCCGAGGATCTTGAACAGGTCGCGCACGATCAGCGGCGCAAGCCCGAAGGACGGCTCGTCCAGCAGCATCAGGCGCGGGCGCAGCATCAGCGCGCGGGCGACCGCGAGCATCTGCTGCTCGCCGCCCGACAGCGTGCCGGCCTGCTGGGCGTAGCGTTCCTTCAGCACCGGGAAGTGCGCGTACATGCGCTCGATGTCGGAGACGATGCCGGCCTTGTCCTTGCGCGAGATCGCGCCGAGCTGCAGGTTCTCCTCCACGGTCATGGTGGTGAAGGTGCCACGGCCCTGCGGCACATGGGCGATGCCGAGGCGCACGATGCTTTCGGTGGAGCGGCTGCCGAGCGGCGCGCCCTCGAACTCGATCGCGCCGGTCGAGCGCACCATGTTGCAGATCGCCCGCAGCGTGGTGGTCTTGCCGGCGCCGTTGGCTCCCAGCAGCGTGGTGAGCGAGCCCTCGTTGAGCGAGAAGGATAGCCCGTGCAAGGCCTGGACCTGGCCGTAATAGGCGCGCAGGTCCTTGACGTTGAGCATCGCGGTCATTGGTCCTTGCTCCCGAGATAGGCCTTGATCACGTCGGGGTTGGCCTGGACCTGGCTGGGAGTTCCCTCGGCCAGCTTGCGGCCGAAATTGAGCGCCACGACATGGTCGGCGATCGACATGACGAGGCCCATGTGGTGTTCCACGAGCAGCACGGTCATGTTGCGCTCGTTGCGTATGCGGCGGATGAGATCGCCCAGCACGTGGACTTCCTCGTGATTGAGGCCGCCGGCAGGCTCGTCGAGCAGCAGAATCTTCGGCTCGGTCGCCAGCGCACGCGCGAGCTCAACGCGCTTCTGGGTGCCGAAGGGCAGGCCCGAGACCACCGTGTGGGCGACGTTCTCGAGATCGAGATAGGCGAGGATCTCGTGGACCTTCTTGTTGATGTCGGCTTCGCTCTCGCGGACCCAGGCGAGCTTGATGGAGTCGCTGATCATGTCCGAGGAGGTGCGCGAGTGGCAGCCGATGCGGACATTGTCCATCACGGAGAGATTGGGAAACAGCGCGACGTTCTGGAAGGTGCGGCCGATGCCGATCTCTGCGATCTTGTGCGCCGGGCGTTTCAGGATGCTCACGCCTTCCATCAGGATGTCGCCGGAAGACGGTTGATAGAGTCGGGACAGACAGTTGAACAGCGTCGTCTTGCCGGCGCCGTTGGGGCCGATCAGGCCGAGGATCTGTCCCTTGTGCATGTCGAAGGTGACGCCGTTCAAGGCGATGATGCCGCCGAACACGACGCTGACGTCGCGGACCGCGAGCAGGGGGGCATTTCCCTGCGCGAGCTGTGCCTGCGTCATTGCGCTGCGCCCGACGGGAGCGAGCTAGCGCGACCTCGCGAATTCAATCGCCGGCCGCTCGCGCAACGGCTATCAGATCCCCTCGACAACACGGGCTCTCCCTCCTCTTCCCTTCTTGTTTTCTTCTTTTTTGCTGTAAGGCGTCCCGCCACCCAAGGCCGCCTCGATGTTCCTTACCATCGCGACCAGACGAGGTCCAATGTCGTTGACCAGGCGGTCTTCCGTGAAACGGAATGCGGGCGCGCCGCAATTGAAAGCATAGGTGCCGGTTCCGTCATTCAGCTTCAGGGCCACGCCCGCGGCATGCACGTCGTCCTGCCATTCGCCGACCGAAATGGCGAAGCCATGTCGCGCCACCATCTCGCCGGAGCGCTCGATGCCGTCGCGCATCTTCGGCCAGCGGCTGCCGTAATGTTCGCGCAGTTCGCGGAGCAGGGCGGCACGCTCGTCCGGCGGCAGTGCCCAGATATACGCACGACCCATGGCCGTGGTTGCAATTGGTATGCGTGAACCGACGTCGAGCTGCACGCCCAGCGTCAGCCCGTTACGGCTCTGCCCGAAATAGATCATGCTGAGACGGTCGCGCGCGCCCACGGCCACCGCGCCGCCGGTCTCGCGCATCACTTCCTCGCGGAAGGCTTCGGAAAGATGCCGGACCCCCAGATTCGCCAGGGCTGCATACCCCAGCGCCATGGCTGACGGGGCGAGCTGATACTTTTCGAAGCGCGGAACAGGTGTAAGGTAACCGAGCTTTGTCAACGTGTAGGTGAGCCGGGAAACCGTCGGCTTCGGCAATTTAGTGCGTGCGGCAAGCTCTTGATTGCCCAGAAGTCCGTCATTGGGATGGAATGCGCGCAACACATCGAGGCCGCGGGAAAGCGCGACGACGAAGCTGCGGTCAGTCGCCGTTTTCTTGGCTGGACGCTTCATTTCCCTGCTTGGATTTCTGTCTCGTTGACAACGGACGTGCTTCAAAATAACCCTCCGTGTCAAGATGTGGAATTTAATTTCGCACTGCGAAACTAGCTTCCAGCGTAGCTGCTGAACGCAATTTCCGCAGCTATTCAACGCAAGTTAAGCAAACCAAGAAAAGATTGAGGGAGAGTCCCGTGAACGCAGTGGTCAAGCTCGAACGTCATGACGTCATCGGCATCGTCACGGTGGACAGTCCTCCCGTGAACGCGCTGAGCGCCGCCGTGCGCGGCGGCATTTTCGATTGCATGAAGGAGGCGATCGCGGACGATGGCATCAAGGCCATCGTCCTGACCTGCGGCGGCCGCACCTTCATCGCCGGCGCCGACATCACCGAGTTCGGCAAGCCGCCGAAGCCGCCGGGCCTGCACGAGGTGCTGGTGCTGATGGAAAATTCTCCCAAGCCGATCGTTGCCGCTATTCACGGCACCGCGCTCGGCGGCGGCCTCGAGGTCGCGCTGGCATGCCACTATCGCGTGGCGGTCAAGGAGGCGAAGCTCGGCCTGCCCGAGGTGAAGCTCGGTCTTCTGCCCGGTGCGGGCGGCACGCAGCGCCTGCCGCGCGCGGTCGGCCCGGAACTCGCCGTGAAGATGATTGTCACCGGCAATCCGATCGGCGCGGCCGAGGCGCTCAAGAACGGCCTGATCGAGGAGATCGTGGAGGGGCCTGCCTCCGGCGGCGAGGCCTTTGCCCGCAAGCTGCTCGCCGAGAAGCGCCCGCTGCGCAAGCTGCGGGACGATGATTCCAAGCTTGCCGCGGCCAAGGCCGATATCTCGATCTTCACCAATGCGGTCGCCGCGCTGACCAAGAAGGCGAGGGGCCTGGAAGCCCCGTTTGCCGCGGCCGACGCCGTGCGCGCCGCCATCGAGCTGCCGTTCGACGAAGGTTTGAAGAAGGAGCGCGAAGGGTTTTTGAAACTCGTCAGCAGCGACCAGTCCAAGGCGCAGCGTTATGCCTTCTTCGCCGAGCGCGAGGCCTCGAAGATCGCGGGCGTGCCTGAAGGGACTAAGCCGCGCAAGGTCGAGCGTGTCGCCATCATCGGCGCCGGAACCATGGGCGGCGGCATCGCGATGTCCTTTGCCAATGCCGGCATCCCGGTGACATTGATCGAGACTACCGAGGAACAGCTGAAGCGCGGCATGGGCATCATGCAGAAGAACTGGGAAGCCACCGCCGCCCGCGGCGGCATCCCGGCGGACGCGCCAGCCAAGCGCATGGCGCTGATCGACGGCAAGGTGGGCCTCGAGAACGTCAAGGACGCTGACCTTGTCATCGAAGCCGTGTTCGAGACCATGGCGGTGAAGAAGGAAGTGTTCGGCAAGCTCGACCAGTATGCCAAGCCGGGCGCCGTGCTTGCCTCCAACACCTCGTATCTGAACATCGACGAGATCGCCAAGGAGACCAAGCGTCCTCAGGACGTGCTGGGCATGCACTTCTTCTCGCCCGCCAACGTCATGAAGCTCTGCGAGATCGTCCGCGCCGCCAAGACAGCGCCGGACGCCCTGACGACGGCGGTCGCCATCTCGCGCAAGATCGCAAAAGTTCCGGCCGTTGTCGGCGTCTGCGACGGCTTTGTCGGCAACCGCATGCTGGCCCAGCGCGGCAAGCAGTCGGAAAAACTGCTGTTCGAAGGCGCGCTGCCGCAGCAGGTCGATGCGGTCGTGACCAAGTTCGGCATGCCGATGGGTCCGTTCGCGATGGGCGATCTCGCCGGCCTCGACATCGGCTGGCGTTCGCGCAAGGACCGCGGCATCAAGTCGGAGATCGCCGACGCTCTCTGCGAAGCCGGCCGCTTCGGCCAGAAGACCGGCAAGGGCTACTACAAGTATGAAGGCGGCTCGCGCTCGCCGCTGCCCGATCCCGATGTCGAGAAGCTGATCGACGAGACCTTGCAGAAGCTCGGCAAGAAGCGCCGCGCCGTCAGCGACGAGGAGATCCTCGAGCGCATGATGTACCCGATGATCAACGAGGGGGCGCGCATCCTCGAGGAAGGCATCGCGGCGCGTCCGAGCGACATCGACGTGATCTGGCTCTACGGCTATGGCTGGCCGATCTACCGCGGCGGCCCGATGTTCTGGGCCGACACGGTCGGGCTCAAGCACATCGCCGATCGTCTCTCCTACTACGCCAAGGAGACCAACGATCCCTCGCTGGAGCCCGCGCCGCTGCTCAAGCGCCTCGCCGCTGCCGGCGGCACCTTCGCCTCGCTCGCCGCGCCGTCAAAGGCGGCTTGATGGGCTGTCGCCCTCTCCCGTCATTCCGGGGCGCTCGCGATAGCGAGCGAACCCGGAATCTCGAGGTTCCGGGTTCGATGCTGGCGCATCGCCCCGGAACGACGTTTCAGGCATCGGCAATCCCATGACCCATCCCGGCGAACAATACTATCCGCAAGGCGTCCGCTGGGACGATCCGATCAAACGCGGCACGCTGCCGGACCTGCTGTCGCAGGCGGCATCCGACTACGGCGCGCGCCCGGCGATCGAATTCCGCGACCGGCCGATCAGTTATGGCGAGCTGGAAGACAAGGTCGAGATATCAGCGGCCGCCTTCCTGCGCGCCGGCTACGGCAAGGACAAGTCCGTCGCCCTGTTCCTCGGCAACACGCCGGACCACCCGATCAATTTCTTCGGCGCGTTGAAAGCAGGCGCGCGCATCGTGCATCTGTCCCCGCTTGATGGTGAGATCGCGCTGTCGCACAAGCTTTCCGACTCCGGCGCGCGCGTGCTGATCACCAGCAATCTTTCCGCACTGCTGCCGACCGCGCTGAAATTCCTCGACAAGGGCCTGCTCGATCAATTGATCGTCTGCGAGGACGACGACTGGGGCAAGGTCGGCACACAGCAAGCGCCGCTGCCGAACAATCCCGCGATCATCACCTACAGGCAGTTCATCGACGGTGCGATCACGCCGGCGGCCTGGCCGAAGATCGATGTCGAGGACGTCGCGCTGCTGCAATATACCGGCGGCACCACCGGCCTGCCCAAGGGCGCCATGCTCAGCCATGGCAATCTCACGGCGGCGGTGTCGATCTACGATGTCTGGGGCAAGCCGGCGCGCGCCGAGCGTAACGCGATCGAGCGCGTGATCTGCGTGCTCCCGCTGTTCCATATCTATGCCCTGACCGTCGTGCTGCTCTCCTCGCTCCGCCGCGGCAATCTGATTTCGCTGCATCAGCGCTTCGATGTCGGGGCCGTCATGCGCGACATCGAGGTCAAGCGCGCCACCTACTTCCCGGGCGTGCCGACGATGTGGATCGCAATCGCGGCGCTCCCCGATCTCGACAAGCGTGATTTGTCCTCGCTGGTCAGCGTCGGCTCGGGCGGTGCCCCGCTGCCGGTGGAAGTCGCGCGGATTCTCGAGCGGCGGGTCGGCATGAAGCTGAAGAGCGGCTGGGGCATGACCGAGACTTGCTCGCCCGGCACCGCGCACCCGAAGGAAGGCCCGGACAAGCCCGGCTCGATCGGGCTGATGCTGCCCGGCATCGAGCTCGACGTCGTCTCGCTCGATGATCCCACGAAGGTCTTGCCCGTCGGCGAGGTCGGCGAAATCCGTATCAAGGGGCCGAACGTCACCAAGGGCTACTGGAACAAGCCGAAGGAGACGGCGGAGTCCTTTGTCGGCGACCGCTTCCTCACCGGCGACATCGGCTACATGGATGCCGACGGTTTCTTCTATTTGGTCGACCGCAAGAAGGACATGATCATCTCCGGCGGCTTCAACGTCTATCCGCAGATGATCGAGCAGGCGATCTATACGCATCCGTCGGTGCAGGAAGTGATCGTGATCGGCATTCCCGACGATTACCGCGGCGAGGCGGCCAAAGCCTTCATCACGCTACGCGCGGACGCAGAGCCGTTCACGATCGACGAACTGCGCGCGTTCCTCACCGGCAAGGTCGGCAAGCACGAGCTTCCCGCGGCCGTCGAGTTCGTCAAGGAATTGCCGCGCACGCCGGTCGGCAAGCTGTCGCGCCATGAGTTGCGGCAGGCCCAGCCGGCGACCGTGAAGCAGCAGCAAGTCGTGGGAGGCCGTTGATGAAGTCGCGCCGCAAATTCCGCGTCGTCCCGGCGCAGGCCGGGACCCCAAGCGTGAGCGCCATAGCGCTCATCGCGACGCCGTGGCTTCGCTTGGGGCACTCCGGGAGACGGCTTTCGCAATAGCAGAGTTCGGTGGTTATGGGTCCCGGCTTTCGCCGGGACGACGATGAGAGACATGTAATTCGACACAGGAGGATCCGATGGATCTCGCTTTTACCAAGGACGAAATCGCGTTTCGCGAGGAAGTGCGGCAGTTCTTCAGGGATAACGTGCCGCCGGAAACGCGGCGCAAGCTGGTCGAGGGCCGTCATCTCTCGAAGGACGAGATGATCACCTGGTGGCGCATCCTCAACAAGAAGGGCTGGGGCGTCTCGCACTGGCCGAAGGAATATGGCGGCACCGGCTGGAGCTCGGTGCAGCACTACATCTTCAACGAGGAGCTGCAGTCCTATCCGGCGCCGGCGCCGCTCGCCTTTGGCGTTTCCATGGTCGGCCCTGTCATCTACACCTTCGGCAACGAGAAGCAGAAGAAGGAATACCTGCCGCGCATCGCCAATGTCGACGACTGGTGGTGCCAGGGCTTCTCCGAGCCGGGCTCCGGTTCGGACCTCGCCTCGCTCAAGACCAAGGCCGAGCGCAAGGGCGACAAATGGATCATCAACGGCCAGAAGACCTGGACCACGCTCGCCCAGCACGCCGACATGATCTTCTGCCTCTGCCGCACCGATCCCGGCGCCAAGAAGCAGACGGGCATCTCCTTCATCGTGTTCAGCATGAAGAGCAAGGGTGTCACCGTGCGCCCGATCCAGACCATCGACGGCGGCCACGAGGTCAACGAAGTCTTCTTCGACGACGTCGAGGTGCCCTACGAGAACCTGATCGGCGAGGAGAACAAGGGCTGGGATTACGCAAAGTTCCTGCTCGGCAATGAGCGCACCGGCATCGCCCGCGTCGGCGTCTCCAAGGAACGCATCCGCCGCATCAAGGAGCTGGCCTCCAAGGTCGAGTCGAACGGCAAGCCGATCCTGCTCGATCCCGCCTTCCGCGAAAAGCTGGCGGCCTGCGAGATCGAGCTCAAGGCGCTCGAGCTGACGCAGCTGCGCGTCGTCGCCGACGAGAGCAAGCACGGCAAGGGCAAGCCGAACCCGGCGTCTTCCGTGCTGAAGATCAAGGGCTCGGAGATCCAGCAGACCACCACCGAACTCTTGATGGAAGTGATCGGCCCGTTCGCGCAGCCCTACGACGTGCATGGCGACGACGGCTCCAACGAGGCCATGGAGTGGACCGCGCAGATCGCGCCGAGCTACTTCAACAACCGCAAGGTCTCGATCTACGGCGGCTCCAACGAGATCCAGCGCAACATCATCGCCAAGGCGGTGCTGGGGCTATAGGCGCGTCACACGCAACACCAGTCGTCCCCCGCGAAGGCGGGGGACCCAGTACGCCGCGGCAGGCGTGGTTCACGGCAGGCGCCTCGGAGTACTGGATCCCCGCATTCGCGGGGATGACCACCGAATACGAATAGGCAGAGAGAGTAAGCAAGATGGATTTTGATTTGTCCGAGGAGCAGCGGCTTCTCAAGGAAAGCGTCGACGGTCTCTTGACCGACTCCTACGACTTCGATGCCCGCAAAAAATACATGAAAGAGAAGGGCGGCTGGAGCAAGGCCGTGTGGAGCAAGCTCGCCGAGCAGGGCCTGCTTGGTCTTCCTTTCCCTGAAAAGGATGGCGGCTTCGGCGCCGGCGGCGTCGAAACCATGATCGTGATGGAGGCGCTCGGCAAGGCGCTGGTGCTGGAGCCGTATCTCGCGACCGTCGTGATCGGCGGCGGCTTCCTGCGTCACGGCGGCTCGGACGCGCAGAAAGCAGCGCATGTGCCCGGGATCATCGACGGCAGCAAGACCTTTGCGTTTGCTCAGCTCGAGAAGAACTCGCGCTATGACGTGCACGATGTCGTCACCACCGCGAAGAAGAAGGGTAACGGCTGGGTCATCGACGGCGAGAAGTTCGTCGTCATCAACGGCGAGAATGCGGACACGCTGATCGTCACCGCCCGCACCAAGGGCGAGCGCCGCGACAGAAGCGGCGTCGGCGTCTTCCTGGTACCGGCGAACGCCAAGGGCATCACCAGGAAATCCTATCCGACCCAGGACGGCCTGCACGCCGCCGACATCACCTTCACCGGCGTCGAGGTCGGCGCGGATGCCGCGATCGGCAATCCCGAGGATGGGATTGCCCTGATCGAGCGCGTCGTCGACGACGCCCGCACCGCGCTCTGCGCCGAAGCGGTTGGCCTGATGGACGAGTCGCTGAAGACCACAGTCGAATACATCAAGACCCGCAAGCAGTTTGGCGTCGCGATCGGCACCTTCCAGAGCCTGCAGCACCGTGCGTCGGACATGTTCGTCGCCGTCGAGCAGGCCCGCAGCATGTCGATGTTCGCGACCATGGCGTCGGACTTCGACGACGCCAAGGAGCGTGCGAAAGCGATTGCGGCGGCGAAAGTGCAGATCGGCAAATCGCTGAAATTCGTCGGCCAGCAGTCGATCCAGCTCCATGGCGGCATCGGCATGACCATGGAGGCCAAGATCGGCCACTACTTCAAGCGGCTGACCATGATCGAGAACACCTTTGGCGACACCGACTATCACCTCCGCCGCGTCACCGACGCGGGCGGATTGGTGTAGTTGCATGACGACTGTCGTCCCCCGCGGAGGCGGGGGACCCAGTACGCCGCGGCCTCTCGGCTCAAGCACACCGTCTCCGGAATACTGGATCGCCCGGCCAAGCCGGTCGATGACGATTGAACTAGTGGAAGCAGGGAGGATAACAAATGAAAAACACGCCGTTCGACCTCACCGGCAGCGTCGCCGTCATCACCGGCTCCAGCCGCGGCATCGGCCGTTCCTCCGCCGAGCTGCTCGCAAAGCTCGGCGCCAAGGTCGTGATCTCCAGCCGCAAGGCCGATGCCTGTCATGCGGTGGCCGAGGGCATCAAGCAATCCGGCGGCGATGCCCATGTCATTCCCTGTAACATCTCGCGCCATGACGAGGTGAAGGCGCTGATCGCGGGCACCACGAAGCATTACGGCAAGGTCGACATCCTCGTCTGCAACGCCGCGGTCAATCCCTATTACGGCCCGCTGCTCGACATCACGGACGAAGCCTTCGACAAGATCATGGGAAGCAACGTCAAGAGCAACATCTGGCTCTGCGCAGAGGCGATCCCGCAGATGGCCGCGCGCGGTAAGGGCTCGGTCGTCATCATCTCCTCGATCGGCGGATTGCGCGGCTCGACCGTGATCGGCGCCTACGGCATTTCGAAAGCCGCCGACTTCGGCCTGTGCCGCAGCCTCGCCGGCGAATGGGGCCCGAAGGGCGTGCGCATCAACTGCGTGGCGCCGGGCCTGATCAAGACCGATTTCGCCCGCGCGCTGTGGGAAGACGAGGAGCGGCTGAAGCGCCGCACCGCCACCACGCCGCTGCGCCGCATCGGCGAGCCCGACGAGATCGCCGGCGCGGTCGCCTATCTCGCCTCGGATGCCTCCACGTTCATGACCGGCCAGACCATCGTGGTCGACGGCGGCGTGACGACCGCGTCGGTGTAGCCCTCTTACCCTCTCCCCTTGTGGGAGAGGCATAGGCGACCTTCGGTCGCCGTCCTTAGGTAAAGAACGCCGATGCTTTGCATCGGCTATGGCGCAGCGAAGCGGGGTGAGGGGTCTGTCTCCGCGGATAGAGACCCCTCATCCGTCGCGGACTTCGCATAGCCGATGCAAAGCATCGGCGTTCTTAAGAACGGCGGCCGAAGGCCGCCTATGGCCACCTTCTCCCACAAGGGGAGAAGGAAGAAAGAAGCGCACTGTCGTCAACGCGCGATCTTTGTCGCGAGCGCCTGTTCGATCGATCGCGCCACCAACTGGGCCGATCGCTCGTCGAGATGCACGCCGTCGGCCCAGCGTAGCTCGGACCGGACCGGCTCGATATGAAGCCATCGATTGCGGTCCGGGAACGCGGCGGCAACAATCTCCCGGGTGATGCTGGCGGTGCGGGTGTTTTCGGTCTCGGGCTGAAACGGCACCTCGAATAGCAGCGCGCGCGATCCACGCTGCTCGATGTCGGCGATCAACTTTCCTATTCTGGCGACGTTGGCGCGTGCCACCGCGGTCGGGTCTTCCGCGTTCATCTGCTGTACGGCGCGCTCGACATAGACGCGGTTGTCGAAATCGCTGGGCGGCTGCCGGAGCAACTGCTCGCGGGCGGCTGCCGCTTGCGCGGCATTGGGCGGAGCGTGATTCCACAGCTCAAAGGCCGCGACCGCCATCCGTACCGGGCGAAGCAGCGTCGGCCCCGCTTTGCCGCCCGAGAATTGTTCGACCAGCGCATCGTCGGCCTCGCGCGAAAGAACGTTGGTTTCGATCAGGACGATTTTTGGCAGTTCCCGTTGCTCGGCCACGATGGCAAGTCCGGTGACCGGCGAGCCGCCGGCCAGCGCGAGGTTACGGACGCTGGCTTGCGAAAAATACTCCTCCTTCAGCCGCCACGACACGGAGCTGCCGACCAGCGCGATGACGGGCTTGGGTTCCGCAACATAGCGGTTGAACGTGATGAGGCTGCCGTCGCGCGCCGTTACGGCCGGCTGCTGCAGTCCGGCGTCGATCCAGGGCGTCGCAATCCGGCAGGCCAGCAGCACGAGCCCCGCGGTGACCCCGCATCTGACCAACCATGGCATCGCTGTCGACATCTGCGGCATCGGCCTCCGTCAGAACTGGAAATAGATGAACGCCGCCTCGGGACCGGCCTCGAGATAGGCCAGCGCCAAAAGCATGCCATAGAGATACGGCTCCCACCTGCCGAATTTCGCCGCGACGATGGGGCCGGCGCCGAGATGCTGGATCAGCACGGGCAGCGAGTAGAGCAGGGCTAGATTGTAGAACAGCTTGGTCGGATTGGGATTGTTCGTCGGCACGAACATCCCGTGCAGATATCCCAGCGCGTGATCGAAATTCGGCAGCCTGAAGAATATCCACAGCATCGTCACGCACAGGAAAACCGCGCCGGCCCGCATCACCTGCACCGCCGGATGCGGCGTCCGGAAGAATTTCAGGAACGGACGCTCGATGACGAGGAGGAGCCCGTGCAGCATGCCCCATAGGGCGAAGCTGATGCTCGCACCGTGCCAGAGACCGCCGAGCGTCATCACGATCATCAGGTTCAGATAGGTTCTCGCAGCGCCTTTCCGGTTGCCGCCGAGCGGAATGTAGAGATAGGTCCGCAGCCACGTCGACAGGGAGATGTGCCACCGGGTCCAGAATTCGGAAAACGAGGCGGAGATGTAAGGCAGATTGAAGTTGACCGGCAGCCGGTAGCCGAACAGCCTGCCGAGGCCGACCGCGATCGCCGAATACCCGAAGAAGTCCGCATAGATCTGGTAGCTGTAGAGGAAGACCAGCAGCCAGCGGTCCTGTGTCCGCAACGCCTCGTAGAGCGGAAAGGCCATGTGAGACGTCATTTCGTTGAGATTGTTCGCAACGAACAGCTTGAAGAAGTAGCCGGCCACGATCCATTTCGCGGCCTCCACGAAGGCGACGTCGCCGAGCCTCTTCGGCGCGATCTGCGGCATGAACATCGCGGCACGCGTGATCGGGCCTGCGACCAGCTGCGGGAAGAAGATGATGTAGAGGAACACGTCGGCGAGCCGCGGCGGCGCTTTCTCGCGCGTAAGGTCGACCAGCAGGCTGATGTTGTGAAACACGAAGAACGAGATGCCGATCGGTAACGGCAGCCGCAACAGGTAGTCGACGGGGGTCGCGCCGGTGAGCTGCGCGGACGCGCCGTCGATGAACAGAAACTTGTATTTGAAGAACGCCAGCAAAGCGAGATTGAAGACGATCCCGGCCGGCATCCAGATGGCGCGGTTCCGGAAGGCAAGGACCAGGAAGAGATAGGTGCCGAGCACCGCGACCAGCAGCAGCGCCAGCAATTCAGACTGGCCGAAGGCGTAGAAGAAGACGCTGGCCAGCACCAGCAGTTGCACCTGGAAATGGCGCAGCGGCGGCAGGTAATAGGCGCCGAACACGACCGCGACGAAAACGCCGAACTGCCAGGATGTGAAGGTCATGCCGCCCCATATTGACTGCCCGCGTGTAGCATTTCCCTTCCGGCGGTCCTAGCCTTGCGGCCGGCCCGTTCGGGCAGGCGGACGGCGCCGCAAGAGCAGATATTGACCTTCCTCTCCCAATCCGCTGTCTTTGGCGCGACACATCACAACGATCCTCCCGGGAAGAAAGCCCCATGTCCTCCGTCCTCGCCATCGATCAGGGCACCACGTCCTCGCGCGCCATCGTGTTCCGCTCGGACATCTCCATTGCCGCCGTGGCGCAGCAGGAGTTTCCGCAGCACTTCCCGGCCTCGGGCTGGGTCGAGCACGAACCGGAGGACATCTGGACCTCCACCATCGCGACCTGCCGCGACGCGCTGGCCAAGGCCGGCCTCAGCGCAAAGGACATCGCCGCCATCGGCATCACCAACCAGCGCGAGACCACCGTGGTGTGGGACCGCGCCACGGGCCAAGCGATCCACCGCGCCATCGTCTGGCAGGACCGCCGCACATCGGAAATCTGCGCCAAACTGAAGAGCGAAGGCCACGAGCCCACCATCTCCAGAAAGACTGGCCTGATCATCGACCCCTATTTCTCCGGCACCAAGGTCGCCTGGATCCTCGACCACGTTCCCGGCGCGCGCGAACGCGCCGAGCGCGGCGAACTCCTGTTCGGCACGGTCGACTGTTACCTGCTGTGGCGCCTCACCGGCGGCAAGTCGCATGCGACCGACGCCACCAACGCCTCGCGCACGCTGCTGTTCAACATCCACACCGGCCAATGGGACGACGAGCTCTTGAAGATCCTGCGCGTGCCGCGCTCGATGCTCCCCGAGGTGAAGGATTCTTCCGCCAAATTCGGCGAGACCGTGCCCGACCTGTTCGGCGGCGCCATTGCGATATCCGGCATCGCCGGCGACCAGCAGGCCGCCACCATCGGCCAGGCCTGCTTCGAGCCCGGCATGATCAAGTCGACCTACGGCACCGGCTGCTTCGCCCTGCTCAACACCGGAACGACGCCGGTCGCCTCGAAGAACAAGCTGCTCACCACCATCGCCTACCAGCTCGGGGGAGAACGCACCTACGCGCTGGAAGGCTCGATCTTCGTCGCCGGCTCCGCGGTGCAATGGCTGCGCGACGGCCTCGGCATCATCAAGCAGGCCGCCGAAACCGGGCCGCTGGCGGACAAGTCCGACTCCATGCAGAGCGTCTATCTCGTGCCGGCCTTCGTCGGCATGGGCGCGCCGTACTGGAATCCGAATGTACGCGGCGCGCTGTTCGGCCTGACCCGCAACACCGGCCCCGCCGAGCTCGCCCATGCCACGCTGGAAAGCGTCTGCTACCAGACCTACGATCTCTGGGCCGCGATGCGCGCCGACTGGCCGGAGGCGAGCGCCGCGAAAACCGTCCTGCGCGTCGACGGCGGCATGACCGCCTCCGATTGGACCATGCAGCGCCTCGCAGATCTCCTCGACGCGCCGGTCGACCGCCCCATGATCCAGGAGACCACCGCGCTGGGCGCCGCCTATCTCGCCGGCCTTCACGCGGGCGTCTATCCGGAGCCCAAGAAATTCGCCGACAACTGGCGCCTCGAACACCGCTTCAAGCCCGCCATGAGCGCGGCGACGCGTGAGCGCAAGCTGAAGGGATGGGCGAGGGCGGTGAAGGGCGTGCTCGCGAGCGATGAGGGGGATTCCTGAGGCTGTCATCACCCGCGAAAGCGGGTGATCCAGTACTCCGAGACATCCGCTATGAAACCGAGGCGCTTCGGCGTACTGGATACCAAGCGCCTCTGGCTACACCTGCACCTTCGATCATCCGGCCGCGCTGCCGTTCTATCAGCGCGCCGGCTTCCGTCCGTTCCGGCGGCAGGTCGAGGTGGAGGACGATCCACGGCTCGACGGCACCGCGCCGCGCGACGTGGCGAAGCATGTGCCTGTCATCGAGTAATGTGCGCTTAGTCCGGAACCTCATAGGGCGCCAGACGCCACAGCCGCTCTGGTAGCGGCTGTTGTGCCGGGAGTGCCAATTCCCCGTAGCTGGAGCGCAGCGGCAGGCTGGGCTTCCAGAAGTGGATTACAAAGGCTACGCGATACTGAGGTGCATCGGGCAGCTTCTGCGTGCGATCGAGCTTGATCAGTGTCTCGCCGTCCGCCGTGAGGAATTTTGCGTTCCAAGCCACTTGCCAGAAATCTTTCGACTGCGACGGATCAGGTTGAATGAACTTGCCGATCTCGAAGCTTGCGTCGGGATTTGTGACCATCACCTCAAACACAGCCGCTTCATCCATGTGTTGATGGAAACTTTCCTCCAACTCCCTCCGATCGTCGTCGGTGAATGGATGCAAGGAGTCGCCGCGGCCCAAGCGTCGAAACAGGGCCTTCAGGTCTTCGGAAAAATTGGCGGGATCGCGAGATGCGATCTCGTTCTGGATGAAACGGCTGTAGGCGGCTCTATCCGCGCTTAGCGAATAGAAGCCGATAACGTTGAGGGAAGGGGACTTGCTCACATTCGCTCCGCTCTGGGCGCACGCAGACGCCGGGATGAGCACAGCCATTATGACAAGTGTATGCAGGAGCCGGGCTGTCATGTCGGTGCTCATTTTGTGCGATACACCTCAGAGTAGCGCAGGTGACGGCGCTCGCAAAGCCGGTCTATGATCTCTTCCCAACAGCACGGATAGCCTCCATGTTCCTCATCGGCCAATACGATTCTCCCTTCGTTCGCCGGGTCGCGATCGCGATGCGGCTCTATGGCATGGCCTTCGAGCACAGGCCGTGGTCGACCTTCGGCGATGCCGACAAGATCGCGCCGTACAACCCGCTCCGCCGCGTGCCGACGTTGGTGCTGGATAGCGGCGAGGCGCTGATCGAGAGCACGGCGATCCTGGATCATCTCGACGAGATGGTCGGGCCCGACAAGGCGATGCTGGCCCCGCGCGGCGAGGCGCGGCGCAGGCAGCTGCGAACTTGCGCGCTCGCGACCGGGCTCGGCGACAAGGCGGTGAGCCTGCTCTATGAGCGCGTGCTGCGCAAAGAGAAGCTCGAGCTCTGGGTCGAGCGCTGCCAGGCGCAGATTTCCGGCGTGCTCGATGTGCTGGAGAAGGAGCGGGCGGCCGTGAAGACGCCGTACCTGTTCGGCGAGCGCATAGGCCATGCCGATATCGCGGTTGCCTGCGTGCTCCGCTTCACGGGCGAGGCGCATGCCGCGCTGTTCGATGCGGCGCGCTATCCGGCGCTGGCGGCCCACGCCGCAGCTTGCGAGGCGCTGCCGCCGTTCCAGGAAATCGTGCAGCCGCTAGCGCCGCCGAGCGGGGATTGAAACCTGGTGCGTTTCGCGCCGAACCAGGTATTTCCGAAAATCTGTTGAATTGTCAGTCGGTTGGAATTCGGTTCCTCCGATAGTGAGGCCGTTTCCCGCAAATCTACGGTGTCGCCAAACGCAAGCGGCTCCGTATCTTCCCCAATAGTCGGACGCGCCGGTCGATGCTAACGAGCAGGCGCGGAGAACGGCGCCACTTGCCGCCAGCGCTTGGCGCGGCAACTGAAGAGCGCACGCCTGGTTGGCAGAGGTGTCAAGGGGCAGTCCGCGCAACCTGATCCGCTCTCATGCCGGTCACTGCCTCGCATGCAACGCTTCATCGAAGAGCAGAACATCGCTTATCTCGAGCGCCTTCTCGCAACCGAGGCGCTCTCCGACAAGTCGCGCCATCTCCTCGAGCAGCAATGGCTCGCCGCGCAGCGCAGGCTTGCGATGCTCACGGCCGTCCGTGCCGGAGTTGGGCGGAAGTCGCGCGTTGCGTCGAAAATCTCCAGCCGGTTTCGTAACGAGTTCGAAGCTGCACCGATGCCGCTGCTGCTGCTCGATCCCGGTCCGGGCATGCGCATCGTGCACGCCAACGACGCCTATGCGGCGGCCACCATGATCAATCCTGGCAAGGTGGCCGGCGAGAAGCTGTTCAATGTCTTCCCCGACAATCCCGGCGATCCCCTGGCGGACGGTGCCGCGAATGTCTTCGACTCCCTGCGCATCGTTGCCGAGACCGGTCAGTCGCACGCCATGGCGGTACAGCGCTACGATGTGCGAAATCGGGAAGGCGCCTTCGTGGAGCGGTATTGGCGGCCGGTCAACAGCCCGGTGCTGGATGACAAGGGTGACGTGGCGTTCATTCTGAATCAGGTGGTCGACGTGACGTCGCATTTCCCGCAGGGGGCGCCCTGGCGTCGGACCGAAGCCGGCGGCCCCAACGCTGTTCCGGGCGAGGCGGCCTCGCCTTCGCGGCAGACGCATCCGCAGCGGCCGGAGGCCTGACGCTCCTGCCTCTCGATTGAACTGTCACGGCGGATTGAATTTGTCCGTGCGGCGGCCGCAGGCTACAATCGAAAAGCGATTCATTCCGCGAGGACATGAGCATGAAACGACGTCACACGCTTGCCGCCGCAGCGGCTTTGATGATCCTCGGCATGATGGCGTTTTCGGCCGCTCCCGCCCGGGCGCAGACCTACGATCCCCGATACCCCGTCTGTCTGCAGGTGTATCAGGGCTTCGTCGATTATTATTTCGAGTGCGCCTACCAGACGATGGCCCAATGCCAGATGTCGGCGTCGGGCCGCGCCGCCTCATGCGTGGTCAATCCCTACTACCAGGGACCAAAAGCCAAGCGCAGCAAGAAGCAGCCGCGCGCGTATTAGCTCGCTTGGGATTGATCTGGCGGGATAAGACGCGCCGCCAGCACCTCATACTCAACTGTCGTCCCGGCCCCGCAAGCCCGATATCCATACTCACGGTGGTGGTTATGGATTCCGGGCTCTCGCTTCGCTCGCCCCGGAATGACGATGTGAAATGATCGCGATCATTTCTGACATTCATCGCTTCCTCTGCGCGTGCAATGCGCACGCTGCTTTTCCCGCTCTGCGTGCTGTGGCATAGTGCCGCAAAAATAAGAGCCGCAAGAAGCTCGAGGCATCAGGGGAGGGTTTTCGATGGACGACCGCACCTCGCTATCCCGCCGCAGGCTGCTGCACTACCTTGCCGCCACCGGCGTCATCGCCGCCGCCGATCTTGCCTGGTGGGATGAACCGCTGATTGCGCCGAAGAAGGCCTGGGGCGCGACGCCGGTCCGCTTTCAATGGAGCGTTCCCGAGCCGACGCGCATCGCGCTGATGAATTCGCTCGCCGAGCGCTTCAACCAGTCGCAAAAGGATTTTGCCGTCCAGATCGAATATGTGCCGCAAGCGCAGGCGCGGCAGAAGCTGATCTCCTCGATCACCGGCGGCAATCCGCCCGATCTCTGCCAGGCGTGGGACAACTGGATCGGCCAGTTCAACGGCATGGGCGCGGTCGAGGACATCACCGCGCGCGCAAAGGCCTGGAAGCATTATGCCGACGTCGTACCCAACGCGTGGCAGACCGTCACCATCGACGGCAAGATCACCTCGCTGCCGCTCGCCGTCACGCTCGACGGCATCTATTACCGCACCGACCGGCTGAAGGAACTCGGCCTCAAGCAGCCGGAGCCGGACTGGACCTGGGACGATTTCCTCGCCATCGCCAAAGCCTTCACCAGGGCCGACAAGAATCAATATGGCTTCGGCATGCGCGGCAGCGGGACCTGGGCGCTGCTGTATCCGAGCGAATTCTGCTACGCCAACGGCGCCGAAGTGCTGAAGGACGGCAAGGTCGTGATCAACTCCAAGGAGGCGATCGAGGCGCTGTCCTGGTATCTCGACCTCGCGCTCAAGCACAAGGTCACCCCGCCCTCGGTCGCCACCGACGGCTTCGTCGAGATCGTCGAGGCCTTCGGCCGCGGCGTCACCAGCATGTACCTGCACAATACCGGCTCCAGCGGCCAGCAGAAGAAGAATGTCGGCATCGACAAATTCGCCACCATCCCGCTGCCGGTCGGGCCCGCCAAGAAGCGCGTCTCGTTCTGGTTCTCCGAGACCCTCACGATGTTCAAGGGCGCGAAGAACAAGGAAGGCGCCTGGGCCTTCATGAGCTTCCTGCTCGAGGACGAGCCGAGCCTGAAATACAACTCGACGCTTGGGCTGTTGCCGGCGCGCAAGTCGATCATCGACATGCCGGAGTTTTCCAAGGACCCGGCGCAGGCCGGCTTCATCGAGTCGTTCCCGTTCGGCATCGTCAGCCCCTACCTCGCCTATCCCGGCTGGGGCGGCAAGATCGACTCCGACGGCGTGCCGCTGATCCAGCAAGCCATCCTCGGCAAGATCCCCGCCAAGGACTGCCTCGATCGCTTCGCCGAGATCTTGAAGAAGGAAATGACGTAAGGGCGGTAGCGTGGTTGTGCAGCTCTATCCGCTTGTTCGGTCCACCTCTCCCGTTGGGAGGGGTGAAGGAGACTCGCGGCGCCGTCCGCTTTCTTCACCTTCTCCCCTTGTGGGAGAAGGTGGCGCGCTTCGGAGCGCAATCGCGCTCCTGAGCGCGACGGATGAGGGGTCGCTCTCCGCGGAGAGACTCTGTCCGTGGAGCCAACCCCTCACCCAAGCGAGCCTGTGGCTGACGTTGATCTTGCCCTCTCCCACAAGGGGAGAGGGCTCAACAACGCGCGGCTTGCTCTCGCGGCAATTCAACTCGCCTCTGCCTGCCGCAGCTACCGGGAATCGACAATGACGTCGCTCACCCTGTCCACCCCACGTTCCCGCCCTCTCGTCAGCTGGCGCGTCCGGAAGCTGCTCATCGGCTATTCCTATCTCGTCCCCGCCGCGCTCTGCCTGCTCGCGACCGTCGTAGTGCCGATCTTCTTCGCCATCAAGATGAGCCTCTATGCCGACGTGCTCTACAAGCCGCAGGAGTATCGCTTCATCGGGCTCGACAACTACCTCCGCCTGCTGCACGACCCCGTGTTCTGGCTGACGCTGCAGAATTCGGTGGTCTGGGTGTTCGGCTCGGTGTTCCTGCAATTCATCTTCGGCTTTGCCGCCGCGCTGCTGTTGCAGCAGGCGTTTCGCGGCCGCGCGCTGGTGCGCACGCTGACGCTATTGCCGTGGATTATCCCGGGCGTGGTGGTCGGCTTGATCTGGCAGTGGCTCTATCAGCCGAATTACGGCGTCATCAACGACCTCCTGATCCGCTTCGGCGCGATGAGCGAGCGTATCGCCTGGCTGTCCTCGCCGGACTACGCCATGGCCGCGGTCGTCTTCACCAATGTCTGGCGCGGCATTCCCTTTTTCGCGATCATGCTGCTCGCGGGGTTGCAGGCGGTGCCGGACGAGCTCTATGAAGCCGCCCATGTCGACGGTGCCGGCGTGCTGTCGCGCTTCTGGCACATCACGTTGCCGCTGCTGCGGCCGATCATCGTGGTCTCGACGGCCACCCGCATCATCTGGACCTTCAACTATGCCGACCTGATCTTTGTCATGACCGGCGGCGGACCTGCCAACGCGACGCAAATCACCTCGACCTACACGCTCACACAGGCCTATTCGACGCTCGATTTCGGCTATGCCGGCGCGCTCTCGGTCGTGCTGCTCATCATCATGCTGGCCTTCACCTGGTTCTACCTGCGGGTCACCAAGGGCATCGAGGAGCCGGAATGAGCACTCCCCGCCGCGCCGCTCCCAAGGACACGCTCGAGCGCCTGCTCGCCGGCCCCGTGGTCTGGATCGGGCTGGTGCTGCTCACGGCCTTTGCGCTGGGGCCGTTCGTCTGGATGCTGCTGACGTCACTGAAGGACCGCCAGGAACTCTACGCGACGCCGCTGCAATATCTGCCCGTGCATCCCACCCTGGAGAACTATGTCGAGGCCTGGACTTCGCCGGTGACGCCGTTTTCCCGCTTCTTCCTCAACTCGCTCTGGGTCTGCTCGGTCACGATGGTCGCCACGACCGCCGTGTCGGTGCTGGCGGGATATGCCATCGCCCGATTCCGCTTTGCGGGGCGCGACGCGCTGCTGCTGATCTTCCTCGCCACGCAGATGTTCCCGAGCGTGCTGCTGATCGCCCCGCTACTCACCCAGTGGCGCGCGCTCGGCCTGATCGATACCTACCAGGCGCTGATCTATTCCAACTTCTCCTTCACGGTGCCGTTCACGGTCTGGATGATGGTCGGCTATTTCTCCTCGATCCCGCGCGACCTCGAGGAAAGCGCGATGATCGACGGCTGCAACCATTTCGGCGCGCTTGTCCGCATCGTGCTGCCGCTCGCCGCCCCCGGCATCGCCGCGACCGCCATCTTCGCCTTCGTGGTGTCGTGGAGCGAGCTTTTGTTTGCCATCTCCTTCACGACCGAGACCAGCATGCGCACGCTGTCCGCAGGCCTACTCTACATGGTCGGCCAGTACGAAGTGCAATGGGGGCAGCTCTCCGCCGGCGTCATCCTCTCTACCGTCCCGGTCGCGATCCTGTTCGCCTTCCTGCAGCGCCATCTGATACACGGTCTGACGGCGGGCGCAGTGAAGGGGTAGGACGCGGCTTCTGTTTTGCTTCAGATCGTGCCTACAGCTGCGCCCCTCATCCTGAGGAGCCGCGCATCGCGCGGCGTCTCGAAGGATGGCCGCGGGCGATACAGGTGGCCTCTTGGTTCGAGACGCCCGCTTTGCGGGCTCCTCACCATGAGGTTGGCACCGGAGATTGGCAAAGCGTGGCGTTAGCCCGGAAATTTTGTCTCAACCAGCTGCGGAATCTTCCGTATCAGCCCGCCAAGCTCGCCGGACGTAAGCAACAGAACAACGTCATCCGAACGTACGATACCGTCCAATCGCTGCAGCGCCTCGTCCGGATCATTGATCGCTTCCGCATCGAAATTCGCCGCCCTCGTCCGGGCGACGATCTCGTCCTGGGTCAATTGCGCATGCGAGGCGGCGCCTTGCGATGCCGGCTCAAAGATGAAGATCTTCGACGCGCCCGCAAATACGTCGTCATAGGCCGCGATCGCCGCCCGGTTGCGCCAGGTGAAGGTATGCGGCTCGAAGACGACGAGAAGCCGCCGGTCGGGAAAATGCAGCTTTGTCGCCGCGATGGCGGATCGAGCCTTCTCGTAGGACGATCCAAAGCCCTCATAGACCGGCACGCGCGACAAGGGCGAGAGCAGCTCCATGCGGCGCTTCACGCCCTGGAATGTGCTGATGCCGGCGCGCAGCTCCTCCGGCGTAAGCAGCTTCTTCTCCAGCAGCATGGCGCCGACGCCGGCGATGTTTTCGATGTTGTGATCGCCGAGCATCCGGGTCGAAAGGCGAATGATCTTTTCGCCGCCGCGCATCAGGTCGAAGCCGGTTTCTGCGCCGCGCTCGATGTTGGCGGCATGCCAATGCGACCTGTCGTCCAGTGCGTAAAACACGATGGGGCAGGAAAGATCTTTGGCAAGCGCGCGGGCGTAGGGTTCGCTGCTGCACACGACCAGAAGCCCGTCTGAAGGCAACGAGCCCAGCAGTGCACGAAAGGGCGCGAGATAATCCGCGTGCGTCGGAAACACGTTGATATGGTCGTGGGTCGCCGACGTCAGCAGGACGTTCCTGGCGTTGTAGAGCAGGAATTTCGACCTGTTGTCCCAGTTCGATGCCGGATATTCGTCGCCTTCAAGGACGAACGTCGATCCCCGGCCGCGATGCGCGTGCGTGTCGAGCCCATTGGTGATCTCGCCGATGAAATAGCTGGGATCCTTGCCTGCGCTCTTGAGGCACCACGCCAGCAATGCGGTACAGGTCGACTTGCCGTAGCTTCCGGCCGCGATGATGGTCTCGGCATTGGCAGTCATGTCATGCAGCAGATCGGCAAACGAGCGGACCGGCTTGCCGCTCTCGACGGCGGCGCGGACTTCCTCGTTGCTCTCGGGCACGAGCTTGGCGTTCTTGCCGATCACGATGACGTCGGCATCGTCGGGAATGTTTTCTTTCCGGTATCCCGAGGCGAATGGAATCTTCTCGTTCCGGAGATAATCGCTGACCGGCGGATAAAATCCTTCGTCCGACCCGGTGATCCGGACGCCCATCTGGCGGAGCAGCAGCGCCGTCGCGCTCATGCCTTTGCCGGCGATGCCAATGAAATGCGCTTTGGAAAAGTTCATCGATCCCCCGAATGCGAGCGGGCGGTGCTATCGCGGCTCGCCGGAGAACGGCTGCCGCAGCGCCGACAGCCGGTCAAGGGCTGCTTGCGGCAGCGGGCCTTTTTCTACCGCCGCAAGAGCGTCCTCGAATTGCTGCGGCGTCGCCATGCCGACCAGGATCGTGCCCATTGCGCCGTGCGACAGCGCAAACCGCGTCGCGGCCTCGGTCAGGCTGCCGGCACAACCTTCCGCGACCAGCGGCATCAGGCGCCGTGCGCGATCAAGATCGGCATCGTAGCTCATGGCGGAACCGATCGGTTCGGGCGCTGCACTTGCAATCGGGTGACGCTCTGGCGAGCCCGACAAGGCGCCGCCTGCCAGCACGCGAATGCCCACGACGCCGACGCCGGCCGCCGCCGTGCGATCGAACAATCGCCGATAGTCCTGCGCCGGATAGTTCTTCGGCAGTTCCTCGCCCGCGGAGGGGTTGAGCATGTTGTAGACGATCTGCGCGCTGTCGAAGGCGCCGGAGTCGATCACTTGATGCAGCGCCGCCGTGTCGCCTACCGCCGAAATGCCGAGGAAGCGTATCTTGCCCTGCTGACGCAGGCGCTCGAACGCCGGCACCACCTCGTCCAGCACCTGGTGGACGCTCAACGCTGGTCCGCTGCTCGTTCCGGCGATGGGATTGTGCAGGTGAAAGATGTCGACCCTTTCGAGCTGCAACCGCGCGAGGCTGCCTTCGAGCGACGTCGTGATCGCCTCGCCAATGCGGCCGAATTCACCGGGGGGAATGCGGACCTTGGTGCCGACGATCACATCGGCCGGCTTCAGCTTGTGCAGGACGCGGCCAAGATTCCTTTCCGATGCGCCGTCGCCGTACAGCACCGCGGTATCGAAATAGTTCACGCCGGCTTCGATCGCGCGTGCGACGACACGTTCCTGGTCGGCGGGATCGCCGCGTACCATGATCCCGCCCACCGCGCCGCACCCAAAACCCAGCGCCGAGATTTTCATTCCGGTGCGGCCAAAGACCCGCATTTGCATCGCTATTCCCCCGGCGGCTGGAGCGTGTCGACCTTACTGCACCTGCACCTCGACCACACCGATTTCCTCGAGCGCGAACCGATAGGACGCCGCCTGTTCCGGGAACACTGTCTTCATCACGCTTCCGGTCATCACGACTTCGCCTGCCTTCAGGCCCGCGCCGCGCGAGGCAAGCTGCGTCGCCAGCCACGCAGCCGAATTGAAGGGATGGCCGAGGATATCGCGGCCGTAGCCATCGCCGATCGGGGTGCCGTCCTTGCTGGCGCGGCCGAGCAGCTCCTCGAGGTCAGGCCATTTGGTTACAAATTCCGACAGCACGATGCCGGCGTTCCAGGAATTGTCCGCCACCAGCGAGCGAACGTCGAGGTTGGAATAATCAGCGCTGCGATCGTCCACGAGCTCGATGGCCGCGCAAACGGCGTCGATGTGCGGCGCGATCGTCTCGGCGGTCCACGGCTTGCCGCCGACCGGCAGGTCCGACTTGATGCGCACGGCGATTTCGAACTCGAGGCCCAGCCGACCGAAATCCGCGCGCCGGACGCTCGCGCCCGAGCGGTGCACGCGCTTTGCGAGCACAACGCCGCCGATCGGATGGTCGATCCCGCAAAATGTCTGCATCGTGGCCGACGTCAGGCCGACCTTGTAGCCCACGGCGTTGCCGCACCTATCCCGCAGCAGCGCGACGTATCGCTCCTGGATGTCGTAGGCGTCCGAAATGGTGGCGGGCCCGTCCGGCGGACCAAGCGTTCTGAAGCGCGCATTGGCCTGGTGTTCGCTGAGCAGCGTTTCGGCCGCGCGTCGGGCCGCAATGTCCTGCATGGGGCCTCTCCCTTTTCCGCCATTCGGCGGACTTGTGTTGTTCGAAAAACCGTAGCAGCGAGCTCGCTGTCGTCCCGGCGAGAGCCGGGACCCATACGCCGCGGCAGAAATTGTCTGAGGGAGATGGTAGTCGGCTTTCCCTCAACAACAAAGTCTTGTGGTTGGGTCCCCGGCTTTCGCCGGGACGACATGCTTGGATTGCAGCGCTGCTACCCCTTCTTCATCCGCATCGCCTCGGGCGTATCCGGCTGCGCCAGCGGATGTGCCTTGGCAAATTCCGGCAGCGCCATCGCGGTCTCGAAGATGCGCTTCACCGTCGGCCAGCGGTCGAGGCGGATCTGCTGCGTTACCGCAACCGTGCAGTGGCCGACCATGCAGATGTCGGCCATGGTAGGTGCATCGCCGTGGCAGAAATTTCCGGTGTCCTTGTTACCGGCGAGGTGGCCTTCCAGCGCAGTGAGTGTCTCGATGATCCAGTGCCGGCGCCAGGCCGCCTGCTGTTCGTCGCGCAGGTTGAGCTCGTGGTCGAGATATCGCCGCACCCGCGGCACCAGCAGCGGATGGCCTTCGCAGGCCACCATCAGCGCCAGCGCGCGCACCCGGGCGCGGCCATTGGCGTCGGAAGGCAGGATCGGCGGGGAGGGATATTTCTCCTCGAGATATTCGAGGATCGCGAGCGACTGGAACAGTGTCGTGCCGTCGTCCTCCACCAGCGCCGGCAGCGCCATCTGCGGATTGATGCGGCGATATTCGTCGGTGTGGTGCGCGTCGGAATCGAGATCGACGAACACGACCTCGGCCGGCAGGTTCTTCAGATTGAGTGCAATGCGCACCCGAAAGCTCGCCAGCGATCGCCAGAAGGAGAAGAACTTCATGGCTTCCTCTTTCGCCCTCTCCCCTTGTTGTGCAGGGCTATAGCATATGCGGAGTAATTTTCATTGGCATGCCCGCCACAAACTCGTCATGCCCGGGTTTGTCCCGGGCATCCACGTTCTTTGTGCCGCGAGAAAGGTCGTGGATGGCCGGGACAAGCCCGGCCATGACGATGTGGAAACATCTGTGCGAAAGCCGCCGGGTCATATGCGATAGCCCTGCCTTGTTGTGGGAGAGGGCGGCACGAATGAGCTCTGCGAATACCCCTCATCCGGTTCGGCATCTGTCGATGCGAGCCACCTTCTCCCACAAGGGGAGAAGGGAAGGAAGATGCTACTAGCCGCTTGCCGCCTTTTTCCGCCAGGCCAGATGCACGGCGCAGGTGCAGCCCGGAGGATGCGAGGCCACATCGTTGGCGGGCACCGCCGCGGGCACCTGCGTCGGCATCGCGTCCTTCACCGCGCGCTCCGATGCGGACTGGTCCTGTGAGGGGATATAGTTGAGGATCGGCGCGAGCCAGCGCTCGACCTCGGCCGCCGTCATGTCCTTGCGCGCGGCATAGTCCTCGACCTGGTCGCGCTCGATCTTGCCGACGCCGAAAT
>Ga0187815_10000171_pt1 | contig 32794 bp, 31 predicted proteins | sample NC_S_5_FD_132962 | JGI IMG/M metagenome (GOLD analysis project Ga0187815, IMG submission 132962) | Wetland sediment microbial communities from Neuse River Estuary, North Carolina, USA - ASW-S_5 | ecosystem: Environmental > Aquatic > Freshwater > Wetlands > Sediment | place: USA: North Carolina... | reverse complement strand
CCGGATAGCCGCCGCCGACATTCGAGTGAACGCCGGCAAACCAGACCTGGCTGAGCTGCTCGTCCTTGACGTATCGCTCCTTGCCCGGATCGACCGGCACCGGAGGCACGTCGCCCTCATTCCACAGCTCGGGATGGAAGGTCGTTCGTTCCTCGTCGAGCGACAGCGCCTGGCAGGCACGCGTCACCCGGTCGCGGGGAAGGGTGTGCGTGGGAAGCTCGAGCGGCCAGATGTAGCGGCTGATGCCGCGGGTCATTTCATCGAGCGGCGCGCCATAGGCGGCGACGGTATCCCATACGCCGACGAAATGGATTTTCGGCACCTGCCGGTTCTCGGCCTTGTCGTATTTTTCGCGCAGGAACAGGTCGCGGATCGCGCGAAAGAATTTCTCGACACCGAGCACGGTGTGGTAGCGCTCGCGCCGATACTGGCGATAGGCCGCCCGTGCCTTCCGGTCGAGCTCCTCCTCGTTTTGCGCCGTGACCAGACCCTGATTGAGAATCAGCCCGCCGACGACGCGGATCGTGAAGGCGCCGCGGCTGAATCCGAAGCCGAACAGGCGATCGTTGTCGTCGCGATAATTGCGGCAGGCAAACTTGTAGATGTCGATGACGTTGCGCTTCAGACCGAAGCCGAAGGCGCCGCCGAGGATCGCCCAGGGCTTGAAGGAGGAGGTGCCGACCCCGTCGTCGTAGAAGGCGACCTGGTCGTTGCCGGACAGGTCGAGCGCCTCGAAAGTGCGCCACACATTGGTGCGCCAGACCTTCGCCGAGGAATTGCCGGTACCGTCGGACAAGAGAACGATGTTTCGGCTCATGGGCAGCCCCCGCCGCTATCGCTAGACGCACAATCTCCGGTTTAGAGAATGACACATCGCGCTGTCCGGAAAAGCGATCTGCTTCACAGAGAATCAAAAAGCAGCGCGGCGCGCGGAGGGCGCGTCACAGCAGGGGCGGAACCTGCTACGGCCGGCTCATCCCGCGGCCTTCGATCGCGGCAGAAGCAGCCGGGCCCTTCAAATAATCGATCCACGCCTGCGCCGCGTTGGGATCGCGGGCAGCGGTCGACAGGCCAGCAGCGTAGACGGTGTAGTTCTGGATTTCTTCCGGCAGGGGCCCTGCGAGCGTCACGCCTTTCACCGGCAATATCTCGCTGATCTGGTGAATGGCGATTTCGGCCTCGCCCTTCGCGACCTTGTCGGCGACGTAACCACCCGCCTGCAAGCGCTCCTTCGGCTTGATCTCGTCGGCAATGCCGAGCTTCCTGAGCAGGCCTGCGACATAGATGCCGCTCGAACCGCCGGAGGCCGGATCGATATAGGTGACCGTTTTGGCCGCCAGCAGCGCGCGCTTGAACGCATCGACCGAGCTCAAGTCGGGCTTCGGCGCTCCCTCCTTCACGGCAACGCCGACGCCCACCTTGGCAACCGCAACGCGGCTGCCGGCGACGATCTTGCCCTTGCCGATCAGGCCATCAATCGCGGCGGGAGTGATGATCGCCATGTCAAAGGCTTCCCCGGCCTCGATGCGCTTCACAAGTCCGCCCGCCGTGTCGTTGTCGATGACAAGCCGGTACCCGCTCGCGCCCTCGAACCCGCCCTGCAGCGCCAGCACAACCGACTTCATCGCACCTGCCGTCAAAACCTTGACCTCGGCAGACACAGCCGGGCCGACGGGGAGCAAGAGCGCAGCGGCGATCAAGGGTATGGCGAGAACAGAACGCGCGGTCATGCGGCAACCCCTTGCAGCGGTGGTTGGCTCTGACTTCGGCGCGCGGAGAGCAATCTGGAGCGGGCGAAGGGGCTCGAACCCTCGACCCCGACCTTGGCAAGGTCGTGCTCTACCACTGAGCTACACCCGCATCCGAGATGGCGGCGACTGGTCGCCGGCAACGCCGCACCTATGCCAAAAGCGCACCGTGAATGCAACACTTCTGCGAACCGTTGAAATCCGGCCCGGACGAGGCAATTTTGCGCGAAATGGCCGCCTTGGCGCAAAATGGTCGCCGGATACCCCGAATTCAACCCCATCGGGTTCCCGACGATTGAAAAACACCGAGGCCGCCGCCAATTAGGGCAGATCGACCCCGCCCTGAATCGCACCCAGCCGTGCTAGAAGGGGCCCCAACTTCCGAAAGACCAGGCGAGGATATCGTGACCATTACGGAGCAGGGCGGCGGAGCGCCGCAGGCGGCCCCCGACCTCATCAAGGAAACCACCACCCAGTCCTTCATGAAGGACGTCATCGAGGAATCGAAGCGCCAGCCGGTGCTGATCGATTTCTGGGCGGAATGGTGCGGACCCTGCCGCCAGCTCACACCGGTGCTGGAAAAGGCGGTCCGCAACGCCAAGGGCCGGGTCAAGCTGGTCAAGATGAACATCGACCACCATCCGGCCATCCCCGGGCAGATGGGCATCCAGTCGATCCCCGCCGTGATCGCCTTCGTCGACGGCCGCCCGGCTGACGGATTCATGGGCGCGATCCCGGAGAGCCAGGTCAATGCTTTCATCGACAAGCTAACCAAGGGCGTTCCGGCAGCGGGTGAGCCCAATATTGCCGAGATCCTGGCCGAGGCCGAAGCGGTGCTGACCGACGGCGATGCCGCGGGCGCCGCGCAAATCTATGCCGAGGTGCTGGCGCTCGACGCGACCAACATCACAGCCCTCGCGGGCCTTGCGAAATGCTACGTCACCACCGGCGCGATCGAGCAGGCCAAGCAGACGCTCGCCATGGTGCCTGAGTCCAAGCGCAATGATGCCGGCGTGAAGGCCGTGCAGGCCGCCATCGACCTTGCCGAACAGGCCAAGTCGGTCGGGCCCGCCGCCGAGCTCGAACAGAAAGTCGCCGCAAACCCGCTCGATCATCAGGCGCGTTTCGACCTCGCCACCGCGCTGAACGCGCAAGGCAAGCGGGCGGAAGCGACCGCGCAGCTGCTCGAGATCGTCAAGCGCGACCGCAAATGGAACGATGACGGCGCGCGCAAGCAGCTCGTGCAGTTCTTCGAGGCGTGGGGCGGCGCCGACGAGGCAACCGTCGAGGGACGAAAGAAGCTGTCGACGATTCTGTTCTCTTAGACTTCAGGGCAAAGCGCCGGGACTGCTCGCTCATGCCGATCAATGCCGAATATCGCGGACCCGGCGAGCTGCCGGAAGTGATCCCGGTTTTTCCCTTGCCCGGCGCGCTGCTGCTCCCGCGCGGCCAGATGCCGCTCAATATCTTCGAGCCGCGCTATCTCGCCATGGTCGACGACTCCTTCCGGGACGGCCATCGCCTGATCGGCATGATCCAGCCGGACGTCGCCCATTCGCCCAGCGAGCAAAGCCCGGCGCTGTTCCGCGTCGGCTGCGTCGGCCGCATCACCCAGCTCGCCGAGACCGGCGACGGCCGCTATATCCTCGAGCTCACGGGCGTGTCACGCTTCAAGGTAATTGAGGAATTGTCGGTGCTCACGCCCTACCGGCAATGCAAGGTCGATTTTTTCGCCTTCGTCGACGACTTCACCGCGCGCAAGGGCGAGGAGGCGGTCGATCGCAAGGCGCTGCTCGACGTGCTCACCGATTTCCTCAAGGCCAACAACCTGAAGGTGGATTGGGAAGGCATCGAGAGCGCCCCCAACGAAGCGCTGGTCAATGCGCTCGCGATGATGTCGCCTTATGGCCCGGCCGAAAAGCAGGCCATGCTGGAAGCGCCCGACCTGAAGACGCGCGCGGAAATCCTGATCGCGGTGACAGAGATGGATCTGGCGAAAAAGCGCACCAGCGGCGATCCGGGATTGCAGTAGGCCGTCATTCCGGGGCGCGCAAAGCGCGAACTATGGTGCGCAGCTGCGCACCTGAGAATCTCGAGATTCCCCGATGCGCAATTGCGCATCTGAGGTCTGGTCCTTCGGACCCTCCCGGAATGACGCCTCGATCTCAAGCCGCTACCCGCGCTTCGGGAAATCTCCGGCCGAGCCACTCTCGCCACGACAGCGCGCCGCGCACCCCCTTGCTCGCGACAAAGCCCATTCCGCGACCCGCCTTTTCGGAAAGGTGGACCGGCAGGATGCTGCGATGAATGCCGCGCGCCTGCTGATATTGCCGCGCGACCTCGACGAGGCTGAGATCTTCGGGACCACCGATCTCGGGGCGCTCGCCGCGCCCGCCATCGAACGCGCAGTAGGCGAGGTAGTCCGCGACATCTGACGTATCGACGGGATTGAACACGGTCTTCGGTACCGGCCAGACCGGAAGCCAGGAAAGACCGGCGAGCATGCTTTCGAGCAGATAGTAGAACGGCGTCGCACGAACCACCGACCATGGCAGCGCCGATTCGCGGACCATGTGTTCGCCGGCCAGCTTGACGCGGGCATAGGGCAGCGACGCCTCGTCGAGGCCGACGATGGAGACGTGGAGAAAATGATGGACCGACGCCTGTTGGGACAGATCGAGCAGGCGCCGTGTCCCTTCCGCATCGACATCGGAAGGCGATCTGAAGAAATCGACCGGCCGGAAGCCGCCGCGTTGCGCGACCGGCGAGTGGGTCGCGGCATTGATAACGGTGTGCACCCCGCGCAGCGCGGTCGGCAACCCTTCGCCGGTCGCAAGATCGCCGATCGACCATTCGACGTCAGAGCGCGCCCGTCGCGATCTCGCGAAAATGCGGACCTGATGTCCGTCCCGAACCAGCCGGTCCACGAGGTCTTGTCCGAGATGGCCGGTGCCTCCGGTGACGAGAACGAGGGTCATGGCGACACTTCCTGTTGTTCCCAGCCAATCGAGAGTTGATTTCGCCGCCGGTTAACCGGCGGAAACGAGCAAGGTTTCGCCGGTCGCCACCAGCGACATCAGGCCCTGCTCGTCCTCGGCAAAGAGTTCCGCGCGAGCGCACATCGGCGACGCCCTACTGGATGGTGAGGCGGATGCGATCCTGCGCTAGTAGCCCGCAACCGAGAGCGCGACCGCGGCGCTCATCCCGATCCAGCCCGGATGTATGGCCCGCGTCGCCAGCGCGTTGGCAATAGCGGCAAAGCCGAACACCACGGCGAAGGTGCCGATGATCCAGTGCCGCGCGGCGTCAGAACCCATCCAGGGCGCGGCGATCAGCAGCACGCCGCCGGCGATCCATGCCAGCGTGCCGGCCTGCCACACCAGCCGCAGCAGCGTGCGCAGCCGCGGCGGCTCGACAGTGGCGCGTGTGAACACCTTGGTTTCGCCCAGCACGCCGTGGGCAATGCTGACGAGGATCGCGATGGCACCCGCCGCCTGCAAGAGAAGATCGCGCATGTGAAATCTCCGATCCGATATCCGTACAGTACTGTATGGTATAGACGGCACCGCTGGCGCCTGTCAATACAGTTATGTATGGTGCTGGCATCACGAAGCGGGGAACCATGGCCGATCAGCTTTCGGCGCGCGACTGGATCGATTTCGGGCTGAAGACGCTGGCGAAAAGCGGCTTCACCGCGCTGAAGGCCGAACCGCTGGCGAAGGCCATGGGCGTCTCGCGCGGCAGTTTCTACTGGCACTTTGCCGATATCGGCGCCTACCACGCTGCGCTCCTCGAACGCTGGCGCGAGGTCGCCACCGAACAGATCATCGCCGGCGTCGAGGCGGCCAAAGCGGGGAGCAAGGGCGAAGACCCGCTCGCGGTGCTGCTCAAGCTGACCTTCGGCAGCAAGCTCTCGCTGGAGCGGGCGGTACGCAGCTGGGCGGCAAACGATGCGCGGGCGCGCGCTGCGGTCGTGGCGATGGACCGCCGCCGGCTCGACTACATCGAGGGCTTGCTGAAGCAAGCGGGCCTCGCCGACGAGGTCGCCCGTGCCCGTGCGCAAATCCTGTTCTGGGCCTTCTTCGGCTTTGCGCTGTCGGACCAGCCGCTGCCGGCCGAAAGACAGCAAGCCGTCCTCGACGAACTTTTGCGGATCGTCGCACGCTAGCTGTATTATGCCCTGCAAACGGATGTGCTAGAGCAGCCGCAAACCGGAGGTTTAGAGCCAATGAACGCGCAGCCCGAGCGGCCCGAATCCAGTGTCGACCCAAAACTTCTGGAAATTCTGGTTTGCCCGGTGACCAAGGGACCGCTGGAGTTCGATGCGGCCAGGCAGGAGCTGATCTCGCGCTCCGCCAAGCTCGCCTATCCGATCCGCGACGGCATTCCGATCATGCTGCCGGAAGAAGCGCGCAAGATCGACTGATGCGCGCAGGGGCTATTTTTGCTGCAGTCGCTCTGCCTGTTGTCGTCCTTGCCATGAACGCTTACGCACAAGAGACGAAGCTTGGGGTCGGCTCCATCGACGCCGTTCTCACCGTGCCTCCGCGAGTCGCGCATCCGCCGGTCGCGCTCCTGATCGCGGGCTCCGGCCCCACCGATCACGACGGCAATGGGCCGCAGATCAAACCTGCAACGTTGAAGAAGCTTTCCGATACTCTCGTCGCCCGCGGTATCGCCACGCTGCGCTATGACAAGCGCAGCGCCCGCGGCTGGAAGCCGGAATTCGGACGGATTGAGGATTTCCGCTTCAAGGATTTCGCTGACGATGCCGCAGCGCTGGTCGCCTATCTGCGTGACAGTGGAAAATTCTCCCGCGTCGTCGTCATCGGCCACAGCGAAGGCGGGCTGGTCGCCATCCTCGCCGCGCAACGCGCGCCGGTCGACCGCCTCGTGCTGCTCACCGCCACCGCACGCCGCCAGGGCGATCTCTTGAAGGAGCAACTTGCGCGCCAGGTCCCGCCCGATACGCTGAAGCCGATCGCCGATGGCATCGATGCCATGATGGCAGGCCGGATTGTCGATCCGTTGCCGCCCGGGCTGAACATCCCGCCTGCCCTGCAGGCTTCCTTCGCGTCGGCCTTTACCGAGGATCCGATTGCTCCGTTGAAGCTTTTGACGCAGCCGATCCTGATCGCCGCGGGCGGCCGCGACCGGCAAATCCCGCGACAGGACTTTGATGCGCTCGCAGCCGCCGCACCGCAAGCCGAGACGCTGTGGCTGCCCGACATGAACCACGTGTTGAACGACGTCAGCAGCGCGGCCGACGATCTCGCCGCCTACAACCAGCCGGAACGCGCGCTGAATGCGGAGCTGGTGGAGGCGATCGCGGCATTCGTCGTGAGGGATGTCGGCACAAGGTAAGCCTCATGGTTCGAGACGGCGCAAGAACGCCTCCTCACCATGAGGGTCACCCACCTACAACGCCTCGCCCTTCAAGAGCCGCGGCACTTCGCCGGTGAGGCCGGCGGCCTGGCGGATGAACAGGTTTTTCAGCGGCGGCGCGCGGTCGACCAAACCCAACCCGATGTCACGCACGGCGCGCAGCAATTTCGATTCGTTGGAGAACAGAAGGTTCAACGAATTGGTGGCGACCCCCATCGCCATGGTGTCGAAGCGGCGCCAACGCTGGTAGCGCTCGAGCACGTTGGCCTGTCCCGGATCCATGCCGAGCCGCGCGGCATCGACGACGACTTCGGCCAGCGCGGCGACGTCCTTCAGGCCCATATTGAGCCCCTGCCCCGCGATCGGATGGATGACATGGGCGGCGTCGCCGACCAGCGCCAGGCGCTCGGCGATGAAGGAGCGCGCGACGAAATAGCCGAGTGGGAAAGCGCGCGGCTTGTCCAGCGCCTTGATCTCACCGAGATGCAAACCGAAGCGCTGCTCGAGCTCGGCATGAAACTCCTCATCGCCCAACGCGGTGATGCGCGCGGCCTCCTTGCGCGTCTCCGTCCACACCAGCGAGGAGCGCTTTCCGGTCAGCGGCAGGATGGCGAAGGGACCGGCGGGCAGAAAATGTTCTTCGGCGCGGCCATGGTGATCGCGCTCGTGCCCGACGGTGACGACGATGCCGGATTGATCATATTCCCAGCCATGGGTCGCAATCCCCGCCCGCTCGCGCAGCTTCGAGCGCGCGCCGTCGGCGGCAACCAGCAGGCTCGCGGCAATCGTCGAACCATCGGCCAGCACGACATCGATACCGTCGGCGCCGGCCTCAAAACTGTTCACGGCGGTGGCGCGCAGATCGACGCCGGCGGCCTCGGCGCGCGCGGCCAGCGCATCGATCAGGTTGCGGTTCTCCACCATATGCGCGAACGGCTCACCGGGCTCGACTTCGCCGGCAAAGGTCAGGAATGCCGGCCGCGTTGCGTCGGCAAGCTCGGAGTCCGTCACGACCATGTCGAGGATAGGCTGCGCATTCGGCGCCACCTCCTCCCACACGCCCAGCGCCTCGAACAGCCTGCGGCAGGCGGCAACGATGGCGGTGGCGCGCGGGTCACGGCTCGGCCGCATGCCAAGCGCGGGATCGGCGACGACAACCGGAATATCGGGCCCCAGGCCCTGGCGCAGCGCCAGGGCCAAGGCCAGCCCGGCAAATGCCCCGCCGCAAATGACAATGCTTCGCTGTGCCGTCATGGAAACCCGCATACTCTTGCTCTTGCGATGGGAGTATAGCTGGGCGAAACAGGTTCACCAAACAAGGCCTAAAGGCCGTCATTCCGGGGCGATGCGCCAGCATCAAACTATGGGGCGCCCTTGCGCCCCTGAGAATCTCGAGATTCCGGGTTCACGCTTCGCGTGCCCCGGAATGACCAAGGAAAACATATGTCCAAAAGCCTGATCGACCTGCTCTCCATCCTCGACCTCGAACAGCTCGAGGTGAATTTGTTCCGCGGCAACAGCCCGAAGACGAGCTGGCAGCGCGTGTTCGGCGGCCAGGTGATCGGACAGGCGATGGTAGCCGCATGCCGCACCGTCGAAGGCCGGCTGCCGCATTCGATTCACTGCTACTTCATCCTGCCGGGCGATCCGCAGATCCCGATCATCTACCAGGTCGAGCGGCTACGCGACGGCAAGAGCTATTCGACCCGCCGCGTCACCGCGATCCAGCATGGCAACGCCATCTTCTCCATCATGGTCTCCTTCCATGCCGAGGAGGAAGGCGCCTTCAATCATCAGGAGAAGATGCCCGACGTTGCGCCGCCGGAGAAGCTCACCGCGGAAGAAGTGTCGAAGCAGCCGATGTTCAAGGAGATGCCGGAGTTCATCCGCCGCTACTATGAGTCCGATCGCCCCATCGAGCTGCGCCCGGTCGAGCTCGGCCGCTATTTCGGCCAGAAGGTCGACGACGGCCGCATCCATGTCTGGATTCGTACCGCGGCAAAGCTCCCCGACGATCCGGCGCTGCATTTGTGCGCGCTAGCCTATGCGTCGGACTTCTCGCTGCTCGATGCGGTCATGGCGCGCTACGGCCGCACGCTGTTCGATCGTCGCATGATGCCGGCGAGCCTCGACCACGCGATGTGGTTTCACCGCCCGTTCCGCGCCGACGAATGGCTGCTCTACGCCCAGGATTCGCCGAGCGCGCAGGACGGCCGCGGGCTGACCCGCGGCCTCATCTTCAAGCCCGACGGCACGCTGGTGGCCTCGGTGGCGCAGGAAGGCTCGGTGCGGCAGAGGAAAGCGTAGCCCTTTATGCGTTCGCCAGCGTTCCGCGGGGCGCCAGTGCAAACTGCGACACATACCAGTTGCCGTACCAGCGCAGCATCCACGGGATCGGAATAATGAGGGTGCAGAGCAGTGCCAGTACGATCGAACGCCACAGCACCTCCCAGCCCGACGCGTTGAACAGGATCTCGCGCCGCGTACCGCTGATGTTGTGGCAGATCCAGCGAATCATGGCGGTGAGGACCCAGGCCCAGCCGATGATGGTGATGAAGGAAATCAGCATCAGGAGCTGCCAGCCGATGAAGGGCCAGACGCTGCCGTCGAAAGAGGTCGGCAATTTCTGGCCGTTCGATGCGAGATTGCTGACCACCCATCGCAGCACGAACCAGCCCAGCACGGCCTGCACGATCAATCCGATCAGCTGGTAATTGCTGTCGTAGATGCCGATGTAGTTCGACAAGCCCAGCAGCACGAACACCCACCAGATGTCGCCAACCTGGCCGGTGAAGGAGAAGTTGGGACGTCCCGGCACCTGCACGCGCGAGGCGAACCATCGATAGAACCAGGTCGCTGCCCACGGCGCCGGAATCACCAACGTCATGCCGATGACGTAGACGATGCTGCGTCCGAGCAGGCCCCACAGCGGCAGGTCGGCCCTGAGCGCGTTGCCTGCCGGACCGCCCGCGGCCATCATCGGCGGGCCCCCATGCGGCAGCACCGGCGGTCCGCCCGCGCTCGCCATCAGGCCCGGCACTTCGGCGGCCTTCTGCCAGCCGGCCATGCCCTCGGTCCAGACCAGCGTGTCGGCCCTCACGGTACCATTGGCGATGAGGTCGCGGAACTGGGCATCCCCGAAGGGACCCTGCTGCTGGCCGTTGGCGGCATAAAACCAGTTCGACATGCGCTCCCCCTGCCTGTTGACCCGTTACGCCGATCACGCCGGGTACTGCCGGGTCGACAAGGTCCCGACTCGAAAAGCCGCATTCTGACGGACGATTCGGCCAGCTGTACAGAGATGACAGCGTGCAGCCCCAAATGATTCCGCTTACGGCTGCAAGTTTTTTGTGCCATTTGCCCGGAAAGATGCCAGATTTCGATTGGCAATCCTCGCCGGGCGGTCAAACTGCCCAAAACCTGATGAAGGCCCCCCGCCCATGAAGCTCGTCGTCGCGATCATCAAACCGTTCAAGCTTGACGAGGTCCGCCAGGCGCTGACTGCCATCGGCGTCCACGGCATGACCGTGACCGAGGTCAAGGGCTATGGCCGCCAGAAGGGCCACACCGAGATCTACCGCGGCGCCGAATATGTCGTGAACTTCCTGCCCAAGCTGCGCATCGAGGTCGCCGTCGATTCCGCCATCGCCGACAAGGTGGTGAACGTCATCACGCAAGGCGCACGCACCGGCCAGATCGGCGACGGCAAGATTTTCGTCACGCCGATCGATCACACCGTGCGCATCCGCACCGGCGAGACCGACAGCGACGCGCTCTAGAGCATGATCCCGAAAGGTGGGTACCGGTTTTCGAAAAAGATCATGCTCCAAAAGAAGGACTTCGTTCAAGAACGCATCCGGCGGAGACGGCAGAAGGTGCGGACAAGAATTGCAGGGTAGGTAATGCCGGGGAGCACATCATGGGGGCTTACTCACGTGCCGTGAGGCGATTGGCGTTCGTCGGATTCTACGCAAGCTCGACGCCCGCCTTTGCGGACACTTCCACCGTCAACGCCGCCGATACCGCCTGGATGATCGGCGCCACCGCCCTCGTGCTGATGATGACCATCCCGGGCCTGGCGCTGTTCTACGCCGGCATGGTGCGCAAGAAGAACGTGCTGGCCACCATGGCGCAAAGCTTCTCGGCCGTGGCGCTGGTCTCGATCCTCTGGGTCGCCTACGGCTATTCACTCGCCTTTGTCGGCGACGGCTCATGGATCGGAACGCTCGACCGCTGGTTCCTCTCCGGCATGACGATGGAGTCGGTCAATCCCGCGGCGAAGACGATTCCCGAAGCGCTGTTCATGCTCTACCAGATGACCTTTGCGATCATCACGGTGGCGCTGGTGGCGGGCGCGGTTGCCGACCGCATGCGGTTTTCGGCCTGGCTGTGGTTCTCGGTGGGCTGGTTCACCTTCGTCTATGTGCCGCTGGCGCATTGGGTGTGGGGCGGCGGCTTCCTCTTCCAGATGGGCGTGCTCGATTTTGCCGGCGGCCTCGTCGTGCATCTCTCCGCCGGCGTCGGCGGTCTCGTTGCGGCCAGAGCGCTCGGCAATCGCCACGGCTATGGCGCCGAGAATCTGGCGCCGTTCGATCTGTCGCTCGCGGTGATCGGCACCGGCATGCTGTGGGTCGGCTGGTTCGGCTTCAACGGCGGCTCGGCGTTTACCGCAAGCCCCCGCGCGGTCATGGCGATCACGGCCACGCATCTGTCGGCTTGCGCGGGCGCGCTGACCTGGGCGGCGCTGGAATGGTCGACACGCAGGAAACCTTCGGTGCTCGGCATGATCTCCGGCGCGGTGGCCGGGCTCGGAACCATCACGCCGGCTTCCGGTTTCGTCGCGCCGTGGGCCGGCATCATCATCGGTGTGGTCGCAGGCGCCGTCTGCTTCTGGGCCTGCACCTGGCTGAAGCAGCGCTACAAATATGACGACTCGCTCGACGTGTTCGGCGTGCACGGCGTCGGCGGCATCATCGGCACGCTGCTGTGCGGCGTGTTCGCCGCCAAGGCGATCGGCGAAACATCGGGGCTGATCGAGGGCAACCCGCAGCAGCTCCTGACCCAGTTCTATGGCGTCGCCATCACGCTTGCCTGGACGGCCGTCGTCACCTTCGTCCTGCTCAAGCTGGTCGGGGCCTTCGCGCCGCTGCGCGTGACCCTGCAGCAGGAACTCGAGGGCCTGGACATTTCGCAGCACGGCGAGGCGCTGCAGTAACCGCTCTATCTAATTACCGCCTTCCTGCACGCGCGGTGGGCATGATTGTGTCGAGAGACCGTCATGCCCATGGCTTAGGCATGCCTGATCAGACTTTAGGCGCGGCTGAATAGCGCACTCCCGGCGCGTACCCGGCAGAGGCGAAAACGTCCGGATTCATAAACCGTTAGGGAACGACGCCGTTCTGGCACGGCATTTGATTCTACGGGGCAAGGCTGTGCCCGCGTAGTGGAACCTCTCCACGTGGTGACGTCAGTCCAGATCGCCCGGCGTACCGGGCCCAAGCGGGGATAGGACCCATGAAAATTGTTATGGCGATCATCAAGCCATTCAAGCTCGAAGAAGTCCGTGACGCCCTGACCGCCATTGGCGTTCACGGTTTGACGGTGACCGAAGTCAAGGGATACGGCCGGCAGAAGGGCCATACGGAAATCTATCGCGGCGCCGAATATGCCGTGAGCTTCCTGCCCAAGATCAAGATCGAAGTCGCGGTCGGTCGAGACCAGGTCGACAAGACCATCGACGCGATCACCTCGGCTGCGAAGACCGGCCAGATCGGCGACGGCAAGATCTTCGTCATGAACCTCGACCATGCGGTTCGTATCCGCACCGGCGAGGCCGATGCCGCAGCCCTCTGATTTCGTGCTCAACCCTACCACCCAGGAGTAAGACACAATGACGTTCAAACGTCCCTATGGCGCGGGATTGGCGGCCCTCGCAGCCGGCCTGTTCGCTGCGACCGCAGCCTGCGCCGAGCCGACGATCAACAAGGGCGACAATGCCTGGATGCTGACCTCGACAGTGCTGGTGCTGTTGATGACCATCCCGGGCCTGGCGCTGTTCTACGGCGGTCTCGTCCGCAGCAAGAACATGCTCTCCGTGCTGATGCAGGTGTTCTATACGGTCTGTATCGTCACGATCATCTGGGCGCTGTACGGCTACAGCCTCGCCTTCACCGGCGGTTCCGACTTCATCGGCGGCTTCTCCAAGGCCTTCCTGATGGGCGTGACGCCGGACTCCAAGGCGGCGACCTTCAGCGTCGACGCCAACATCTCCGAGCTGGTCTACATCTGCTTCCAGATGACCTTCGCGGCGATCACGCCCGCCCTCATCGTCGGCGCCTTTGCCGAGCGCATGAAGTTCGCGGCCATCGCGCTGTTCATCCCGCTGTGGGTCACCCTGATCTACTTCCCGATCGCCCACATGGTCTGGTACTGGCCCGGCCCGGACGCGATCACGGACGCGGTCAAGGCGCTTGCTGCCGCGGGTGACGAGGCAGCCAAGAAGGCCGCACAGGCCAAGCTCGACGAAGTGATGGCCGATGGCGGCTTCATCTTCAAGAAGGGCGCGATCGACTTCGCAGGCGGCACCGTGGTGCACATCAACGCCGGTATCGCGGGTCTCGTCGGCGCGCTGCTGATCGGCAAGCGCACCGGCTACGGCAAGGAGCTGATGGCTCCGCACTCGCTCACGCTGTCGATGGTCGGCGCCTCCCTGCTCTGGGTCGGCTGGTTCGGCTTCAACGCGGGTTCCAACCTCGAAGCCTCGGGCGGCGCTGCGCTCGCCATGACCAACTCCTTCGTCGCAACGGCGGCGGCGGCGCTGGCCTGGATGTTCGCCGAATGGCTCGTCCGCGGTCACCCCTCGATGCTCGGCGTCATCTCCGGCGCAGTCGCCGGCCTCGTCGCGGTAACGCCCGCCGCCGGCTTCGCCGGTCCGATGGGCGCCATCGTGCTCGGCCTCGTGGTCGGCGTGGTCTGCCTGTTCTTCTGCACCGTCGTGAAGAACTCGCTGGGCTATGACGACTCGCTCGACGTGTTCGGCGTGCACTGCATCGGCGGCATCGTCGGCGCGATCGGCACCGGCATCCTGGTCAACCCGGCCCTCGGCGGCACCGGCGTGATGGACTATGTCGCGGGCAAGGTCGGCGACTATGACTTCGTGGCGCAGATGACTTCGCAAGTATGGGGCGTCTGCACCACGCTGCTCTGGTCCGGCATCGGTTCGGCGATCCTCTACAAGGTCGTCGATGTGATCGTCGGCCTGCGCGCCACCGTCGAAGTGGAGCGCGAAGGTCTCGACCTCACCGAGCACACCGAGCGCGCTTACAACATGTAAGTTCTCCCGCGGGCGCGGCGCCTTCGCAGTGCCGCGCCCAGAACTACGGTTCGGGCAAATACCCGGCAATGCCCGGACCGTTGAGGGGCTCCAGCGCAAGTTGGAGCCCCTTTCTTTTTGTTATCGGCGGATACTTCACGTATGCACTCACCTTCCCTTCTCCCCTTTTGGGAGAAGGTGGCGTGGGCGAAGCCCGCGACGGATGAGGGGTTCTCTCCGCGGATGCAAGCTTGAGTGAACGAGGAATGTTCGCCCGCGGAGACAGACCCCTCACCCCGCTTCGCTTTGCGAAGCGACCCTCTCCCACAAGGGGAGAGGGTGAACCTTAGTTCCGCCAATGGCGCGCATCCGACACCCCTTGATCGCGTGTTGACGCCGGGCGAAATGACCGGTTTGCTTCCACCCCAATCAAAGAGACGGAAATTCCGTCTCGCAAAACAAGACCGGGGTGAGAGAACGCTATGGATGCCCACGCCGCTACGTCGTCCGGCTCGGCCGGCAAATGGTCGCCTCCGCAAGGCGCCAGCGAAGTCGTGAAAAGCGTGCACGCGATGCTGCACCCGCGCAACATCGTGCTGGTCGGCGCCACCGACAAACCCGGCAATTATGCCGAGCGCATCTGGAACAATCTGGTCAAATACGGCTACGAGGGCAGCCTCTATCCGATCAACGCCAAGCGCGACGCCATCTGGGGCGTTGCCTGCTACAAGGATTTTGGCAGTCTTCCCGAAAAGCCCGATCACGTGCTGGTGCTGGTGCCCGCGCGTTTCGCGGTGCAGGTGATCCGCGATGCGGCGGCGGCCGGCGCGCGTAGCGCCACCATCGTGACGTCAGGCTTTTCGGAGTTGCAGGACGAGGAGAGCCAGCGTCTCGCCGTCGAGCTGAAACAGGCCATCAAGGAAACCGGGCTTGCCGTCACCGGCCCGAACTGCCTCGGCAACCTCAGCGCCGGCGAGAAGCTCTTCACCAATATCGACGATCGCATCGTCACCATGGAGCAAGGCAAGGTCGGCATTGCCGGCCAGTCGGGCGCCATCGTGATGGCGATCCGCCAGGCGCTGGAAGACCGTGGCGTCGGCGTCGGCTACATGGTGACCACAGGCAATGAGTCCGGACTTGAGACGCCGGACCTGATGGCCTATTTCGCCGCCGATCCCTCGATCCGCGTCATCGTCGTCTATCTCGAGGGCGTGCGGAACACCAAGGCATTTCGCGACGCCTGCAAGGCCGCGCGTGCCGCCGGCAAGCCCGTGATCGCGTTGAAACTCGGCGCCTCCGAAGGCGGCCGCGCCGCGGCGATGGCCCATACCGGCGCGCTCGCCGGCTCGATCGAGACCTTTGACGCTATCTCGACGCGCGAGGGCGTGATCCGCGTGCGGGGCCTCGACGAACTGATCGAGACCACCGAATGCTTCGTCCATGCCGGCACGCCCAAGGGCAACCGCCTCGCCGCGGTGTCGCTGTCCGGCGGCAAGCGCGGCCTACTGATCGACACTTTCTATGCCGCCGGCATGAACTTCGCGCCGCTGTCCGCCAACGCCTCGGAGCAGCTGGCAAGGATGCTCGGTCCCGGCAGCATCGTCGGCAATCCGCTCGATGCCGGCTTCGCGGCCGTCGTCGATCCCTCCGTCTACATGAAGTCGATCAAGATCATGATCGACGATCCCGACACCGACATCGTCATCATCGATGCCGAGCTGCCGAAGACGCCGCACGAGCTGCGGGAGCGCAATTTGCGCATCGTCAACGAGATGGCAGGCGCGGGCAACAAGCCCGTGATCTATATCAGCGCGATGTCGATCGGATTCACGGAGCACACCAAGGCGCTGCGCAAATCCTTGCCGAATCTCGCGGTGCTGCAGGGCCTCGACCGCGCCGTCGGCGCGATCAAGTCGCTGATCGAATATGCCAACCTGCGCAAGGAAGTGCCCGACATCGTCTCGAGCTCAAAGGCGTCCGCCCGCGCCATGCTGGAGAAGGCGCTGAAGAACGCCAATGGCGCTGCCGCGCTCGATGAGGTCGCCTCCAAGAAGCTGCTGAAGGCTTACGGCATCCCGATTTCGAAGGAGGCGATCGCGCAGACATCCGCTGAGGCGGTGAAGATCGCCAAGAGGATCGGTTTCCCGGTGGTGGCAAAAATCGTCAGCCCCGACATCCTGCACAAATCCGATGTCGGCGGCGTCGTGCTCAACCTCAATAGCGCCGCCGAGGTGAAGAAGGCGTTCGACGACATCACCAAACGGGTCAGGAAGCTGAAGAACAAGCCCAAGCTCGAAGGCATTTTGATCGCGCAGCAGGTCGAGGCCGATCTCGAGCTCGTGCTCGGCGCGTCGTTGGATGCCGAGATGGGCCCGGTGGTGCTGTTCGGCACCGGCGGCATCGATATCGAGCTGATGAAGGACGTGGCCCTTGCCGGCGCTCCCATCGATGCGGCGGAGGCCAGGCAGCTGATCGCACGCACCAAGGCCGGCGTGAAGATGAAGGGCTATCGCGGCAAGCCCGCGATGCACGGGGCCTCGGCCGTGAAGGCGCTGGTCGGCCTCTCCAACCTGATCGCGGATGCCGGCAACCGCATCGCCTCCATCGACGTCAATCCGTTCCTGATCAACAGCAAGGTCGGCGTCGCCGTGGACGGACTGATCGTTCTGAACAACGAAGCGGCAAGGAAGGCGGCGAAGCACTAACGGTCATTTGACGGCGCCGCCGGTGATTCCTTCGATGAAGCGATCGAGGAACGAGTTGTAGGCAATCGCCACCGGAATGCTGGCGATCAATGCGCCGGCCATGATCTCACCCCAGAAGAAGATGTCGCCCCGGATAAGATCGGTTGCCACGCCGAGCGTGATGGGCTTTTGCGCAGTCGAGGAGATGAAGGTCAGCGCGTAGACGAATTCCTGCAGCGTCAGCGTGAAAGTGAAGATCACGGCGGTCAGGATCGCCGGCAGCGACAGCGGAATGACCATCTTGATGAAGGCGCCGAAGCGGCTGCAGCCATCGACGATGGCTGCCTCTTCGATCTCGACCGGCATCGCCTTGAAGAATCCCATCAACAGCCAGGTGCAGAACGGGATCGTGAAAGTCGGATAGACCAGGACGAGTGACCACATCGAGTTCTGCAATCCGAGATTGGCGACAATCCGCGAGAGCGGCAGGAACAGCAGCGTCGGCGGAACCAGATAGGTCAGGAAAATGCCGATCCCCAGCGCTTCGCCGCCGCGACCTGTCAGCCGCGCCAGGCTGTATCCGGCCGGCAGCGCTGCCAGCAACGTGATCGCGACCACGCATGTACCGATGATCAGCGAGTTCAGCAGCCAGCGAACGAACAGGGTCTGCTCGAACAGGTACCGGAAATGCTCGAGTGTTGGCGCCTCGTTGAACCAGAACGGAATGTTGGTGACATTGTAGAGGTCGGAATTGCTTTTGAACGAGGTGATGACCATCCAGTAAAAAGGAAACGCGGTCAGGACCACAAAAAAAGCGACCGCTCCGTAGAACGAGACTTCGCGCAATGTGGCGGCAATCATGCGCTGCATCTCAGATCTCCCGCCGCCGGATGAAACGCAACATGCCGATCACGACCAGGAACAGCACGGGCAGCATGAACAGCGAAATGGCGGCACCATGCGAGACGTCGCCCGATACGATGCCGACCTGGAATCCTTCAAAGGCGAGGACCGAGGTCGCGCCGACCGGCCCGCCATTGGTCAGCAGGTAAACCACGGAAAGATCGGTGAAGGTGAATACGACGCCGAAGATCAGCCCAATCGCGACAATCGGCAGGATCATCGGCAAGATGATCTGGTAATTGCGGCGCCAGAAGCCGGCGCCGTCGACGGTCGCAGCGTCGATGATATCCTGCGGCACGGCGGTGATACCGGCAAGAAAGATCACGATGGCGAACGGGAAGAAGCGCCACGCATTGACGACGATCACGCACAACATGGCCAGATGCGGATTGCCAAGCCAGTTCGGCGCCTGCGCGCGGTCGATCACGCCGAGCGCGATCAGAGTCCAGTTGATCACGCTGTAGAGCGAATCGAACATCCACTCCCATGCGACGCTGGCGAGCGCGATCGGCACCGCCCATGGCAGGATGATCAGGGCCCGCACCAGCTTGCGCCCGGGGAACGGCCGCAGCAGCAACAGCGCGCCGAACTTGCCGAGGATCAGGCCGAGCAATTGCGAGGCAAATGTGAAGAGAAACGTGTTTCCGAGCGTTTCCAGGAAGACGGGGTTTTGAACGATCTGTCTGAAATTTGCCAGACCGACAAAGCGCCAGGAGGGATCGTAGATCGTGTAAGCGCTGACCGAGTAATAGACCGCGAGCAGGAAGGGCACGCCGACCAGCAGCAATACGTAGAGGATCGCGGGCGTGACGAAGATCGCGCCAAGCACCTCGCGCCGATCCAGCAGGAACCTGTAACGCGGTGCCTGTTTTGCGGCAATTGGTTCAACGAGGTCGACCATCGGCGAGATTCCGTCTCAATGGCGGCTGATCCGCTTGCCGTCGTTACCGAAATAACGCAGCGTGCTGTTGCGCACGGCGAAGGTATGCCACTCGCCCTGCCGGATGCTCTCCTCGGCAACATGCGCCGGCGGCAGCTTTGCCGTGATCACCTGCGTATCGAAACCATCGATTACCCCGTACACGATCCGTTCGGAGCCGAGATATTCGGAGCGGTCGACCCGGAACGAAAATTCGGTGACCCCTCCGTTGCCGTTGCTGGCCATGCTCTTGGGCAGGAAGTTTTCGGGACGGAAGCCGAGATAGCCATCGCCGCGCGCCAGCAGATTCATCGGCGGCGAACCGACGAAGGTGGCAACGAAGCGGTCAGCAGGGTCGTCGTAGATTGCGGCGGGGGTGCCGACCTGGCGGATGCGCCCGTGATCAATGACGGCGATTCGGTCGCCCATGCCCATTGCCTCGACCTGATCGTGGGTCACGTAGATCGTGGTGACGCCTACCCGTTGCTGGAAGTGTTTGATGTCCTGCCGGGCCGAGGCGCGCAATTTGGCGTCGAGATTGGAGAGGGGCTCGTCGAGCAGCAGTGCCGTTGGTTCCCGCACCAGCGCGCGGGCGAGCGCGACACGCTGGCGTTCGCCACCGGACAGCTGGCGTGGCCGTCGGTCGAGCAGATGGTCGATGCCGAGCAGGCGCGAAGCCCATCCGACTTTCCGGTCGATCTCGGCGCGGGCAACTCGCTGGGTCTTGAGCGGAAACGCGATGTTGTTGCGCACGGTGTAATGGGGGTAGAGCCCGTAGCTTTGAAACATCATCGCGACACCGCGGGCGCGCGGCGGGACGTCGTTGACGACATGGCCGCCGATAATGAGGTCACCCGCGGTCTGGCGCTCAAGCCCGCAGACGATCCGCAGGAAGGTCGTCTTGCCGCACCCCGAAGGGCCAAGCAGGACCATGAACTCGCCATCGGGTACCGTAAGTGTGATGCCGTCGACCGCGGGAAGCTCACCAAACGTCTTGAAAATGTCTCTCGCCAGAACCGCAGCCATTGAATCTCCTGCCAATCCGGAATGACGAAACATCGCGGCGGCGATCCGGGCCGCGACAACGCGGCCCGGCCCCTCGCTCGCCTCACGCCTTGTGTAACCACTTGTTGAAAATGCCTTCGCATTGCTGCGCGGCCCACTTGACCGACTCTTCGGCGGTCAGCGCGCCGGTCGCCGCCTTCGCCATCATGTCGCCGATGATGAAGCTATTGTAGACCTCATCGGTGGCAGGCCAGGCTGGTCCCGGATAGCCGGTAGCAGCTGACCACTCGTCAGAGGTCTGCAGAATGGCGAACTTGTCGCGCGGGGTCGATGTCGGATCGTCGGACAGAATCGGCATCGGCTTGGGCAGGATATTGGCATAGATCGGCATGTTATATCCGGTGCTTGCCTTGAAGGCATCGACCCAGTGGTCGGCGTAGTATTTGAGGAATTCGATCGCCACCTCCTTGTTCTTGGCAAATTTCCAGATTCCGTAGGAATTCGGTGCGCTTCCCATTAATCGGCGCACCGGCCCTTTGGGCGCCTCCATCACGAAGATGTCGTCGGCCACTTTCTTGTTGAGCTGTTGCGCCGTGCGATACGCCGAGATCGGGTTGATGATCAATGAGCTGACGCCCGAGTCGATGTACTGGTTGTTGCTCGAATCGCTCCAAGAAAGCACGTCGGACGTCATCGCCTCCTTGTAAAGGGCGGCAACGAACTTGACCGCTTCGATCGACTCCTTGCTGTTGAGCGCGACCTTCTTGCCGGTCTCATCCTGAACTGAGCCGCCATAGCTCCACAAAACGCCGCGCCATGTCGTCTCCGGATCGTTGCTGTGACCGAGCGAAATTCCGACCGGATGTCCCTTCGCCTTCAGCCTGGCGCCACCGACCCGGACGTCGTCCCACGAGTCCGGCTTCATCCCGATTTCGTCCCACATGCTTTTGCGGTACATCGCCGGGAAGTTGATGTAGTAGTCGGGATACGCAGACCAGCTCTTGTCGTCCTGATTATAGCCTATCTGTTTCCCGATGACGCTGATCTTCCCGTACTTTTGCTCGACGTACTCGACCACGCTCGTCATATCGACGAGAAGCTTCCGGTAGAGATGTGGGCCGCCAGCTCCATTCCACTGGAACATGTCGTGGCCCGACCCGGCCGAGGCTTCGGCCGCGGCGCGCGCTGCAACGTCTTGCACCGGGATGTGGTCGACCGTGACAGCGATCTTGTTCTTCTCGCCCCAGTCCTGGGCAAACTTGTCGAACCATTTGTCATAGGCCGGCACGAAATGGCTCCACTGCACGATCGACAGTGACTTGGTGTCAGCGAGCGCGCGGGAGACAAACGGTGTGGAAAGGGCCGGCGCCGAGCCGGCGGCAAGGAGAGTGAGGCCGGTTTGCTTCAGGAAACGGCGTCGCGTGACGCGCGGGAGTTTGCCCGTGCTCATCTTCGATTCCTCCTATGGATGTCCTCCAGTTGGAGAAGGCTCATCCAGATGAGGATCAGTCTAGCTCGGCCCTGGAACTTGCTTTTTCAACGCCACAATAACTTTCGAGCCTTTCGACTAAAGGCGGTGACTTGGTACGCTGCCGTACAAAGATGCACGAGCGTACGGGACTCGCAGGAAAGCACGCCGCTTGAGGGGCCCACGTCAAACGCAGCAAAGGCAGGCCCGCATCAGGCTTGCGGCAACGGGAAAGCGGTGCTCATGGCAGCCGTTGCGGTTGAGGTGCCCGTATTCCGACGAAATGATCTGATAGCATTCGCATGTTCGCCGCATGAGGACGTTCCGATCGCACAGGTCGATCGCGCCGCGCAGCTTGACGACTCCGCCGTCTCGTTCCAGCTCGGCAAGCGTGGTCGTGACACTGGCGCGACGCACACCGAGGATGACCGACAGCATGTCGTGGGTCACGGGAATGACCCGGTCGTCCAGCCGGTCGGCCGCCAGCAGCAGCCACCGACTGAGCCGCTCCTCCAGGCTGTGACGCGCGCTGCATAGTGTGGTCTGGGCATTATGGACCAACAACGCGTGAACATAGCTGAACAGCTGCTGGCGTATCTCCGGATCCCATTGCATGGCGCGTTGCAGGTCGCATACCGTAATGCGCAAGGCATATCCGGGGACCGACATCAGGCATCGATTGGCTGGGCGCTGTATGCCGAGCACCGCCGCCACACCGACGAAGCCGAGGCGTCCGACCATCGCGATCTCGACCGGGCCATCGCGCTGCGTGCGCACGAGCAGGGATGCAACGCCACGTTCAATAAAGTAGATGTGCTCAATCGGATGATGGTAGTCTTGGAGGATCGCCCGGCGCTTTAGCGCAACGGGCTGCAGAAGGGGACGAAGCCGCTCAAACGAACTCGGCGCAAGACCGGCCAGCAGCCGGTTCTGGACCCGGACCGTCTGCTGCCCCCTGATACCTTCCAGCGCTATCCCATCGGGTTTCTCAAAGGGCGTCCCGGTCGGGCCTTGTTCAGCCCGAACCAGTCTCGCTCCAGCCGCTAGGCTAGCTCTTCTTCGATCCGGAGTCATCGGACCCGACCGGGTCAGGCCCGCGGCGCGGCGATCCGGCGGAAGCCGGGCAACCGATCGCCGCACCAGGGGCCGGGGTAAGGATGAAGGGGTATCGCGGCGGGCCAGGGATGCACGAGGCGTCCGCCGAAAGCGCTGGCCTGCCGTTCCACCTGATCGCGGATGCCGGCAACCGCATGGCCTTGATCAACGTCAATCCGTCCCGATCAACAGCTAGGTAAGCGTGGCGGTGGATGGGCTGACCGTTCGGGGGCAGAGCGGACCTGGAACGGACTTGGGCCAAAACTTCGGCTCCTGATCCGGTGGCGCCGACCGCGTTGACGCGCGCTTGTTACCGCTATGCACGGTCGCGACAAATGCCGCTTGCGGACCGATCACAGGTCCACCATAAGGTTCTCAATTCCTAGCGACGCGTTTTCCCTGGGCGTTCGGAGGGCGCTGTGACGGAGCACCGGGTTCAAAGGCGACTGGCGGCGATTCTGGCCGCCGACGTGGTCGGCTATTCCGCGCTCATGGAACGCGCGGAGGAAGCCACCTATGCCGAATTCGAACGCCTCAAGCGCGAATTGATCGAGCCCAGCCTCTCCCGCTACGAAGGACGGCTGATCAGGACGACGGGTGATGGCGTGCTGGCCGAGTTCGCAAGCGCCCTGGCCGCCATGAAATGCGCGGTCGAGATCCAGGACCGTCTGGCCTCGGGCGACAGTTCCCTGACGCTGCGCGTCGGACTTAACCTTGGCGACGTGATCGTCGGCCAGGACGGCCAGCTCTATGGCGACGGGATCAATATCGCGGTCCGGCTGGAGGGGATCGCCGATCCGGGCGGCATCCTGATGTCCGAGAAGGTGTACAGCGAGGTCGAAGGCAAGTTGGAGCGTGGCTTCGAGGATCGCGGCGAGCAGTACCTCAAGAACATCGCCAAGCCCGTTCGCGCCTATGCCGTGTCCGCGGGCGCGAATGGCGCACCGGCCGGGATCCAAGGCATGGTTCCTCAGCTTCCCGACAAGCCGTCGATCGCCGTACTGCCGTTCCAGAACATGAGCGACGATCCCGAGCAGGAGTACTTTGCCGACGGGATGGTTGAGGAGATCATCACCGCGCTGTCACGATTCAGATCGTTGTTCGTGATCGCTCGCAACTCGAGCTTCACCTTCAAGGGCAAAGCCGTCGATATCAAGGACGTCGGGCGCAGACTTGGCGTGCGCTATGTCCTTGAGGGATCTGTGCGCAAGGCGGCAGGGAAAGTCCGCATCACGGGGCAGTTGATCGATGCGCTGACAGGCGCGCATATCTGGGCCGACAGGTTCGAGCGTGACCTGACCGACGTCTTCGCGCTCCAGGACGAGGTGACAATCGCCGTTGTCACGGCCATCGAGCCCAAACTGGTTCAGACCGAAATCGCCATCGCGGCGCGGCGGGGACCGGAGAACCTTAGCGCCTATGATTGTTATCTCCGCGCCATACCGCAGTATTACCCGGCGAGCCGCGAAGGCAATGCCGGGGCCATCAGGCTGGCTCGTCGCGCCCTGGAGTTGGACCCGCAGTTCGCCACTGTCGCGGCCCTGGCGGGCGTCTGTCACATGCAAAACATCCTTTGGGGCTATGCGACCGATCCTCAATTCGACCGCAAGGAAGCCATTCGGCTTTCTCGCCTGGCATTGAGCATCGACGATGGTGATGCCGACACCCTGGCATGGGCAGCCCTGATCTCGACGTTCATGGTCGCCGATCGCGAGAGCGAGATCGAAATGGTTGACCGGGCGGTCGTGCTCAACCCGAATTCATTCAACACATGGCACTGCCGCGGCTGGGTCTATCGAAATGCGGGGCTGCCGGAGGAGGCGATCCGGAGCTTTGAACTTGCCTTCCGCAGAAGCCCGCTGGATCCGCGGCTGCAATTCACGTTTGCCGGGATGGGGATGGCCCTTATCGAGCTTGGTCGCTTCGAAGAGGCCATCGTCGCCGGGAAGAAAGCCCAACGTCACAACCCCTGTTTTTCGTCGACTTACCGTTGTCTCGCGTCTGCCTTCGCCCATCTTGGACGGGATGCGGAGGCACGCGAGGCGGCGGCGCAGCTGGATGAACTCGATCCCGGCTTTACAATATCGGCGTGGATCACGCGGGGCGGCCAATCGAACTCGAAGCTGATGATCGAGGGTCTTCGCAAGGCCGGGTTGCCCGAATAAATCTCCAATGCCGGGGACATCATCGGCCTATCCGGAAACCGGCGCCGGCCATCCGACGAGCGTGGTCGGGCACCAGCGGGCCTTTCTCCTGGCAATGCGTCCCTCGCGATCCTCGGCGGCGTAGTCGCGCGGCTCCGGCGTGCGATTGAACAAGGCACGGTCATCGAGCGTATCGACGTTGAGGACGCTCCACACCTCGCCTGCGTCGCTCAATGTCATTGCGACATAGACGCCGCACCGCCGGCAAATGATCTGATCGGAAGTTTTGAGACCGAACGCGTATCGTTGAAGATGCTGCGGATCGGCCGCCGTCAAGGTCACATGCGCCTTGGGATCGGAGAACGCCCTCGCATTATGCTTGCGGCAGAACGAGCACTGGCATGCACCGAGCACCTGGTCGCCCGGCTGCCGGTCGGTCGTCAATTCCACACGAATGGCGCCGCAATGACATTGACCTCTGAAGAGCATGTGCCGGCCTCATCAAGACATTGGAACAGATGCGCGCATAGTGATCCGCTTCGGCCCGCAGCGCAAAGATCATTTGTCGACCGCCTCCGGTCCCTGGCCGGCGAACCGGCGCGCGTGGAATGTCGGCTTACAGGCGTTGTGGGCTTCGCTATGCTCCCGCGGACAACAGCGGAAGGAGAAACGCCATGAAACTGACAGGCGGATGCTATTGCGGCGCAGTGCGCTATGAGGCCGAAGGCGAGCCGATAATGAAGGCGCAGTGCCATTGCCGCGAGTGCCAGTACATCACTGGCGGATCGCCCAACATGTTTGTGGCGATGCCGCCGGGCGGCTTCAAATACACCAGGGGCGCGCCGAAACAGTTCACCCGCAAGGATCTGGAAAAGCCGGTGACGCGCGAATTCTGCGCCGAATGCGGTACCCATGTCGTGACGCGCCCAAACCGGCCGATCGTGGTGATCAAGGTCGGCACGCTGGACGAGCCCGGCCAGATGATGCCGCAGGTCGCTATCTACACCATCGACAAGCAGCCGTTCCACCACGTGCCGGAGGGTATGCCCGCGTTCGAGCGGCTGCCGCAGCGATAAGGCTCTGTCGTCATGGCCAGGCTTGTCCCGGCCATCCACGTCTTCCTTCATGCGGCACCAACGGCGTGGATGCCCGGGACAAGCCCGGGCATGACGAAACTAGATGCAGTCTCGAAAAATGCGGCCTCAAGCCGCTTCGAGCGCCATCTCGTCGGCGCGCACGACGCGGTCGCGGCCCTGACGCTTGGCGGCGTAGAGGGCCTGGTCGGCGATACGCATGATGCCGGCAAGATCGGTCTCGCCGCGCGTCGCCGTGAAGCCGATGCTGATGGTGATCCGTTCGCAGATGTCGCCGCTCCTGATTTCGCGATCCGCGCATGTGCGGCGAAGCTCCTCGGCATGAAGCTCGGCCTGCTCGTGTGAGATGCCGACCATCAGCGCGGCGAACTCCTCCCCGCCATGACGCGCCACCAGTCCGCCATGGAGCTGCGAGAACTCGCGCAGGACGGCGGCGATCTCGATCAGCGCCTTGTCGCCGAACTCGTGGCCAAAGCGATCGTTGACCGATTTGAAGTGGTCGATGTCGCACATGAAGACGACCGCCGGCGCACCGGAATGTCGAGCCGCTCGCAGTTCCCGCGTCGCCGCCTCGTCGAAGCCGCGGCGGTTGAGGAGCCCGGTAAGCTTGTCGGTCCGCGAGATGCGGGACAATTCGCGGCGCGTCAGGGTCAGTTCCTTCATCAGCCGCGCCGAGCGATAGCTCAGGATGCCCGAGATCACGGCCGAGATCAGGGTGGCCGCGCACATGCTGAGGACGATGACGTCGCCGACCCGGACCGTCGCATCGGGATTGCCGCCGAGTGTCATCAGGGTGATGGTCGCGGTCATCGCCATGCTGATGCCGGTCGAAACGGCGATGCGCCGCATCGTCTGGCGCATGACATCGGTATCGGTGGTAATCTGAAAACTCATCGTCCGCTCTGTTCGGACCGTCCGTAGCATCGAGGCGCGTACGATCCCCTAAACGAAAATGTGTTCGATCAAGCGCGGTAAACGGGCCCCTACGCAGTTCGTTATAATTGTTCGCATCGGCGGGACGGCGTCGGAGCAATCCGCCATTGCACCGATTTGCCGCGCCTGATTTTGCGAGTCTGGACACGCGCACGGCCGATGGTTAATCGCGTCTTAACCTCGCCGTATCTATGGTGATTTGATCGGGTCTTTCGGCCGGCGTTCCCTTGCCGGCCGCATTGAAAGTGCTGGCGTTTCAGACATGGCAATGACCGCCTCTTCCGGCCTGGCGCAAGGCGCCGGCAACGTATCGGCTGCCGGTCAGGCCGAGCGTTCCCCGTTTGCACGTACGGCCGAGCTGCTGGCGCCCTATCAGCCCGGTAAGCCCTTGATAACGTTGTCATTGGGCGAGCCGCAGCACCCGGTGCCCGGCTTCGTCGGCCCGGTGCTGGCAAAGCACACCGCCGAGTTCGGCCGCTATCCGCTGGCCAAGGGCATCGAGCCGTTCCGACGCACCGCTGCCGCCTGGCTGTCGACCCGGTTCCGCCTGCCGCGCGCGGTCGATCCTGAAACCGAAGTGCTGGTGCTCAACGGCAGCCGCGAGGGGCTGTTCTTCGCCGCCATCACCGCCTCACGTTATGTAGGCCCCCGCAAGGGACGCCCGGCGATCCTGATGCCGAATCCGTTTTACCCGGCCTATGGCGCCGGCGCACGTGCCGCGGGCTGCGAGCATGTGTACCTGCCGACCACTGTCGCCAACGGCTTCCTGCCCGATCTCGACAAACTCGATGACACCCTGCTCGCGCGCACGGCGGCGATGTTCATCGCCTCGCCCGCCAATCCGCAAGGCTCGGTCGCCTCGCGCGACTACTTCACGCGGCTGAAGCAGCTCGCCGATCGCTTCGGCTTCATCATCCTGAGCGACGAGTGCTATTCGGAGATCTACACCAAGCAAGCGCCGGGCAGCGCGCTGGAATGCGCCGGTCCCGATTTCGCCAACGTCGTCGTGTTCCAGTCGCTGTCGAAGCGCTCGAACCTGCCGGGCATGCGCGTCGGCTTCGCGGCCGGCGACAGCAAATTCCTCGCCGCCTTCCACGAGCTGCGCAATGTGGCCGCGCCCCAGGTGCCTGTGCCGCTGCAGCATGTCGCGGTCGCCGCCTACAGCGACGAGGCCCATGTCGAGGAGAACCGCAAGCTCTACCGGATCAAGTTCGATCTCGCCGACCAGATCCTCGGCAATCGTTACGGCTACGTCAGACCGGCCGGCGGTTTCTGCGTCTGGCTTGACGTCTCCGATCGCGGCGGCGACGAGGCGGCGTGCGTCAAGCTCTATCGCGATGCCGGCGTGCGCGTGATCCCCGGAAGCTATCTGGCAAGGCCTCAGGATGACGGCTCCAATCCGGGCGCCGGCTACATCCGCCTTGCGCTGGTATCGGACTCTGAATCTACGGCCGAAGCGTTGCATCGGCTGGTCGAAACTCTGGATTAATCGCAAGGCGCCTACGAGCATGGCAGCGATCGAACGAGTCATTCCCCTGGTGAGCCATCTGCCGCCGTCGATCCGCGACGCGCTGGTGCGCCGCGTCCGCGAGCTGGTGGGCCTCGGGCTGATCGCGCTGTCCGGCGTCGCGGCTGCGGCGCTGATGACCTGGTCGGTGCAGGATCCTTCGCTCAGCCACGCCACCTCGCGCGCGATCCGCAACGTGCTCGGCTATCCCGGCGCGATCAGCGCTGATCTGTTGATGCAGATCCTCGGCCTTGGCTCGATCATGCTGGTCCTGCCGATCGCCGTGTGGGGCTGGCGCATGCTGACCCATCGCACCTTCGACCGCGAAGCGCTGCGGCTCGGCTGCTGGCTGCTCGCCACCGTGCTAGCCGCCGGCTTTGCCAGCTGCTTCAAGCATGGCGGCTCCTGGCCGCTGCCGACCGGCCTTGGCGGCGTGGTTGGAGATGCGCTGGTGCGCGCGCCGGCGGTGGTGTTCGGCCCGGCCGGCCTGATCTATCGCCTCGTGCTTGGTACTATCCTGTTCGCCGCGATGAGCGCCGCGTTCCTGTTCGCCTCCGGCTGGGGCTCGCGGCCACGCGAGGATGAGGAGCTGACGCCGATCGAGGATGATGACGAGCCGTTTGTCGAGGAGCAGGAAAGCCGCAGCTCGGTCTCCCTGGGCTGGCTCTTCCACGCCATCATGAGCGCGAAAGCGCGGATCGGCTGGTTCTTGTCGACCGCCTACCGCTCGCTGGTTTCGTCCGGGCCCACGCCGCGGCTTTCCTTCGAGCGCCAGGAGCCCAATCTCGACGGCCGGCGCGCGCCAACGCTGGCTCCGCAGCACGAGAATGAGGAAGAGGAATTCGAGGAAGAGGAAGAAGAAGAGGACGAGGAGGACGAAGAGCCCGTCGCCCGCGCGCCGCGCAAGAAGCCGGCGCCGCGCCAGTCCGCGAAGAAATCCGACAAGTACGAGCTGCCGTCGGTCTCCGTGCTCGCCGCTCCGAAGGCGTCCGACCGGCAGCCGCTCAGCAAGGCCGAGCTGGAGAACAACTCGCGTGCCCTCGAAGGCGTGCTTGGGGACTTCGGTGTACGCGGCGAGATCGTGAAAGCCAGCCCCGGTCCTGTCGTCACGCTGTATGAGCTCGAGCCCGCACCGGGCATCAAGTCCTCGCGCGTCATTGGCCTCGCCGACGACATCGCCCGCTCGATGAGCGCACTGTCGGCGCGTGTCGCCGTCGTGCCGGGCCGCAACGCCATCGGCATCGAATTGCCGAACGCGCATCGCGAGAAGGTCTATCTGCGCGAGCTCTTGACCGCGAAGGAAGCCGCTGACAGCGTGGCGAAGCTGCCGCTGTGCCTGGGCAAGACCATCGGCGGCGACCCGGTCATCATTGACCTCGCCCGCACGCCGCACATGCTGATCGCCGGTACCACCGGCTCCGGCAAATCGGTCGCCATCAACACCATGATCCTCAGCCTGGTCTACCGGCTGCGCCCGGAGCAATGCCGGCTGATCATGGTCGATCCGAAGATGCTCGAACTCTCCGTCTATGACGGCATCCCGCATCTTCTCACGCCCGTCGTGACCGACCCCAAGAAGGCGGTGGTCGCACTGAAATGGGCGGTGCGCGAGATGGAAGAGCGCTACAAGCGGATGGCCAAGCTAGGGGTACGCAACATCGACGGCTACAACGCACGCCTCGTCGAAGCCAAAGGCAAGGGCGAAGAGCTGACGCGCACCGTCCATACCGGCTTCGACAAGGAGACCGGCAAGGCGATCTACGAGGAAGAGAAGCTCGAGCTCGATCCGCTGCCCTATATCGTCATCATCGTCGACGAAATGGCCGACCTGATGATGGTCGCCGGCAAGGACATCGAAGGCGCGGTGCAGCGCCTCGCACAGATGGCGCGCGCGGCCGGCCTGCACGTCATCCTTGCCACCCAGCGTCCCTCGGTCGACGTCATCACCGGCACCATCAAGGCGAACTTCCCGACCCGTATCGCCTTCCAGGTCACCTCCAAGATCGACAGCCGTACCATCTTGGGCGAGATGGGCGCCGAGCAGCTGCTTGGCCAGGGCGACATGCTCTACATGGCCGGCGGCGGCCGCATCAGCCGCGTGCACGGCCCGTTTGCTTCCGACGAGGAGGTCGAAAAAGTCGTGCGTCATCTGAAGGCGCAAGGAGCCCCGGAATATCTCGAAGCGGTCACCGCGGAAGAGCCGACCGACGAGGACGGCGCGGTGTTCGACGCCACGGGAATGGGCGGGGAGGGCGGCGATTTGTTCCAGCAGGCGGTCGCCATCGTCAAGCGCGACCAGAAGGCTTCCACCTCCTACATCCAGCGCCGCCTGCAGATCGGCTACAACCGCGCCGCCTCGCTGATGGAGCGGATGGAACTTGAAGGCATTGTGGGCCCGGCCAATCACGCCGGAAAACGCGAGATCCTCGTCGGCGACGAAGAAGGCGGCGGGTACTGATAAAGGGCCGCTTTTGCAGCAAATTTTCACGGAAAAACGATACCTCACCCCGCCCAAATCGCGGTAGAAGTGGCCGGCAACTCACCGGGATGACGCGTTGAACGGAAGTCCAGAAGTTCGCATGATCAAACAGCCAAACACCACCCGCGCGCTGGCGCTGCTGATCGCAGCGTCGCTTGCGGGTTCCGTCACGGCATCCTCCGCAGAAACCGTTCCGGTGCCCAAGCCCGCGCCAAAAGCGCGCGACCGCGACAATGCGCAGAACCAGATGAGCCCCTCGGAGAGGCCGCCGCTGACCACGGGCGCGACGCAGCAACAGCCGCCGACGCCGATCATCCCCGATCCGCGCCGCAATGTGCCGGCCAGCATCTTCGCGACGTTCGATGCCAACCAGAAGGCGCAGGCCGCCAAGGTCTCGAGTTATCTGTCGTCGCTGCAGCAGCTGAGCGGCAATTTCGTTCAGGTCGGCCCCGACGGCACCAAGACCAAGGGCGATTTCTACATCCAGAAGCCCGGCAAGGTGCGCTTCGAATACGATCCGCCGACGCCGATCGCGATCATAGCCGACGGCTCATCGCTGGCGGTGCGCGACCGCAAGCTGGCGACCCAGGACATCTATCCGCTGTCGCAGACTCCGTTGCGCTTCCTGCTCTCCGATCGCATTGACCTGCTCAAGGACACCAATGTCGTCAGCGTCACCGCCGACGACGTCTTCATCAGCGTCACCATCGAGGAGAAGCAGGCGCTGATCGGCACCAGCCGGCTGATGCTGATGGTCGGCGTCAAGGACGGCCAACTCAAGCAGTGGACCGTCACCGACCCGCAGGGCTACGACACCACGGTCGCGGTCTACAATCTCGACTCGAACAGGAAGGTCGATCCCGGCCTGTTCAAGATCGACTTTACCAATTACTCGACCCCGCCGGGTTAGCTCCGAAAATCCGTAGGATGGGTTGAGCGTAGCGAAATCCATCATCGTTGCGGCGAGAGGGGTCGATGGGTTTCGCGGAGCCCGTCGTCGGGCGCGCATTCGCGCGACCCGTTGGCCCTACCCATCCTACGAATCTCGGCTGTGGACGATTCGTTCACCGGGTCCCAAACCGTGCTAGAACGCGTGCCCTCATGCGTTTTTCCCTGACAACCTGGAACATCAATTCGGTGCGGCTGCGCATCGACCTCGTCGCCAAATTCCTCAAGGCGGTGCGGCCGGACGTGCTGTGCCTGCAGGAGACGAAGTGCATCGACGACGCCTTTCCGCGCAAGCGGTTCAAGCGGCTCGGCTATGAGCATATCGCGCTGAACGGGCAGAAGGGCTATCACGGCGTCGCCATCATCTCGAAGCTGCCGTTCGAGAGCACCGATGTCAGGACCTTCTGCGACAAGATCGATTCCCGCCACATCTCGGTATCGTTCGGCGAGAAGGCGCAGCTCGCAAAGCCGCTGGTGCTGCATAATTTCTACGTGCCGGCCGGCGGCGACATTCCAGATCCCGCGCTCAACCCGAAGTTCGAGCACAAGCTGCAGTTTCTCGACGAGATGAAGGCCTGCGAGCCGCTGCATCCGCGCGGCGACGACCGTCACATCCTGGTCGGCGACCTCAACGTGGCGCCGCACGAGAACGACGTCTGGTCGCACAAGCAGCTATTGAAGGTGGTGTCGCACACACCGATCGAAACCGAAAAGCTGCTCGCCGCGCAAACGCACGGCGAATGGTTCGACGTCGCGCGCGAGCGCATTCCGCTTTCCGAAAAGGTCTACACCTGGTGGAGCTACCGCGCCGCGGACTGGACCATCGGCGATCGCGGCCGCAGGCTGGACCACATCTGGGTGTCGCGCGCGCTCAAGGACAAGGTTGCCGACTTCCGCATCCTGCGCGACGCCCGCGGCTGGACGCGCCCGTCGGATCATGTACCCGTGACGGCGGTGCTGGAGGTGTAGTTCTCTGTCGTCCCTGCGAACGCAGGGACCCATAACCACAGGGTCACGTTGTTTGGCATGCTGGAGCTCCAGCGTGTTTCAACAATTCACTACGGTGGTTGATGGGGTGGACGGCCCCCTACGGCATCAGTGTGCCAGAATGAGGTTGTTGAGATCTCAGACGAGGGAGCCGTCCGTGAGAGAGATTATCCGCATTGGGGT
>Ga0187815_10000170_pt1 | contig 33073 bp, 23 predicted proteins | sample NC_S_5_FD_132962 | JGI IMG/M metagenome (GOLD analysis project Ga0187815, IMG submission 132962) | Wetland sediment microbial communities from Neuse River Estuary, North Carolina, USA - ASW-S_5 | ecosystem: Environmental > Aquatic > Freshwater > Wetlands > Sediment | place: USA: North Carolina... | reverse complement strand
GGTTACCTTTCCCACATCCGCGCCGCGGCGTAGTCAGGGGACTCGCCGCTCCTGGATGCACAGGGGGAAAAAGCGCGGGTATCTGTCGACACTCGGTGAGAGACCATGGATACCCGATACACACACATCGCGCGCCGTCGCGTGCGCGGGGCCGTTCGGCCCGTCGCCATCGCCATTGTTGCCATCGTCGCCTCGCTTGCCGCCGCGGCGTGGCTGTTGATCATCCGCCCCTACCAGCAGCAGATGCAGCTGGACACCGGCGGCGTACCGGCGGTGTCGGCGGCGAAGACACCGGCCGAAGCCGCGCCGGCCAACGTGCAGGCGATGGACGTCAACCAGCTGCTGACCGAGGCCAGCAAGGCCCTGAAGGATCAGCGCCTGCTGGCGCCTGCGGGCAACAACGCGTTCGAGTTCTATCTGCGCGTGCTGGCCAAGCAGCCTGACAATCCCGTGGCGACCAGCGCCCTGCGCGAGACCTTCCCGTACGCCGCATCGGATGCCGAGCAGGCGGTCAACTCGCGTGACTTCAACGAGGCGCAGCGCGAGATCGACCTGCTGGCCAAGGCCGATCCGGCGAACTACACGCTGACCATCCTGCGTTCCAAGCTTGATGCCCAGCGCAAGCTGGCCAGCCAGCAGCAACAGCAGGCGCAGGACCAGCAGAAGGCCGCGCAGCTTGCTGCGCAGAAGGCCGCCACCGAGAAGCAGGAGGCTGCCAAGCAGGCCGAACAGCAGCAGGCGCAGCTGGCCGCCGGGCAGGCCAAGGCGAAACAGCAGCGGGCCGAACAGCAGCAACAGGCCGCGGCGCCGGAGAAGACGCAAGCCGCGCCGGCTGCGGTCGCAGCCGCCGAGAGCAGCGACGCGGTGCTGTTGAAGGGCGCGAGCCCGAACTATCCCACCGCGGCGCTGCGTGCCGGCCAGAGCGGCTGGGTGGTAGTCAGTTTCACCGTCACGCCCGAAGGCCGCACCTCGGACGTGCGGGTGGTCGATGCGCAGCCGCGCCACGTGTTCGATCGCGCCGCGATGGAGGCGGTGAACCGCTACCGCTTCAAGCCGGCGATGCGTGGCGGCACGGCGGTGGCGAGCACCAAGCAGCAGAAGATCGAGTTCAGCACCGGACGCTGACGGGACTCCGGTTTGTGCTGGCAAGACGGCGCATGCGTGGCATGCGCCGTCTTCGTTTGGGCGGCCCGTTCAATGGTGGCGGCGTGGCCGCGCCTTGTGCACGGGCCTGGCCGGTGACGTCCTGGCCGGCTCCGGACTCTCCACCCCGGCCCAGTCCACGTGGGGCAGCCCGAGCAGCCCGTCGAACACCATCGGCATCAAGCCGCTGGGCATCGCGCCGGCGGAGTTCCACAAGGTGACCACGCCCGCGTGGTACTTCGGGAAGAAGCCGATCATGGTGCGGTAACCGGCCACCGCGCCGGCGTGGAAGATCAGTGTTTCGCCGGCATAGGTGTAGACACGCCAACCCAGTGCGTAATGCGCGGCGCTGAGCCGCGCGCGCCGCCATGGCGTGGCGCGCAGTTCGGTCGGGGTATTCACGGCAGGCGCATGCAGGGTGTCGAGCAGACTGGTGGGCAGCACGTCCTGGCGGCCGCCCATCTGCGCGATCAGCCACTGCTCCATGTCGCGGATGCTGGCATTGACGCCGGCGGCCGGCGCCACGCGGTAATAGGTCTCGTTGGGTTCGAATGGAATCCAGCTGTGGTTCCTTCCGGGATGGTGCGGGTGCGCCCAGCTCTTGCTGGATTCCAGCGCGGAGCGGCCGTAGCTGGCGGTCTGCATGTCCAGCGGATGGAACAGGCTCTGGTCGACGAGGCGACTGAAGAAGTTGCCGGTGCGCGCGAACAGCACGTCGCCGATCATGCTGAAGGCCACGTTCTGGTAGCCGTAGCACTGGCCCGCGGGGCAGGTGTTGTCCACTTCGTCCAGCTTGCGCACCAACTCCTGGTAGGACTCGTCGTCCTCGAGCAGGTTGTCGTAGGTGTTGTGCGGCAGGCCCAGTCGCTGGCCGAGGATGTCGGCCACGGTGGCCTGGTCGGCGGACTGCATGTCCTTGAGCTTGAAATAGGGCAGCACGTCGACCAGCTTCATGTCCCAGCGCAGCTTGCCGGCGTCCACCAGCAGGCCGGTGACCGCGGTGGCGAATGCCTTGGAGAGCGAGGCCAGCCGGAACACGGTGTTCGGCGTCACCGGCGTCAGCTTGCTTGCGTCGGCGTAGCCGAGGGTTTGCTCGAACACCACCTTGTCGTCGACCACCACCGCCGTGGCCAGGCCGGCGGCGCCGTGGCGCGCGTCGAGTTCGTCCAGCCAGCGCCGGTAGTCGGCAAGCGTGGCCTGGACGCGTTCGGGCGGCAGCTCGGCCGAGGTGATGTGGGCGCTGGCCGGCGGCAGGTTGCCGCCGTCGCCGGCCGGAGCAGCCTGCAGGCTGGCGCAGGCCAGCCCGATGACGCAGGCGAGGACGGTGGGCAGGTGTCGAAACGGCATGTACTTCGGCAGGACTGGATGACAAGGACGGCGTCAGGCTGGAGTGCGCCCCGGGCGGGCGACGGCCGGGCGGAAACCCGGATTCTCCGGCACTTTGCATGGAGGAACAACGCGGCTGCGTGCGTGGGTTCATCCGGCGCTCGCCGCGGGTCGCCGACGCCGTAGGCGGGGCGTGCTAGCCTTGCAGCCCCCCGGGCTCCCGCCCGTGCTGGATGCCCGCGTGAGTCCGATCCGTGCCGCCGCGACCCGTGAGGGCGCCGAACCCGTGCTGTCCGCGCTGGCGTTCTTCTTCGTGATGACCGCGTACTACATCATCCGGCCAGTCATGGGCCAGCTGAGCGGTGCGGTCGGCTCGCAATCGCTGCCGTTGTTCTACGGCGCGGTGCTGGTGGTGATGCTGCTGCTGACGCCGCTGTTCGGCATGCTGGTGGCCCGCTTCCGGCGCCGCCGCCTGCTGGGCTGGAGCTACAGCTTCTTCATTCTCTGCCTGCTGGCCTTCGTGCCGGCTTTCATGGCGCAGGAACGCATCGGCGCACGCGCGCTGGGCGTGGTGTTCTTCGTCTGGGCCAGCGTGTTCAACCTGTTCGTGGTGTCGCTGTTCTGGAGCTTCATGGCGGACATCTTCGACAGCGGCCGGGCGCGACGGGTATTTTCGCTGATCGCGCTGGGCGGCATGGCTGGCGCGATCTTCGGCCCGCTGGTGACCAAGTTGCTGGTGCAACTGATCGGGGTAGCGCCGCTGTTGGTGGTTTCCGCGTGCGCGCTGACCCTCTCGCTGGCGTTGTTGCTGCGGCTTTCCGCGCAACACGACCAGCAGCCGGGCGGCGCCGGCGAAGCGGCGATCGGCGGCTCGCTGTGGGCCGGGCTCAAGGAGCTGTGGTCACGTCCGTTCCTGCGTTACATGGCTTTGCTGATGCTGTTCGGTGACGGCATCGGCACGCTGGCCTACGCCCTGGTGGCCGACTACGCCAAGGCGCATTTCACCGACGCGGTGGCGCGCACGGCGTTCTACAGCAACCTGGACCTGGCCACCAACCTGCTCGGCGCGCTGCTGCAGCTGGGCCTGACCCGCTGGTTGCTGATCCGCCATGGCGCCGGCTGGGGCCTGGTGTTCCCGGCGCTGGTGAACGTGCTGCTGCTGGCCGGAGTGGCGGTGCTTGGGGCCGGCCATCTCGAGCTGCTCGGGTACAGCGTGCCACTGCTGGCAGTGATGCAGGTGATCACGCGCGGCTTCGCCTATGGCATGACCAAGCCGGCGGCGGATGCGCTGTACACGCGTGTGCCGCGCGAGACGCGCTACAAGGGCAAGAACTTCGTGGAGACCGCGGTGTGGCGCTTCGGCGATCTGGTGGTGACCAGCACGGTGAGCAGCCTGCGCCTGCTCGGCGTGGGCGTCACCGGGCTGGCGCTGGCGGGCGCTGGCGTCGCAGCACTGGCCACCTGGGTGTCGCGGCGTGCGGGCTGGTCACCCGATCTGGCGCCGGAAGCCCCGGCGCCGGGCAAGGACGTGGTTCACCCCGTGATGTAACGCTCCAGATGCTCGATCTGCTCGGCCTGGGCGTCGATCACCGCCTTCACCAGGTCGCCGATCGAGATGACGCCGACCACCTTGCCGCCATCGAGCACCGGCAGGTGGCGCACGCGACTGTCGGTGCACAGGCGCATGCAGTCGAGCACGTCGGTCTGCGGCCCTACCGTGAGCGGGTCGGCACGCATGATGTCCGCCACAGCCGTCTGCGCCGAGGAGCGGCCCTGCAGGATCACCTTGCGTGCATAGTCGCGCTCGGACACCACGCCCACCAGCTGTTCACCGCGCATCACCAGCAGGGCGCCGATGCGGTGTTCGGCCATCAGCTTGATCGCATCCAGCACGGGGGCGTCCGGCGCGATGGTATAGATGCTGCCACCCTTGCCTTCCAGCAGATGCCTGACCTGACGCATGCCGAGGACCTCCGGTTGAACCCGCGGACGGGGCCGGATGAGTCTAGCGCCAGAGCTCGTGGCCGGTGTAGCCGGGGCGTGAAGCGCCGTTTTGAATAGTGCGGCCACGGATGGCCGCCCGTTTGATTCCCGCGATCAGGGATGATCGCAAAGGTCATCGATCCCCGATGTAGGCCGGCCCGCCGAGCTGGCGCATCTGCCGCTCGATCCAAGCCGCCCGGCGCAGCACATAGGCGCTGGGGCGGTCGGCATGCAGGCGCCGGGGGCTGGGCAGTACCGCGGCCAGCCGCGCAGCCTGCTCCGGGGTAAGGCGCGCCGGCGTCTCGTGGAAATAGATCTCGCTGGCCGCGCCCACGCCGTAGATGCCGTCGCCGAGCTCGGCGATGTTCATGTACACCTCGAGGATGCGCCGCTTCGGCCAGGTGAGTTCCAGCAGCACGGTGAAGTACGCCTCCAGCCCCTTGCGTATGAAGCTGCGGCCGTTCCACAGGAACAGGTTCTTCGCGGTCTGCTGGCTGATCGTGCTGGCGCCGCGCAGTCGCGCACCCTCGTCGGCCGCGTCGATCGCCTCGTGGATGGAGTCGAAGTCGAAGCCGTGGTGGAAGGGGAATTTCTGGTCCTCGCCGGCCACCATCGCCAGCGGCGCCCACGGCGACACCCGCGACCACGGCACCCAGTGCTGGCGCAGGCGGAAGTCGCGCTCGCCGTGCAGCCAGGCACCGATGTGCCGCTCCACCATCACCGCCGAGGTCAGCGGCGGCACGAAGCGCAACACCAGCACGGCGAGCCAGGTGAGCGCCACCCAGGCCAGTGCGGCGAACGCGATCCAGCGCAACAGGCGACGAAAGGGCGGGAGACGTAGCATGGCGGACGGTTGGCGGAAATCCGCGGCAGTATAGAGGCGGCCATTGCGCAGGCGGCATTCGCCCCCATCTGGCGACGATGGTCTTGCGAGGTGATCGCGTGGAAACCGTTCTGGTCGAAGATGTGTTGCACCGTTTCCTGCTGGAACGCGCCGGCGTGCGCGGCGCGCTGGTGCGGCTGGGGGCGGCGTGGCGCGAGGTGGCCGGCCGCGCCGACTATCCCGATCCCTTGCGCAGCCTGCTCGGCGAGGCGTTGGCGGCCAGCGCGCTGCTCACCGCCAACATCAAGCTCGACGGCGAGCTGTCGGTGCAGCTGAAGAGCACGGGTGCCTTGCGCCTGCTGTTCGCCGAATGCACGGACGGCGGCCGCCTGCGCGGCCTGGCGCGCTGGGAACAGCCATTGCCCGGGCCGCTGGCGCTGGATGCGCTGCCGCAGGCGGTGATGGCGATCACCATAGGCAACGTGGAGCGCGGCCGGCGCTACCAGGGCCTGGTGGAATTGCGCGCGGCGGACCTGGCGGGCGTACTGGAGAACTACTTCGCCCAGTCCGAGCAGTTGCCCGCGCGGCTGGTGCTGGCCGCCGATGGCGGGCACGCGGTGGGCCTGATGCTGCAGAAACTGCCCGACGAAGGCGGTCACGGCGGGGCGCAGGACGAGGAGGCGTGGACCCGGGTGATGCACCTCACCGCCACGCTGGGCGCGGCGGAGCTGCTGGCCACCGCGCCCGAGCAGCTGCTGTACCGCCTGTACCACGAGGAATCCGTGCGCCTGTTCGAGCCGCGGCCGCTGGCGTTCGGCTGCAGCTGCAGCCGCGAGCGGGTGGCTGCAATGCTGCGCTCGCTCGGGCGCGGCGAGGTGGAGGCGACGCTGGATGCGCAGGACGGCATGATCGAGGTGAACTGCGAGTTCTGCGCGCAGCGCTACCAGTTCGACCGCGTCGACGCGGAGCATCTGCTGCGCGATGCGGGTGGGGCCGGAGTTTCTGGTACGGCGTGAACGCACTGCAGGATCGCCCCCTGTGCACGATGGCTCTGGGGCCTGATCAAAGGCGGGGGTATTCGCACGCGGGGCTACGGCAGGCGGTGCTCCGGACGCAGCCAGTATTCGGCGGTCTGCGGCGGCGCGAACAGGAAGCCCTGGCCGTAGCGGCAGCCCACGTCGAGCAGGGCCTGCCGCTGCGCGGCCTCCTCGATGCCCTCGGCGATGACCTGCATGCCCAGCGAGTCGGCCAGCACCTGGATCGCGCGTATCACCGCGGTGCCCTGGTCCTTGCGTTCGTCGCCGAGTTCGGTGACGAAGGAGCGGTCGATCTTCAGCGTGTCGAACGGGTACTGGTGCAGGTAGCTCAGCGACGAGTAGCCGGTACCGAAGTCGTCGAGCGCGATGCCCACGCCCTGGTGGCGCAGGTTCTGCAGCATCTGCTTCACCTGGGTGGGGTTGTCCAGCAGGGTGCGCTCGATCACCTCGATGCGGATGCTGGACGGTGGCACGCGATGCCTCTCCAGCAGCGCCAGCAGGCGGGCATCGAAGTCGGCATAGCGGAAATGCAGGCCTGAGACGTTGATGCTTATGGTGCCCTTGGTGCCAACCAGTTGCGTGGCCTGGGCGCATGCCTGCTCGAAGATCAGCCAGTCGATCGCCTCGGCGCAGCCGGTGTCCTCGGCGATCAACAGGAAATCCTGCGGCAGCAGCAGGCCGCGCTCGGGATGGTTCCAGCGCAGCAGCGCCTCGTATCCCGCGACGCGGCCGTCGACCAGGGAGACGATCGGCTGATAGAACGGCACGAACTCGCGGCGGGTCAGCGCATGGCGCAGATCGCTCTCCATGCGCAGCAGCGACAGTGCCTCGCGCCGCAGACGGTCGTCGAACAGCGAGGCACGGTGGCGGCCGCCGTCCTTGGCGTGGTACATCGCCGAGTCGGCGTCGCGCAGCAGCTCCTCGGGCTGGCGGTAGTGCGTGCCGGCCATCGCGATGCCGATCGAGGCGGACGTGAAGATTTCGCGCGCGCCCAGCCGGAACGGCGTCTGCAATTCGTTCAGCACGTGCTCGGCGATGCGCCGGGCCGCGTCGGCATCGGACACGTGCTCCAGCAATACGGCGAACTCGTCGCCGCCGAGGCGCGCCACCACGTCGCGGGTTTTCAGGCAGGCGCGGATGCGGCCGCCGACCTGGAACAGCAGGTCGTCGCCGACCAGATGACCGACCGAGTCGTTGATCACCTTGAAGCGGTCGAGGTCGATGAACAGCACGGCGAATTGCTCTTCCGGATGCGCCTGATAGCGCTGCATCGCCTGTTCCAGCCTCTGCAGCAGCAGGGTGCGGTTGGGCAGCCCGGTGAGCGAGTCGTGCAGGGTCTCGTATTTCAGCCGGCGCTCGATGCGTTCGCGCTCGGCGATCTGTTCGCGCAGGTCGCGATTGGCCAGGCCCAGTGCGCGGGTGCGCTCGACCACGCGTCGTTCGAGGCTGGCGTAGGCTTGCTTCAGCGTGGCGTCGGCATGCTTGCGCTGCAGGGCGTTGGCGACGTGGTAGCTGACGAAGGTAAGCAGCTCCTGGTCGCGCTCGGTATAGGTGTGCTCGGGCGAATAGCTCTGCACCGCGAGCACGCCGCGCACCTGGTCGCCCCAGATCAGCGGCACCCCGAGCCAGCACACCGAACGCGAGCCGAAACGGGTGATCTCGCCGCTGGCGCACAGGCGGTCGATCGTCGCGGCGTCGGCCAGCAGCGGCCGGCCGGTGCGCTGCACGTATTCGGTGGCGCCGGTGCCGTGGCTGCGCGGCGGGCGGTCGTTGTCCACCTCGTCCACCGAGTAGGGGAAGCTGATCAGCTGGTTTTCCTCGTCGCTCAGCGCGATGTAGAAATTCCGCGCATACAGCAGGCCGCCGATCACGCGGTGCACGGCCGGGTAGAAATCCTCCAGGCTGTCGGTGGTGCTGGCCAGTTCGGCGATGCGGAACAGCGCCGCCTGCAGCCGTTCGCCGCGCTGGCGCTGCAGCACCTGCTGCCGCAGCACGCGGTTCGCCTCGCGCAGCGCGGTGGTGCGGTCGGCGACCCGGCGCTCCAGCTCCACGTGCGCGCTGCGCCGCTCGATCGCGGTCTGCACGTGCTGTGCCACGTAGCTCAGCAAGTCGAGGTCGTGCCGGGTATAGCGCACGCTCGCGCGATAGCTCTGCACCACGATGCAGCCGACAACCTGGCCGGCGCGGAACAGCGGCACGCCGATGCAGTGCTCGCAACGCGGGCCATGCAGCTGGAATTGGCCGCCGAGTTCCTGTGCGAGTTCGTCGGCGGCACCGAACAGGGGGCGCCCATGGCGCAGCAGGTTCCAGGTGATGCCGTGCAGCAGTTCGTGCAGCGGAACGTTGCGCCCGGGGGGCGGCGGGTCGGCGTCGAGGGTATCGACGTAGTACGGGAAGCGCACGCTGTCGCTGGCCGGGTCGTACAGCGCGATGTAGAAGTTTTCCGCGTACATCAGGCTGCTGACGATGGTATGCAGCGAGCGCATCAGCGCGGGCATGTCGTGTTCGGCGCTGGCCTGCTCGGCGATCGCGTAAAGCGCGCGCTGCAGGCGTTCGGCCAGCGCCAGCCGCGAGATCGCCTCGTACAGGCGGCTGGATTCGGCCAGCTGTCGCAGGCGCGTGTCGGCGAGCCGGCCCAGCCAGGCCAGTTTTTCGCGCAGAGCCTCGGCAACCGGTTCGTCGCGGCTCAACGTGAGCACATGCTGGTGCTGGGTATCCTCCGCCAGGTCGAAGTGCCAGCCGGCGGCATGTGCGTCTCCGGCCTCGGGCGCGCGCCAGTGCAAGCGGCCGGTGATGCCGAAGTCGGCCAGGATGCGTTCGCAGATTTCCAGCACGCTCGAACTGTCGTGTGCCTTCAGCAGGTGCTCGATCGCCGCAGGCACGCCCGCCGGATCGTCTGCCGGGGCGGGCACGGGCGCGGAGCGTGAGGTGGAGGCTGCATTCATCAAGGATCGACCCGGCAGTCGGGGGCGGCGTGACGCCCCTTATATCCTGCGAATCGGTGCCACCGCCAGCAGGAACCGCGGGGGCGGCAAGCCGGTCTATCGAGAAGCCGGTCACAGCACGGTATCGATTACTGTACCGCGGGCTTGTACCGGTGTTAGTTAAATGTAAAATGCGATATACTTCAGTCGCTGCAACCGACTGATGCCACCGTCTCGGACCTTTTGCCCATGCGCCGCCTGTTCGCTCCATTGCTGCTGTGCCTGCTGCCGTTCGCGGCGGCTGGTCAGAGTGTGGACGATGCCAGCGGCAAGCTGGCCACGCAGCTGCTGAAGCAGCCCCCGGCGCAGATGGCCGAGGTGCAGCCGGGTCTGGTGGTGCCGCTGTGGCGCGGCACGGACGGTCGCCTGTTCGTGCTCAAGGCGGACAAGCGCAACGGCATCCTGGCCCAGCGCGACGCGCCCCTGTCCTTCCATGCGGTCGACGCGGCGAGCGTGACGAGCGCGGGCCTGCAATACGGCCTGACGCCGAACTGGCAGGCACACGCCGACGTCAGCCAGCATTCCTGGATCAATAGCCCGCTGCGCGTGGTCGGCAGCGAGGTGGGCGCCACCTACCAGGACGGGCGCTACAGCCTCGGCCTGAGCGTGGGCGCCAACAGCTCCCCCAACAATCCCAGCCTGCCGCGCGTGCTGCCTGGCGTGGCGCCGGGTGTCGATGGTCTCTCCGGCTTCGACAGCAGTTCCCAGCTCAATGCGCGCGGCCGCCTGGCGCTCGGCAGCAAGAGCGGCATCGATGTCGGCGCCAGTGTCGGCCGCATACACCTGCTGCCGGGCAATCTGCTGGGCATCAGCACCCTCGACCAGAAGGCGATCAGCTTCGGCGTCGACCATGGTCCGCTCAGCGGAAGCATTGTCGGCCGCACCATGCAGCCGCTGGCCGGCTTGCCGGGCAACGGCTACGCCCCCGACCGCCGCTGGAACAGCATCGACCTCGGCGTGACCTGGCGCCTGCCGTGGCAGGGCTCGCTGAGCGTCGGCGCGCAGAACCTGTGGTCCTCGGGCACGCCCACGAACACGCCGATGGGCCCCGAGCCGGACCAGTCGCGCACGCCTTACGTGCAGTACCACCAGGACCTCTGATCTCCGTCTGTCACGGAGTCGATCACGCATCCGGAACGCCGTCGCCCAGCGCCGGCATTCCCGTCTGATGCACCGCACTCTCGTCAGCGCATCGATTGTGCCGCCAGCGCCGCCCGCAGCGGCTCCAGTTGCCGTGCGTAGCTGCGCCACTGGCCCAGTCCCCGCGTATGGATCGACTCGCGCACCTGCGCGCTGCTGGGGGTGGCGACCGGGGCGGCATTGCGCTCGGGCCTGAAGCAGGCTTCCTCGGCAGCCAACCCGCAGTGGGCCAGGATCCGGCGGACCGTCGCCTCGGTGTCACGCACGAGTGCGTCGTACGGCACGTCCAACATGGCCCCCGGCAGCGTGGTGTGCCAGTGCCGCACCAGTCTTGCGTATTGCCCGTGGTAATGCGCAAGCGCTTCCAGGTCGTAGCTGTACGGGGAGATGTTGCCGAACATCGCCTTGTAGTTGGAAAAGCAGGTGTCCATGGGGTCGCGCACCAGGTGCAGGATGGGCGCGTGCGGCAGCGCGCGCCGGATGAAGGCGACCATCTGGATGTTCGCTGGCAGCTTGTCGACGTAATACGGCCTGCCTGCCGCACGCCACTGGGTCTGCTTCAGGTAGCGCTCGCCGAGCTCGCGGTAGTCGATGTGGCCGGCGCGGCGGATGATTTCCAGCAAGCCCCTGGATCGGGCCGGCGCGACATCGGCGACCCAGTGCAACTGGCGCCAGAAATCGATGATTTCACCCGCCGAGGCGACTTGCGAGTGGCTGGAGAGGATCCGGTCCAGCAGGGTGGTGCCCGAGCGCGGCATGCCCACCACGAAGATGGGTACGGGGCCCGGCGGCTGCTGGGCGCCGGGGCACGGTCCGGTGGCAGCCGGCATGCCGTTCAATGCCCTGGCGACCGCTTCTTCGGCTTCGGCATCGTAAGGATTCAGCGCATGCATGATCGCGTTGCAACGTGACAACGCATCCCAGGCCTCCTCGTGGCGACCCAGGTCGTCCAGCGTCTTGAAACGTGCGTATTCGAACTCCGCGCGTACGAAGTCGCGATCGCCATCCGTGACTTCCTGCGGCATTTGCCGCAATTGTTCCTCGATCCATTCCAGCCGCCGGGACTCGGGGCGTTGCCTGCGCAGGTTGACCAGCACCGTGATGGCGTCACCGAAGTGCGGCCACCGCAAAAGGCAGTGCTCGAGCAATTCCTGCGCCTCGTCGATCCTGCCGCTGAACTGCAGCAGCAGGGCATGCATGTGCAGGTCGCCGGGTGAATCGGCGCCCGCGCGCCGTGCCCGTTCCATCAGTTCGCCGGCCTTGGCGATGTCGCCGATCATGAAGCGCAGATGGGCCTGGGCGGCCAGCACGTCGGAGGGAGGCTCGGGCGCCTGCTCCAGCAGGTCAAGGCAGGCGCGCGCAACGTTGATTTCGCCGTTGGCGACAAGGTGTTGCGCGAGCGAGACGATCAGCGGTGCGTTGCGCGGAAGCCGGCTTGCGGCTTGCAGGAGCGGTTGGCTGGAAGCACGGAAGCGCCCACGCTGGAACAGCACTTCGGCCAGTTCGATCAGCGTTGCGGTGTCGTTGGGGGCCTGGGCGAGCCGCAATTCCAGGGACTCCTGGGCGTGGGCCAACCCGGCTTCGTCCAGCAGGGAGGGGGAGCGGGGCGTGGCGGTTGCGGATGCCGTCGAGTTCATCGGGGGATGGTAGTTCCGCCACCGGGGCAGCTCAATCCGCCTGTTCGAGGCGCAACCGCGCGTTCGATCACACGCCCGCGAGACGCCGGATCGCGAGTTCTCCAGCTCCCGCAGTGCATTGCAGGAATATTTTCTTGCGTGGTCATCGGCTTGTAAATTCTTGCGATATCATTCAGTTACAAACATGAAATTTCTGTTGACCGTGGTGTTCTCACGACTTATTTTTGCGAATAGACAGGTCGTCCGTCGCAAGGATTCGTGGAATTCTGCGGCGACGGGACCCGGAAGCCAGGGGGCTTCCATGACCTGTCGGTTCGATTGTTTGAGTTGCATCAGTCGTCCGTCAGGACATCTATTTGGGGAGATACACGATGAGTATTCGCTACCGAGCCAGTGCTGGTGCCATGCGTTGGCGCCCGACTGCCCTGGCGATCGCCATGGGCTTGAGCTTCAGCGGGGCCGCGCTTGCGCAGAGCACCGTCGGCAGCATCTTTGGCCAGGCACCAGCCGCGTCTGGCGAGACCGTAGTGGTCAGCAATACCTCCGGCTTCTCGCGTGAGGTGCCGGTGGACAGCTCGGGCCGCTACCGCGTCGACCACTTGCCTGTGGGCACCTACACGGTCACCCTGAAGCAGAACGGCACAGTCATCAGCACGCGCGACAACGCCTACGTCTCGAGCGGCGGCGCCTCGGGCGTCGACTTCGCCACCGCCAGCACCAGCGCCACCCAGTTGTCCTCGGTGACGGTCACGGCCAATGCGCTGCCTTCCATCGACGTTACCAACGTCAATTCGAGCACGGTCATCACCGCGGCCGACCTGAAGCGGCTCCCGGTGGCGCACAGCGCCGAGGCCATCGCGCTGCTGTCGCCGAACACCACGTCGGGCAGCGGCTTCTTCACGGGCACGTCCGGCCAGTCGCTGGTGTCGTTCGGCGGTTCGAGCGTGTCCGAGAACGCCTACTACGTGAACGGTTACAACGTCGGCGAACCGTACAAGAACCTCGGCGGCTTCCAGCTGCCCTACGGCGCCATCGAGCAGCAGGAAACCCTGACTGGCGGCTACGACGCCAAGTACGGCCGCTCCGACGGCGGCGTCATCAACCAGGTCGGCAAGCGCGGCACCAACGACTGGCACTTCGGCGGCCAGGTTTCCTGGCAGCCGCGTTCGCTCGAAGGCACGCCGACCAACTACCGCTACGGCAACCCCGCGATTCCGGCGTCCAGCAGCTTGGTCAACTACGCGCCTGATCCGAATGCACCGGGGTCGCTGCGGCAGTACCGCAACGACAACAAGGAATGGCAGACGATCTATTCGGCCTACGTGGGCGGCCCGTTGATCAAGGACAAGCTGTACCTGTTCCTGGCGGGTGAGACCACCAAGACCCAGGGCACCAACGTCGAGATCATCGACAACGGCAAGGTGCAGGATTTCCACGACAAGGAAACGAAGTTCTACGGCAAGCTGGACTGGAACATCACCGACAGCAACGTGCTGGAGCTGACGGCGCTGCGGAACAACACCAGCCTGGGTGCGGGCAACACGTACGTCTACGACTACGAAACCCTGCAGCGCGGCGCGTTCTCCAGCAAGAACGACGTCACCAAGGACAATGCCCAGTTCTACATCGGCCACTTCACCAGCTACATCACCGATGCGGCCACGCTGAGCATCACGGCGGGCAAGGGCCATTTCCAGGACCCGGTCGAGTACGGCAACACCAGCCCGCTGCCGTTCATTTCCCGTGGTACCAACGCGACCCTGCCCGATGGCAGCCATCCCACCAATGCCCAGACCAATACCTCGTGGACTTCGCCCGGCGCGAAAAACTCCACCCGCGGCCTGCGCGTGGACTTCGATTACAAGCTGGGCGATCACGACCTGCTGGTCGGTATCGACAACATGTATTACCGCGCCATCGACCAGGGTCCGAACCAGCAGAATCCGTTCAATCCCGCGGTGAACTACTACTGGCGCTATCTGCCGGGCGGTGAGGTGCAGAAGCGCGAGATCGGCTGGGCGACCAGCATGACCATGTCGCAGAAGGCCTATTACCTGCAGGACAACTGGCAGGTGGCTTCCAATGTCTACCTGAGCATCGGTCTGCGCAACGACCGCTTCACCAACTACAACGACCTGAGCCAGGCCTTCGTCGACGAGAAGAACCAGTGGGAGCCCCGTATCGGCGCGAGCTGGGACGTGTTCGGCGACTCCTCGTTCAAGATCTACGGCAACGCCGGCCGCTACTACCTGGCGCTGCCGAACAATGCGGCGGAGCGTGCGGCCAACCGCTCGACCTATCTCACCACCAACTACTCGTACACCAGCATCGATCCGGTCACGGGCATCCCGCAGGGCCTGACCCAGCTGGGGCCGACGACTTCGCCTGACGGCGAGACGGGCGCGCCCAAGGACCCGACGCAGGTCGCCGCGCGCAACCTGAAGCCGGAATACCTGGACGAGTTCATCGTGGGCTTCGACAAGAAGCTGGGTGACCATTGGGTCTATGGTGCCAAGGCGATGTGGCGCGATCTGAAGGCCGCGATCGACGACGAGTGCTCGCCGGGCCAGATCGCCACCAAGATGACCAGCATGGGTCTCGATCCGAGCAAGTACTCCGAGTCACTGTATGGCGCATCCTATTGCCGCCTGTTCAACCCGGGTCGCACCAACAACATGCTGGTGGTGTCCGACGATGGCAGCAGCAAGGTGATCGTGCCGATGACCCTGAAGGATTGGGGTTTCGACCGCGGCGCCGTCCGCAAGTACGGTTCTCTGAACCTGTACCTGGAGCATCCGTTCGATGGCAAGTGGTACGGTCGCGTCGATTACACCTTCACCCGCGGCTTCGGCAACACCGAGGGCCAGGTGCGTTCCGATTTCGGCCAGGGAGACATTTCCAAGACCGAAGACTGGGATAGCTGGCAGTTGATGGATGGCCAGTACGGCGACTTCGCCAACGTCCGCAAGCACCAGTTCCGCTTCCGCGGCGACTACCTGGTCAATCCGGAATGGGTGCTTTCGGCCACCTTGCTGGTGCAGTCCGGCATGCCGATGGAGTGCCTTGGCTACTACGGTCCGCTGACTCAGGGCCCGGGCGGCTATCTCCCCGGCGGCGCGAACGACCCGACCGGCTACAACAACTCGGGCACCGGCAACTACCACTGGTGCAACGGCAAGCGCTTGCCGGCAGGTTCGGTGGGCTATACGCCGTGGACGGAACTGCTCAACCTCGGCGTGCATTACCGCCCGACGTTCGCAGACCACAAGTTGAGCTTCAACCTGGATGTATTCAATGCGTTGAACCAGCAACGCGCGCTGCAGACCGATCCGTCGTTCCCGAACTCCTTCAATCGGACGAACAACACGATCTACGTCAACAGCAACTATCATCAGCCGCTGTTCACCACGCCGCCGCGCACCGTGCGGCTGTCGGTGACCTACGACTACTGATACGCGGTTTGCTTGCAACGTTCCGCAGCCACCGGCCTTCGCGGCCGGTGGCTTTTTTTGCAGGTGGCCGCTGCGCGGAAAGCGGTCGTGCAGGCGGCCAAGCAGCGACGGGGCCGGGCGACAGACGCGCAGGCGGGAGCAGCGTTCCCGTGGATCGTGCATCCGGGTGTCGCGCCCGTTGACTCGAAGCCCGCGCTGGTGGCGGGCTCCGGCGCCTGTGTCAGTTCGCGGTGCGGATGCGCAGGTCGCCGCTGAAGGTCTCGACGTTGATGGCGCCGCTGCCGTTGCCGAGGCGCGCGTCGAGCTTGCTGCCGGGGCCGTGCTCGGACTTCTGTGCGCTGCCGAAATCGCTGCGCAGGTCCCCGCTGAAGCTGCTTGCGTGCACGGTGGCGGAGGTGCCGGCGGGCAGCTGCAGTTGCACGTTGCCGCTCATGCTGTCGATGCCGAGCCTGCCCTCCGGCGCGACGCCGCCGGCAATCTGCACATCGCCCGACACCGTGCTGAGCGTGAGCTGGCGCCATGGGCCGCCGCCAGCCTGTATGCGGCCGGAGATGGTCTGCAGTTTTGCCTGGCCGCCCAGCACGGGCGCGAGGATGTCGCCGCTCACCGTCTGCAGACTGGCCTGTGCGGCATGCCCGGCCAGTTCGATGTTGCCGCTGACGCTGTCGACGTTGAGCGACGGCGTGCGTGCGTTGATGCGCGCGCGCCCGCTGACCGTGTTGACGGTGATGTCGCCGCCGTCCATGCCGTCGATCACCAGCGGCGCGCTCACGACGCGCACATCCAGGGTGGCGCCGCGCGGCACATGCAGGTCCAGCATGGTCGGCCCCATGCGGTTGTCGCTGCCCCAGTCGAACCAGCCGCCGCCTCCCTGGGGCTGCACCTCGATCGCAAGCTTGCCGTCGCTGCCGGTGATCGCCAACGGCCTGGCGCCGTCGCCGAGCTGGCCGCCCACCTGCACCGACGGACGGTCCCAGGCAGTGACGCGGACCTCGCCGGCGACGTTGCTGATGCTGATGCGCGCGGTCGGGGTGGCGGCATGCTGCAGGTTGATCGGCGTGTCGGCCAGGGCCTGGCCGACGCACAGGCACAGCAGCATTGGAGCGTAGCGTGGGATCTTCATGGTCGTTCCTGGCGTGGATCAGCCGGCCTCGTGGACGAGATGGCGCAATTGCGTCTGTTGTTGTTCGGTGCGTGCCAGCAGGCGCTGCAGCGCGGGTGAGTGGGGGGCCTGCTGCATGGCCTGCTGCAGTTCGAGGCGGGCCGCATCCAGCTCGATCGCCGCGCCGCTGAGGCGCGGGTCGGAGGGGCTCCATGCCGATTTCGCCAGTGCGGTCGCATCACCCGCCGCAGCGGCAGCGTTGCGGTGCAGGCGCAGGCCGATGCCGCCGGCCAGCAGGAAGGCGCTGGCCAGCGCGGCGGCCAGCAACCAGGGCCGCCGCCTGGCGCGCGGCGTGGCTTGCGGCACCGTCGCGTCGTCCTCACGCGCTTCCAGCGCGGCGTCGATCGCGCCCCACAGGTCGTGGCCGGGAGCCATTGGCTGGCGCAGGCTGCGCATCTGCTGTCGCCATTCGAATTCGTTCATGGTGTGTCTCCCAGGGCTTGGCGCAGCAATCGCCGTGCGCGATGCAGTTGCGCTTTCGAGGTGCCTACCGCCATCGCCATTTCCGCGCCGATTTCCTCATGCCGCCATCCCTCGACGTCGTGCAGCACCAGCACGGCGCGTGCGCGTGGCGGCAGCTTGCCGATGGCGCGTTCGAGTTCCTCGCGTTCGGCGGCGCAGAACGGTGTCTCGCCATGTTCGGGCAGCTTGTCCTCGTCCACGTAGCCGACGGGATCGGCGCGGCGGGCACGGATTTCCATCAGGGCCACGTTGATCGCGAGGCGGTACAGCCAGGTGCCGAACGCGCTCTCGTGGCGGAAGCCGGGCAGCTTTTGCCAGGCGCGCACGAACGCTTCCTGGGTTAGGTCCTCGGCGCGGGCGTGGTCGTAGCCGGCCAGCCGGCACACCGCGCCGTGGATGCGTTCGACGTGCCGGCGGTACAGCCGCTGGAACGCCAGCCGGTCACCGGCCGCCGCCGCGTGCACGTCGTCGGTATCGTGGTCGGCGGCAGCGGAGGCTGGCGGCATCGAGCGGTCGTTGGCGGGGCAGGCGGCGATCATCTTGCCAGCTTGGATGCCGCTGCAGGGACAAGGGTTTGCATCGTCGCGGCAGTGACGATCCGCGACGATGCGATCATGGCGCGGAGTGGCCGGCGCCACCCGGCCCCGGTTCAGGCCGTGGCCTTCTTGCGCGGCGCGGCCTCCAGCGCCCCGGCCACGCGCCGCTGTTCCGCGTGCAGGGCCGCGGGCAGGCGTGGCGCGAAGCCCTCGAGGTAGTCGCCGATCGCAGCCAGCTCGGCCTGCCACCCGGCCTGGTCCACAGCGAGCAGTTCGTCCAGCGCGGCCGGATCGAGATCCAGGCCGTCGAGCCTCAGTTCACCGGCGGCGGGCAGCGTGCCGATCGGGGTTTCCACGCCACGGGCCTTGCCGTCGACGCGGCGGATCATCCATTCCAGCACGCGCAGGTTCTCTCCGAAGCCCGGCCACAGGAACTTGCCGTCCTTGTCCTTGCGGAACCAGTTGACGTGGAAGATCCTGGGCAGCTTCGCGCCGGGTTGGTCGAAGGACAGCCAGTGCCGGAAGTAGTCGCCGTAGTGGTAGCCGGCGAACGGCTTCATGGCCATCGAGTCGCGGCGCAGCACGCCCACGGCGCCGGCGGCGGCGGCGGTGGTCTCCGATCCCATCGCCGCGCCCATCAGCACGCCGTGGGTCCAGTCGCGCGCCTCCATCACCAGCGGCAGCAGGGAGGGGCGGCGGCCGCCGAACACGATCGCGCTGATCGGCACGCCTTGCGCATCCTCGGTCTTCGGCGACCAGGTGGGGCATTGCCGCGCACTCACGGTGAAGCGCGAGTTCGGATGCGCAGCCGGGCCGTTCGCCGGATCGTAGGGGCGGCCCTGCCAGTCGGTGACCGGCGTCCCTGGCAGGCCCTCCCACCATGGCTGGTTGTCGGCGGTGACAGCAACATTGGTGAATATGGTGTCGCGCGCAATGCTCTTCAGCGCGTTCGGGTTGCTGTTGCCGCTGGTGCCCGGCGCCACGCCGAAGAAGCCGGCCTCGGGATTGATCGCGTACAGACGGCCGTCCGCGCCGGGGCGCATCCAGCAGATGTCGTCGCCCACCGTCCACACCTTCCAGCCGGCGCTGCGGTAACCCTCGGGCGGAATCAGCATGGCGAGGTTGGTCTTGCCACAGGCGGAGGGAAAAGCGGCGGCGATGTAGTGCGTCTCGCCCTGCGGATTCTCGATGCCCACGATCAGCATGTGCTCGGCCAGCCAGCCCTCGTCGCGGGCCTGGTTGCTGGCGATGCGCAGCGCGTGGCACTTCTTGCCCAGCAGTGCGTTGCCGCCGTAGCCGGAGCCATAGGACTTGATCATGCGTTCGGCGGGGAAGTGCATGATCCAGCGGCGCTCGGGGTCCAGTTCGCCGGTGGAATGCAGGCCCCTCACGAACGTGCCCTCGCTCTCGATGCGTTCCTGTGCCGCCTTGCCCATGCGGGTCATGATGCGCATGTTCGCGACCACGTAGGCGCTGTCGGTGATCTCCACGCCGCAGCGCGACAGCGGCGAGTCGATCGGGCCCATGCAATACGGGATCACGTACAGAGTGCGGCCTTCCATGCAGCCATCGAACAGCGCGTCCATCTTCGCGTGCGCCTCGGCCGGGGCCATCCAGTGGTTGTTCGGGCCGGCGTCGTCCTTGTCCGGATGGCAGACCAGGGTGAGGTGTTCCACGCGCGCCACGTCGGACGGGCTGGAGCGATGCAGGTAGCAGCCCGGGTGGGTTTCCTGGTTCAGTTCGATCAGGGTGCCGTCGGCCAGCATCTGCTGCAGCAGCGCCTGGTATTCGGCTTCCGAGCCGTCGCACCAGTGGATCCTCGCGGGGCGGGTTTGCGCCGCCACCTCGCCGACCCAGCGTTCGAGCGCTTCCAACGTGCTTGCCATCGTGTCCTCACTGGTCTTGTGACAAAAAAGAGGAGGAACCGTAGTTTGCATGCACTGGCATTGCAAGGTCGCGTGCAACAGGCGCGCGCGGAAACGGCGCCGAGGCGCCGTTTCCGCAAGTTCTCGCTGGAACGGATCAGGCCGGAATCAGGGTGGCGATCATGTGTTCCACGTAGGCGTCGAATTCCTCGTGGTTGATGCGCGGCAGGCCCAGGGTGAAGTTCAGCTGCAGGAAGCCGACGTAGGCGGCGTAGGTCAGCCGCGCGCGGTTCAGCGCCTCGCGCGGAGGCAGACCGGCCTCGCGGTAGGCGGTGTTCAGGAACTCGGTGCGCCGTTGCGACACGCGGGCCATCACCGGCACCACCAACGGGTGGTCCAGCGCCTTCAGCAGGGCGGCGTAGACGCGGTGCGGCTGCAGTTCGTGCGCCACGCGGCGGAACAGCTCGGGCAGGCGCTTGCGCGGGTCGGCGATCTGCTCGATCTGGCCCAGCACCTCGCGCTCGCCGTATTGCTCCCAGCGTTCCAGCGCCGCCTGCAGCAGGGCCTCGCGGGTGCGGAAGTGCCAGTAGAAGCTGCCCTTGGTGACGCCCAGTTGGCGGGCCAGCGCCTCGACCGCCAGCGCCCCCACGCCCTGGTCGGCAATCATCTGCAGGGCGGCGACTTCCCAGTCTTCCGCGGTGAGGCGGGTGCGTTCCGGTTTGGGGCTGGAATCCATGACCGTATGGTAGCCGCTGCGCATGGCTTTGTAATCCACGGCGACGCCGTTGCGGACGGGTTGACGGGGCCGGACCGGGCAACCCATACTCGGCCGTATGGAGACATGCGCGCCATCGATGCCAGCCCGTTGCACGGAGTACGTCGCCACTGGGGACGGCCTGCGCCTGGCCGTGGAAACCTGCGGTGCCGCGAATGACCGGACCTTGCTGTTCGCGCACGGTTTCGGCCAGACCCGGGGCGCCTGGGGCAGCGCGGTCGCCGCGCTGGCGGCGCAGGGTTGCCGCTGCGTGAGCTACGACGCGCGTGGCCACGGCGAGAGCGGACGCCTGCCGGACGGCGCCGGCTCCAGCCACGGTTATCACATGCAGCAGTTCGCCGACGACCTGCTGTGGCTGGCCCGCGCACAGCCCGAACCGCCGATGCTGGTGGGCGCCTCGATGGGCGGCCTGCTCGGCCTGGTGGCGGCGGGCGAGACGCGGCCGCCGCCGTTCCGCGCACTGGTGCTGGTGGACATCACGCCGCGCTGGGAGACGAAGGGCGTCGAGCGCATCCTCGCGTTCATGCAGGCGCATCCGGACGGTTTCGCGGACTACGCCGAGGCCGCCGAGCGGATCGCGGCCCATCTGCCCCATCGCGCCGGCCGCAAAAGCGAAGAGCAGCTGAAGCCGCTGCTGCGCACGGGCACCGACGGCCGCCTGCGCTGGCACTGGGATCCTGCCCTGCTGGCGGGCGACCTGGTCGCCGAAAGCGAGCGTTACCAGCCGCGCCTGTTCGCAGCGGCCGCGCAGGTGAGCGTGCCGGTGCTGCTGCTCTCGGGTGCGCGCAGCGACGTGGTCTCGCACGCCACGGTCGCCGAGTTCCTGCAGCTGGTGCCGCACGCCCGGCACGTCGAGGTGGCGGGCGCCACCCACATGCTCGCGGGCGACGCCAACGACGCCTTCACCCGCGAGATCGCAAGTTTCATTCGTACCCTGGACGATGCGGAGGCCCGGCCGGGCGAACGCGTCGCATGACCGCAGCGAGGATGTCGAGATGGCCGTGATACTGACCCTGCTGGCGGCGCTCATCGCGAGCGGCGCCTGCGCCTACCACCGCAGCAGCCTGCGCACGTTCGCGATCGCCGCGCCGGTGACCACCCTGGTCGCGGGCCTGGTGACCGGCGCGTTCTGGACGACGCTCATCCTGCTGATCGTCGAGCTGGGCGTCGCGGTACCGCTGCTGATGGATTCGTTCCGCCGGCGGCAGATCACCGCGCCGCTGCTGAAGATGTTCGCCAAGGTCACGCCGAAGCTGTCGGAGACCGAGCAGACCGCACTGGAAGCCGGCACGGTGGGCTTCGAGGGCGAGCTGTTCTCCGGCAAGCCGGACTGGGACGAGTTGCTGAAGCAGCCGAAACCCGAACTGAGCGTGGAGGAGCAGGCCTTCCTCGACGGCCCGGTGGAGGAGCTCTGCGCGATGATCGACGACTGGCAGATCACCCACGAGCTGGCGGACCTGCCGCCGGAGATCTGGGACTTCATCAAGAAGCACCGCTTCTTCGGCATGATCATCCCGAAGCGGTACGGCGGCCTGCAGTTCTCCGCGCTGGCGCACTCGGCGGTGCTGCAGAAACTGTCGACGATGTCGGCCACCGTGGCCTCCACCGTGGCGGTGCCGAACTCGCTGGGTCCGGCGGAGCTGCTGCTGCACTACGGTTCGGACGAGCAGAAGGACTACTACCTGCCGCGCCTCGCGGCGGGCGAGGAGATTCCCTGTTTTGCGCTGACCGGCCCCTACGCCGGTTCCGACGCCACCTCCATCCCCGACTACGGCATCGTCTGCAAGCAGACGGTCGATGGCGTCGAGACGCTGGGCGTGAAGCTCACGTTCGACAAGCGCTACATCACGCTGGCGCCGATCGCCACGGTGGTCGGCCTGGCCTTCCGCATGTACGACCCCGAGCACCTGCTGGGTGACAGGGACGATCTCGGCATCACGCTGGCGCTGTTGCCGCGTTCCACGCCGGGGCTGCAGATCGGCCGTCGCCACTTCCCGCTCAACATCCCGTTCCAGAATGGTCCGATCCACGGCAAGGATGTGTTCGCGCCGCTGTCCACCCTGATCGGCGGCCCGCACATGGCCGGCCATGGCTGGCGCATGCTGGTGGAATGCCTGTCGGTGGGCCGCGCGATCTCGCTGCCTTCCAACGCCACCGGCGCCATGCGCGGCTCGGCCGCGGCCACCGGCGCCTACGCGCGCATGCGCAAGCAGTTCGGCCTCGCCATTGCCCGCTTCGAGGGCGTGGAGGAGGCGCTGGGCCGCATCGGCGGCCTCACCTACGCCAGCACCGCGCTGGCGCGTGCCACCGCGGCGGCGGTCGACCGGGGCGAAAAGCCCGCGGTGCCGTCGGCCATCGCCAAGTACCACGCCACCGAGTGGGCGCGCGTGGTGGCCGGCGACACCATGGACGTGCACGGCGGCAAGGCGGTGCAGCTCGGCCCGAGGAATTACGCCGGGCGCGGCTGGTCCAGCGTGCCGATCGCGATCACGGTGGAGGGCGCCAACATCATGACGCGCAGCCTGATGATCTTCGGCCAGGGCGCGATCCGCTGCCACCCCTACGTGCTGCAGGAAATGGAGGCGTTGTCCATCGTCGACTACAGGCAGCGGCTGCACAGTTTCGACAAGGCGCTGTTCGGCCATATCGGCTTCGGCATTTCCAATGCGGTGCGCAGCTTCGTGATGGGCCTGTCCGGCGGCCGCATGGGCGAGGCCGCGGGCGACGCCTACACGCGCCGCTATTACCGCAAGCTCAACCGCTACTCCGCGGCGCTGGCGCTGTGCGCCGACACCTTCATGGGCGTGCTGGGCGGCAAGCTGAAGTTCAAGGAGAAGCTCTCCGCGCGCCTCGGCGACGTGCTGAGCTATCTCTATATCGCCAGCGCGATGCTCAAGCGCTACGAGGATACCGGCCGGCCGGAGGCGGACCGGCCCTTCCTCGCCTGGGGCTTCCACGAATGCATGTGGCTGATCCAGAACGCGCTGGACGGCGCGATCCGCAACTTCCCGGTGCGCCCGGTGGCCTGGCTGCTGCGCGCGCTGGTGTTCCCGCTCGGTCGCCGCGAAGTGCCACCCTCGGATCGCCTGGGCCGTCGCGTGGCTGCGTTGCTCACGGCGCCGAACGAGGCGCGCGACCGCCTGACCGAGTGGGTATACCTGAAACCCACCGCGAACAACACGGTGGGCCGCATGAACGCGTTGCTGCCCGACGTGATCGCCGCCGAGCCGGTGGAGCGCAAATTCCTGAAGGGCCTGAAGGCCGGCCAGTTCAAGGCACACGACTACGACGGCCAGCTGGCCGAGGCGCTTGCCGCCAGTGTGATTACCCAGGCCGAGCACGACCTGCTCAAGCGCGTGCATGCGGCGGTGTTCGAGTTCATCTCGGTGGACGATTTCGACGCGGCCGAGCTGCGCGCGGCGGTGACACGGGCGGACGAGCGCCGCAAGGCGCTGGCCGATGCCGCGTGAGTCCGCGCATCGCGACGCGGGGTGGGAACGAACGGGGCGCGTGTCGCTCAGTTCTCCCATGGGAGCGGGGACATGAGCGCCGCCCTGCGACTCTGGCAGCGGTGTACCCGCTGGCCCGCCGGGCGTTGGCTGTACGGCCGGCTGATCTGCCTCAAGGCGCCGTACTTCGCCACCATCGCGCCGCGCTTCGTGGCGCTGGGGCCGGAGCGCTGCGAGATCGCGATACCTGACCGCCGCCGCGTGCACAACCACATCGGTACCGTGCATGCGATCGCGTTGTGCAACGTGGCGGAACTCTGCGCAGGCATGATGACCGATGTCACCATTCCCGCCGGCATGCGCTGGATACCGAAGGGCATGGCAGTGGAGTATCTCGCCAAGGCACGCGGCACCATGCATGCGTCGGCCACGCCGGAGCGCCCCGCAACCGAGTCTGCGGAGGGCTACGTGTGGCCGGTGACGGTACGGGTGCGCGACGAGGCAGGCAGCGAGGTGTTCCGCGCGCGCATCGAGATGTGGCTGTCGCCGCGGCGCCGGGATTGAATATTCAGGCGGCGTGGGCCACGTCGAGCAGGCAACGGTTCTTGCCTGCCCGCTTGGCTTCGTACAGCGCACGGTCGGCGGCCTGGATCAGCACTTCGTCCGACGCCGTGCCGGGCTTCCACAGGGCGATGCCGATGCTGGCGCTGACCCGCGCCACCACCTCGCCGGAGGGGCCGCGCAGGGGATAGGGCAGGGCGAGCGTGTCGCACAGTTGCTGACAGCGTTCGAGCAGCAGCGGCAGTTGCGTGGCGTCTTCCAGGATCAGCGCGAATTCATCGCCGCCCAGCCGCGCCACGGTGTCGCCCGCCCGCACATGCCCGCGCAGACGCACGGCGATCGCCTGGAGCAGGGCATCGCCGACGGGATGCCCGTGGGTGTCGTTGACCGCCTTGAAGCCGTCGATGTCGAGCATCGCCAGTGCGAAGCCGCGGGGCTGCGCCTGCGCCATGGCCTGATGCAGGCGCTCGTGGAACAGGGCCCGGTTCGGCAGGCCGGTGAGCATGTCGTGGGTGGCCTGGTGGCGCACCTGGGCTTCGGCGCGCTGGCGCTCGGCGACCTCCGCCTGCAGCTGGCGATTGCGCTCGGACAGTTCGCCCAGTGCCTGCTGCAATTGCGCGCGCGCGTTGTAGAGGTCGAGGAACACGCGCACCTTCGAGCGCAGGATCACCTCGTTGATCGGCTTGGCGATGTAATCCACCGCACCGGAGCGGTAGCCCTTGAGGCGGTTGAGGTCGTCGGCGTAGGCGGCGGTGACGAAGATCACCGGCATGTCGCGCAGCTGTTCGGTTTCGCCCAGCAGGGTCGCGACCTCAAAGCCGTCCATGTCAGGCATGTTGACGTCGAGCAGGATCAGCGCAAAAGCCTGTTCCAGGCACAGCGCCAGCGCCTCGTTGCCGCTGGTGGCCTCGACCAGCTCGGCGCCGCAGTCGGCGAGCAGGTGGCGCATCGCCACCAGGTTGGCGCGGGTGTCGTCGACGATCAGCAGCTTGGGACGCGGGTCGGTCATGGCAGGCACAGCTGGTTGAGCAGGGGGGCGATCGCATCCAGCGGTACGCAGTGGTCGGCGCCGGCGCGGTCGAGCGCCGCCTGCGGCATGGCGCCGGCCAGCGCGTCGCCCGGCGATTGCACGATCGCGCAACCGCCCAGCCGTCGCAACTCGCGCAGGCCGTCGGCGCCGTCGGCGTTCGCGCCGCTGAGCACCACGCCCACCAGGGCACCGCGCCATGCTGCGGCAGCGGAAGCGAACAGCACGTCAATGGAGGGCCGTACCAGATTGACGCGTGGGTCCGTCGACAGCGTGAAGTGCAGGTCGCGTTCCACCAGCAGATGGTAGCCGGCAGGCGCGACCTGAACCGTGCCGCCGCGTACCGCTTCGCGCTCGGCCGCTTCGATCACCGGCAGCCGGGAGGCGCGGCCCAGCAGCCCGCACAGCAGCTCCACCGTCTCCGAGGCGGTGTGGCAGCAGACCAGCACCGCCTGCGGCAGGCGCGGATCGAGTCCGCCCAGCACGGTCTTCAGCGCGTCGGGGCCGCCGGCCGAGCAGCCCAGCACGATCGCAGCCGGGCGCTTCAAGGCGGCCGCCCCGGCGAGCCCGTGCTACCGCGCCGGTAAATCCGCAGGGCGGCGTCGACCGGTGTGAAGTCGGCCGTGGCGCCCCCGCTGTCCGGGCGCTCGCGCAGGCCCAGGCAGAGAAAGCCGCCGCGCGCCAGCGAGTCGCGGAACAGGGCGAGGCAGTGTTGCTGCAGCGGGTCGGAAAAGTAGATCAGCACGTTGCGGCACAGCACCAGCTGGGCCTCGCAGAACACTCCGTCGGACACCAGGTTGTGTTGGACGAAGGTGACGTTGCGGCGCAGCCGCCCATCGAGCTTGAGCAGGCCGTAGCGCGCGCTGCAATAGTCGGACAGCGAATGGCGGCCGCCGGCGGCCAGGTAGTTGCGCGACCATTGCTGTGCCGAGCGCAGCGGGTAGATGCCTTCGCGGGCGCGCTCCAGCGCCAGCGCGCTGAGGTCGGTGGCGAAGATCTGGCTGCGCTCGTAGAGCCCGGCTTCCTCCAGCAGGATCGCCAGCGAGTACACCTCCTCGCCATGGGCGCAGCCGGCCTGCCAGATGGTGAGTTGCGGCCAGGAGGCGAGCAGGGGCAGTACCTGTTCGCGCAACGCCCGGAATACCGAGGGATCGCGGAACATGTCCGAAGCGGGCACCGACAGGCCTTCCAGCAGCTGCGGCAGGAGCGCCGGCTCGTGCAGCAGGCGGTGGGTGAGCGCGCTGATCGCGCCGTCGCCGTGGGACCGGGCCAGCTGGCGCACGCGGCGCAGCAGCGAGGCCGGCGCGTACTGGCCGAAGTCGTAGCCGTGGCGCCGTCGCATCGCCTCGACAAACAGGTCCAGTTCGATGCCTTCCAGTTCGAGATCGTCCGGCGAATGGTCCACGCTGGCCTCAGCGACGCAGCCAGACGCGGATCATCGAGTTGAGCTTGTCGAGGTCGACCGGCTTGGAAAGGTAGTCGTTCGCGCCGGCCGCCAGGCATTGTTCGCGGTCGCCGCGCATCGCCTTGGCGGTGAGCGCGATGATCGGCAGCTGCGCGAAGCGCGGCTGCGCGCGGATCTGCCGGATCGCCTCGTAGCCGTCCATGCCCGGCATCATGATGTCCATCAGCACCAGCTCCACCGCGGCGTCCTCCTCCAGCACGCGCAGCGCCCGCGGGCCGTCCTGCGCCATGCTGACCTTGAGACCCCAGCCGCGCAGCACCTTGGACAGCGCGAACAGGTTGCGCATGTCGTCGTCGACCAGCAGCAGCTGATGGCCCTGCAGCCCGTCGGCGACCTCCGCCGCGCCGGCCGCCGGCTGCTGGCGGATGCGGTGCAGGAACAGGCTGACCTCGTCCAGCAGCCGGTCCGGCGAACGCTCGCCCTTGATCACGATGCTGTCGGTGTACTGGCGGATGCGCAGGTTTTCCTCGCGGCTGAGGTCGCGGCCGGAATAGATCACCACCGGCGGCACCCCGCCGCCCGCGGCGAGACGTTCCAGCAGCTCCACGCCATCCAGGCCGGGCAGTCCGAGGTCCAGCACAATGCAGTCGTAGGCGCCGGCCGCGATCCGTTCCAGCGCCTGTTCGGCGGTGGCCGCCTCGTCGATCTCGACGCCCTCCTGGCGCAACAGGTTGCGCAACGCGCTGCGCTCGGCCGCATCGTCGTCCACCACCAGCAGGCGGCGGGTGCGGTCGCGCGCCACGTGCAGCAGGCGCTCGACCGCCTCGTTGATCTGCTCGCGGCTGACCGGCTTGGTGAGGAAGCCCACCGCGCCCAGTTCGCGGCTGTACTCGGCGCCGTCCGCGGCGGAGAGGAAGTGCACCGGGATGGCGCGCGTGGCCGGATCGGCCTTGAGCCGTTCGGCCACCGTCCAGCCGTCGATGCCCGGCAGCATCACATCGAGCAGGATGCCCAGCGGGCGGTAGCGGCGGGCCAGCTCGAGCCCGCTCTCGCCGTTGGCGGCGAGCAGCATCGGATGGCCCTTCTGGCGCACCATGTCGGCGAGGATGCGCGCGAACGCGGGATCGTCCTCGACGATCAGGATCGGCGAGTCGCCGGGAGCGATGCGCTCGCGGTCGTCGGGCAGGCTGCCCGGCAGCAGCGCCGGGCCGGATGGCGGCCGCACGGTTGCGGCGACCGACGGCGCCTCCGCGGCTGCCGCCGGCGCGGTGGCCACGCTGTGCTCCGGCAACAGCAGGGTGAATTCGCTGCCGATGCCGCTTGCGCTGCACAGCACGATGTCGCCGCCCAGCAGGGCGGCCATGCGCCGCGAGATGCTGAGGCCGAGGCCGGTGCCGCCGTATTGCCGGCTGGTGCTGGCGTCGACCTGCTCGAACGCGGCGAACACCTTTTCCAGCTTGTCGGCGGGAATGCCGATGCCGGTGTCGCGCACGCTGATCGCCAGCAGCCGCTGCTCCGCCAGCGCGGCGGGCCGCGGCAGGTCGGCTGCCGGGCGCGCGATGCGCACCTGCACCGAGCCGCTGGCGGTGAACTTGAACGCGTTCGCCAGCAGGTTGTTGACGATCTGCTCCAGCTTGCCTGGATCGGTGTGGATTCGCGCCGGCAGGTCGTCGGCCAGCTCCACGGCGAAGTCCAGCCGCTTGTCGCGGGCCACGTGGTCGAAGTTGCGGCGCAGGCTGCGGGCGAGGTCCTCCAGCGCGTAGTCGTCCAGTGCCAGCTCCATCTTGCCGGCCTCGATCTTGGACAGGTCGAGGATGTCGTTGATGAGGCGCAGCAGGCTGCTGCCGGCGTCGTGGATGATCCGCGCCGATTCGACTTCCTCCGCGTCCAGCCGGCCGCCGCTGTTCTCGGCGAGGCTGCGCGAGAGGATCAGCAAGCTGTTCAGCGGCGTGCGCAGCTCGTGCGACATGTTGGCGAGAAACTCGCTCTTGTACTGGCTGGCGCGCGCCAGTTCCCGTGCTTTCTCGGCAGTCTCCGCCTGCAGCGCCTCCAGCGTGCGCTTCTGTTCGTGCAAGGTGTCGCTCTGCAGGCGCAGTTCCTCGTTCGAGGACTGCAGCTCTTCCGCCTGCACGCGCAACTCCTCCTCGGAGACCAGCAGGCGCTGCGACTGTTCCTCCAGTTCCAGGGTCTTCGCCTCCAGGGTGTCGTGCGACTCGCGCAACGCCTCCTGCTGCTGGCGCATGGTGATGCTGCCGATGCGCAACTGGTCGGCCTGCTCCTGGGTCTGTTCCAGCAGATCCTGCGTGTGCACCGCGCGGTTGAGGTTGTCCAGCGACAGCGCGATCACCGGCAGCAGCTGCTCCAGCAGTTGCCGCTGCAGCGCCGTCGGCGCCTCGAAGCCGGCGAATTCGAGCACGCCGATCAGGCGGTCGCGCAGCAGCACGGGCAGGATCAGCAGGTGGCGCGGCAGCGCGTTGCCGCTGCCGGAGTCGATGCGCAGGTAGTCGTCCGGCAGCTGATCCAGTTCGATCGGTCGGTGGCTCAGCGCACACTGGCCGACCAGGCCCTCGCCCGGCAGGTAGCGCACGGCGGGGTGGGCGCCAAGGCGCAGGCCGTAGCTGCCGATCAGGTCGAGCCGCCCGCTGGCTTCGTCGTGCAGGTAGAGCACGCCGACGCCGGCCTTGAGCAGGGGCATCAGCTCGCCGGTCAGCTGCTCGGCGAACGCACGGTGGGTGGTGGCCTCCTGCAACTGCTGCGAGATCGCCGCGACCTGGCTCTTCAGTTGCGCGTTGGCGTGCGTCTCGATCGCCATCTCCTTGAACACCTGCAGTGCGCGGGCGATCTCGCCGATCTCGTCGCCGCGCTCCAGCTGCCTTATCTCGACGCCGTGGTCGTGCGCGGCGAGTCGGGTCATCTGGTCGGTGATGCGCCGCAGCGGCCGGGTGATCAGGCGGAAGCAGAGCGAAATCACCCACCAGCCGAGCAGCAGCATGAGCAGGGTGACCACGGCATCGATCACGCGGGTCCGGGTCACCAGGCTACCCAGGCGCGCGGTGCGGCTGGCCAGCAGGCCCTGTTCCTCGCCGGTCATCTGGGTGAGCAGGTCGAAGATGTTGGCGGCCCGCACCGAGCGGCGATCCATGTAGTCGGTCCGGATGCGCTGGAGTTCCGCCGCATGCTGCGCCGGATCCAGCGTGCCCAGGCGCGCCATCGGCACCGTCACGCCATCGGTCACCTCCTGGCTCCATTGCGCGATCGCAGCGTCGAGCCGGTCGATGCGCGTCTGCTGCAGCGGATTGTCGGTGGCCAGTGCGCGCAGTTGGCGGATCTGTCCGCCGAACGCCTGCATGCTGGCCAGGTAGGCGTCGCGCTCGTCGGGGTGCTCGCTCAGCAGATAGCCGCGCACGCCGACCTGGGCCGCCTTCGCCGTATCGTGGATCGTGTCGATCTGCTGCAGCACGGTGTAGGTGTGCACGTACCAGCGCCGCGCCACGTCCTGCTGGCGCAACGAGTCCAGCGTGAGCAGGTTGGTGGCCAGCGAGACGACGAGCAGCAGCGCGATGGCCAGCTGGATCTTGCGCTGGATCGGCTGGTTCGCCAGCCAGGAGTACTTGCGGGGCGTCGTGCGGGGCGTCGCGGGCATGATCGTGTCGCCGAACGGTTCGGAGCTGTGGCCGTCGCACATCCCTGCCGTGCGCGGGGCGGGTATCGCGCACAGGGTAACCGCTGCGGGCGCCCGACCATAGCCTGGCGCCCGTTCGGGATCAGCGCCGCCGCCAGCCCGGCGGCACCAGCGAGCGCCGCCGCACCGCCACCGCCAGCAGGGCGGTCGAGCACAGCAGGCACAGCGCCATCGCCACCACCGAGGCCTCGGCGCCGAACACGCCGCCGCTGAGCCAGTCCGGGCCGGTGCGCGTGGACACCAGCCAGCCGTCGGCCTTCAGGCCCGAGACCGGGATGCCGTAGACGGTGCCCTGGCAGAAGTTCCAGGCCGCGTGCAGGCCCATGCATATCGGCAGCGAGCGGGTGACGTGGTAAAGCAGGCCGAACAGCAGGCCAGCCTCGATCGCGATGGCCGTTGAACTCCACACGGTGGCGCCGGGGTTGGAGGCATGGGCGAAGCCGAAGAAGAGCGCGGAGATCAGCAGCGCCGCCCAGGTGCCCAGGCCTTCCTCGGTGATGCGGAACAGCACGCCGCGAAACAGGATCTCTTCGCCGATGCCGGCACCGATGCCGGCAAGCAGCAGGGACGGCAGCCAGTCGGCATGGGGATTGAAACCGACGACGTGATAGCTGCCCAGCAGCCAGAGCGTGCCCACCACGGTGCTGAACAGCAGGCTGCCCGCCAGCAGGCCGCGCAGCGCATCGGGCCAGCGACGCAGTGCCAGCTCGTCCAGCCTGCGGCGCTCGACGACGCGCACCAGCAACGCGTAAGTGACGAGCGCCGGCACCAGGACGACCGCGAGATAGCCCAGCGCCGACTTCATCGGGCTCTTGGCCATGCCCTGCATGAGAACGTGGAAGAGTGCCGAGCTGGATCGGTTCAGCACGAGGAACAGCAGCAGGAAGATCGCGATGCGCGCCAGCGGGGAGTACACCAGCCAGCGCTTCCATGAGGATGCCTGGGCCGGCGTGGCGTAGGCGAGCGACAGCGTGCCATTCATGCGTGCAATCCCCTGGATGAAGTGCCGCAAAGCCTAGCGGCCGCGCGGCAATCCGTCTGCGTGACTTCCGCCACGCGCCGCGGCTTGGAGCCTGTTCAATGTCTCCGTATGGCCCGCGCCGGGAGCTGTTTGCGCACAGACCAAGGAAGAAGGAGGAAGTGGAGGTTCGTCCAAGACCGGGTGATGACGCAGGGATGCGGGCAAACAGACCCGGCCCTTCGGGTTGCCCCCGAATGGCTGCCATGCGGCAGAGCGCGGCCTGGCCTGCCAGCCAGGCAGGCGCTGCGCCACGCGCCACCACCTGACGGCCATTCGATGGCAACGCGAGCTACGCGGAGACATTGAACGGGCTCTTACAGTTCCACGGACGTCGCATGCTCGCGGGTGGCCGAGAAGCGGACCGCGGGCGAGCGCTCCTGCGCCAGCTGCAGGTTCACCCGCGAGGGCGCCAGGTAGACCAGCTCGCCGGCGGCGTCGATGCCGAGGTTCATCGCGTTTTTCTCGCGGAACTCCTCCAGCTTCTTCTCGTCGGTGCAGTGAATCCAGCGCGCGGTGGCCACGGTCACCGGCTCGAACACGGCGTCCACGCCGTACTCGTCCTTGAGCCGGTAGGCCACCACGTCGAACTGCAGCACGCCCACCGCGCCGAGGATCAGGTCGTTCGACATCAAGGGACGGAAGAACTGGGTGGCGCCTTCTTCCGACAGCTGGGCCAGGCCCTTCTGCAGCGCCTTCATCTTCAGCGGATCGCGCAGGCGCGCGCGACGGAACAGTTCCGGCGCGAAGTTGGGGATGCCGGTGAACGAGACCGGCTCGCCCTCGGTGAAGGTGTCGCCGATGGAGATCGTGCCGTGGTTGTGCAGGCCGATCACGTCGCCAGGGTAGGCGGTCTCCACGATCTCGCGGTCCGAGGCCATGAAGGTCAGCGCGTTGGCGATGCGCACCTCCTTGCCGGTGCGCGTCTGCACCATCTTCATGCCGGCGGTGTAGGTACCCGAGCAGACGCGCATGAAGGCGACACGGTCGCGGTGCGCGGGGTCCATGTTCGCCTGGATCTTGAACACGAAGCCGGTGAGTTTTTCCTCCTCCGGCTGCACCTCGCGCGTGGTGGTGGCGCGCGGGCGCGGTGAGGGCGCGTGCTCGACGAAGAAGTCCAGCAGCAGCTGCACGCCGAAGTTGTTCACCGCCGAACCGAAGAACACCGGAGTGAGCCTGCCGGCGAGATAGTCGTCGAGATCGAAGCTGGGCGCGGCGCCCTGCACCAGTTCCAGCTCCTCGCGAAGCTCGGCCAGTGCCTCGCCGCCGATGGCGGCTTCCAGCCCCGGCGCGTCCAGGCCCTTGAAGATGGTGGAATCCTGCCGGGTGAAATTCCTGCCCTGCTCGAACAGGTGCACTTCGTCCAGCAGCAGGTGGTACACCCCCTTCAGCCGCTTGCCCATGCCGATCGGCCAGGTCAGCGGGGCGCAGGCGATGCCCAGCACCGATTCCACTTCGTCCAGCAGCTCGATCGGCGACTTGCCCTCGCGGTCGAGCTTGTTGACGAAGGTCATGATCGGCGTGTCGCGCAGGCGGCACACCTCCATCAGCTTGATCGTGCGCTCCTCCACGCCCTTGGCGCAGTCGATCACCATCAGCGCCGAGT
>Ga0187815_10000169_pt1 | contig 33185 bp, 26 predicted proteins | sample NC_S_5_FD_132962 | JGI IMG/M metagenome (GOLD analysis project Ga0187815, IMG submission 132962) | Wetland sediment microbial communities from Neuse River Estuary, North Carolina, USA - ASW-S_5 | ecosystem: Environmental > Aquatic > Freshwater > Wetlands > Sediment | place: USA: North Carolina... | reverse complement strand
TGGCAATTTCGCCATTCTGCAAGAGATCGCGTTCGCGAACCTGAGCGCGCCACATTCCGTAGGGAATAAGCAGGATCAGCGCGGCGAGCCCCGCCGTCACCCAGTCTCCTGGGCTAAACGGGGCAAAGGATTGCGTTCGCGCCCACAAGCTATACAGATGCGCGCATAGAATCCCCGCAAAACCAGCTACCGCGATCATGCCCACTGCTATGTTCGTTCGCCCGCGCTTGGCCATTCGGACCTGGCGAGGCCTCGGCACAGAGATTAGTGCTTGGTACTGCGGATCAGGCTGAAACGTGCCCGCATCGTGCGGGGCACCGCCGCTGAAGCCATCGGCGGTGCCAGCGGCGCTGTCCGTCTCGTGACTCACGCCCTTCGCCTGCATGGCTTCCAGCTTCGCCAGCCGGTTCTTCATCGCGAAATAATTCACGGATAGTCCGACTGCGGGGACGGCGAAAAAGATTGCAAGCTGTCCCGGGTTCCTGAAATGCCAGACATAAAACATGAACACGATGAATCCAGAAAATAGAACCACCCCCACGGGCAGCATCTTGAGGCCGCGCCGTAACGCCGTGATCGCAACTTCGCGATTCCATCCACACTTGAGGCAGTAGGGTTGCTGGTCCGCCAACAATGCGCGCGCGTGGCAGAAGGGGCATTCCGGTATGACCGTAGCCATGTAGTCCCCTCAGAATTGTCTCCCTGCTTGCACAACCAAGAATCTTTATAACGTAAAATCCTGACACGGCCGTCGGCGAAAACATATGATGTTGCGATGCGAGCAAGATTGGAAGTTCGCGAGCGCCCGCCCGGCGAACGGCACTGGGCAAGGTATATTCTCGTGCGTTGAAGTGAGTCGAAGCTGAACATGACGACTGCGGATGATCGCCAGCAGAAGGAACTCGTTCGCGACCGCTTCACGCGGACCGCAGAGGTGTTCGGCGATTTCGCCGTGAAGGAGCGCGTCCGCGAAGCAGAGCATCTGGCGGAACTTGTGAGAGCCGGCGCGAATGACCGCGCCTTGGACCTCGCTTGCGGCCCGGGAACGCTCGCCTTGAGATTTGCGCGCCATGTCCGCTGGATTGTGGGGCTCGACTTCACGCCCGCGATTCTGAACCGCGCGCGGCATTCAGCCGAAGCGGACGGCATCCGCAATCTTTTCGTGACACTCGCGGATGCGCGAGTCCTCCCCTTTGCGAACGCCTCTGTCGACATCGTGGTGACCAGCTACAGCCTTCACCATATCCCAGATCCACAAAGCGTGATCCGCGAAATGGCGCGAGTGCTGGCCCCCGGCGGTCGCGCCGGCGTGCTCGACATGGTTGTGCCGGAAGCACCGGACGCGGCCGCCCTTCGAAACCGCATCGAGATCGCTCGCGATCCTTCCCACACGCGCGCACTGCCCAAAACTGAATTGGAACGCATGTTCGTCGCTGCTGGCCTCCGCGTTCATGCTTCTGAAATCGACTCGAAACTTCGCTCCTTCGATCACTGGCTCAGTGTCGCCGGATGGAGGCGCGACGACCCGGAATACGCAGAGACGCGAAATCTCCTCGAGAGGTCCATGCGCACCGGTCAGGATTCCGGCTTTTATCCGAAATACGTGCCACTCGCACCGGACTCCTCCGACCCTGTGCCCGACATCGAACTCACGCAATCATCGCTTTTCATCGCCGGAGAAAAGCCTTAGTCTTGCGCGGACCGCGATGTCGAACCTTATTTTTGTAGCGACCTGCAAGCCGCGATTCAGTCTGTCAGGTCCAAAATCGACGGGAATTCATATGCAGGAGAAATCATGTCCAACGACTCGATCCATGAAATGAAGAGCAGCAGTTCGCCGCTGCCTGAACGGCGAGAGTTTCTTAAGACGGTCAGCGGAACTTTCGGAGCCATGGCGGTTGCTCCGCGAGGAGGAGTCTTTCGCCCGCGCTCTGCTGGAGGGCCCGCCGCGAAGCAAGGAGGCGGTGTTGTACAATCCCGAACGAGGAAAATCCCCATTGGCGTTTTCGATCCGGTCTACGCCGATCTGTCGCTCGACGCCATGATCGACAAAATCAGCGCGCTGGGCCTGGAGGCTGTCGAGATCGGCACCGGCGGGTATCCCGGAACTGCTCATTGCCCGGTCGAGGAATTGCTCGCTGACTCGGGCAAACTGAATGCATGGAAGAAAAAATTCGAACAACGAAATATCCATGTTGCGACTTTGAGTTGCCACGGAAATCCGGTTCACCCCGATCCGTCTATCGCGCAGCGCGACGCGGAAACGCTTCGTCGAACTGTTCTGCTGGCTGAAAAACTCGGCGTCGAAGTCATCGTCGGATTCTCGGGCTGTCCGGGCGCAAATCCCACTGACAAAAGTCCGAACTGGATTACTTACCGTTGGCCTGACGAGTACGCAGCGGCTCTCGATTGGCAATGGAAAGAAAAGCTGATCCCCTACTGGAAGCAGGCCGCAGCGTTCGCGCGCCAGCATGGAATTCGTAAGATCGGGCTTGAGATGCATCCGAATTTCGCGGTCTACAATCCCAAAACCCTGCTGAAACTGCGCGAGGCTGTTGGTGAGGAAATCGGCGCCAACTGCGATTTGAGCCACCTCTTCTGGCAACAATGCGACCCTCTCGAAGTGATCCATCTCCTGGGGAGTCAAGGAGCGCTTTTTCACGCGCACATGAAAGATACGGTGCTCTACAAACGCAATGTCGATCGATATGGCGTGCTCAACTTTGGTTTTACGGCGGACCAACTTCCCGACGCGTCCGACTATTTCCGCGCTGTCGGCTATGGGCACGGCGCCGACCTGTGGAAGTCAGTCATTCGCGCGTATATGGATGTAGGCTACGAGGGCATCCTCAGCATCGAGAATGAAGATGCGCAACTCGAAGGCGCGGTGGGCGTCGAGCGCGCGGCCTACGTCTTGAAGAATGTGCGTAACGAACTTTTATCAGAGGCGCGCTGACGCTGCTCCGACGAGCGCGGGAATCAGCTTAGGCCGTGCGCTGAGGCTTCGAAGGCTGCTGCTGTCCGCAATTTGGGCAGTTCGCCCAGCCAAGTTCGACTGCCCGGCCGCAGTTGGGACAGCTCGGTTGGAGCGAAGCGCCACAATGTGGGCAGAAGACGAACCCCGCTTTTACCAGGTTCCCGCAGCCGGGGCAGGGCTTGGGCAGCGGATCGCGAAGAATGAAGTACAGAATGATTCCAATCATGTCGGGAACCAGAATCGCCAGCCACGTCCACATCACGTACCGCATCCTGCGGCGTTTCGCATCACCGTAGACGTAACCGATCAGCCCAATAAGCGGAATGATGAACAGGAGCGGTCCGTACGCGACGAGAGCCTGCCCCCCAAGAGGCCATTTCCGCAGCTCAGGATCAGTGTGTATCGCGAACAGGAATAGAGGAGTTGTCGCACCCAGATAGATCACCGCACCTATGATCCACGCGATTCGCGGAACGACGCGCAATTCTTGTGTGAAGCGGCTCATGCCAGTCTCCTTTCGCGCCGCTGATGCAGCGACAGTAGCACTGCCGCAGTTCCACCCCCCAACCAGACCAAGGTTGTGAATCCAGCAAAGCTGAGCCATGTTTGATTGAGGCGAGGATCAACTAAGGCGAGCAAGCCGCCAGTGACGAGCCGGAAGATCGGCCAGCTCACAATGGTCACCGCCCAAGCGAACGTCACCACAAAAGCCATTACCCCGCGCTGCCAGCGGTACTCCGCCGCCTCTGCCATTCTCGCCTCCGCTTGCGCGAGGGTCCTCTGTACCAGCGCGGCTGACGGCTGAGGCGTGGGCAACCGGCGGATGTTGCCGGCAAGCGATTGCCACAAGCTCAGCTCTTTCGAACAGCCATCACAGGAGCGAATGTGCCGAGCCACGTTTTCCTCTTCGGCCCGGCTTAACGCTCCTGCAGCGGCCAGCGCCAACAGCTCTTGAATTTTGTCGTGCTCGCTCATTGCCAGCTTTCTCCCGGATATTTTCTTTCGAGGCTGCGCCGTAACTGCTCGAGCGACCTCCGCAGCCTAGTTTTCACTGTCGAGAGGGGCGCGCCAACAACGTGCGCAATTTCCTCGATCTTCATTTCCTCTTCGAAGCGCAGCGCTAGCACCTCGCGGTACATGACCGGCAGTTCGGCCATCGCGCTTGCGATCTGGTTTGTGCGCTCACTCGCGAAAACACGATCGGAGGGAGCGGGCTCGCGGGAAGTCAGCCGATCCGTTGCAGATTCGCTGGACGCGCCGTCTGATACGGGCTCGTCCAGGCTTTCCGGTCGCACACGGCGAAGGTGATCGATGGTCAAATTTCGAGCCAGCGTGAACAGCCACGCCTCGAAACTGCGATTGGGATCGAAGGCCCGAATCTTCTCGACAACTCGCAACCACGTTTGCTGGAAAAGGTCCTCGGCCTCGGATGGCTGTCGCACTATTCGCAGCAGGTACCGGTATAGCCGGTTCTGGTAGCGCGAAATGAGTTGAGACAGTGCGTCCAGGTCGCCTCGGCGCAGCCGGGCTACATCGCTGTCGGCGCCCACGCAACCCTCCCACGATATTGCTGCGGTGCCTATCATATCCGTAATACGAATGAGCGGGCCAAAAGGACTCACCCCCAGCTCTATTTCCCAATCAGCATGGTTTAGCGGGACGGACAGAAGCCTGTGCTAAAATGGGTGAATTGTGAATAAAGTCCTTCAGGATTTGCTGGAACTTCAAAGCATGGATTTGCGCCTGAACGAGGTGAGAGCCCGGCTGGCTTCGTTCCCCAAGAAGGTTGCGGAGATCGACACTAAGGTCGCCGCGGCCAAGTTGGAACTTGAACACAGCAAGGCTGCCCAGGTCGCTACTGTCAGGGATCGCAGGAAATACGAGTTGGATGTCGAACAGTGGAAAGACCGGGTCCGCAAGTACAAAGACCAGACCTCGCAGGTGAAGACGAACGAGGCATACAAGGCTCTTCAGCATGAAGTGGAAATGGCTGAAGCAGAAATCGCCAAAGCCGAGGACCGCTTGCTTGAGCAAATGGTCGCCGGCGAAGGCTACGATCGGCGCGTGAAATCGTCGGAAAAAGCGCTGAAGGAAGTTGAAACTGCGGCAGCCAGCCAACGCGCGAAGATCGAAGCCGAAAAAGTCGCGACGGAAAAGGAACTCGCTGAACTTCAGGCCGAGCGCAGCCGCGTTACGGCCGTCATTCCCGAAGATCTTATCGACCATTACGACCGAATTGCCCGCAAACACAAGGGCGTCGCTCTCGCTGAAGTGCGGGACGAAAAGTGTTCCGCCTGCGGCATGCGCGTGCGTCCCCACGTGTTTCAGGAAATGCGCCGGACCAACAGCGACGAGATGTTCCATTGCGAGACTTGCACGCGGATTCTTTTCTACGTTGAGCCTGCCGGATCTGTCGCCGCGACCGCGACCGCTTCCAATTCAGTCCAGCCCAATTCGGCAACCAACGAGGCGTAGTTTGAACTCAGTCGGCGCGCTTTACCCATGACGCGACCTCCGGCCACTTCACGCCTCTTTCCCGATTCGCATGCCGCGCCTCCCGCCGGCGTCCATGTCGCCAACATTGATGGCGCATCGCGAGGGAATCCCGGCCCCGCCTCCTATGCGCTCCTCCTGCGAGATCCTGCCGGGAAGGTGATATTCCAGCTCAGCAAGAAACTCGGGCGGCAGACGAATAATGTCGCCGAGTACTACGCCCTGCTGGCGGCGCTCGATTACGCGGTGAATCATGGAATCAGGGGCTTGCGTATCCGCAGCGATTCGGAGTTGCTCGTCCGGCAAATGCGCGGGCATTACAAAGTCAAGAGTCCCGATCTCAAACCGCTGCACGAACGCGCCTCAAAATTGGCGAGGCAACTGGAGTATTTCGTCATCGAACACGTCCCACGTGAGATGAACCGCGAGGCTGATGCACTTGCAAATCTAGCGTTGGACAGCAGCTCCTTGATCGCACCGGAGAAAGGCACGACACCGTCGAGCGAGCCGGTAGCGTATGTTCAACCGCCTGGTCCCGCATCCAGAACGATTCGTGCCCGGGTTTCAAGCGGCGCGCTCGTTCCGGTTGAGCCGTTGGGTCTGCCGGAAGGAACCGACGTAGTTGTGACCATTCGCAAGCCTTAGAAAACGTTTCCCTTAGGCCGATTTGCCCTGGTCGTCACCGTCGCAAACGTGGTACCGACGCTCTATTGCGACCACCCCTGGCCAACCGCTAATCTTTTCTTTCACTTCGAAGGAGAACTGTGGCAGCATTCCTCGACAAACTCCCCACTATCCTTGTCCTCGCCGTTCTGGTTGGCATCTTCCTCTTCCTTCGCAAACACACATCGTCGCCGGGAGTCCGGCTCTGGACCTACGCCTGGCTTCTCATATTCCTGCACTTCTCGATGCAGGCGTTCGAAACCCACAGTGGGCTAATCGAAAAGGTTTTTGAGTCCGTCGACTTGTGCGCTCTCGAGCTAGCGGCGATCGTCTTTGTCATTTCCCTCACTCGAGCTGGCGAGGATCGCGTGCGCCGGACATACCTATTCTCGGTTCTTGCTGTACCCACGGCTTTCCACGCGTTTGCCATTACGTTCGACTGGCAGATTCGCTGGGCACTCGCCGGAGCTTTCGCAGTTATCGCAATCGGTGGGGCAGCTTACGCGCTCTTTGAAACTCCTCATCGTCGCGCTCTCAGGTTGGTTCTGGCGGCACTCCTTCTCTCAGTCGGGTTCTTAGCGGTCAAGAAACAACTTGCCGGAAACGCGGATTTTGGGGTCACTGCCATCCTGACCCTCGGCTACGCGATTTGCGGAGTTTTGTACTGGCAGCGCTATCCTCGGCGCTCGCCGGGAGTAATGCTCGTTGCGGGTGGGTTTCTGGCCTGGGGCAGTGTTTTTGTGGATGACGTGCCGCTCGGCTGGCTGTGGCCCAAGCTGCAGTTGAATCCAGAAATATGGAACGTTCCCAAATTCTTTGTGGCGTTTGGAATGGTGCTGGCGCTGATCGAGGAGAAATCGCGAATCATTGAGATAGCGCACCGAAGAGAACGTGAAGAGAACCGCTTGCTGTCGCGATTGTCCGAGATCAGTTCGCGGCTCTTGGCGGGAAAGGATCCGGCCGCCCTTTGCGGGGAAATCGCGACGGCGATAACCGATGCGAGCAGTTTTCAACAGGCTGCGCTTTACCTCGTGACCGAAGGGAATGTTCTTCAATTTTCGGGCGCGAGCGGGCTTACTCCGGAGCAGCTCGCTGAGCTTCGGCAGCGGACTTGGGACTGGAAAACCGACACGGTGAAGGAGCTATGCGCGAGTGGAACTCGAATAGGGAATAACTCGTTTCGCATGGCGGACCCGGAAAACGAGATTCTCGTGCCGCTCGTTTCTTGGCGCGGATCCTGCCTGGGATACCTGTGGCTGAAGGCGCCGGGAACCGATTCGGCCGGCGCGGGTTCGGAAATTGCCAAGCTGGAGATGCTCGCGGCGGATCTTGCTGTAACCATTGAAAACTCTCGCCTGCACCACCGGCTCGTGCGTTCTGAAAAGCTTGCCGCTCTCGGACAGCTAGTCGCCGGAGTAGCGCATGAATTGAATAATCCTCTTACGGGGATCATGGGCTACACCGAACTTCTTGGCGAAGAACTTCAGATTGAAGGCCCCGCCAAGCGTGTCCAGAAACTCGCCAATGAGGCGCGCCGGATGAAGCGGATTGTCGATGGGTTGTTGCGCTTTGCTCGCCAGAACAATCCATCCACTCGCTCCGCGGATCTCGAGGGCGCCATTCGAGATGTGGTGCAGCTCCGCGAATACCACCTGCGCAAGCTGAGCATCAACATGAAAATTGAAGTTGAACGCAGACTTCCCGCTGTTGCGATCGGCGAGGACGAATTGAAACAGGTCCTTTTGAATATTCTGAACAACGCTGTGGATGCCGTCGCCGACAGCGCCAAACGCGAAATTCGCGTTGTCGCGTCGGGCCAGAATGGGCGCGTCAGCGTTCAGTTCGACGATTCCGGGCCTGGCTTCTCGGACATCAATCGCGCCTTCGATCCCTTCTACACCACCAAGCCCGTCGGCAAAGGAACCGGACTGGGCCTTAGCATCTGCTACGGAATCGCGCAGGAATGCGGCGGCGAAATCACACTGGCCAACAAACAGCCTTACGGCGCGTGCGTTTATCTTGAGTTTCCCGCGGCCGTTACGCAGCCGGCGGCCGTCCTGCCCGCCTAGCGAGCGTCGGTCTATCGCTAATCATCCACGTCGTCCACGCGGAAAATACCGCGTAGACCCGAGATCTTCACTGTCCGAAGAGCGTCGCGAGCCAATGGTAGAAAAAGGAGTGTGAACGAGAATCCATGGCCCTCGCCCGCGCGTTGCCAGTGAATGGGCTCGATTGTGTTCGCTGAGGCGCCTGTCGAGATCGTTCGTCGAACCGACGTTCCATACGGCCTCGAAGTGGCGCGGGACAAGCACGCACGAAGCGCAATTCGATTTGTCAAGATTTTCATGTGGGGCAGGCGAGGTTTTCTCCTGGAGGAATAATCAGCGTTCAGTTCGCGCCGAAGGATTTTCCGATGAGCTCGCTTCGTCCACGCATGTGAAGTTCTTGGCATCGTCGCTGCTACCGGAACCACTCCAGCGGGCGACCTTGGGATAGGGGCAGACGGGACGAGTGCGATCAATGCGGTCATCGGTTATACGAGACGCAATGATGTGGTCAGGGGCAGCGCCCTTCTCGACCCACTGCACGAGCGCACTCAGCACATCGTGTTGGGGATCGGTTTTGATCTCTGGCGACACGGGAGCGGACGGTCCGTAACCACCGAAGACATTTGGCCCCGGCCCGCCGCCGCAATGTGCCATCCCCGGCACCATGAAAAGTCTAAGAAATGACTGCATCTTTTGCTGTCCGCCAGCAGCTTCCTCCGCGCGCTTGTAGTAATCAATCGCGTCCAGGGGAGGACCGACGGGATCCGCCCACCCCGAGTACATCAGAATCTTGCCTCCGCGCGATCTGAATGCATTCAGGTCTGGGCTGGTCGCATTCACAGCTGCCAACTTCGAGTCGGCATGTGCCACGTCGCGATCATAATCGAACGTGCGCCAGTCCCATTTGAGGTCCTCAAACATCCAATAACGCCAAAAATCCAAGCGCGTCGGCTCTTTGCGATCGGTAATATACATCTTCCATCCACCAGCCCAGTTGTCACCTGATGGGCTTTCGCTCCCTGGCGAATACCCGGCGATGATTTGCTCTGATTGGTGCCCCGGTCGCGAAACGCCATGTCAGGCCCCCACTCTTCAGCCCAAGGCGGATCTGTTACAAAGGGAGTGACCACTTGAGTGTCGATCAGGTATTTATGTTCAACGGCCTCTTTCAGCGTGATGCCTATTCGTGGCACTTTACGCAGTTTTTTCTGCCAAACATGCGCAGCGGTTAATATGCCTCCGCAATCTCCAAATTGAACTAGCGTCCCGGTACCACCAAGCTCGAGCACGTCTCTGCCTTCCAATTGTGAGACACACAGAAGCGCGACAGTGAAGCTGCCGAGGTCGCGTACAATGGCATTACGTAGATCGGGGTTTTTATCTTCGAGGCGAGCTCGAACCTCTGCAATCCCTCGCAGTTCTGCGTCGTCTTCCATTTTCGCCGTCCGGAATTGTACGCGAACTGTCGCCGCTTTTAAGATGTACCGACGGGTGCTGACGGACCTTGTGCTAAAACCCCGGCTGCAGGGTTTTGTACTAGGTTGGCAGGCGTCCTACAAAGCGATGCGCATTCCCCTTGCAGCAAAAACGCACGACCACCGGTCAAAAGGGAACCCTTTGCGCGGAGTAATTGCGTTAGATTAGCTCTTCGCGGGCGTAAGAGGCTGGGCCCCGGGGCCGAACGCCGCGCGTACCGACGCTCGACAGAGATACGAGAAAATTAGGATCGCGACGGCCACACGAAGCAAGGCCATGACGAGTCCCGTCATAGTCGACTGAGGCCATGCCCTAATGATCTCAATCGCGCCTCCGATGACCGAGAGACCAATGATCACAAGCACGATGAGACGCACCCAGTTCTTCAGCTTCCACAAGCCCCAGCCCAGGACGGCCGTGAACGCTGCCATAACCACGAAGTAAAACGGCAAAATCGCGTCCATGCGCAGCAGCGGTGCAGGCCCTGTCCCGCCTCCGCTCATGCCCTCAAGGAGACTGCGAAGCCTTGTCCTATCCACCGTTGCGAGTAGAGCTAGAACACAGTAGAAAGCCGCGCCTAGAAAACTGATGCACGAGAGGATCGTGATTCCCAAGGGTCTCTTTTTCATGGTTGTTCTCCTTATAGGCTACAGAACAAGGAACCCAGAAGGACCGGCATGGCCCACGTCCTGCAGAAACTTGCTGTACTTGTAGCACTGTCCTTTATCTTGTCAAGACAGGGCCTCTTCGTATCGGAAGGGAATGCTTTCGACAGGGCCGGCGGGAGACGCCGCCCAATAAGGGAGATCGTTGCGAGTCTGTTCGTCGGCGAGCGAAAAGTACTCTGTGAAGGTGAGCGGAACGTCTAACGCGGCGCTGGCTTTAGTCCAGATTCCTCACCTATAATTTGCTGCACTATGCCACTTCCTGCGGGTACACGTCTCGGCCCGTACGAGATCGAAGCGCCTATCGGAGCGGGCGGGATGGGGGAGGTTTATCGGGCGAGCGACACGCGCCTCGATCGCAGCGTGGCCATCAAGATTCTGCCTTTGCATCTGCGCGAAAAATCCAGTGCAAAACAGCGATTCGAACGCGAGGCTCGCGCCATTTCTGCTCTGCAACATCCCAACATCTGCACGCTTTACGACATCGGCCATCAGGGCGGCATCGACTTTCTCGTCATGGAGTGCCTCGAGGGTGAAACCCTCTCCCAACGCTTGGCAAAGGGGCCGCTTCTACCGGTCCAGGTGTTGAAGTGTGGAATCGAAATCTGCGAAGGGTTGGAGAAAGCACATCGCGGCGGCGTGGTACACCGGGACCTTAAGCCGGGAAATATCATGCTGACGACGACGGGCGCAAAGCTGCTCGATTTCGGACTGGCGAAGCCGTTCGATGTTGCGCCCGCCGCGAACCTGACGTCGCTGCCGACTTCATCGAAGGCTCTCGATGCCGAGCGGCGGCATCCACTTACGGCGGAAGGCGAGATCGTCGGGACATTTCAATACATGTCGCCCGAGCAGCTCGAGGGCAAAGAGGCGGACGAGCGAAGCGACATTTTTGCGCTGGGCGCAGTGCTGTACGAGATGGCGACCGGGAAACGTGCTTTCGACGGGAAATCGCAAGCAAGCGTCATCGCCGCGATCGTCGAGCGCGACCCACCGCCGATTTCTATGTTGCGGCCGACCTCGCCAGCGGTGCTCGATCACGTGGTGAAAACCTGCCTGGCAAAGGATCCCGATGAACGCTGGCAGTCGGTGCACGATGTGAAGCGGCAGCTTCAGTGGATCGACGCAGGCGGCGCGCAGACTGGCGTTGCCGTTCCGGTGGCTGCACCGCGGAAGCTTTCGCAGAGTGCGGCGTGGGGCATCGCTGCGATATGTTTTCTCGCAGCTATCGTGTTCGCCTCTCGCTCACTTCTTCGCACGCCTCAACCGATGATGGTGCGCTCGTCGCTTCTTCCGCCGCAAAATTCATCTTTCCTGCCGTACAACTTCGCGATCTCGCCGGACGGCAGCCGACTAGCCTTCGTCGCCCTCGATGCGGACGGCAAAACCGCCCTTTGGATGCGCGCGCTCTCCGCTCCTAGCGCGCAGCAACTCACCGGCACGGAGGGCGCCCAGTTTCCCTTTTGGTCGCCGGACAGCCGCGCCATTGGTTTCTTCGCCGAAGCGCGCCTCAAGACGGTGGATCTCACCGGTGGTGTGGTGCAGGTCTTGTGCGGTGCTCCGGCGTCATTTGGAGCGACCTGGAGTCGCGACGGCACCATCGTGTTTGCTCCCTCCCTGTACGGCCCACTCAACCGTGTCCCTGCCAGCGGCGGAACTCCTGCTGCCACCACCAAACTGCCGCGCCCGGGCAGCATTCAGGCCCATCGTTGGCCCTTCTTCCTACCGGACGGCAGACACTTCCTTTACGTAGCTCAATGGAGCAGTCCCGCTGATCCGGGCGGCGATGGTATTTACGTGGGTTCGCTCGACTCGGGAGATGCCAAGCTAGTCTCGCCGGAGCTCACAGGAAACGTGCTCTTCGCCTCTGGCCACCTGCTCTATGTTCGCGACCGCAGACTCGTAGCGCAACCCTTCGACCCCGGCAGACTTCGAACGACTGGACCTTCTGTACCCATCTCCGAGCAGGAACTGGAAAGACATCCAACCTTCTTCGCGTCCGGAGTGTCTGTCTCACAGGAGGGGGTTCTTGTTTTTCAATCGGCAGCGGATTCTCCATCGCGGCTCGTGTGGTTCGACTCGAGTGGCAAAGAACTGGGCCAACTCCCGGAGGTCGGTTACAAGGATCCGGCGCTCTCTCCGGACGGACACTTTCTCGCGGTCTCGTCCGATGACGAGCACAACGGCAAGCATTTCATCCGTGTCCGCGATCTGCAACGCGGGGTCAGTGCCCGGCTTACCGATGGCGGCAATGAACAGATGCCCATGTGGTCGCGCGATGGCAAACGAATCGCCTATAGTGCTGCTGCCTTCAGCTCTGATGCCTATGAGGTCCCTGCCGACGGTTCCGGCGCCTCGCAGCTTCTCCTAAACGGACACGCCATGGGGATTCCTAATGACTGGTCGCCGGATGGTCATATCGTGCTCATGAATCTTTCGCAGGAGCATCCTCTTCCTTTCTTGGCGATCTATTCCCCAGGCACTCACCAAGTCACCCCATTCGTGGAGCAGGCCGTGGAAGCTAAATTCTCCCCTGACGGCAAATGGATCGCTTACTCGGGAGCCGGCATTTTCGTTCAATCCTTCCCCGGTCCCGGAGCACGGATCCAGATCTCCAATAGTGGCGCCCAACCCCGGTGGGCGCGGGATGGCAAGCAGGTTTTCTATATCCAGCGGGACAGGAAACTAATGGCTGTAAGCTTCGACCCGCAGACGGGGTCTGCCAGCGTGCCACGCGTGCTGTTCCAGACTCGCATCGTGGCTCCGAACCTCGCCGGCTGGCAGTATGACGTCGCCCCGGATGGCCGCTTCCTGATCAACTCACTGCCCTCGGGCAATTCTTCTCCGCTCACCCTGCTGACGAATTGGATTGCGCTCCTGCAGGGACGCTGATGCGAGCGACGAAGAGCATTGGGATGTACGAAACCATGTGATTTAGACACACAAAATTCGACCGAGGTCGACCTACAAAACCGTGAGTTAGAGGTTTTCGCGACAGGGGCCTTTTGGCACATTCTGAATTGTGTTGGAAATACAGGCTACTTTAGATGCTCAAAACGGTATGCCTTCATCGGCGATTCCTTCGCTGCTTGTTTCAGGCTCAGGCTGTAGTCTGCCCAGCTTCTTCAGGATTAGGGAGGCGAGTTCGTCGGGAGTTTTCGTTCGGAGGTCTACGTACTTAATTGTCTTGTGCAAGCCCGGAATCATCGTGTCGTCGAATCGGGCTGGCAGGATGTACTCTTCTTTCGCTTCAATAGCCCTCTCAAATGCGCTGCGCCTTTCGTGAGTTGGCCAAACATGAAAAGGTTGCTCCTTGTCCAAAAGCAGAGAATCAATTATGTCAGTGCGCGTTAGCTCCGTGATCTTTTTTGGCGATGGCATGGCGAAACCTCGCGCCATGATTATAGACTTCCCTTGCGGCAAAACGAGTTCGACCTGAGGGCTTCTCGTGCTATCGAAGCGCGGCCCTTCGCGCAAAAAAAGGTATGCTGTCAGTGGGTACTTAACCAGCGCATTTTCTTTGGGAGGGTTTCAAATTTTCGTCCTGCGGAAACCACAACCTTTCGGCCAACTTCCGATGAGGCGCTAAGACTTCTTAGGCCTCAAACAAAGACCCAGTTCCGCTTCCTTTCGACGAGGGGAATTCGTGACATCAAATCATGCTGGGGGAAATTCAGTTATGGTTGCTTGGCGGGGGCGCCAGACGCTTCAGTTCTTCGGACCAATTCAAGACCACGCGTACCTCGCCGGGGGCGTTCCCTTCCTTGGCCTTGACCAAGAGAAAGCGGTGGTCATCCGCGCTCATGTCGTAGGCCGCGTTGTTGAAACGACCCGGAAGTAAAGGCGAGGCATCAGTGAGGAATCGCGGGGTTGATGCGTCAAAACGTGGATGAGTAGTGATGCTCACGATCATCATCTTGTTCCCGTTCAGATAAGAAAGTTCCCGGCCATTGCGCGCCCAGACCGGCCAAAAGCCTCCTTCGGTGGATATCTGAGACTTGCCACCTGGCCCAGGGAAAGGTTGCACGTAGATTTCACTCCGGCCCGATTCATCAGACGTGTAAGCGATCCAGTGGCCATCCGGCGAGAATCTCGGGTGCTGTTCGTTGAATTTCGTCTGAGCGAGGGGCCACGGCTTGCGATCACCTGATAGAGGCAGAACCCAGATGTCGGTCCCTGTCTCTGGGCTCACAACCATGTATGCGAGATATTTGCCGTCAGGCGACCACGACCCGGGTATCTGAAACGAGTCTTGGCCGGGAATCAGTCTTTCCTCAGCACCGCTTCCGTCGGCCAGCTTCGCGAGGATCTCCCACCCTCCGCTCCGGTTGGCTGCGTAGGCAACGCGCTTACCGTCCGGGGACCACACCGACGAGATATCGTGCCCGTCGAATGTCAGCCGTGTAAGGGTACCGTGCGGAATGTCGTACACCCAGAGGTCCGTGGTCGACCCCGGGACCAATCCAATGGTGACCGCCACACGCTGCCCGTCCGGGGACAAGTGAGGTTCGAAGTAATCCCTTGTTGGTGCTTTGAGAGCCTCGACCGAGCCGGTTCGGTCCGTCCAAGACAGCACGCCCTCCGTCGATGTCGCTCCGGGGACGTAAGCAAGCGAGCCCGCGCTCGAAAGAGCGTATCCCGCAATGCCGTACTGGGTCACAGCAACGCCGTCAAGGACGGGCGTAGGTGGCCCCATAACTTCGAGGCGGGCCAAATCGAACGGAACGGCGAAGATTCGGTTCTGGCGCACGAAGAGCAGGTGTCCGGACGGCGAGTAACGGGGATAGGTCCCACGGACTGGGAGGATCTTCTTCTCGTGCGTGTCCAGTCGCTCCACCGCAATTTTTGACTCCTCGTACAAACCGACGTCCTTTGCCTCCCCTATAACGTAGACCACTGCCTTGCCCCCGGGCAGAATCTCTGGCCAGCGATGCGTGACTTCTTTTGCCTGCAAGTTGAGTTCGGTCAGCTTCTCCGGCGTTCCACCCGCAGCGGGCACCCACATCAAACTGCCCAAGACGAAGGAAGGCGAGAAGACGATCATGTCATCTGGTCCCCAACTGCCGCCACGAGGGGACCTCACGTCACACAGGGTGACCGGTTGTCCGCCGTTTACGGACACCTTCTTAAGACTCCCGGGGGCAAAGAATCCGATCCAATGTCCGTCGGGGGAAAAGAAGGATTGGAACGCTCCCTCCGTGCCTGGGAGCGGGGTCGCCTGTAAGCGATCCATAGGCCGCAGGTAGAGCTGTGTAGTCGTTCCATGTCGGGCGTTATAAACGAGGGCGCTACCGTCGGGGGAGAAATCGAGTCCGAACCCGATCACGTCTCCAGCAGGAAGAAATAATGAGAATCTCGAGACAGCCTTTCGGTCCTCCGGAGCTCTATGGATCCAATATGCCGAAGCGGCGATGATAACTCCGATGATCAGACCCAATCCCACAAGCGCCAAGGCTCGCGCACCGGACCAACGAGACATTGCGGTCGGCGTCCGAAGCTCCGCAGCGTTCCCACCCGCAACCGTCTCCTCGATTGCAACCCGAGCCTCGCCTATATCGCGCAATCTTTGGCGCGGGTTCTTCGTGAGGCATCGGCGAATCAACTCGCGGATTCGCAGGGGAGTGCCGGGCGGCAATCGGCTCAGATCGGGCTCGCGCTCAATCACTCGCGCAAGGATGTCGGATGTGGTCTCGCCGCCGTAGAGCGGCTGCCCCGTAAGCATCTCAAACAACAACACGCCGAAGGCCCAGATGTCGGCGCGGCGATCGACGGGCTTGCCTCGAGCCTGCTCGGGGCTCATGTACGCCGCAGTGCCGAGAATGATACCCGCTTGTGTTGCCGCAGCACTGATTGTTGGAGAGTTCGAAATGTTAGAACCTGCTGGGTCGCCTTCGATCGCCTTTGCCAGTCCAAAATCCAGCAGCTTCACGGCTCCATCATTGGTGACTTTCACGTTGGAAGGCTTTAGGTCGCGGTGGATGATACCTCGCTCGTGCGCATACTCGAGGGCTTCCGCGACCTGTTTCGCGATCGGCAGCGCTTCTTCAACCGGCATGGGCCCGTCGCGGAGGCGGTCGGCCAGAGTTGGCCCGTCGACCAGCTCCATGACGATTCCGTGAACTCCATCCAACTCTTCAAAGCCGAAGATTGAAGCGATACCCGGATGATTTAGCGAAGCAAGCACCTGCGCTTCCCGTTCAAATCGCGCGGTGCTCTGCGCGATCGCAGCAAGCGGCAGAACTTTGATGGCAACGTTGCGGCCGAGCCGTGTATCGCGGGCGCGATAGACCTCTCCCATCCCGCCTGCGCCGAGCGGCGCGACGATTTCATATGATCCCAGTTTGGTGCCAGCGGCGAGACTCACGGTTGAAAGAATTATAGTCCAAAAACTTGCGCTCTACTGGGCTGTGAGAGAAGCGCGGGCGCCGCGTCGAATTCGATTCACGGGCCCAGTAACACAAAGACCGATGAATTGACTGTCCTCACCGATTCCAGTTTCCGTCATTTCTTGAGCAAGCTTGTCCAGTTGACGACAAGGGTCAGTGGTTCAGTTGATTCCTGCGCCGTTCCGCTGTTTACGATAAATTTCTTTCCGTCGGGCGTAACGTCATACGCGATCCCAGCGCCTAGAACAGGATTCATTTGAAATAGCGGCAGGACCTTGCCGATGGACAGAGTCGCATCGGTTTCAACGATTTCGGCGGCCATCATCTTGAAATCTAGCGCCGCGAAGAAAATTTCCTTGCCATCTTGTCGCCAGCGCGGCCAGAGGCCGCCATCGGCCGAAATCTGCCACTTTCCCGAGCCATGGCCAAACGGCACCACGTACACTTCACTCCGTCCCGATTCGTTCGAAACATAAGCCAGCCACTTTCCGTCGGGCGAGAGGGCTGGCGCGGAAGCGTCAAACTGGCTTTGCACTACGGGAAATGACTTTCGATCACCGAAGAGCGGGAGAGCCCAAATCTCTGTCCGCGGCCCGTCTGTTGGCCTAAGCGTTCGAAAACCAAACAGCGTCCGTCACGAGACCAATTAACAAAGAGCTCTGAGGTATTGTCCACGAGGAGCGGTGTGGTCTGGCCGGTTCCGTCGGCGGCCTGCTGGTAAAGATGACTGACGCCATCACGGTTCGATGCAAACGCGATGGTCTTTCCGTCCGGCGACCATTCCGGGCGCGTGTCGAGAGCGGAGGAGAAAGTGAGGCGCGTTTTCATCGCACGGGAAGGTTCAAAGATCCAAAGGTTGGTCATTCCGAGGGATGGGCTAATCCCCACGACGAGCTTTCGTCCGTCCGGCGAAATTCGGGGCGTGGAGTATTCGCCCGGCGTTCCCGTCTCTTCCAATCTCCTGCCGCTGCGGTCGAACCACAGGAGCTCGGATCCACCGGGGGCTGCGCTTCCCGGCTCGTACGCCAAGATTCCGTTTTCCGATGCGTTGAACATCCCGCGCTGAGTAATCGCGTTCACCTGTATGTTTTCGACCAACGGCACGGCGTCGCCCATCACCGTCAGCTTGTCGACGTCGAACCTTTGGGCCATCAGCGTGCGGTCACGCACAAACAGAAGATAACCGGAGATGTAAACCGCACCTGAATCCGTCCGAACTAACAGCTTCGGCTCACCACCCTCGAGTGAGCCGGCGTAGACGCCATTGCGCGTCGTGGCATTGGGCAGAGATTCCGGCAGGTCACGTGCAAAGAACAGGAAATGCTTTCCATCGGGGAAAAACTGCGGCCAACGATGGCTCCGAGAACCGTGAAAACTCGTCGCCGGCTGCGGCGTTCCGCCCGAGTCTGGCACGCGGAGAATCGGAGATGCAGTAGTCGGTGTGAAAAGGATAGTGCCATCGCGGCCCCAGGCTCCGCCTGGGCCACTGGGAGCGTCGCAAAGGGCCAGCGGCGGACCCCCTGAAACGTCGATGCGGCTCAGTTTACCGCGCAAGAAAAATCCCAGGTTGCGGCCGTCAGGCGACCAAAACGGGAAGGCCGCATCTTCGGTCCCCGCGAACGGCTGCGCCACAACAGCATTGAGCGGCCGCACCCAAAGTAGTTGTTTGTGGTCCGAGCCTGCAGCGACAAATGCCAGCCGCTGACCGTCGGGGAAAGGACCGGTATCCCGCCCCGATTCCCCGACAGTACGAATGAAGTGTTTGGCGACGCAGAAATCTGCGAAACAATCGCAGGCTCCGGCTCCGGTACCCGGCGCATATAGTCGATAGAAACCACCGCAAGAGCGGTCGCGCCGAGACCCAATAACGCCCACGGCAGTAGTGCCGACCTTACGCCGCCATCTCTCGACGGCCCTAATAAGTTCGCTTCTACGGAATCGCCAATCGGGTTAGCCAGATATTCTTCAATCCCGATACGAGCATCACCGATTGCCTGTAGCCGCTGCCGAGGATCTTTCCTCAGGCAACGCGCGACCAAATCCTTCATGCGCGGCGGCACTGAGTCGAGCTGTGACCAATCGGGTTCCGCGCGAATCACCGCGGCGAGTATCTCCGCCGCCGTTTCGCCGCTAAAAGCCGCCTTCCCGGTCAGCATTTCATACAGCACGCATCCGAAGGACCAAATATCCGCGCGGCGGTCTGCCGCTTTGTATTTCGCTTGTTCGGGCGACATATAGGCCGCAGTGCCGAGGATCATGCCCGCCATCGTGGCCATGTGGCTCAACGTCGGTGAATTGGCGATGCCACTGGCGACAGGATCATCTTCCAAGGCCTTGGCCAAACCAAAATCGAGCACTTTGACCGTTCCGTCAGGCCTGATTTTTACATTAGAGGGTTTCAGATCGCGGTGAATAACTCCGCGTTCGTGCGCATACTCGAAGGCTTCGGCGATCTGCTTGGCGATGGGTAGCGCCTCGTCGGATGGAGTCGCACCTTGTGAGATCCTGTCGCCGAGCGTTGGTCCTTCCACTAGCTCCATCACGAGCGCCCGAGTTCCGCTCGACTCTTCTAGGCCGTAGATCGCGGCGATGTTCGAATGATTGAGTGCAGCAAGGAGTTCCGCTTCGCGCTTGAACCGCGCCATGCACAGCGCGTTGCTCACAACCGCTTCCGGCAAAACCTTCAACGCCACATCGCGCATCAGCTTCGAATCCCTCGCTCGATACACTTCTCCCCATCCCACCCGCGCCTAGCGAGCATTGGATTTCGTAATGACCTAGCTGTGTGCCGGATTTCAGCGCCATCATTATGGGATTATACAGTCACTGAAGGCGAGCGGCGCGGTAGCTGAGAACAGGCCGCCTTCACGTGGGTCATCGCGCGGCGGATCCGACGATTCGGGCCGATTGTCGCTAGCCTTGTGTTGTCGCCTACTCGGAAACTGGCGCGAAAGCATTTCTTTTGCACACGAGAAAGCCCTAGTTTTTAATAAGTAAATGAATCCTTTGCACTAGACGCGATTCAGAAACTCGATCTGGCCTTTTTGATCCTCTCCCCGCTGCTGCATCGTGCTCCCTTGGAAACGGAATGATCGGGTTAGTTACTCGAAATGTCCGAGGCAGTAATAATGTATCGAGCGTGGCTATGCCGTGACGGATACCGACAAACCCAAAATCGAAGAACTACCGGATGAAGTGGCCTTTTGGAAGTCCTACCGAGAGATCTGTCGAACCAAGGAAATTGACACCGTTAAACCTGAATCCGGCGTGAGGATCTCTTGACCCTACGGTTCTCGTCTGTAGGAAAGCACCGTAAGCAGTCATCCAGTGGTTGCGCCGAACCCTACCCCAGGGGTAGCTTTGGGCGCAGTGGCCGAAGGACCGCGCAACTCGGCGTACAGTTCGGTACTGCAAGCCTCACGCACTACGGTGGAGTGTACCTGTTGCATCGCTTCTTCACGCGCATCGGGTTCAAGCACGCTATCGCGCAGGAAGTCCGCTTTCACCAGCGGAACCATCGCTACACCATTGGGGAAATGCTCTTGGCCTTGTCAGATCCGAATCGAGCAGGCCTGTTATCGCGGCTTGCTCGGCTCACCAAAGACCAAAGGCAGCCGGCGTACCCTTCCCCTTCCGAACGTGCTCGTAGCTCCGCTCATCCGAATCCACGAGCAGGTCACACGAACGGGGGAAGAAGATCTGGTGTTTCAGACTCGCAACGGCACCCCATTCAACGATACCAACCTGTTGCACCGTCATTTGAAACCGGCAGGTTGGAGAATTGGGATGCCATCGCTGAGTTGGCACACTCTACGACGAACCCACGCGACACTACTCCAGGCGGCTGGGGCTTCTCTGAGAGATACGCAGGCACAACTAGGCCACAGCAGAATGTCCACAACCTTAGAGGTCTACACCCTACCCATTCCGGCTCATCTACGTCTGGCGGTGGAAAACCTTTCGCAATTGGTGACGAATGGTGACGAGTCACACCAATCGCGCGACGGGTTACCGCCTGTCGCCGAATAGAATCAGTGAGATGGATGGTAGGCCCGTGCGGGCTCGAACCGCAGACCTCCACCGTGTCAAATCAGAAGACAATTTGGGAGACGATGAGAAGAAATGAGCGCAAGTTGCAGCAGCACAACCGTTTAATTGCGTTTCTCACCTCGGTGAGTTGCACAGGATTGCTCGGGTTTGGAGGCACTTGCAGGGGCTAGCACGAGGGGGTTATGTCACAATTCACGTCACAAAATCCCTGCATTCACAGCGAGCTTTGCTATCTTCAAGCTGTGGCTTTTCCTTCCGGGGGCATCTGAACGAGAATGTGCGCCGACGTGAAGAGCGCAGAACCAGAACCGATGAGGCCAGAGAGGCTTTGCGCCCTCGCGCAGCGTATTGCCGAGCAATCGTCGGGGTTCCCTGCCACCCCTCGAATCCCGAAATCCTCAAGCGGTTCTTTACGGCCTGCTATGTAACCACTGGCACGACACTCTGTTGTCATCGAATTGTCACGAATTTACTAGATTTTGGCTCGTCACCCTCGTGATTTAGCGGCTTTCATCGAAATTCTTGACGCCCTCCGCCACCTGGAGTAATAAGAAAAACGATCCGAAAAGACAGCCGGTGTCGTTAAAAGGAGGCACTCTTTGCTTGCAGAGCGAGACTCATCCTGGCCAGAAGTTTCGCGCCAGGCCGAATTCCAAGGCCGTCCGTTTGCGAAACGGCCTATAATTGTTGTCCAAATTTCACACGGCTTCGTCGCCTTGCTCCTATTCCTTGCACTCAGTTCCACCGCCACAGCACAGGCGATCCGAGTTGACATCACGCCCAGCCGCGCAACAAACACCATCCGCCCGGCGGATGCGCTCGGAGCCGGCATCGACAACCTGCCCTACGGCGTTGCCGACAAGCTCTTCAATCCAGAAATGCTCAAGGAAGTTCTCGCGGCGGGCTGGCAGCCAGTAACCTACCGCCAGAACACCGAACTCCAGATCGCAGCGTGGCATTGGAATCCAGAAGGCACGTGGAGCGATCCTTCCGGCCAGGGATATTTCGTCGGCAGTTCGAAACCCACCCAATTCATTCGGCACTCGTACGGCTATCCCCTGCCCCACCGCGGCGTCACGCACGATGACGGAACCGATTTCAATGGCTACTCGCGCCTGACGGATGGCGACCTCAACACATATTGGAAGAGCAATCCGTATCTCACGCAAAGGTACACGGGCGAGGACGATGCGTTGCATCCGCAGTGGGTCATCATGGATCTCGGCTCGCTATATCGCGTTACCGCTATGCGCATTGCTTGGGAGGAGCCTTACGCGACACGATATCTCGTCCAGTACTGGACGGGCGCGGACGTCCTCGACCCGATCAGGCATCCGACTGCCGGTATTTGGCAGACATTTCCAGGTGGGACGATCTCCAATGGCAAGGGAGGGACAGTTACGCTGAGCCTTTCTTCTGTTCCCATGGCCGTGCAGTTTGTACGTATCCTAATGACAAAATCCTCGAACACGTGTGACACACACGGCAGCAGCGATCCTCGCAATTGCGTTGGGTATGCCATTCGCGAGCTCTATCTTGGCAATACGAGCGACTCCGGATTTCATGATCTCGTCCGTCACACGCAGGACCAGGATCAGACCGCAACGTATTGCTCCTCCGTCGACCCGTGGCACCAGCCTGCGGATCTCGACGAAAAGGCAGGAGATCAGGTCGGCTTTGATCTGTTCTTCACGAGCGGTTTCACCCGCGGATTGCCGGCCATGATCCCCATTGCGATGCTGTACGCCACCCCTGAAGATTCTGCGGCCGAGATTGCCTACATCGAGGCGCGCGGCTATCCGATCTCGTACGTGGAGATGGGCGAGGAACCCGACGGGCATTACACCGAGCCCGAAGATTACGCCGCCCTGTACGTCCAGTGGGCGACAGCCCTCCACAGAGTCGATCCGAGACTGAAGCTGGGCGGTCCTATATTCACCGGCGAGAACAGCGATATCGAGATTTGGCCCGACGCGTCGGGCGATGCTTCGTGGACGCGCCGCTTCATAAATTATCTGAAAGCACACGGACGTCTGAACGATCTCGCGTTTTTTTCCTACGAGCATTACCCAATGACCCCGTGCAAAATTCAGTGGAGCAATCTCTACGACGAAGCCACCCTCGTTTCGAACATGATTCACATCTGGCGCGCAGATGGCGTCCCTGACGACGTGCCTCAGTTCATCACGGAATCCAACATCTCATGGCAAGCAGGTGAATCTCTGACCGACATTTTTGGCGCCCTGTGGCTGGCGGATTATGTGGGCGCGTACCTCTCGGCAGGAGGTGGTGGCGTCTACTACTTCCATTACCTTCCCCTCGGCGTTCATCGCAACAGCTGCAATGAGTCGCTGGGTACCTTCGCCATGTTCACCACGGACAAAGACCTGAGGGTAAAGCAACCCATTTCTCAGTTCTTCGGGAGCCAGCTCATCAATTTGGAATGGGTGCAGCCCGGCAACGGCGAGCACAAGCTCTTCCCCGCCTCGAGTGATATTCAAGATGGCATCGGAGACGTTCTCGTGACGGCTTATGCGGCGCATCGGCCCGATGGCCAGTGGTCGCTTCTCGTCATCAACAAGGATCAGGGAAATCCGCACCGGGTTCGCATCGACTTCAGCGATTCCGCAGCCAGGAGAACTTCCCATTTTGCCGGACCGGTTGACGTCATCACATTTGGCGCGGATCAGTACCACTGGAATCCCACCATCGACGGTGGCTCGGCGAATCCTGATGGGCCCCCGGCGCGGTCCAGCATAAATGCTTCGATCGACACCGAGTTTACGCTGCCGAAGGCGTCGGTGACTGTAATTCGAGGCAAGCTCGATTGAGGGTACCCCGGGCGCGGATGGCGGTTAGAAGGCCTCCGAACCTTTGCCGTTGAGTGCCGCTGTGTGTGCGCCTCGGCGGCTTCACTGCCGCTGGCCAACATCCTGCAGTCGACCCCGCAACACGTTAATCGACGCAGCCGGCAGCGTGTAGGTCGCATTTGGGCCAGCAATGACTGCGGTTTCCACAGGCGGCGAATCCGGATCCGCGTACCCGCTCTAGCGGTTCGGGTGCCACTGTATCAGGCTTTGCCGAACGAAAGCAAAATGGCTTTTCCCGTGAACGTGCGGTCCGCGTTCGCCTTGGCATCGTGAAACACCACGCGGACTGAATGCGCATGGTCGTGATCCTTGTTGATCTCAGCAGAAGCGACCACTGGCCGTCTGGCCGCAGCGCCGCGTACGCCGTCACCAGCACGTGCCCCGATTCATCCTTCACGTCGCTTGCAGCCTTGAACACCACGTGTTTCGCGTTCCCCGGCATAACCCACTGCTGGGTGATCCAGTTGCGCGGCGTAGAACTGCGAGGTTCGCGAAGTGATCTCATAGTTCTAGTTCACCATGAACATGTGGTACGTGCCCCAACTATTCGCGCAGGCCGGATGAGGCGGCGAGTACGGCAGGTCGTGATAGTAAAACGTCCCCTGCCCGCCCGCCGTGAGAAATGCGCCGAACGTATCACCCAGCCGCGCGCCGAATATATCGACCGCCGCTTCGCCCCCGTGCGCGTTCGTTTCCGTTTCGAGCAGCGGAACTGACGCCGGCAATCCGTCGTCTCGCCACACCTGCATGATGTGCGTGAGCAGTTGCGGCTCGCGGTAGAGGTCCGCCCACGGTGTTTCGCGGCCGTCGAACGGATAATGTTCGAACGACATGAAGGCCAAGTCGGAAAGCCGCCCGTGCGCCTTCAGATAATCGAGAAAGCGCCCGAACCATGAAGTTTTCCCCTGCGCGTTGGCCCACGCCAACACTGAACCTGGTAGCGCGTCGCGTAAGGATCGGCAATCGATGCGAATTGAGTTGACCTCCCGATCGCTGCCCAGATCGATCACCACCCACTGCGGATGCAGCGAGTCGTCCTCGTGCGTGAACGCCTGCGTCGGATAAGGATTGCTTTTCCAGTAGGTGTTGAGGTCGCCGTCGTCGAGCCGTGAATACCCGTCGAATTCCGTTCCATTGTTGCGCGTGAACCCGCGATGCGGCAGCGAGTAACCGTAGGAATGCCGGATCATCTTGCCCGGCGTCGAATCGCCGACGAAATAACATTTGCCCGAAGGGTCGCTCCATTTGCCTTGCGGATTCCAATGCCAAGCCTGGACGAAGAGGTCCGTATTCTGGCGATAGGAGATTGCGCCCCACCCCGCTTCGAGGATTTTCCTGATTTGATCGGGACGAAAGAAGGTGTCCGTAGCATTGCTGGGGACGCGGTCAACCGTAGATCCCAGTGCATAGATCGGGCTGAACGTGTTGACCGCATGACTCGGAGTGGCGTCCACTCGGATGGTTTGCGCGCGAGCCGCCCCCGCCATCACCAATACGAAAACAGCCAGAAACACGAAAAAAGCCGCTGCAATTTTCCTCTTCATGGCCTGAGCCACCTTCGCTGGGCATCTCCACTCCTCAAACCGAATCCAAGCGGAGTTTGTATAATACGCACACCTCCGTTGCAAGGAGATCGCCATGGTCCTGAAGGTGTTTCCGGACAAGACTTCGTTGGGTACCGCTGCTGCGGAGCAAGCCGTCGCCGCCATGCGCCCCGCGATTCACGAACGAGGCCGTGTGCGCGTGGTAGCCGCCAGCGCCGCATCGCAATTCGAGTTTCTCGCCGCGTTGACGCGATCTGCGGATGTGCCGTGGAAAAATGTGGAACTGTTTCACCTCGACGAATACATCGGCTTGCCCATGGACCACCCCGCGAGCTTCTGCCACTTTCTTCACGAGCATCTCATCGACAAAACCGGCATTACGAACTATCACTTGTTGAACGGCGCCGATGATCTGGCCAAAGTCATTCGCACAGTTGGTCAGGCGCTGACCTCGGCGCCCATCGACATCGCTTTCCTCGGCATCGGCGAAAATGGCCACATCGCCTTCAACGATCCGCCAGCCGATTTCGAGACGGAGGAGCCATTTCTGGTGGTGAACCTCGATGAGGTTTGTCGCCGGCAACAGGTAGGTGAAGGCTGGTACAAAAACATTTCGGAAGTGCCAAAGCAGGCCATTTCCATGTCCGTTCGGCAGATGCTTAAGGCGAAAGAAATTCTAGCTGTGGTGCCTGACTCGCGAAAGGCACAAGCTGTTCATGCGTGCTTTGACGGCGAAATCAGCCCCCTGGCGCCTGCATCGATTCTGCGGACGCATCCGCGGGCCACGATATATCTCGATACTCATTCAGCCGCGCTGCTAAATCCAGCCACGCTGTCGAAGTTCGCGGCGACAAGCAAATAGCGCAGGCCGATTCGTCTCGATGCCCAGCCCCACACGCGCAAGCCACTCTTCGTCGTGCCAGGCACCTTCATGAACCCAAAAAACAGCCCTGAGTTGCTTGACCCAGCCCGCCAACGCAAGGCCATCCCCTCTCTCCGCTGGTGGATTGCCGCCATTCTGTTCGCCTCGACGATAATCAACTACATCGACCGGCAAAGTCTGTCGCTGCTGGCACCGTACTTGAAGCGCGACTATCACTGGACCAATACGGACTACGCCTCACTGGTCATCGCATTCCGCGTGGCCTATTCGATTGGGCAAACGCTATGCGGCCGCTTGATGGATCGCCTCGGCACCAGGCGTGGCCTCGCTTTGACGGTAACCTGGTATTCCCTGGTTTCGATTTTGACGCCGCTGGCTACCGGCTTTCGAAGCCTGCTCGCATTTCGGACGCTCCTCGGCGCAGGTGAATCAGCGAACTGGCCGGGGGCCACAAAGGCGGTGTCAGAATGGTTTCCGAAACGAGAGCGGGCGCTGGCTACCGCTTTTTTCGATAGCGGTTCCTCCATCGGAGGCGCAATCGCGCCATTCATCGTGCTCCCCATCTTCTTTCGCTGGGGCTGGCGTCCTGCTATCGCCGTGCCGGGACTGCTCGGGTTTATTTGGCTGATCGTTTGGCGCAGCTCCTACCACCGCCCGGAAGATCATCCTCGGATTAGCGTGGCCGAGCGAGAACTCGTTCTCGCCGACCGGCGCGAATCCGCTTCAACAGCAGAGCCGCATCCGCGCTGGCGCGATTTGCTCAAACTTCCCCAAACCTGGGGAACGATTGCCGCCAGAACATTCACCGATCCGGTCTGGTTCTTCATCACGGATTGGTTTCCCATTTATCTTGTGGCCAAAGGAATCGAACTCAGAACGAATCTGATCGCGGTCTGGGTTCCATTTATCGCCGCTGATCTCGGCAGTTTCTTTGGCGGATGGCTTTCCGGAAATTTGATTCGAAGGGGATGGCCACTGGGAACCGCGCGAAAGGCAGTCGTGGTGTTTGGCGGCATCGGAACCACGCTGCTAATTCCGACAATTCTCACCACCAAAGTCGGGGCGATCACATTGCTCTTTGGCCTCGCCACCTTCTGCTACGGCTCGTTCACGACCATCGCCAACGTGCTTCCGACGGATTTGTATTCGGCTCGATCCGTCGCGACGGTCAGCGGCATGAGCGGAACCGGCGCGGGGATTGGAACCATCATCGGCTTCGAATTGGTTGGCCGCTTTTCAGACGTGCGCGCGGCTGCCGCCACGCATGCCTTCGACCCCATTATGATCGTCGCCGGCCTGGTCCCGTTTGTGGGCATGCTCCTCGTGCTGTTGTTGGTGCGCAACACGAGGGCCACCCAGCAAGGTTTGGTTAATCCCCTCTGATCTGGCTCGGGTCGCGGGTTTAGATGCAGAGCCGCGCTCTTCAGCGGAGCATCGCACCGTTCTGTGGGCTCGGTGTTAGCTGTTCGCTCAGAACAAGAACTTCAGCGCTACCTGCAGAATCCGCGGCGCGTGTGCTCCGCTCACCAGCCCAAACGTGCCGCCTTGGTCCGGGTAGCCGTCGTTGATGTTCCCGTCGGGATTCATAAACTGCGCGTGATTGAAGATGTTGAAGGCCTCGAACCGAAATTCGAGGCTTTTCGATTCCGTGAACTGGGTGTCTTTGAGCAACGCCATATCCCAATTATTCAGGCCAGGGCCGTGGAAAAACCGCCGGCGGGCGTTGCCAATCTGTCCGAGCGGTTCGAAACTGAAAATTCCGCCGGCAGCAGGTGATACTGAGTTGAAATACGGTTGTCCCGAGCGCGGATTCGTGTTGTTCAGGACCTTTCCCGCCGTGATTTCCGGCAGGTCGATGGGGGCTTCCGTATTCTGCGTGCCCGTCAAGGAGTTATCGTCGCGTTCTGAGAGCGTCACGGGCAAACCAGTGGCGAACGTCGTGATTCCGGCAATGGTCCACCCTCCCGCAAGTCGATTTGCCCATCCGGAACCGGCATGGAAGGCGCGCTCGAACGGGAGTTTCACATCAAAGCTGCCGCCAAAATTATGCGTGACATCAAAGACGCACAGACCCAGGCTTTCCCTCGGATTAAACGGATTGATGCCTTCTTGCAGCGCTGACGCGTTGTCTATGCACTTGCTGTAAGTGTATCCGAACAGGAAGCTTCCCCAGGCGCTGTTGTGGCGAAGGCTGGCCTGAAACGAGTTGTACGAGGATTGTGCAGCGGTGATCTCGTACGGATTGTTGCCGAGGGCGAAAACTCCGTTCTGCGGCGGAATCACGGTGTATGTCGTGTTCACCGCGTCGCAAGTTCCGCTCCCCGAAGCACAAGTCGCCGTGGCCTCCACAGGCGCCGTGGCCGCCGGAGGATACCCAACACCCGGTGGAAGCACATACAGATTCCCCTCGCCGAAGCCCGCGCACGGCGTCGGATTATTTACCGGATCGGGGTTGTACGGCGCTTCATTGAGTTGCAGACAAAGAGCCTGATTTCCGGGATTGGCTTCGAGTTCGGTAATGAGCTTGTGTCCCTGCGTTCCCACATAGCTCAGGCTCAAAACGGTTCCTGCGCCGAATTGGCGCTGCAGGGAAAATTCATAGTCCTCCGAGTACGGCGTCACGTCGTTGTGGTCGTAAGCGAGAGCCCCTATGATCGGCTCTACTCCCACCCAATTGAACGTGGTATCGGGGTTCTTCGCGCTCACCCCTCGCGGCGGAAATGCGAACGGAAAGCGCTGGCCCTCGTTGTTCCCCGAGCCGCGGTCGATAAATGGCGTCTCGAATATCGGAGGAACGGGACTGACGTAAAACAATCCATACGGCGCATCCCCGATTTCCTGGAACTGCGTAGCGTCTTCGATGGCCGTGTAGAAGATCCCATAGCCTAGGCGGATGCTCATCTTCCCAGGCCCTCCACTCAACTTGGCCAGCAATCCGGAAGTGGCCGATGGTGAGTAGGCCAGCCCCAGACGCGGCGAGAAGTTGTGATACTGCGTGGGGGCCAGCGTCGAGGGTACTCCCGAATCGCCAGGAACAACCCATCCGATGGGTGCGCCGGGGAAAACGACGGACTGTACGTTGGGAATCAGAGTCTCGAGCTTGTTTCCGGTGTCGTACCACGGCTGGCTGAACTCCCAGCGCAAGCCGTAGTTCAGCGTCAAACTTGGAGTGATGCGCCAGCTATCCTGGGCGAACACTCCCATGTATTTCGAGCGCGTGTCCAGAATTTGTTCGGTGGCCTGGATCAGGCCGGAGGGCGCTCCCACCAGGAAATCGGTGAAATCGAGGCCCGTCTCGCTTCCATCGAAACTGAATGCTCCGTTTTCCCCGTAGTAGTTCCTGTCGTCGATTTGGTCGTAGTGGAACTGAGCCCCAAACTTGAGGCTGTGACGCCCCACGATCTTCGTGAAATTATCTTGCACTTGAAACATGTTGTTGTACTGCTTGGTCGAGTCGGAAGGCACCCCGATCGTATAGTTGTTGAAGCCGATGTTCGGAATGCCTTCCAACGCGGGCTGAACGGGCGCGATGCCCCCGTTGAACACTCCTCCTTGCGTCGCAGGAGCCGGAAACCCGAGAGAAGTCAAAGTGATCTGCTGGCCGCTATTCTGCAGCCCTCCCTGGGGCGTGAACAGATGCGCGGCATTTCTCACGTACGAAATGCGCGCCTCATTGAATGCTGATGACCCAAAAGACTTCGTATCACTCAGCATAACTAGCTGGGCGCGGTCCTGGTCGAGGGCGCCGTACGCGCCAATGTTGGGGCTCGCCACCGTCGCGCCACCGTTCGGGAAAGGATTGTTTAACGTGTCGTCATCGCCGTGATAATAAGCGGAAATCATGCCCCAACGAGTGTTCTGGTCGATCCGCAATCCCACCTTATCGTCCCGCAGTTTTTCATTGAAGGTGGATGTCGAGTAATTGAAGCCGGTTATCGCGGAGATCGCGGTTGCGACGTTCGGCACTGGGATGTACGGCAGAAGCCCGGCGGCCGCTGACGAGAAAGCAGCTTTTGGAACAGTGAAATTGGGGAATACACATCCACTGGTCGGGTCTGTCGTAGTGCAGGGGCCGCTAGCGCCATTCGTTGGCATGAAGTACGACTCGCCCTGATTTACCGTATAACCCAGCCGCGTCGTGAGGATGCCTGCCCAATTTGTCCCTTGTACGGTGCCTGCGGGAGCTGACGCCGACCCGATTATCCCCTGCTGGCCCGCCGACAGCACGTAATTCCCTGAGTTGTCCAGGCCGCCGTCGGGAACAGACGTCGTCTGAGTCGGCGCAAAGATCTGTCGCGTTCCCTGGTAGTCGCCGAAAAAGAAAGTGCTGTCCTTGCGGATCGGCCCGCCTACCGTCCCGCCAAACTGGTTTTGAATGAACTTCGGGATCGAAGATGCGAAATAATTCCGCGCGTTTAGGTCGGTGTTGCGATTGAACTCGAATAGATTACCGTGGAAGTCGTTCGTCCCTTGCTTGGTGACTACGTTGACCTGCCCGCCACTGTAGTTGCCATATTCCGCGTCGAAATTGTTCGTGATAATGCGGAACTCCGCGATCGAGTCCAGATTCGGTATTACCGTCGTCCCGTTGTTCTTCCCTTCTTCCACATTCGCCCCGTTGACCATGAATCCGTTCGCCGTCTCTCGCTGCCCGTTGATCGACTGCGTCCCCGCGTTCATCTCCTGCGTGTTTCCGCTCACCACGCGGTCGTTCAATCCCGTCCCTTGCGTCGAATAAGCGCCAGGCACGACGCCGGGTTGCGTCGAGAGCAAATCCGTGAAGTCCCGCCCGTTCAGAGGCACGGCCATTATCCGCTCGCTGTTGATGACCTCGCCCATCTGCGTGTTCTGTGTCTCGACTTGCACCGCGTCGCTCGATACAGTGACCTTCTCAGCCACCGTCCCCACTTCGAGCTGTACGTCGACGCGGATCGCAGAATTCGCGTCGATCGTGATCCCATGTTTCTCGTAAACCTTGAACCCGCCTTGCTCGACGCGCAGGTTGTACGTCCCAACAGGCAGGTCTCGCAGGCTGTAAAAACCTTTATCGTCCGTTTTCGTGACAGAACGGATTCCGGTCGCTACATTGATTGCCGTGACTGTGACACTGGGGATAACGGATCCGCTGGGGTCCGCCACAATGCCCGAAATGCTCCCGGTGATGCTCGCCCACGCAGTGGCTACAATGAAGAGAAGGCAAATCATCGGAAGGAATGATTTCCGAAGAACTCGCATGTGTCCCTCCTCGAACGGACTGGCATCTGGATACTTTAAATTGGTGTACACGCCCGCGATCTGAGACAAACTCGATGTTACGTAAACTGGCTAATCCCACCCCGCTTCTCTGTTACACCAAGTTCGGCAGAGCGTCAATGCTGGTTTTATTGAATTTAATAAATTCTGTGAGCGGCGGATACTGGCCTGTTAATCGATGATGTATCCTGCATAGGACGCCTGTTCCTTGACGTATAGCCCTGCTAACGAATCGGCTTGCGGGCTATTCGTGAAACTGGTGTTTCTCGAACGCGGCGAAGGGCAGCAACGAACTCAGTTGAATCAATCACTTGCGGGAGCGGCAGACGACAAGTTTTTTGAACGCCTCTGGTTGGCCGCATGAACAGTTCCGACCGAAACCCCAAGCGTTTGGGCAATGGCTCGCCACGGCTGCCCGGAGGCTCGCAGACGGGCAATCTGAGCGGCATCCACGGTGACTCGCGGTCTTCCGAGATGCTTTCCTTTGGCCCGGGCATTTCGCAGACCTGCCCTCACACGCTCTGCGATTAGGCTGCGCTCCAACTCCGCGACGGCACCCAAGACAGTGAAAACCATTTTCCCTGTTGGCGTCGTGGTGTCGATCTGCTCTGAGAGGCTCACAAATGCGATGCCAAGCGCGTTGAAGGTTTCGAGTGCTCGCAGCAGGTGCGAGACGGAGCGAGCGAAGCGGTCGAATTTCCAGACCACAACGGCATCGAATCGGCGACGGTGCGCGTCTGCCATGAGCCGATTCAGCTCTGGCCGTGAGTCCTTTGCGCCCGAGACGCCGGCGTCCACGTACTCTCCGCAGACTTGCCATCCCCGGCGTTCGCAGTATTCCCGGATTTCCCGGACCTGCAGCTCTGGTGACTGGCCGTGTCCAGCCGTGCTTACTCTCGCGTAGATTGCTGCTTTTATGGCTAGCCTCCGTCTAAACGGCAAGCAATTCGGTTTCGAGGCATTTGACGCTCTGGCAAAGGCGGCGTCCGCCATGGGATTCAAGTACGGCGATTGTGGATCGCCACGGAGATCGACACAAGTTCCTCGCGTGTAATTGCGGCAATCCCTTTGGATAGACGGGTATTGGCTTCGGCTTCCGGCACGTACTCGATTTCGCGGTTGCCATACGAGGACCTGAAAACGTGAGTCCTGCCGAGGGCCACAACTTCGGCCAGTTGCGCAATCCGGGTTTCCATGGCCTTGGGCAGCGCCGGTTTGGCCTTAGCAGCTTGCTTGAAGATGGCCTTTATGGCGGCCTGCATTTGGGCCTGTATGTCCGCCTCGCGGCCTTGCTGTCGGATGGCCCACTCTCCAGCTTCCGGTGAGTCTGGTCGAGGCCAACGCAGGTTAAGAAACCGCTCACCCAGGACGTTGAAAACGCCGTAATGCCGGTCAAGAACGGGAGTCACGGCAGCAATGATCGTGACCCGTCCATGCCACTCCTTGGTCACTCCGGTGCCAAAGGCTCGTTTGAAGCATCCGTCGTGGATTTCTCGCAATTGGGCCAAGATCATGGCGCGCGTTTCGCGACGCATGGAGAGAACCGTAGTGAAGTCCTTTGCCATGAAGATTGCGTCGCCTTTCGTCGTGTAGTGCTGGCCCTCTTGGGACGTGTGCCCAAGTTTCTCTAGAAGACCTGGCTCGATGTGGCCGTGAAAACCGCTCAAGAAGCTATTCTCGGTAAATTCGCTGAGTGGGACGACCTGGGGCAGCCCGCAAGCGCCCATGATGCTGGTCGTGGTTTTGCCGCTTCCAGGCGGCGCCACTACGAACAGCCAGGCAGGGTCGCCAACGTTCAGGTAATGGGCATTGATCGTGCCCAAAACGATGCGCGTAGCTTGCAGGTCAGGTTTGTAGAAGTTCGTCTCAAGAATACG
>Ga0187815_10000168_pt1 | contig 33195 bp, 37 predicted proteins | sample NC_S_5_FD_132962 | JGI IMG/M metagenome (GOLD analysis project Ga0187815, IMG submission 132962) | Wetland sediment microbial communities from Neuse River Estuary, North Carolina, USA - ASW-S_5 | ecosystem: Environmental > Aquatic > Freshwater > Wetlands > Sediment | place: USA: North Carolina... | reverse complement strand
CTTGCCCGCTTTAACGTGCGGGGCGAGAGGCGCGAGGACCGCGTCGGCGTCTGGGTCAAGCGCCCCGACAAGGGCGAAGGCTACGAGGACAAGATCGCCGCGATCGGCGTGCGGCTGCGCCGCTGGGTCTCCTTCCACGGCATAGCCATCAATGTCGAGCCCGACCTGACGCATTTCTCGGCTATCGTACCCTGCGGCGTGGTCGACCCGCGCTTCGGCGTGACGTCACTGGTCGACCTCGGCCATCCCGTCACGATGGTCGATGTCGACGTCGCGCTCCGGCAGGCGTTTTCGGAGGTGTTCGGTCCCGCCGAGGCCCGCGCCCATGAGATTGCGACCTGAAGAAATTCGAGGAATAAGCGCGGGGACCGGATTTCAGGACTTCAATTGTCGCTCAGCAGCATTTTCAGCAGTTTGGGGGCCATCGCCGTAGTAGCGATGCTCGTCTGGGTTATCCTGCGGCGCCGGTCCGGCATCGGTTTCAAGACACTCGACGAGGTCGCCGTCATCCAGGAATTGATGTTCTGGGTGGCGCGCCAGGCGCCCGAGCAACGATACCCGCTTCTGTTTGCCAGCACGCTGATGCCGCGCGGCATTGTCGCCCTGCAATCGATCACGCCCAAAGAACTGGCTATCCTGGCGCCCTACATTGACGAATGGATAGCGGGAAAACTGCCGCCCCAGAACCTGCCCGCCGAATACGAGGACTACCGGCCGCGCGTATTGCTGGGCTTCAAGCAGCGCCTGCAGTCCAAGGGCCAGTGGCCGCTCGCCAGCTCCCGAAAGAGATTCGCGCCGGAGAAGCGGGCATAGCCCCGCCCTCGCGATGGGATTGCCCTGAAGCGAAGAGCCGGCGATTCACGCCGCGGCGCGCTGCGGCGGCACCTGCAGTTGGCCCGCGATATAGCGCCGCTCCTGCGTCAGGCCGCCAAAGCCATAGGCGTCGCTCTTGACCTCGTCGACATGCAGGTACGTCTCTTCGTGCAGAGGGCCGAGCAGTCCGGCCATGCGCTCGAACACGGCTGCCAGATAGGCGGCCTTCTCGTCCTTGGTGTTGGTGCCCTCGCTGACATGGATATCGATCCAGTAGCTGGCGAGCTTCTGCTCGGCGAGCGATTGGCCGCCGGCAAACCAGTCTTCGGCGTCGACGGACTTCACGATGACGGCAGTGACCTTTGGATCCTTGCGCAGGATTTTTGCGGTGAGTTCGGTGACGGCGGCAGCGATGCCGGCCTTGAGCGAGGCCGTCTCGCGTGAGGTGGAATAGGTAACGGTGATAAGGGGCATGGCAGTCTCCTCGGAAAGCGCGCGCGGCAACGCGCCTTCCATAGCTAGACCCGCCAGCATCATTTTGATACCTTATCTCTGATCATAACAGTGATAAGCATCTGTGATGGCTGCATGACCGCGCTGGACATCCCGACCGTACAGGCGTTCCTGCTGGTCGCCGAGCTCGAGAGCTTTACCCGCGCCGCCGAGGCGCTCGGCACCACGCAGGCCGCCGTCAGCATGAAACTGCAGCGGCTGGAGAGCGCCCTCAACAAGCGCCTGGTCGAGCGCTCGCCGCGCGCCGTGCGGCTCACCGCAGACGGCGCCTCGTTCCTCTCCCCCGCCCGCGCGCTGATCGAGGCGCATGACCGCGCGCTCGCCCCGGTGCAGACCGTTGCGCAGCGATTGTCGCTCGGCATCAGCGACCATGCCGCGGGGCCCGAACTGGTGCCGCTGATGGAGCGCCTCAACGCGGTGGCGCCGCAACTCGCCCTTTCGGTCACGATCGGCTTCTCGCGCGAAATCCTCGACGCCTACGATGCCGGCAAGCTCGATGCGGTGATCGTGCGCCAGGAAGGCAGCCGGCGCGGCGGCGAGCAGCTCGCCGAGGACGAGTTCGGCTGGTTCGCAGCGCCGCGCTTCGGCTGGCGCCGCGGCGAGCCGCTGAAGCTTGCGACCCTCGCGCCGCCCTGCGGCGTCCGCGCGGTCGCCTTGCGTGCGCTGGACAAGGCCGGCATCGGCTGGAACGAGGCCTTTGTCGGCGGCGGCGTCAGCGCGGTCGCCGCCGCCGCGCTCGCCGGGCTTGCGCTGGCACCGCTGGCGCGCCGGATTGCGCCGGCAAGCTTGATCGACATGGGCCCGCCCCTCGCCCTGCCGCGGCTTGGAACCGCGAAGGTGATGCTGCATTCCAAGGTGAGCGATCCCGCACGGCGCGCCGCCCTGCGGACCTTGTCGGCGACATTCCGCAGCGCGGCCGGCTAGCCGCCCAAAACGCGAACCTTACAAGAATGTTCCGGTCCGCCGGAACGAAATGGCCTGCATCGGCGTTTGAAGACAGCTCCAGCCAGGGACTGGGATGTTCCGTAAAGACAAACAAAAGCAACGCGATCTATTTGAAAGCGAACGCAATTTCCGCCTCCTCGTCGAGGGGGTTGCCGATTATGCCCTCTACATGCTCGATCCGACCGGTGTGATTACGAGCTGGAACGAGGGCGGCAAGCGCATCAAAGGGTACTCGCCCGACGAAATCGTCGGCCAGCACTTCTCCCGCTTCTACACCGAGGCCGACCGCGCCAACGGAAAGCCGAAGCGCGCGCTCCAGATTGCCCACGAACAGGGGCGCTATGAGGAGGATGGCTGGCGGGTACGCAAAGACGGCACATTCTTCTGGGCCAGCGTCGTCATCGATCCCATCCATGAGGACGGCAAGCTGGTCGGCTTTGCCAAGATCACCCGCGATATGACCGAGCGCCGCGAGGCCCAGCTCAAGCTCGAGCAGATGCAGAAGCAGCTTGCGGAATCGCAAAAGCTCGACGCGCTCGGCCAGCTGACCGGCGGCGTCGCGCATGACTTCAACAACCTGCTGATGATCATCAGCGGCAGCCTTCACGCGTTGAAAAAGGGCGTGGGGAGCGACGCGAGAATGCACCGCGCCCTGGCGGCGATCGAGACGGCGACCAGGCGGGGCACCGCGCTGACCAGCCAACTCCTCACCTTTGCGCGCCGTCAGAGCGTCAATCCGCAAACCGTCAATATTGTCGAGCGCATCAATGCGGTACGTGAGGTGCTCCACACCGGCGTCGGCAGCGCCGTGAACCTTGAATTCGACGTTGCCGGCAAGAACCTTCCTGTCACCGTCGACATTGCCGAATTCGAGACCGCGCTGGTCAATCTCGTGATCAACGCCCGCGATGCCATGCCGGCCGGCGGCACGATCACCGTTGCCGCAGATAACTACGCCGACGCGGGGGAAGCGGCTGCGCGGGATCATGTCGCCATCACCGTCACGGACACGGGCACCGGCATCGCGCCGGACGTGATGGACAGGATCTTCGATCCCTTTTTCACCACGAAGCCGATTGGAAAGGGCACGGGCCTCGGGCTTTCGCAGGTGCATGGCTTTGCGCACCAGGCCGGGGGCACCGTGAAGGTGACGAGCCAGCTCGGCAAGGGCACTGCGGTGGCCATCCTGCTGCCGCGGGTGCCGATTGGCCCGCAACAATCCGGGGAGACCGATGCCAGCGCAACGGGAGGCAGCGGCACCGTACTGCTGGTGGAGGACAATCCGGAGGTCGCGTCCGTCAGCGTCGGCCTGCTTGAACAGCTCGGCTACACCGTGCAGCGCGTGGCCGACGCGGAGGCCGCCTTGCGTGCGATCGAGCACGACGGCTTCGATCTCGTCTTCTCCGACATCGTGATGCCCGGCAAGATGGACGGCCTTGCGCTCGCCCATCGCCTGCGGCAAATCCGTCCGCACCTGCCTATCCTGCTCGCGACGGGCTACAGCGACGCGGCGGTTAATGCCAGCGGAGAATTCCCGATCCTGCGCAAGCCCTACGAGATCCACCAGCTCAGCCAGGCGATCTCCCGGCTGCCGCGGTAAGCGTTCCCCCTCCTGCCTCAGTACTTCGCGGCAACCAGCGGCAGCGGATTGAAGTGATAGTTCACGCCGAACTTCACCAGATGGAGGTCCTGACTGACCTTGTTCACCGGGAAGCCAAACTCAGCGCCGGCGCCGAAGGGGCCGCCCGTTGCGACACCGGGCGCAACAAGTTTTTGCTGGAACATTCTGACATAGTCGTACTCGCCTTTGATCGACCAGTTGGGCGCGATGGCATACTCCGCGCCGGCACCGGCCACCACGCCGGTGTGGATCGCCTTGGTTGAAAGCGTCATGGCAACATTCAGCGCATTCTGGATGATGTTGATGGTGTGTTTTTCCTCCGCAATCGCGACGCCGCCCTTTCCGTACAGCATGAGGTTAGTGCCGGCGACAAAGCCGGCCCGAGCCGTCGCAAGCGCGAGCCAATCGATCTTGCTATCGAGTGCGAGCGTCGTGCTCGTGGGCGTCGTAATCGAGTAATTGCCTGCGATGCCGGTGCCGAGGATTTCGCCTTCGACGCCAAAGACCAGACTGCCGGCCTGCGCGTTGGCGCCGATGGTGCCGCCGGCAAGCCAGCCGTCCATCCTGTAACTCGGATTGTTGTCCAACCCCAGATCTGGCCACTGCTTGTTGCCCCAGGCGTAGCCGCCCTGCGCGCCGATATACCCGCCGGTCCAATTGTTGCCCGCCGCCGACGGGACCGGCGCGAACGATGGTTCGGCCGCGACTCCGCCAAGGCGGTAATTGACGCCGATCTTGGCGACGTGAATTGACTGATCGATCCGCTCGTCGAACTTGATCGGAAACGTAACGGCGCCGATCGTTGTCGTTCCCCGGAACGCAACACTTCGCTCGCCGAGATAATGCAGATTGTATTCGCCAAACAGCGACCAGTTGCCGGACAAGGCATACTCCGTTCCGAAGCCGAGCATCGGCGCGTAGCGGACCTCGCTGCCGTTCGCGACGATGGCCCCTGCCGGCGCAGGAAGCGTCTGAACGAACGAGCCCGAATGCTTCTCATGGGCGGCGGTGAGGCCCGCCTTGGCGAACACGAACCAGCGGTCGGCGGCAAGGCCTGCACGCGCTGCGACCGTCGCCAGGCCGTCGATCCTCGAGGCGCTATCGACCGTCACCAGCGCGCCAAGCGCCGGGCTGCCGATCGTGATGCGCGATGATCCGTCGATATCGGCCCAGGATCCCGACAGCTCCATACCGAATACGAAGCTGCCCAATTGCTTGTTGATTCCGATCTGGCCGCCTGCCAGCGCGCCGCGTGCGATGAAATCGGCGTCCGTGAAGCCGCCCGGCGTCCAGTCCTTTGCGCCGCCGCCATAACCGGCGTGGCCGCCGATATAGACGCCGCTCCAGTCGAAAGTAGCCGCAACAATCGGCTTTGCCTTGACCGGCAGATCAGCCGCCATCGATGTCTCCACCGGCAGCAACGCGCCGAGTGCGGTTGCGGCCAGCCAGCCCCGAGCCTTGATGATGTTCATTGCCCCATTCCCGAAGTGTGGTCCCGACCTGGGAATCACATTAGCGGCACTTCTTCGAATAAAATGTTACTTGAACGCAACATCATCGGACAATATGCGATAAAGCCGAATAATATTCGGAAACAGGGGAGCCGCCCCAGATCGATAAGATGGATCCGCACAGGCCAATCCAAGTTCCGAAAGGACGCAGTCCTTCCCACTTGCACCGGAGATTGCCGCCATGAATGCGACGGACAAGGCCTTCACGGGATCGATTCCGCAAATCTATGACCGCCTGCTGGTGCCGCTGATCTTCGCGCCTTATGCACACGACCTCGCCGCGCGGATTGCCCGTGTACATCCACGCCGGCTGCTGGAAACGGCGGCTGGCACCGGCGTGCTCACCCGGACCCTCGCTACACAGCTGCCCGCTGAAGCCAGCATCATCGCGACCGACCTGAACGAGCCGATGCTGGCGCAGGCGAAATCCACCCTGCCCGATCCACGCATCGAATGGAGGCAGGCCGACGCCCTCGCGCTGCCATTCGGCGACGCCAGCTTCGATGCCGTCGCCTGCCAGTTCGGCGCCATGTTCTTTCCCGATCGCATCAAGGGCTACGCCGAGGGACGACGCGTGCTGGCGCCCGGCGGCCGGCTGTTCTTCAGTGTCTGGGACCGCATCGAAGACAACGAATTCGCCGACATCGTCTCGCAGGCGCTGGCAGAAGTCTTTCCGCAGGACCCGCCACGCTTCATGGCACGGACGCCGCACGGCTATCACGATCGCGACCTGATCCGCAGCGACCTGCAGCGTGCCGGCTTCAGCGACATCAGCATCGATACCGTTGACGGGGTGAGCCGCGCGCCCACCCCGCGCGAGGTCGCGGTCGCCTACTGCCAGGGCACGCCGTGGCGTGCCGAGATCGAGGCGCGCGGGCCGCCGGGACTGGACGCTGCCACCGACAAGGCCGAAGCAGCGCTGCGGCAGCGTTTTGGCGGCGGCCCGATCGAGGGACGGATTCGGGCGCTGGTGATCTCGGCGGCACGATAGAGCCGGAATTTGATTGCGCGGCGGCGATTGGCCGGCGAGCGCCCTCCCTGCCTTAGAGGATTTTCTCGAACGCGCTGCGCAATGTCTCATGGCGGAAAACGAATCCGCTCGCGAGCGCCTTGTTCGGCAGCACGCGCTGGCCGCCGAGCAAGAGCTCCTCGGCAAAGTCGCCGCCGACGCCGCGCAGCAGGGCCGCCGGAATGCGGAAGACGGCCGGGCGATGCAGCCGCCGCGCCAGTTCCTCGGTGAACTTGCTATTGGTGACGGGGATCGGCGCGGTGGCATTGATCGGCCCGGAAATGTCGGAGCGCGCGATGACGTAGGCGATCAGGCGGACGAGATCGTCGCGCTCGATCCACGACATCCACTGCCGGCCCGATCCAAGCGGCCCGCCGAGCCCGAACTCGAACGGCGTCAGCATGCGCGTGATGAAGCCGCCGTCGGTGCCCAGCACGAGGCCAATGCGCAGGCAGACCACGCGTAGGCCATGCGCCACAGCGGGCCGCGCCGCCTGCTCCCATGCCTCGCACAGATCGTGGCTGAAGCAGACATGTGACTTGGCGGATTCCGTCAGCACTTGATCCTGCCACAGCCCGTACCAGCCGATCGCCGAGCCCGATACCAGCACGGCCGGCTTGCGTGTCAGCCGTGCGATCAGGCGGACGACGTCTCTGGTCATGTTGATCCGGGAATCGAGAATGCGGCGGCGCTTCTCCTCCGTCCAAAGCCCGTTGCCGATCGGCTCGCCCGCCAGATTGACGATGGCGTCGATCGCGGTGTCGTCAGGCAATTGATCGAGGCTGGTGATGACCGTGATCGGCGGCGGCAACTCGGCCTTGGCGGGGTTGCGCACCAGCGCGATGACCCGATGGCCCGCACCGCTGAGCGCAGCAACCAGCCGGCTGCCGATGAATCCGGTCGTCCCGGTGACCAGCACGGTCTGGTGCGGCGACATTTTCTCCACGAGCTCACGCGCCGGCACACCGGTCATGCGCGCAAGCCGCCTTGCGGCCGCAAAATCGCGCACGCCGCAGAGAGCGGCACCGATCGCGCATGCCGCGGCCGCAATGCTGAGCAGTCCGGCATAGACGAGCGCAACGCCCGTCGGCCGCGCCGCCCATTCACCCAGCACCGGCAGCAGCAGGATCAGGATGGCGCCGTAGTTGATCGCAAGCAGCGTGTGATTGATGCGCTCGCTCGCCGGCAGCTTCCGGCTCAAATCCTCCTCGACGAAATCCATCAGCGTGATGACGATCTCGACAGCCAGCACCGCGATCACAAGCATCGCCAGGATGCCGTAGACTTCCAGCCAGCCCAGCACAAGGAACAGCAGCGCATAGAGCAGGTTGCGCACGCCATGCAGCTTCAGCTCGTAACGTTGCGAGGGGCGCCAGGCCAGCCGCTCGGTCAATTCGTGATGGTAGAAGGTGTCGAACGCCCCCATCACGATCTGAACGGCGATCAAACTCCAGAGCAGCGGCGTCATGACAAGACCTCCCGGAACACGGCGGACTGGCGGATCAAGGTGCCAAAGCGCGGATGATCGACATCGAGCGTGAAGCGGAATTCGCCGGCGCCGAGATCGGTGTGGGTCACGGTCATCGCGCCCGGCGTCAGCCAGTTTGGCAGCGCCAGCCGCAGCTTCCCGATCTGGAACGAGTAGCCGGCGCTACGAAACACCATCGCCTCGTGCTCGACCGAGACGTTCAGCGCCATGCTGATGCCGCAGCCGACATACTCTTCGAGTCCGGTCGGGCCGGCAAAACGCTTGACGGAATGTATCGCCTGCGGAAAGCCGCTGCGGCGCGCGCAGAGCCGGGTCCAGATCTGGCCGCCGCTAGCGGCATCTTCGGTGACGGTGACGACGATCGGCACCCTGGCCTCGCGGCTCGTCGGCAACGGTCCGCCAATTAGGCGGGTAGCCTGCGCGAGCCACCAGCCGGTGCGGCTGAAGAACGCCTCCTCGATCTCGCCGGCATAGACGATGGTGCGGCCGGGGCCGAGGCGCTTTGAGAACCGCCGCCAGGTCGCAACCGGCAAGCGGCCCCACTCCTCCGGCGTCAGCAGTGTGCGAAAGCGGTTATCGTCGAAACACTTTTCGCTGGAAGGCGGCGGCGAAGGAAACCGTGTAACCCTGCTTGCTAACGCCATGCTACGCCCCGCCGTACTTCCCACCTATCTGGCTTTTCCTGTCGGCAAGAAGCTGACGATCTTCTCTCCGAGCTTGATCAGCGCGATCAGCCGCGGCCGCGGCACGGTGAGCATCTGTGTGTACCAGCGATCAACGAGCTCGGTGAACGCCAGCATTTCCTTCAGCCGCTTGCTGGCGACCGGGCTGATGGAGGGATCGTCGGCGGCATCCGACACGCAGGCGCGCAGCGCATCGATAGCGGGGTCGATCTCACGCTCCTTGCGGCCGGCGGCGATCTTTGCTGCCACTTCCCAGATGTCGGTTTCCGCCTCGAAGTGATCGCGCCGGTCGCCGAGGATCGGCACGCGCCGGATCAGGCCCCAGGACAACAGCTCCTTGAGCGAGTTGGAGACGTTGGAGCGGGCCATGCCGAGCGTTTCGGCGACGTCCTCCGCGGTCATCGGCTCCTCGGCGAGGTAGAGCAGCCCATGGATCTGGCTGACCGAGCGGTTGACCCCCCATTCGTCGCCCATGTCGCCCCAATGCAGGATGAAGCGTTCGACGACGGCGGGGAGTTTCTTTTTGGCGGTTATTTCTGTCATGACAGAAATATCTGACATATGAGAGTGAAAATCAAGAGCGCCTTTCCGCGACCGTCGCGCCCGCCCCTCACCTTGTCGTGACACGTGGGCCAGTTCACATGGCCGGCCGGTCGCCCGCGATACCGATATGCGTGCTGTTTGCAGGCACCGAAATCAGGAGGCCGCCATGACTGCCATCGCCCAGGCGCTGTCGCGCGCGCTCGTCATCGTCAACGACGACGAGGTCCTCAAGGAGCTTGTGGTGTTCTGCGGGGCCGGCCTTCCGGTGTCACTGCTGATGCTGACCTACGGCCTCGACCTCAGCCCGGGCTTGTTCGAGCCCTAACGCTGTCCCGGTCGCCAGGAGAGGTCGTCGGACCACAGGTAGATCGCAATCGCCGCGAGGCACATCACGATGCCGATCCAGAATATCGGCGAGTGGTGGATGGGCCGATCTTTCCGCTTCGTTGGCTCCATGTGACGCCCCCCGCCGTTGCTGAGGCTACATCGTCGGCAGCACTGAAAACCGCTCGCCTTCGTGCCGCAGCTTGAGCTGCTCTCCATCCGATGACTCGCGTATGACGCTTTCGACCCGCGCCGACGGCGGCCCGTGGCGGCACAGCGCGACCATCTCGGCCACGACCGTGGGCGGCCCCGCGAACAGCGCCTCGACGCTGCCGTCCCTGCGGTTGCGCACCCAGCCTTCGAGCTTGCAAAGGCGCGCCTGATGCTCGACCCAGGCGCGGTAGCCGACACCCTGCACCTGGCCGCGGATCGTCACCTGCTGGATCGCGTTGCTCATTTCTTGAGCCCGAGGAAGTCGTTGTTCCGCGCCTTCACGTCCGCGGCCCGTGTCAAACGCGCAGTCAGCTCGGAAGATGCAAGACCTTTCAGATTCTTCGGCAGCGTTCCCTCGCGTAGCGCTTTAAGCGTCTCAAAAACAGCCTGCGTCGCCGCGGCAAAGGGGGCGTGGCCCTGCAGCGCGATCTTGACGCGCTGGCTGATCAGGAAGGCGGGGTCGTCGAGCTCGCCCTGCGTGTTGCCGAGCACGAGCGGCAGCTTGGTCGCGGCCGCAATGGCCTCGACCTCTTCCCGCGTCGTGAGCCCGGTGAAGAACAGCGCATCCACACCGGTCGCTTCATAGGCCTTGGCGCGCGCGATGCACTCGGCAAAGCCAGATGCCTTCGGCCCGCCGCCGCGCGTTCCGGTGCGGCCGAAAATGACCAGCGAGGGATCGCCGCGGCCGTCGAGCGCAGCCATCATCTTGCCGACGCCCTCTTCCAGTGAAATCAATTGCGGCTCGGCGACGCCAAAGGCCTGCGGCAAGAGCGTGTCCTCGATGGTAAGGCCCGCCGCGCCGGCGGCTTCGAGCTCCTGCACGGTGCGGCGCACGTTCAGCGCGTTGCCGTAGCCATGGTCGGCATCGACGACCACAGGCAATTCGGCCGCGCGCGACATCCGCCGCATCTGCTCGCAGAGCTCAGTGAGCGTGATCAGGGTGATATCGGGATCGCCGAGCACGGCGAGCGAAGCGACGGAGCCGCCGAACATGCCGAGCGGAAAACCGAGATCCTGCGCGATGCGGATCGAAGTCGCGTCATAGACCGAGCCCGGGCGAACGCACACGCTCCCCTTCAAAATGGCGCGCAGTGCTTCGCGTCGTTTGCGGAAGGGCATGGTCTCTCCTCAAAAACTCGCGCACGATGCGAAGCGACTTGTCCGCCATAACTCGAAGAGCGAAGGCGGAAGCAATCCATGCCGCTGCAAGGCAAGTATGGATTGCGTCGTCGTTACGCTCCTCGCAATGACCGACAAAAAGGTCCTTATGCGAACTCCAAAATCAGCGCGTCGACGGCGAGCGTGGCGCCGGGCGCGGCGTGGATTTTCTTGACGGTGCCGTCGCGCTCGGCGCGCAGCACGTTCTGCATCTTCATGGCCTCGACCACGGCGAGCGTTTCCCCGGCCTTGACCTCCTGCCCTTCATTGACGGCAATCGACACCACGAGGCCCGGCATCGGGCAGAGCAGCTTCTTGCCGGTATCGGCAGCGGTCACGACGGGCATCAGGCGCGCCGCGGTCGCCTCGCTCTCGGTGAAGACATAGGCCGACACTTCGAAGCCGCGATGCGCCAGCCGGAATCCGTTCGGAATGAAGCGCACCTGCACGGCGGCGGGCAGCCCGTTGATGTTGCCTTGCCAGACCGCCTCGCCCGGCTTCCATTTGGATTCCAAAAGATGCGGACTGGCGAGCGCGCCGTCGCCGCCGACAAACTGCACCAGGATGCCCTCGCCTTCACGGGCGACGTCGAGCCCGATCTCGGCACGGTCGAGCCAGACCGCGCGGCGGCGCTCGCGCTGCACGAGGCGGCCGGTCAACTGGCCGGAAATCCGCCGCTTGCGCTCGCCGAGCACATGATCGATGGCGGCGGCGACCGCAGCCAGCCTGCGCGCCACCTCGCCTTCCGGCGCGCGCGCCGAAAAGCCCTTGGGAAACTCCTCCGCGATGAAGCCGGTCGAAAGCCTTCCCTCGCGCCAGCGCGGATGATGCATCAGCGCCGAGAGGAACGGAATGTTATGGCGGATGCCGTCGACATAGAACGCATCGAGCGCATTCGACTGTGCCTCGATGGCTGCGGCACGCGACGGCGCATGGGTGACCAGCTTGGCGATCATCGGATCGTAATGGATCGAGATCTCCCCGCCTTCCTGCACGCCGGTGTCGTTGCGGATGGTGATGCCGTCGTGGCTCGCTTCCGCCGGCGGGCGGTATTTAACCAGGCGCCCGATCGACGGCAGGAAGTTGCGGAACGGATCCTCGGCATAGACGCGGGACTCCACCGCCCAGCCGGTGAGCGCGATGTCCTTCTGAGAAAGCGCGAGCTTCTCGCCCGCGGCGACGCGGATCATCTGCTCGACGAGATCGATCCCGGTGACGAGCTCGGTGACGGGATGCTCGACCTGCAGGCGCGTGTTCATCTCCAGGAAGTAGAAGCTCTTGTCCTGGCCTGCGACGAATTCCACGGTGCCGGCGGAGTCGTAATTGACGGCTTTCGCCAGCGCGACCGCCTGCTCGCCCATCTTGCGCCGTGTGGTTTCGTCGAGCAGCGGCGACGGCGCCTCCTCGATGACCTTCTGGTTGCGGCGCTGGATCGAGCATTCGCGCTCGCCGAGATAGATCACATTGCCATGCTTGTCGCCGAGCACCTGGATTTCGATGTGGCGGGGATCGACGATGAATTTCTCGATGAAGACGCGGTCGTCGCCGAAGGAGGATTTTGCCTCGGCCTTGGCGAGGTTGAAGCCCTCGGCCACCTCCGCCCTGGAATGGGCGATCCGCATGCCCTTGCCGCCGCCGCCGGCGGAAGCCTTGATCATGACGGGGTAGCCGATGTCGTCGGCGATCTTCACCGCATGCTTGTCATCCTCGATGACGCCGAGATAGCCCGGCACGGTCGAGACTTTTGCTTTCGCGGCGGCCTTCTTCGATTCGATCTTGTCGCCCATGGCGGCAATGGCGCCGGGGTTGGGGCCGATGAAGACGATTCCGGCCTTCTCCAGCGCGCGCGGAAAGGCTTCGCGCTCGGACAGGAAGCCGTAGCCGGGGTGGACCGCCTCCGCGCCGGTCGACCGGCAGGCCTCGACGATCTTGTCGATGACGAGATAGCTTTCGGCCGCCGCCGGCGGGCCGATGAACACCGCCTCATCCGCCATCTCCACATGCAACGCGTCGCGGTCGGCCTCGGAGTAGACGGCGACCGTCTTGATCCCCATACGGCGGGCGGTCTTGATGACCCGGCAGGCGATCTCGCCGCGGTTTGCGATCAGGATTTTCTTGAACATGTTCTTTGCAGGCTTGAGCTTTTTGGCGGGTTTCCTCGCCGCCTGTGGTACAGCAAAACCGAGCCGAGGCAACGGTATTAGTGGCACTTATCGGCCCGAAATACCCCGCGTTATGTCCCACTAATCGGCGGCCGGCTGGCGCTCAGCCCGAATAGGTCTGGAATCTTCCCCGCGCATAGGCGTGCGAGACTGCCTTCATCAGTTCGGCAACCTCGCTTTCCAGATAATTGTTGGCCACGATCAGCGCGCGGATCGTGGCCCGCACATCGCCGTCGCAGGCGGCGATCGCCTGGTCCACCGCGGCCTCCAGCCCGGGATCGTCTGGTGGATCGGCCTGTCGATGGAGCGGCATGGGTCATTTCCGGCTTGAATGGAAGGCGACAATGTTCTTACTTTGTTCTACCGCCGTCAATTGCTCCGGACAAAATTTCCTCGCTGATCCTCAGATGCTAAAGGGATTTTTCGCGATGATTCCTCCGTAGTTCTCCGGAACAGAACGAAGTTCCCGATAAAGGGCATTGCCAGAACACCGGCATGAACGATTTCACCCAGGCCGTCTTCTCCGCCTTCGCATTGATCGTGCGGCTCGATCCGGAATTGTCCGGCATCGTTGTGCTGTCGCTGCGGGTGAGCCTCACCGCAAGCCTGATTGCGCTGGTGATCGGCGCGCCGTTCGGGGCGTTTCTCGCGGTCAGGCGGTTTCGCGGGCGGCAGGCGGTGATCGTGCTGACCAACGCCTTTCTCGGCCTGCCGCCGGTCGTTGCCGGACTTGGCGTTTTCCTGCTGCTGTCCCGCTCGGGCCCGCTCGGTGCTGCGGGGCTTCTGTTCACGCCGACCGCGATGATCATCGCGCAGGCAGTGCTGGCGACACCGATCGTGGTGGCGCTGGTGCATCGGCCGGCCTCGCTGTTGTGGGCGGAGTATGCCGATCTCGCGCGCATCGACGGCCTCTCGACCCTGCGCAGCATCGGACTGATGTTCTCGCTCGGGTACGGCTCGATCCTGACCGCCTTCCTTGCCGCGTTCGGCCGCGCCATCGCCGAGGTCGGCGCCATCATCATCGTCGGCGGCAATATCGCGGGCTTCACCCGCACCATGACGACGGCGATCGCGCTGGAGACCAGCAAGGGGGACCTCGCGCTCGCGCTCGGGCTCGGCCTGATCCTATTGTTGCTGAGCGTTGCGGTTTCCACCATTGCGCTCGTCTTTGTCGGACGGGCCGCTGCGGGAAAATAGCTGCCACGCCCGTGCATCAGCCTGTGCTAGATAATCTTCCGTGAATGGAAATGGTGTTGCCATGCGGTTTCGGACGTCCCTCCTCGCCTCCGCCTTCTGCCTGATCCTGGCCGTGACACCACACGCCCTCGCCGCCACGGCTGTCGTGAGGGATGGCGCCACGCTGCAGCTTGCCAACAGCACGTTCCGCCTCGACGGCATCGACGCGCCGGCCGTGGACCAGATGTGCATCGACGAGCACGCCGACAGCTGGGCCTGCGGCGTCGAGGCGCGCGACCAGCTGGCCAAGCTGATCGGTGGCAAGCAGGTGCGCTGCGGCGATCTCGGGCCCGATCCCGCCGCCAAGAGGCGGCGTCTGGGACTCTGTATCGTCGAGGGCGAAACGGTGAACCTGAGCCAGCTTCTCGTGCAAAGGGGCTTTGCGGTCGCCGACCCCAAGGGGAAGTTCAAGGCGGACGAGTTGGCCGCCAAGGCCGAGCGCCGCGGCCTCTGGAAGGGCTGCTTCGCCGCGCCCGCCGATTTCCGCCTCTGGAAGAAGGATGCCGCCTTGCTCGGCAGCTCATGCCGCGCCGACCGGGACCAGCAGGTCCGCAGCGTGCTGTTCTCGGCCGATCCGGTGATGCCGGCCGGTTGTCCCATCAAGGGCAAATATGCCGTGCGCGCCCGCGTCACCGGCAATGTCGGCATCTATCATTTGCAGGCCTGCCGCTCCTACCCCGGCCTGACCAATTCCGAGCGCTGGTTCTGTTCGGAGGAAGAGGCGCAGGCGGCCGGCTTCCGCAAGGCCTATAATTGCGGCAGTAAGGCCAAATAGCTCAGGCGGCGTCTTCGACCTTTCGCGCGGCCATCAGGGTGCGGACTTCCTTCGCCTGGCGCGGCGGGCTGAACAGATAGCCCTGCATCTGGGTGCAGCCGAGCGCCTGGACGGTCGAGCGCTGCTCTTCGGTCTCGACGCCTTCGGCCGTCGTCACCATGTTGCGGTCGGCCGCGATCGAGACCACCGCCTTGATGATCGAGGTGCCGCGGTCCAGCTCCTTCACAAAGCTGCGGTCGATCTTGATCTTGTCGAACGGAAAGCGCTGCAGATAGCTCAGCGACGAATAGCCGGTGCCGAAATCGTCGAGCGCGATGCGCACGCCGAGATCGCGCAATTGATTGAGCGCCACCAGCGCCGCGTCGTCGTCGGCGATCAACACTGCTTCGGTGATCTCGAGCTCCAGCCGGCGCGGATCAAGTCCGCTCTCGGCCAGCGCCGCGGCCACCTTGAGCGAGAGCGTCCGCGAGCGGAATTGAACCGGCGAGACGTTGACGGCGATGCGCACATGGTCCGGCCAGGTGGCGGCTTCCGCGCAGGCCGTGCGCAGCACCCAGTCGCCGATCTCCTCGATCAGGCCGGTCTCTTCCGCGATCGGCACGAATTCTGCCGGCGAAACCATGCCACGGCGCGGATGACGCCAGCGCAGCAGCGCTTCGCAAGCGGTCACGGCGTTGCTCTCGAGATCGACCAGCGGCTGATAGTGTATCTCGAAGCTTCCATGGGCGATCGCGGCGCGCAGATCGAGCTCCATGGCACGGCGCTGATTGGCTTCCGTCTCCATCGAAGGCTCGAAGAAGCGGTGGGTGCGGCGGCCGGCCGCCTTGGCGGCATACATCGCAAGGTCCGCGCTCTTCAGCAGGCCATGCAGGTCGCTGCCGTGGTCCGGCGCCAGCGCGACGCCGATCGAGGCGCTGGCCGCGAGGCTATGGCCGCGGCAGTCGAACGGCGTGCGTAGCGCCGCGTAGATCCGCGCCACCAGCGCATCGACATGGTCTTCGGAATGCGCGCCGTGCTGCACGATGGCGAATTCGTCGCCGCCGAGCCGCGCCACGAAGTCGCCGGGCCCGATCGACTGCGACAGGCACGCCGCGACGGTCTTGAGGAACTCGTCGCCGATCGTATGCCCGAGCGAGTCGTTGATCCGCTTGAACTCGTCGATGTCGATATAGAGGACGGCAAAGCGTGCGTAGGCCGTGTGCTGCAGCAATTCCTCGGCTCGGCGCTGGAACAGCGTGCGGTTCGGCAGGCCGGTCAGCGGGTCGTAATGCGCAAGGCGCTCGATCCGCGCCTCGACGCGGCGGCGCTCGGTAATATCCTCCAGCGTGGTGGCCCAGCCGCCGTCCGGCGAACGCTTGTAGATCAGGCGGATCAAGCGGCCATCCGGCACGGAGATCACCGTGTCCTGCGCCTGGTCACCCTGGGGATCGAGGAATTTTTGGCAGTAGCTGTCGACGTCGCCGACGAAGGTGCCGTTCTCCCTGCGATGCTGCATCAGCTCATGCAGCTCGCAACCGGGCTTCACGATATCGGGCGACAGCGAGAACATCTCGATGTAGCGCTCGTTGCAGATCACGAGCCGGCCCTGCGCATCGAACAGCAGCAAGCCCAGGGTCATGGTGTTGATCGCGGTGTCGAGATGCTGGCTCTTCTCCGACAGCGCCCTTTGCGCCGCGCGGTGCTGGCGCTGCAATTGCCGCACGATCAGGGAGATGATGACAACGACGACGATCACCGCCAGCGCAGCAGCAACGAACTGCAGCCGGGTCTGCGCCCGCCAGTCGGCCAGCGCAGTCTCTGTCCTGGTCGCCGCCACGATCATGATGGGAAAATGGTGCAACGAGCGGACCGCGCCGATCCGCTCGTCGTCGGTCATCCGGCTGACGAAGCGCCCGGAGATATTGCCGTCGGCCGCCAGCGCCCGCTGGAATTCCGGCATCGTCGACACGTTCTTGCCCAGGATGCTCGAATCCTGCGGATAGCGGGCGATCACTGTGCCATCGCGATGGATCATCGAGATCGTGGTGTCGGCGTCGAGTGCCAGCGAGGCGACGAAATCCTCGAAATGGCTGGATTCGACGCCGCGGCTGGCGAAGCCGATGATTTTCCCTTGTTGGTCGACGATCTTGCGGGCGAACACCGTGGTCCACACGCCCGTCACCTTGGCGATCACAGGCTCGACGAGCACGTCGGGCGTCGCCCGTCCGGATGTAAACTCCACAAAATAGCGCCGGTCCGAAATCAGGATATCCGGCACCGGCCACATTTCCGAGGAGTTGATCAGCCAGCCGTCCTTGTTGAACACATTCAGGGCGCCGACATGCGGGAGCGCGGCGAGCCGGGTGCGCAGCATCTCGTGCGTGTCGAGCAGCGACATCTGCCTTTCGAAAGCTTCTGCTGTGTCGATCCCGCCGGCGCGCACATAGCTGAGGATGTCCGTGTGCACGTGCTGGAGATCGGAAAGCTGCTGGTCGAAGTGGCGCGACAGCAGCAGCGCGGTATTGGTGAGGTCGCGCTCGGCAACCTTGATGGCGCGCTCGCGGTACTGCAACGCCATGTACGCAGTGCCGAGCGCGATCGCGAGTACCAGCGCGGCGCCGCACAGGACGAGCCACTGGATGGCGCCCATCCGCGTGCGGATCAACGACACCGTCCTCGATAGCATCCGGCGCACATTCGTGGCGCCGTCTGGCGAGCTGTTCGACATTCCCTGCCCCTGTTGGCGCTCCTCTTACCGGAGCACCACCAAAGGGACGTTAGGAATATCAGTTACCGAACTGTTAAAGCACGCCCGTAGGAACGGAAGTAATCGTCATCGGAGGGACGGCCGGCCTGCTATCGATGACCGGTTCGACCACGACCCGCACGACGCCCGCACCGATCATGCCGAGCGCACGCGCCGCGCTGGTCGACACGTCGATGATCCGGCCGCGGATGAACGGACCGCGGTCGTTGACCCGGCACTCGATCGAGACATTGCCGCGAGAAACCTTTAGCCGCTTCCCGAAGGGATGGCTGCGATGGGCGCAGGTCATTTCATTGCGCTTGCCGATGCCGGAATAGAAGGAAGCCAGGCCTGTTTCAGCGGCCATGGCAGCGGTTGCAGTGCCGAAGAGTAGCAAGCCTACACAGATTAGTGTTCGCATTGTTTGTCTGCTTGGTCGACCCTGCCAGCAAACGCCAATTGAACGATCCTGGTTGCAGCCTCAGCGGCAGCGCATGGCTTGCATTCCACCCCTGATTGAGAGGAACCAATCCGCGACGAAACATTGGCCCGCGAAATGACACAGGTCCGCCGGCGGAGCATTCATCGAGCAACGTTTCAGTGGCGTCGCCCGCGCACGGTGATGAGTGCATGATCACTTCTGGGGCGCGGCGGCCGCGCCCGCGCCTGCCCGCATCTCCTGCATGGTCGATGCGGCGCGTACGCCTGATGGCGTCTCGCCGAAGCGCCGGTGAAACATGCGATTAAAATGAGAAACATCACCAAAGCCGACCGCAAACGCGATTTCGATGATTGCCAAATGCAGATCGTGCGGGTCAGTCAACATCGCGAAGGCACGCTCAAGCCGGCATGCTGCGAGGTGCTCGGTGAACGACTTCCCGGTCCCCTCGAGCAGTTTTTGCACGTATCGCCGCGACATACCTAGCGCCCCGGCGAGTTTGTCCAGATCGAAATTGGGATCGCTGAAGCATCGTGCGACCTCCGCCAGGATCGCCTGCAGCCTGGCTGCCTTCACACCGCGCTCCATAACGATGTTTGCGGCTTCGACGGTCGGCCCGAGCGTCGCGGCCACGAGATCGAGGAGATGCACGCCGATGTTGGAGGCCAGTTCTGATGATGGAGGTTCTTCGAGGGATGCGAGCGACCGCAGGTAGCCGTAGAGAAGGCTAAGCGCCGGTCCGGGACGCACCGGCCGACCTGACAGATCTTCCGGATGCGCAACCAGAGACTTAAGGGCGGCAGCCTGCACGATCACGTATCTGACGTGGCCACCACGCGGCCCAAATACTCGCAGCGGCCTTCCCCGGTCAGTCAAGCAAGCGGAGCCGGCATCACAGACCCGCTCCTGGCCAGCGTTTGCAAATTGGACCGGTCCAGTCTCGACGATGTTCAGTCCGAATTGGTCACGGCCATTCTTGAGGTGGTGTTTGTCACGGATAAACTCTGCCGGCGTGGCGACAAGGCTACAAACTCCAACCGCACCGAGCGGCAAGTAGGTGACGTCGATGTGCGGGTGGCCGCCGCTGTGATCTATCACGTCCAGCGCGAGGTTCTGCCGCACAAACTCCTCACGGAATCTGGAGAACCGCACGCGCTCCGGCAGCATCTCGGTTGACCATCGCAAAAGGTGAGATGACGCTGGCATCCCGGCCTCCCGTTTCGATGCCCCTCCAGAGATCATATCGGACGGTGCTTCGCTGCATGTGTGAAATGGATTATAAAGAGGAGGTCGGCTGCGCGGCACGACCGAGCGCGACGCGTTGCGCGCTTCACGGGATGAGTTGGCGCGCACCCCGCGCAGATTGTGGCGGCCAACGGGACCCCAAGGCCCCCGATCTAATGAGCCGCGATCTAATGATAACTCGAATAAGGATGACGCGGCTCGGCCAGCCGCAGCACGGTTTTGCAAAACGGGCATTCATGAATGTTGATTGGCCGTTATCCACCTGAACACCGCCTTGTTATGCACACTTTGAGTTTTTGTCTTCATGACCCATCACGGAAGTCCGCCTCAGGGCAACACGGTGCTTCGCGTCGGTCATCTAAAAGGTTCCAATTATCGGACGCGGTATTTTGAGCTGGCCAGATGTGATTTGTCTGCGCTGTTTGGTCATAGACGTCGTATGCTGTCCGCGCCTTCCAAAGAGCCATCTCTCGGGAGCAACCTCATGCGCCGCATTGTATTTGCTGCCACGTCCGCTGTTATCATCCTGATAGCAGCTGGATCGAACTCAGCCGTCGCTCAGGACTATCCTTGGTGCCTACAAGGAAAGGACTGGGGGTATCCGGGCCTTTGCCATTTCACGAGCTACGGACAATGTCAGGCAACCGCATCCGGCACCTTCTCATATTGCGGGATCAATCCGCGCTTCGCCTTTGCGGCCCAAGGGCAAGGCGATTGGTGGGGACCCGCTGATCCCAGGCCCTTCCGATGGCGACGATAACCAGGCTCGAAAGCTGAGGCACCTCGAACGGTTCGAGGCAGACCGAGGCTCGCACGAGCACAAGGAAATCGAGCGCCCGTTGGTTGGAGATCGATGAGGCGCGCCGATCAAGGACGGCTCGTCAGCTCGGCAAAATGCGCGAGCATGCGCTCCCTATCGGCTGTCCGGCCGCTGAACAGGCGGAACGCCTCGGCCGCCTGAAACACCGCCATGCCCGCACCCGACATGGTCCGGCAGCCGAGCGCCTTGGCCTCCGCGAGCAATTGCGTCTTCAGTGGGAAGTAGACGATCTCAGATACCCAAAGCTTCGGCGACAACAACTCGGCCGGCAGGGGCAGCCCCGGAAATTTCGCCATGCCGACAGGCGTGGCATTCACCATGCCGTCGGCGCCGTGCATCGCCGCAGCGGGATCGGTCATCGCGATCGCACGTCCTGTACCGAAGCGCCCGCATAGCGCTTCCGCAAGGTCACGGGCCCGTCCGACGTCCGTATCGACAAGGGCAAGTTCGCAAGTTTGTAGCGCGAGCAGCGCGTGCGCCACCGCGGCGCCTGCCCCGCCGGCTCCGAACAGCACGACGCGGTCGCGCCTCGCATCAGGCAGCGCGCGCCGAAAGCTCTCCGCAAAGCCGGACCAGTCGGTGTTGTGGCCGATGCGCCGGCCGCCTGACAACAGCACCGTGTTGACCGACCCGATCGCGCGCGCATCGGGACTGAGTTCATCCAGCCACTCCATCACCGCCTGCTTGCAGGGAAAGGTGATGTTCAGCCCGTCAAATCCTTCGCGTTCGGCGCGAGCCAGCAGCTCGGGCAGCGCAGCCGGCGTCAAGGCGAGGACGTCGAGGTCGATCAGCCGGTAGCGATAGCCAAGCCCCTGCGCCCTGCCTTCCCGCTCATGCAGGGCCGGCGACAGCGAAGACTGGATGCCCGCGCCGATCAGGCCGACGAGGATTGACTGGCTTTGCATTGGCGAGTCCCCTGCCCGGACCCGCCATCATAGTGAGGCCGCTTTATCCCTAGAAGAGGCCGCGTGCCTTTCGAGGAAATCCCTGACATGGTCCGGCACCGGGATGCCGTCGATGTCGCAACGCGTCTGTATCTCCCTTGCGACATCGGAAGAAAGGTCCTGCGACCAATGCTCGAGCGTGTTGAAGGCGACGACGCGCAGGGGATCGCGGAATTGTCCGGCGATGAACTCGCTGACGACGGTCTCCAAGTCTTCGCACTCGACCTGTCTCTCCAGCCCGCCGCTTCCGGACGAAGCAAGGCTGTCGACGACGACATAGGTCGTCTGATCGGCACCATAGGGCACGGTGCCGGCTGAGCCGCCGGGTAGAAGCATGATACAACTCCGTCGCAAGCGCCCGGTTAACCGATCGGCTGCCCGCCGGTTCCAAGCGTGCAGAGCCGACTTTCGTATCAGCCCGTCATTTTACCGTGACGCGGCCGGTCATGCCGTATTCGCGGCGATCCGCAATCAGGCAGGAGTACCTCGAACGCACCAGCGATCGACCAGGGCTCGTACCGGTTACAACGCATATCGTGCGGACCTTTCAACGTGACATCTCCTCTGATTTCTCGCGGTGATTGACTCGTTGGCTACGCGGTTGCGCGAAGGCTTCTCCCGGGTATCCGGCTTGTCCTCCCGTGAGCGGCGCAGCCGGTTCGACGGCGGGCAGCTTCCTGCCCCTGACCAGGCCGAAGATCGCCGGGATCACGATCAGCGTCAGTGCCGTGGACGACACCATCCCGCCGATCATGGGCACGGCGATGCGCTGCATGATCTCCGAGCCCGTGCCCGAGCTCCACATGATCGGCAACAGTCCTGCCATGATCGCGACGACCGTCATCATCTTTGGCCGCACCCGCTCGACCGCGCCTTCCATGATGGCGTCGTAGAGATCGGCTTTGGTCAGGGCGCGCCCCTCGGCGGCACGGCGCCGCGCAAGCGCCTCAAGAGCGTGGTTGAGATAGATCAGCATCACAACGCCGGTCTCGGCGGCGACGCCGGCGAGCGCGATGAATCCGACCGCGACCGCCACCGACAGATTGAAGCCGAGCCACCACATCAGCCAGAGCCCGCCGACCAGCGCGAACGGCAGCGACAGCATCACGATCATCGTTTCCGTGACCGAGCGGAAGTTGAGGTACAGCAGGAGGAAGATGATCAGCAGCGTGAGCGGCACGACAATCTTCAGCCGCGCCGTGGCGCGCTCGAGATACTCGTACTGGCCGCTCCAGACCACGTAGGTGCCGGCTTGGAATGCGATGCTCGCCTGCACCGCCTTCTGCGCGTCCGCGACATAGCCGCCGAGATCGCGGTCGCGGATGTCGACATAGATATAGGTCGCGAGCTGCCCGTTCTCGGTGCGGATCGAAGTCGGCCCGCGCGCCAGCTTGACGGTTGCGACCTCGCCGAGCGGCACGGCGCCTCCAGCCGGAATCGGCACCAATATGTCGTCGGCGATCGTCTTCGGGTTGTCGCGCAGATCGCGGGGATAGCGCATGTTGACGGCAAAACGCTGCCGCCCTTCCACCGTCGTGGTCACGGTCTGGCCGCCCAGCGCGGTGGCAATGGTATCCTGCACGTCCTGGATCATCATGCCGTAGCGCGCCAGCGCCGGCCGGTCGGGCGTGATCTCCAGATAATAGCCGCCGATGCCGCGCTCGGCATAGGCTGACGACGTGCCAGGCACCGCCTTCAGCACCTGCTCGATCTGCTTGGCGAGCTTGTCGATCTCGACCAGATCGGTGCCGATCACCTTGACACCGACGGGCGTGCGGATGCCGGTCGAGAGCATGTCGATGCGGGCCTTGATCGGCATGGTCCAGGCGTTCGACACGCCGGGAAACTGCAGCGCCTTGTCCATCTCCGCGATCAGGCCATCGACGGTGAGCCCTTTTCGCCACTGCTCCTTCGGCTTGAGATTGACCACCGTCTCGAACATCTCGGTCGGCGCCGGATCGGTCGCGCTAGCCGCCCTTCCCGCCTTGCCGTAAACGGAGGCCACTTCCGGAAAGGAGCGGATGATCCGGTTCTGCATCTGCATCAGCTCGGCCGCCTTGGTCACGGAAATGCCGGGCAGCGTGGTCGGCATGTAGAGCAGCGTGCCCTCGTTGAGGTTGGGCATGAACTCGGTGCCGAGCCGGCTTGCCGGCCAGACCGACACCGCCAGCACGCCGATCGCGAGCAGCACCACCAGTGTCTTGGCGCGCAACACGCCCTGGATCACAGGGCGGTAGATGAAGATCAGGAAGCGGTTGATCGGATTCCTGTGCTCGGGAACGATTTTCCCGCGCACGAAGATCACCATCAGCGCCGGCACGAGCGTGACCGAGAGCAGCGCCGCCGCCGCCATCGCAAAGGTTTTCGTGAAGGCAAGCGGGCTGAACAGCCGTCCCTCCTGGGCTTCCAGCGTGAAGATCGGCATGAAGGAGACGGTGATGATCAGCAGGCTGAAGAACAGCGCCGGCCCCACCTCGGATGCCGCCTCGATCAAGATTTCGAGGCGCGACTTGCCGGGCTCGGCGCGCTCGAGATGCTTGTGGGCGTTCTCGATCATCACGATGGCGGCATCGACCATGGCGCCGATCGCGATCGCGATACCGCCAAGGCTCATGATGTTGGAGCCGATGCCGAAATACTTCATGGCGCCGAACGCCATCAGGACGCCGACCGGCAGCATCAGGATGGCGACCAGCGCGCTGCGCACATGCAGCAGGAACGCGACGCAGACCAGCGCCACCACAAGGCTCTCCTCCAGCAGCGTGCGCTTGAGCGTGTCGATGGCGGCGTAGATCAGGTTGGAGCGGTCGTAGACCGGCACGATCTCGACCGATTTCGGCAGGCTGGTCGCGATCTCGGCAAACCGCTTCTTGACGTTCTCGATCACGTCGAGCGCGTTCATGCCGAAGCGCTGCAGCACGATACCGCTCGCCACCTCCCCTTCGCCGTCGAGCTCGGCGATGCCGCGCCGCTCGTCGGGACCAAGCTCGACCCGCGCCACGTCGCGCAGCAGCACCGGCGTGCCCTTGTCGGCCTTGAGCACGATGTTGCTGAGGTCGTTGATGTCCCTGATGTAGCCCTTGCCGCGGATGACGAATTCGAACTCCGACAGCTCCACCGTGCGGCCGCCGACATCGGCATTGCTGGCGCGGATCGCCTCGCGCATGCGCGGCATGGTGATGCCGAGATTGCGCATGCGCTGCGGATCGAGGATCACATTGTACTGCTTGACGAAGCCGCCGACGCTGGCGACTTCCGCAACGCCCTCCGCCTTGGCGAGCGCAAATCGTAAGTTCCAGTCCTGGATGGTGCGGGTGTCGGCGAGGTTCAACTCCTTCGACATGACCGCATACTGGTAGACCCATCCCACTCCGGTCGCGTCGGGCCCGATGGTCGGCGTCACGCCGGCCGGCAATCGCGAAGCTGCGCCGTTGAGGAATTCCAGCACGCGCGAGCGCGCCCAGTAGATATCGGTGCCGTCCTCGAAGATGACGTACACAAAGGAGACGCCGAAGAAGGAGAAGCCGCGCACCACCTTCGACTTCGGCGCCGTCAGCATCGCGGTGGCCAAGGGGTAAGTGACCTGGTCCTCGATCACCTGCGGCGCCTGGCCGGAATACTCGGTGTAGACGATGACTTGCGTATCGGAGAGATCGGGGATGGCGTCGAGCGGCAGATGCAGCAGCGCCCAGAATCCGGCCGCCGCGGCAAATCCGGTGCCGAACAGCACCAGCAGCAGGTTGCGCGCCGACCAGCCGATGAGCCGGGCGATCATGGCTGGCCTCTGCCGGCAGCGAGGCCCTTCAGCGCCGCCTTGAGATTGCTCTCGGCATCAATCAGGAAGTTGGCGCTGGTCACCACCGGCTCGCCGTCGCCAAGCCCCTCGCGCACCTCGACATAGCCGCCGCCGCGCTGGCCGACTTTCACCTCGCGCGGCTCGAAGCGCCCCTCTCCCTTGTCGACCAGCACGGTCTGCCGCGTGCCGGTATCGAGCACGGCGCTCTCCGGCACCGCCAGCACGGCCCCGGCCTTGCCGACATTGATCTCGGCATCGACATACATGTCCGGCAGCAGCACGAGATCGGCATTGCCGAGTTCGACCCGCACGCGTGCCGTGCGGGTATCGCGGTTGATCTGCGGATAGATCACGGCGATCGTGCCGGCAAATTCGCGGCCGGGAAAGCCGCGCGCCTTCACCGCCACCTTCTGGCCGACCGTCAGCGCCCCGAGATCGCGCTCAGCGACATCGGCCATCGCCCACACCACGGAGGTGTCGGCAACACGAAACAGCACCTCGCCCGGCTGCGCCCGCATCCCCTCGATGGCGTTGCGCTCGAGCACGAGGCCGTCGCGCGGCGCCGACCACTCGACGGTCAGCGGCACGGCTTGCGTCTTTTCCATCGTGGCGATGACCGCGTCGGGCACGTCAAAATTCTTCAGCCGCTGCCGCGAGCCGCGGCCATACTGCTCGACCCGCGCCGTCGCGGGCGAGCTGATGGTCGCGATATACTCGGCCGCCGCCGACGCGATCGCCGGGCTGTAGATCTCCATCAGCGGCTGGCCCTTCTTTACCGCCGTGCCCGTCGTGACATTGGCGACCTTCTGCACGAAGCTCTCGGTGCGCATCGCAATCACGGAGATGCGCCGCTCGTCGAGCTGGATGGTGCCGGGCGCGCGAATGATGCTGCTGATGACACGGGGCGCCGCCGGCTCCGACTTGACGCCGGTGCGCTGGATCTTGCCCGGCGACAGCTTCACCGCGCCGTCGTCGCTGTCCTCGCCCTCATAGACCGGGATGTAGTCCATCCCCATCGAATCCTTCTTCGGCACCGTCGAGGTGTCCGGCAATCCCATGGGGTTGCGGTAGTACTTGATCTTGCGCGGGCCCTGCGCCGTCGCCGCAGGCTCCGGCGAAGATTCCAGATCGAAGCTGATGTCGGCGCCGGCGGGCACGGCCAGATAGTCGCGTCCGTCAGGCGTCTGCTTCGGCGCCAGCGAATAAAGCGGCTTGCCGTCGGGATCGCGATAATAGAGCGGCGGCGCCGCCGCGCTCTCGGCCGATGCGGACGTTGCGATCGCAAGCTGCGGCCGCACCTGGTGCGTCAGGTACCAGGCAGAGCCACCCGCTGCCGCCGCGAGCGCGGCGGCAGCGGCGGCAATCAAGGCGGCGCGGCTCATTTCTGCGCCGTGATGATGAGCTTGTTGTCGAGCGTGCCGGTCTCGCCCTGCACCTTGGCGCCCAGCGAAAGCTGCCAGCGCCCTTCCATGCTGAAGCGGGCCTTGAAGCTGTAGCTGCCCGGCTCGCCGCCCGGGACCGACGTTACCTTCGTCACCATTTCCTCCATGGCGTCGGGCGCCATGTCGAGACGGGTCGCGAAGATGACGGCGTCCGCCACGACCTTGCCGGTCTTCTTGTTGACCAGCCGGACAGTGAACACGCGGTCGTGACCGACCTGCACCGTCGGCTGGGCCAGCTGGAATTCATAATCCTTGACGTCGGCGAACGCCGTCTTCGGCCCGGCAACGGCAACGCCGATCAGCACCGCAGCCGCGGCGCGCACAAATGTGGAAGTCTTCATTTTTCTGTCCTCGAACGAATCTGACGTGCCGCCGGCAGCGGCATGCGAAAGCGGCGCGGCCGCAGAGGCGGCACGCGACGGCGATCCGGCGTCGATAGCGCCGGTCAGACGGTGGTTCGAGGAGGATGGTCGGGCGGCCTGGCGCCAAGACCGTCGATCAAGAGATCGTCGGGAAAGGCAAAGGCGGCTTGTGCGGTTGCTTCGGGCGTGAGCGCGAAGAAGCCGGAGGGCGCAGGCAGGGGGATCGTCATGGCGCACAGCGCCATCAGCGGACAGGAGTCGCAGTCCTTCGTGGGCCGTCCTTCGTCCGGGCAGCACGGCATGTCATCGGCCATGGCGGCGTGCATGTCGCCATCCATCGCGTGCATCTCGCCGCCGATTGCATGATACGCCTTGGCAAGCGCGGGCGCTCCGAGCAGAGCGGACAACAGTCCCGCCGCCACGGTCAGCGCAATCAGAAGGTTGAACAGTCGCCTTCTCATGGAACCAGTTTCCCACGCCCGAGCGCAAACCGCAAACGCAGGGGAGATCACGATTGCGCCAAGAACGATAGATTCGCCAGGCTCTATGGCGATTTATCTAGCCTTCTTAAACCATATTGCGGCTTTTCGGGCTTGAGCCAGCTCAATCCCGTCAGGAGCCTAACCGGCCGCGGGATCGAGCAGCGCGATACCGAGGTCCGGCCGCTTGCGGCGCCGCAACTTCGCCGGCGCCTCCGTCAGCACCACTTCCAGCGTGGGCCGCACGATACCCGAGAGGAAGTGGCCGCCGCGCGTCGTGCCGTCGGAAAGGCCGAGCACGACATGGACATGCAGGCTCGCTCTGCCGTCGTCGCCGACGGCAATGTCGCCGATCGCGCTCAGCACCTCGCATTGCTCGCTGACCTCGATCCTGCGATAGCTCTTCGAGGCGAGGTCGAACCAGCCGATCGTCGCCCGCTCGAAGGCCCCGATCGCGGTAAGCGAAGCGGCCGACAGTCTTTCGTCGTTGGCGAATTTCGTCAGCGTGGCAAAGGCCTCCTCGCCGGCATCGAGAACGACAACATGCTGTCTTGCCGGTGCGCCGGAAACGAGCCTGCTCTTCATTCCATCCTCCCGCCCGTCTCACAATTCATTGATTGCGAATGCACGATTGCTGACAATTGTCGCAAGCGTCCATCGTTCCCCTCTGCGTCTTCTCGTTCGTTCCGCCGCAAGGAGAAAATTATTCCGCTGGCGGATTCGCCAAATGAGGCGCATGCTGAGTTATCACCGTTCATCACAGGCATCGGTGACTGAGAGACCGGTCGGGCTCCCGCCAACGCGACGGGCAAAGGAGCACGCCATGCAACGACGGCGCTTTAAGCAAACAATTTCATTCGAGCAACGTCTGGCGCAGGAAGCCGAGCGCGCCAAGGCAGCAGCGGAGACGTTGCCCGATGGAGCCGAGCGCGACTTGCTGCTGAAGAAAGCGCGCCAGGCCGAGACCGCAGCTCACATCAACGAGTGGCTCTCCTCGCCCGGCTTGCGGCCGCCACGATAGCAGACACGGAACGGCCCCGGCGCGACGCACCGGGGCCATCCCTTCCGGACGGCTTGCAGCCTAAGGGGCTGAGACGGGCCGGACACCGCCATGTGACACTATGTGGAAGTGCGGGCCGCGACTTGGATCCCGCGGGTCTGGTCGCAAAATCCCGTGCGGCACCTGTCCCTCAATGCGTGTTGGATTCATGCCATTTCTCCAGATCGGCCTTGTCGGCGTGCGGCCGTTGATCCTTCTCCGGATTTCCCTTCCACGGCTCGCGCGTCTGGGCATGGGAACCCCAGTCTGACCGTTCGCCTGGATCCGTCGTGGTCGGTTTTGCGCGTGGTTTCTTTTCCATGAGACACCTCCGTGCTGGAGCAAGCCCGCCGCGCCAGATGCGTTCCGCGGATTTGAACAAGCGCGGCCAAGGGCCGCCCGCTGCCGATCCGGCGACCACGTCAACGACGAGATCGGGGGAACTTTCGACACGCAATGTCTGCGGCCCGCGCCGGAACGGGAAGCGGCCGCGCATCGTTGTCAATGATCCCGTCGGCGGCGTCGACGTGAAGCGCGGTTTTCGCGAGAACCAGACGCCGCATGAGCGCGCTCAGACTGCCGCCGATGTCCGCCGCGGCGCATTGCCCGATCCGGACGAGCATTGCCTGCCGGAAGCGCTGCGACGTTCCTCTACGGCACCGCTGAACAGCCGCACGGGACGGCGTCCAACCGAGTAGCGGAGCCCGCTATGAGTGCTGTGAGAGAAAAAGCCCAAGGTTACACCAAGCGGATCATCGGTGAGATGATCGGCGATCAGCTGCTTGTGCGGGAAGCCAAAGAGCAGCTGCAACACGCAGAAGACGAGCACCAGGACGACCACCGCGAGGAATCCCCGCCGGCTCCGCCCGCCCAATCACCTCCTGCCAAACGGCCTGAATCCTAGATTGTGGAACTGGACCGGTCTCGCCCGTCAGTGTGACGGGTCCGCCTTGCCTTCGTTGCGCGCCGGCACGCTGAGATGAACCTCGTGCCCTTGCCGCATCGCGAGTGACGCTGCGGCAACGGCAGCTTCAAACGCGGCCTCCTTGGTCGCGTATTCGCCATTGACGTCGCCGTCGTGCAGCACGCCCCACTGCTCGCGCAGCGGCACGATCGCGTATTGAGCCAGTCCCATTCCCAATCTCCCTGCCGCCGGCCGAAATACCGACGGCATACCTCCTGCCGTTATCGCCCGCCGGGTCGCGGAGCTAATTAATAGCTCTTGGTGCCAGAGCTGGAGGGCGACGTGCTCTTGCTGTGCGCCGAGCCCATGCCGGTGGTCGTGCCCTTGTTCATGTGCTTGCCGTGGTGCTTGGTCGCATGCTTGGGTGCACTGGTTGCGCCGGCTCCTTCGCTAGATGCACCGGGTGCCGGCTGCATTTGCGCAAAGGCGCCGCCCGTGGACAGCGCAAAAATGCAGACGGAGGCGATCATCAGTTTCTTCATGGTCAACTCCTCTGGTTGGGGGGTGATAGTCTCAACCGGCGCTACGACAAAGTGTTCCAGCGCGTTGCTGAACTCACGGGAAACTCATCCGGGAACCGCCTCATCGCGGCGGCGGCAGCAGCCGGGGCGGCTCGTCATAACCCTTGTGATGGCTGTAGAAGAGCAGCCCCATGAGGCCGATCCCAATAAGCAGCGAGAAGATCGAGCCGGCGATGAGAGCGCCGAGGAATTCCGGCGACATCGGCCTGCCCGGCTCCGTCAGTCCGAAATAGGCAAAGGCCACGGCTCCCGCGAGCAGCAATGCGAGCACCGCCACTGTGATAATGGTGCCTGGACGCATAATCGCCCTCCTCGTTCCTCACCCGCGAGTCTGCCCGTCCTTGGTCTTGTGCACCCGCTGCGCCCGTTCCTTGTCGGCCGGTTGTTCCTGACCCTGCTCGTCGCGCACGATGCCCTGGTTGCCGCCGTCCCGAGGTCCTTCGCCGCTGGACTTCTTCCCAGGCTGGACGGAATTTTCCCTGGCCATTGTCCGATCCCTTGCGCTCATGAGGGGACGACCCGCCTGGGACCGGAAAGTTCCCGCGGCCGGCTCTAAAATGACTGGGCGGCCGGCAGGAACGCGCACCCGTGCAACCTCGTTTGATGAGGGGCAAGTAAGGACACAGACAATGACACCCCGGCGATTGCGGTCAGATCGCGGGGCGCAGCTCGCACGGGAAGCCCTGCATCGTCGGTCCCGCGCGTTCGACGACTCCGGCGCTGACCAACTGGACGAATGGATGGCGGCCTGCCCGGCGGCGGACGCGCCAAAACCTGCCGCCTAGGACTTCTTCTTTTTCTTCTTCTTCGGCACCCGCTCGCCGCGCTTGCGTGCCTCGGAGAGACCGATCGCGACCGCCTGCTTGCGGCTCTTCACCTTCTTGCCGGAGCGGCCGCTGCGCAGCGTGCCGGCCTTGCGCTTCTTCATCGCGCGGCCGACTTTCTTGGACGCGCCTTTCGAGTATTTCCGCTTCTTGGCCTTTTTCGCCATGAGGCTTCTCCTGCAAAACGGCCGGGATGACCGTGATGCGCCGATCATCCCGGCCGAAAATCATTAGGGCATCGGTACGCCGTAATAGTCATTGACGGCACGGGCGCGCGCGGTGTCGCTCCAATTCCAATCATTGTCGTTGGTGTATTTCGGCGCGCCGCGGAGCTGGCTCTCGGTGATGCCGGTGACGTACCCGCCGAGCCGCGTATCGTATTTCAGCGATTGCCAGGGCAGCGGATAATGATCGTTGCCTATGCCGAGAAAGCCGCCGAAGCCGAGCACTGCGTAGGACACCTTGCCGCTGATCTTGTCGATCATCACCCGCTCGATGGTGCCGATCTTCTCCGCGTCCGCGCCATACACCGCCGTGCCCTCGACCTTGTCGCTGCCGATCAGGTTGCTGGTCTCTTTCGTAGCCGTGGCCATCTGCATTCTCCGGGTTGGTCAATCAGGGCCAACCGATTAACACAAGCATGGTTCCGGGATGGCGGGAGCCCGTTCCCGCGACACCTTCAATGCACGACGTCGAGCGGCAGCCGGCAAACTTCGTTACCCTCCTCGTTGGTGACGAGAACGGCGTAGTGGTTGTTCTTCAACTGCGGCAACCGCTCCAGCAGGCGGCGCGCGATCATGTCGGCGGAATTCATCGCCGCGATATCGTCGGTGAGATCGGCGCCGCCGGCATCAATGACCGCCCTCCAGTTCACGAGGTCGAAATGATAGAGCGGCATGGCAGCCTCGGATTTGCTCATATGCCCCGGACAAGCGGTGCAGGCGGGTTTTGTTCCTCACCTGGACCCGCCGCCGCTCGCGGAAGCCAGCTCCGGTCTCGGTTGCCGGAGCCCTGTCGCGGTCGCTTCGGCAACCCGAGATGCTGACGTCATCGGAAAACTGCAAGCCGGCAGGAGCAAAGAGCGGCCTGCGTCGTTTCTGCTACGGCAGGATCGATACATCTTTCGGGAGTTCATGCGAGAGCCGCCAGCCGAGTTTGATCGCGACGAAGTTCTGGTCTGCATGGTGTTGGCATTCTGCATCGCCAGCGCATCGATCGACGTGATCTACAAGCTGTTCAGTTAGCTGGCATTCATCAGCATTAATTCGCGCCGAGGATCGCAACCTTTTGCAAACTCCTTCGTCTCCATTCCGGATGGAGGAGGAGACAAGATCTGCGGCAACAGCGTGTTGATATAGGTTCACCAGAAGGAGGTTCGCCTCATGAACAAGGTTATCATCATCACCGCGGCTCTGCTCGTCGCCTCGCCCGCGCTGGCGGCAGGCAGCGGCGTACACGGCGCAATGAAATTCGCGCCGGATCACCAGAAGAGCACGTCGGCCGGCCCCGCAAGCGCTTCGGGCCAGCCGGCCAAATCCAGTTCCACGACCACCACCGGCGCGAATACCGGAACGAAATCCGGCTCGACTGCTACGACAGGCACGAATACCGGCCGGAAGCACTGATCATTCTGGGGACGCCGCGCCGAATGGCCCGGCGGCTCTTGCGTCATCATTTCATCCAGGCGCAAAGCCACTATTCCATTCGCGCCGTTTCCCCGCGGATGCTGAGCCTGCGGATCTCGGCAAGCTCCAAATGTTGCAAATTCAGCACGACGGGCAAATCACTTCGTCTTTACGGAAATCCTGTCAAGTCCCACGATATAAAATATTCTGCTTTACAGAAATGCCAATCGGTGGTCTAACCCGCTCAGCCCGCGTCGCTTGAGGGACGTTCGCGCGATCGTCACGTAACGTTGGCGCGGGTTGCGATGGACGCTGCGGCGTCAGGCGGGCTTGCCTGCCGGGCGAAACGTTCGCAGCGGACGGCGAAATCGTGTGGTCCTGGCGCCGCGACCGTGGCGTCTATCCCCGCCGGCCTGTGCTGGCGGGGCAACGGTGACAAGAACCGCCGCTCACCGGGGAGAGCACGTATAAGCCGTAAACCATTGCGCGGGGAAAGCCGGGATGTCCTGGCTGTACCTGTGGTTTAACCCGTGTGCCTTTTTCTACCGGACTTCCCGCACACGGGACTGCGGGCGCAGTCGGCGCCCGGCTTTCCCTGCGCCCTCTTTCAAAGAGGGAGCAAACGAATTAGCAAAACTCAGGCGAAGACGCGCCGCGAGAATGAGAGCGCATGTCTTTCCACGCATCAGAAGCCGTAGAGTGGGCAAAGCGACTACGTCCACCGTAGCTCAACGAGCGAAGGCGGAAGCGTGCCCACCTTCGAGAGCACGCAAGCAAGGTGGGCACGGCGCAAGTGTGCCTTTGCCTACCAGCGCTGCTGAAGCAGCGCACTCACTGTCGTCCCGGGCAAGCGAAGCGCGACCCGGGACCCATATGTGGACGGCCCCCGTGGCACAAGAGCTTTCGGGGGATCGGATCGCTGACATCCATATGTCCGGCCTGTTGATGCGATCTTGTTGATCGCTGGCCAAGATG
>Ga0187815_10000167_pt1 | contig 33327 bp, 35 predicted proteins | sample NC_S_5_FD_132962 | JGI IMG/M metagenome (GOLD analysis project Ga0187815, IMG submission 132962) | Wetland sediment microbial communities from Neuse River Estuary, North Carolina, USA - ASW-S_5 | ecosystem: Environmental > Aquatic > Freshwater > Wetlands > Sediment | place: USA: North Carolina... | reverse complement strand
GGCGGCCAGCAGGCCGCGCCCGGCCCATTTGTCCTCGGATCGGAAGTAGGGGGATGCGATCCGCCATACCGTCGCGAGCGTCGCGCTGATGTTTTTCACAGATCATCGTCTCCGGAGAATGGGGCTCAAGCCCCTGAAAAGCCTTAAGAAATCAAAAGCGCCGACAAAAGTCGTAAGCATCGCGCATCCGCGGCGTCTTGTCGCAGGCCTCACATCGACCCTAGCATGCGGCGCAGGCGAAGGGGCGGGAACACCTGAAAGCTTCGCGCTGATGTGACGAGCTGCTTTGGCAGCTTGTCCGCCGTACCGCAAGCACCCCCCGTTTGGACGCCCATGCGCGCCGAACCGTTCACGCCGGGCGGCACGCGAAACAACGGCGTGGGGAGAAAGCCCGATGTGGGATCAAGTCTATAACCCGCTCAACAACGCGGCCTTGTCGACCATTGCGGCCGCGGTTCCCGTGATCACGCTGCTGGTGCTGATCGCCAGCGGCAGGGTGAAGGCGCACATCGCCGCCATCATCGCCGTGATCGTGACCAACCTGATCACGATCGCGATCTTCGGCATGCCGGCCGACATGTCGGCGCGCGCCACCCTGCTCGGCGTCGTGACCGGCTTCTTTCCGATCGGCTGGATCGTGCTCAACGTCATCTTCCTCTACCAGATCACGGTGTCGACCGGCCGCTTCGAGCTGTTGAAGCGTGCCGTCGGCGGCGTCACCGAGGACCGTCGCCTGCAACTGTTGCTGATCGCCTTCTCGTTCGGCGCGTTCTTCGAAGGCGCCTCCGGCTTCGGCACGCCGGTCGCCATCACCGGCGCCGTGCTGATCGGGCTCGGCTTCTCGCCGCTTGCCGCTTCCGGCCTGTCGCTGATCGCCAACACGGCTCCTGTGGCCTACGGCGCGCTCGGTACGCCGATCCAGGGTCTAGCCTCGGTCACCGGGCTCGATCCCTACATCCTCGGCGCAATGGTCGGACGGCAGTTGCCGTTCTTTTCGCTGATCGTGCCGTTCTGGGTGGTGTGGGCGTTCGCCGGCTGGCGCGGCATGAAGGACGTATGGCCGGCGATCCTGGTCACCGGGGTTTCCTTCGCGGTCCCGCAATTCGTGATCTCGAACTTCGTCAATCCCTGGATCGTCGACATCGGCGCCTCGCTGATCTCGATGGGCTGCCTGATCCTGTTCCTCCGGGTATGGCAGCCGAGGCAGCTGTGGCTGTCGCCGAAGCTGCGCGGGCGCGACGAGTCGGCCGCGACCATGGCTGCCGCGAAGCCGCTCGACAAGACGCCGCTCACGCAGGGGCAATTGTGGAGCGCGCTGCTGCCGTGGATCATCGTCTGCGTCGTCATGCTGATCTGGGGCAACGGCGCCTTCAAGAGCTGGGCGAATGCGATCTTCACCTGGAACTATCCGGTGCCCGAGCTGCACAACCTGATCAACAAGATGCCGCCGGTGGCCGCAAAGCCGACGCCGGAATCCGCGGTGTTCGCCTTCACCTGGCTGTCCTTTACGGGCTCCGGCATGTTGATTGCGGCGATCATCTCCGGCTTCCTGATGGGGCTGTCGCCGGTGAAGCTGGTCGGCGAATATGCTCGTACCATCCGCCTGTGCGCGATTTCGCTGATCACGATCTCGGCGATGCTGGCGATCGGCACGCTGACGCGCCTCTCCGGCGTCGACGCGACCCTTGGTCTGGCGTTCGCCGCCACCGGCGTGCTCTATCCCTTCTTCGGCACCTTGCTCGGCTGGCTGGGTGTGGCGCTGACGGGATCGGATACCGCCTCCAACATCCTGTTCGGCAATCTGCAGAGGATAACCTCCGAGCAGATCGGCCTGTCGCCGGTGCTGATGGCTGCCGCCAACTCTTCCGGCGGCGTGATGGGCAAGATGATCGACGCGCAGTCGATCGTGGTCGCCTCAACCGCCACCAACTGGTACGGCCACGAAGGCTCGATCCTGCGCTACGTCTTCCTGCACTCGATCGTGCTGGCGTGTTTGGTCGGCCTGTTCGTGACGCTACAGGCCTATGTCTGGCCGTTCACACAGATGGTCCTGCATTAGGCCGCGCGCGCTCCGGCAAGATCCCCGCGGCCGAGCGTCGCGGGGATTTTTTTAAGTTTTTTCTTCGCGGGGCCATCTGGCCAAGGCAGCCTTCGTTCCATACAAGGGCGCGGGCTGTGCCGCCATTTTGTTGTCGAGAGGTTGCATGATTTTCGTCACGCGTCATATGAAGCCCGTTGCCGCCATGGCATTGTCCGCAGCCTTGCTCGGCGCCCCGCCGGCCGAAGCCCAGGCACAGGAATTCCCCTTTGGCCTTGAAATGACACTGGATACCGCGCGGATGCCGGGCTCCAAGCGCATTCCCTCGCTTGAGATCGGCGACAATGGCGAGGTCGTGCTCGAGCTCTGGTGCAAGGGCGGCAAGGGCCAGTTCTCGGTGGCCGGCAACACCATCGTCTTCGTTCCCGGCGCGATTGAGAACCGCAGCTGCCCGCCGGATCGCGCGCAGGCCGATGACGATCTGATCGCCGCGCTCGGCGATGCCGCGACATGGCGGCGGCAGGGCGATTTCGTCACCCTGATCGGCACAAGGCAGCTGCGCTTCCGCATCAATACGAATTAGTTAGGGCGGGTACTCATAAGTTCCGGGATTGTCCACTTTCGAATCAATCGCATGTGATAATTTCGCGCCGTCAGCTTCCTGTAAGAACATGCACGTTACTCTTCCTCCGCTTCTGACGGAGGTCAGGAAATGGACCTTGCCTCTCTCTCGAACTATCTGGTTGGCTTGGTCCAGGTCCATGGACCTTGGATCATCTCGGTCGTTGTCGCGCTAGAAAGCGCCGGCGTGCCTCTCCCCGGAGAGACAGTCCTCATTGCTGCTGCTCTCTTGGCCGCCACCAATCGGATCGACATTGCTGTCGTTGTAGCCGCGGCTGCTGCAGGTGCGATCGTCGGGGACGGGATCGGATACACGGTCGGGCGCCGCTTCGGACTGCCGTTTCTTCTCAAATACGGTCGATACATTCATCTCGATGAAGGCCGATTGCTGATCGGTCGATATCTGTTTTTTCGGTATGGCAACGCTGTCGTGTTTTTCGGCCGCTTTGTCGCGGTGCTGCGAATGTTTGCAGCTTTGCTTGCTGGCGCAAATAGCATGCCGGCGGCTCGCTTTTTCCTCTTCAACATCACCGGGGGTATCTGCTGGGCGTGTCTCTTCGGCTTCGGTGCCTACGCGGTCGGAACAGAAATCTATAAGATTTCTGAAGCGTTGATCCTGGTGTCGCTGGGACTGTTCATTGTCGCTGGATACGCGCTCTCAATCCTCATTCGGCGATATGAAATTGTGCTTCTTCGTCAGGCCGAGCGCGGGCTGCCGGATCGCTAATGCAAATTGAAACGAATGTGCGTTGGGCCCTGAGCGGACATGCCGTCGTTCCAAGCCGATGTTCGATTTCGGGGTGCAAGCGGAAGCAGCCCCTCACCCTGATCCTCTCTCCGCAAGAACCGGGAGAGGGAACGGAGAGAGCTGAGTCCTACTTCCACACCGACTTGTCGGCGTCCCAGCGCTGGCCCTTCAATTCCTTTGCCAGCGCGTCGATCGAGCCGTTGTCGTCCTCGGGCTCGGCGCCTTCGTCATCGGCGGCGCTTGTATCTTCCGAGAGGTTGAGCTTCGGGCCTGCGCCTTCGTCAGCCGTCGTGGTCACCGGGCTGGATACCCACAGCATCAGCCTGTCGGAAGCGCTCGGCTTGTCCGCGGACACCTGCGCTGAAACCTCCACCGTCTCGGTCAGCCCGAGTGCCGGATAGATCTGGCTCGGCCGCTTGAAGGTCAGCTTCAGCTTGCCGGTATTGGCGTTCCAGGCCGAGCCCGCCGGCGTTGCGGCGAGCGTCTTGCTCAGCACGCCCGATATCGCCGATGCGAGCTTCTCCTGGTTGAGCTTGTCGCCGTCGCGCCAGCCGGCCGCCGCAAAGCGGATCGTGCGGTCCATCTCGACAATGCCGCTGGTCCAGCCCGCCAGCGTCACACCGGGCGTCGCCTTCAGCTTCGCGATCAGCGCGGCGGAGCGCTCGGGATCGACGGTCAGGTTGATGGTCTGCTCGCCGCCGCGCAGCTCGTCGCAGGACACCGACAGGCTGTTCACCGACACTTCCAGCGGCTCGCCCTTCAGGCTCTTGAGGAAATCGAGCACCGATTCCAGCTTCACCCGCACGCCGACCGATTCCGGCGAGACGTCGGTGAAGTCCTTCGGGGTCGGCGTGATGCCGTCGTCGCGGGTCTGGCTCTCCAGAAATTCCTTTTCGCTGAGATCGGAATTGTCCGCCGACACCACCTCGTTGACCTTCTGCCCGATGGTGATCTGGCCGCGGAATTCAACGGTGTCGCCGGTCGCCTTGCGCGTCAGCTTCACCGTCACGGGCTGCTTGTCACCGAGGGTCTGCGCGGTGCCGGTGAGGTTCGCGCCCGCCACCGTGAGGTTGGCGACGAAACGGTCCTTGCGCTCGCCGCCCTTCTCGACGGGATAGCAGACGTCAAGCGTGGCCGCGGTGACCACCTTGCCCTGTCGCGTCTCCTTCAGGATCACGTCGGCAGCGTTGTCCATCAGCCCGTCGATCGCGGTGAAGTAGCGCACCTCGCCGCCGCCGGGGGCTGCCTTCGCTGCCGGCTGCTTGGCCTGCGCGAAAGCAAGCTCGGGCGAAAGGGCCAGAAGTCCGAACAGGCAGAGCAGGAGCGGGCGCATCGCAAAATTCCTTCGGGAGCAGAATCGCGGGCGGAACCTAGCAAACCCTGATGTCATCGGCCAAAAAGAAGGCCGCCCGGAGGCGGCCTTCGATCGGTTTATTTGCGCAGAGCCTTAGAAGCCCATGCCGCCCATTCCACCCATGCCGCCGCCCGGCATGGCCGGTGCGGCCGCTTCCTTCGGCAGTTCCGCGACCATGGCTTCGGTCGTCACGAGCAGGCCTGCAACCGACGAGGCGTCCTGTAGCGCGGTGCGCACCACCTTGGCGGGATCGATGATCCCCTCTTCGACCATATCGACGTATTTTTCGGTCTGCGCGTCGAACCCGAAGGTCTCCGACTTGCTCTCGAGGATCTTGCCCACCACCAGCGAGCCTTCGAGGCCGGCATTCTCCGAGATCTGCCGCACCGGGGCTTCCAGCGCCTTCAGCACGATGTTGATGCCGGCCTGGACGTCGGGATTGTCATTGGAAAGGCGCCCGACCGCCCTCTTGGCGCGCAGCAGCGCCACGCCGCCGCCCGGCACGATGCCTTCCTGCACCGCGGCGCGGGTCGCATTCAGCGCGTCCTCGACGCGGTCCTTCTTCTCCTTGACCTCGATCTCGGTGGCACCGCCGACCTTGATCACCGCGACACCGCCGGCGAGCTTGGCCAGGCGCTCCTGCAGCTTCTCGCGGTCGTAGTCGGAAGTGGTCTCCTCGATCTGCGCCTTGATCTGGCCGACGCGGGCCTCGATGTCCTTCTTCTTGCCGGCGCCCTTGACGATCGTGGTGTTCTCCTTGTCGATCACGACCTTTCCGGCGCGGCCGAGCATGTTGACCGTGACGTTCTCCAGCTTCATGCCGAGTTCGTCGGAGATCAGCTGGCCGCCGGTGAGGATCGCGATGTCCTCCAGCATGGCCTTGCGGCGGTCGCCGAAGCCCGGCGCCTTGACGGCGGCGACCTTGAGGCCGCCACGGAGACGATTCACCACCAGCGTCGCCAGCGCTTCGCCCTCGACGTCTTCGGCGATGATCAGAAGCGGCCGGCCGGACTGCACCACGGCTTCCAGCACCGGCAGCATGGCCTGCAGGCCGGACAGCTTCTTTTCGTGCAGCAGAACGTAGACGTCATCGAGCTCGGCGATCATCTTCTCGGCATTGGTGATGAAGTAGGGCGACAGATAGCCGCGGTCGAACTTCATGCCTTCGACGATGTCGACCTCGGTCTCGAGCGACTTGTTCTCCTCGACCGTGATGACGCCCTCATTGCCGACCTTCTGCATGGCCTGCGCGATCATCTTGCCGATCGCGGTATCGCCGTTGGCCGAGATGGTGCCGACCTGGGCGACCTCGGACGAAGCCGCCACCGGCTTGGCGCGCTTCTCGAGATCCTTGACGACGGCGGCGACCGCGATGTCGATGCCGCGCTTCAGATCCATCGGGTTCATGCCGGCGGCCACCGACTTGGCGCCCTCGCGAACGATCGCCTGCGCCAGCACGGTGGCGGTGGTGGTGCCGTCACCGGCGGTGTCATTGGTCTTGGATGCGACCTCGCGCAGCATCTGCGCGCCCATGTTCTCGAACTTGTCCTCGAGCTCGATCTCCTTGGCGACGGTGACGCCGTCCTTGGTGATGCGGGGCGCGCCGAACGACTTGTCGATGACGACGTTGCGGCCCTTGGGTCCGAGCGTCACCTTCACCGCATTGGCGAGAACATCGACGCCGCGCAGCATGCGATCGCGCGCCTCGCCGTGAAATTTTACGTCCTTGGCAGCCATTGGAACTACTCCTTGGGAAATTGGTCGGTTGTCTTTCCGTCATGGCCGGGCTTGGCCCGGCCATCCACGACTTTCTTGCTACTCGGAACCAAAAACGTGGATGCCCGGGACAAGCCCGGGCATGACGAGTTGGGCTCGGCTTACGCCAGCACGCCCATGATGTCGGACTCCTTCATGATCAGGAGTTCGTCGCCGTCGATCTTGACCTCGGTGCCCGACCATTTGCCGAACAGCACCCGGTCGCCGGCCTTGAGGTCGATGGGGATCAGCTTGCCGGTTTCATCGCGGCCGCCCGGGCCGACAGCGACCACCTCGCCCTGGGAGGGCTTTTCCTTGGCGGTATCGGGGATGATGATGCCGCCCTTGGTCTTTTCTTCGGCATCGATGCGCTTCACCACGACACGGTCGTGCAGTGGACGGAATTTGGATTTGGCCATGACGTTCCCTCAAGCCTTGGGTTTTCAGGTCCGGTTCACGGGAACCGGCGTGTAATGCGGGCCGTAGCAGGCGCCTGGGCGGCAGGTTGGCCAGCAGATTTAGCAATCGCGATGTAGGAGTGCTAAGGTGCGCCGGGAAATATGGCGTGGTGAAGGTTCTGTCAAGCAAGGTGGTTAAGGCCTTGGTGAGGCCAATATAGGATGTTGGTTCGCAAACCATCGTCGGGGCAGCGGCGTAGATCGTCCGAGGTCATTGCCCCGCTTGGTGTTTTACGCTTGGCTGCGGGGACGGGTGCGGCCATGGAAAGTGTTGGGGGGATGCCCATGATCAGGTCAGGTAACGCGCGTTCGGCGATGAGTCTCGCCGTCGTTTCCATGCTGTCGGTCTTTCTGGCCGGCTGCGAAACCACCAATCTCGGCGGCATGTTCGGCTCCTCAACGCCGACCGCGGCGCCGGAGCCGGGCGTGGCGCCGGAAATGCCTGCGACCATTCGCGCCGACGAGATCGTCGGCCGCTGGGGCCTTGCCTCCTACCAGGATCCGAAGGACCGCGCCCGCACCGAGGCGATGGCGCGTTCGCAGTGCAAGCAGCCCTACGTCATCACCGCCGGTGCCTCCGGCGGCGTCATCATGCATCTGGCCGACCAGGCCACGCCGCAGGAGCTGCGGCTGAAGGGCAGCCCGAGCGGCAAGAACTATATCGGCCCGGCCGGCCCGACCCCCGGCGAGCAGGACCGCGAGATCGTCTCGTTTGACGGCCGCGTCATGGTCACGCGCTTCGTCGACAAGGACGCCGGCACCCGCTACGGCAACATGGTCTACGTCCGCTGCGCGCCGCGGGCGTGAGGATTGAGCAGTCATTCCGGGGCGATGCGCAGCATCGAACCCGGAATCTCGAGATTCCCCGATGCGCAATTGCGCATCTGTGGTCTGGTCCTGCGGACCATCCCGGAATGACGACTTGAGAGTGTGTGAAAGAAAAACGCCGGCCCGAAGGCCGGCGTTTTCTTGTCTGCGTGAGTGCGCGCTCAGTTGAACATCGCGTCGATGTCGTCCTGCGAGGCGTGGCCGACGTCGCCGTCGAGCTTGGGGCCGTTGAGCAGCTTGTCGTCGCCCTCGCGGGTGTCGACGATCGGCGGTGCGTGCGCCTTGATGGCGTCGACGCCGCCCCAGATGTTCATCATCTCGTAGATGTGCTGCTCGATGAATTTCATCGTGTTCATCACCTTGGAGATGCGCTGGCCGGTGAGGTCCTGGAAGTTGCAGGCCTCGAAGATCGAGACGACGCGCTCCTGGATCTCCTCGGAAAGGATTTTCTGCTGGTCGAGCGAGGTGTTCTTCGACAGCGCGCTTGCGGCATTGTCGATCGACTCGGCAGCTTCCAGGATCTGCTGCGTGGCCTGCTCCGTGCCGCCGACCACGGCGCCGAGCTCGCCGTTGACCTTGGCCATTTCCTCGCCGTTGAAGCTCGTGCCGTGCAGCACCGCGATCTCGCGCTTGGTGCGGCTGATGGCATCGTGGATCAGGTCGAGCTCGACCTTGAGCTTCTCGCACTGTTCGATCTGGGCGCGATAGGTTTCCAGCAGCGCCTGGGTTTCCGCCAGCCCGCGGCTTGCGGCTTCCTCGGCTGTTTCCGTGGCCTTGCGGGCGGGCGCGGCCATCTGGGCGCGGATCGCGCGCAGCTCGGTCATGATCTCGCGGTGCATCGGGCCGACATCGATCTCGGGATCTGCGGGCAGCACCATCGGCGCGTCGCCGAGAATGGCTTGTTCGACACGAAAGCGTTTGCGATTGACCGACATGGTTGTTCTTCCCAGCCCCATTATTTCGCACCCTTTCTAGACGGATGCCATTTAACGCGAGGTTCACGCGAGGAACCGGGATGGCGGCGTAAATTACGGACGCGCAAACAGGCGATTAACCATAAGCCCTGCGCATTCACTCAAAATAAACGCTACCCGACAAAACGCACCGCGTTTTCGACGTGGTGAATCGAAACGCCGATTCCGTTTACCAAACCGATTAGGTTTTCATTTGTAGTGAATCGCGTGTGAACGGCGCGCCTCCTGCGTGCCATCAAAGACGAACAGTACAGAGTACGTCGATGTCAAAAAAGTTTGCCCTCGCGCTCCTGGCGAGCGCCTCCATCCTTTGCGCCACCATCGATCCAGCCGTCGCGCAGTACAGCCAGCGCATGGCTTCCAACAACCTCGGCGGCGGCTTCATCGAATTCCTGTTCGGCGACGCGCCGCGCGGCGGCCGCTACGAGCAGATGTATCAGCAGCAGCCGGATGTCGGCTATGACGGGCGGCGGCTGCCGCCGATGGATCCGCAAGGCTATTACCGGCAGCAGGAGATGGACGAGCCGTCGCAGCGCGCCTTCGATCCCAAATACAACAAGCAGGTGGTCGAGTATCACGGCAAGGAAGGCGCGGGCACGATCGTGATCGATACGCCGAACAAGTTCCTCTATTTGGTGCAGGGCGACGGCACGGCGTTGCGCTACGGTGTCGGCGTCGGACGGCCGGGCTTCACCTGGGCCGGCGTCAAGACGATCTCGGCCAAGAAGGAATGGCCGGCCTGGACGCCGCCGCCGGAAATGCTGGCGCGCCGCCCCGACCTGCCGCGGCACATGGAGGGCGGCCCGGACAACCCGCTCGGCGCGCGCGCGATGTATCTCGGCACCTCGCTCTACCGCATCCACGGCTCCAACGAGCCCTGGACCATCGGCACCAACGTCTCCTCGGGCTGCATCCGCATGCGCAACGAGGACGTCATCGACCTCTACGGCCGCGTCGGCGTCGGCACGAGGGTGGTGGTGATCTGATCGCCGCGGACATGCAATATGGCAACGGCCGCCTTCGGGGCGGCCGTTTTGGTTTGCGTCATACAACTCCTGGGCATGCAACGCATTCGCGTGGTCGCGGCCGCTCTCAGATGGAATCCGTGGATCCCGGGCGCCCCTCCATCCCACTCGGGTCGGCCATCAGAAGCTCCTCGTAAAGCGAGCCGGCCTCCTCGCTTTCGTCTGGACTTGGATCGTTGAGCGCGTAGAGAGTGCCGAAGACAGCTTCGTAGGCGGCTTGGCGAAGAACGAGGCGCAGGTCGCGTCTGGATGCGCCCGCGGCCAGCAGCCGCTCGATTGCGGCCCCTGTATCGCCGAAGGCGCCGTCGGGATTGCGCGCGCAGTTCTTGACGATGTTGTCGAGCGTGTCCTCACGCACGCTCGCGTTGATCACTTCCCTCCAAAGATACTCGAGAAATTCCGCCCTCGTTGCCATGTCCTCCTGACGCCTCCACGCTGAAAAGCAGCTCCCAAGCACATATCAATGTTTCGTTCGAAATTTGAGCCTTTGGCAGAGGCGATCGAGACCACGCCGGGGCCAAGTCTTTTCGTGGATGAAAGCGGAATTGGCCCTGACCAAACGAAGACGGCCGCCCGATCGGGCGGCCGTTCCGTTTACGCCACGCTACTTGTTGGCACGCAACGCTTACGCGTAATCGCCGTCGCCGTCGTCAAAGCCGTCGGAATCGTCGCCGCTGTCGTCTTCGTCGTCATAGTCCTCGTTCGAGGCATAATCCTGGTTTGAGGCCTGATCGTCGTACATGCCGTGGCGCGAGCCGGAGTCGCGATCGCCGCTGCGGCCGATGTCGTTGATCCCGGCGTCCTTTGCGAGATCGCCGCCAGCCTGGTCGCCCCACGGCCTGCGGTCCTCGATGCCGCCGCTGCGACCCGCGGTATCGCCAAAGCTCTGGTGCCCGCCGCCCATCATGCCGCGGATGCTGTTGAGCAGCAGCGAGCCGCCGACCACGCCGGCCGCGGCCGCAGCCGCCGTGCCAAGGAACGAGCCGCCACCGCCGGCACCACCGGGGACCGGCGGAGGCTGCTGCGGCGCGCCATAGGGCTGGCCGTAACCGGGCGCCTGGCCATAGCCGGGCGGCAAAGCCTGTCCGGTGTTCCAGGCCGGGCGGTTGCCGGCATTGGGTACTGAGCCGCGCGGCCCCTGGTCCTGAGGCCGATAGTCCTGAGGCCGATCTTGGGGCTGACCTTGGGGCTGACCTTGGCCGAAAATCGCATCGCGCATGGAATCGAGGAAGCCGCCGGGCTGCTGCGGCTGGGGACCGCCTGCTTCCAGCTCCTCGATGCGGGCGTTGGCGCGCTTGAGCGCCTCGTCCTGCACCAGCACCGTTTGCACCAACGCGTAAGTTCCGTTCGGCGCGCGCCGCAGACCTTCCATGATGGCGGCCTCGGCATCGCGGTCGCGCGGCGTACCCTCCAGCTTTGAAAGCCGGTCGAACAGATCGTCAATCAGTTGGCGTTCCTGCGGTGTCATGGCGAATATCCTCCGCTTCGGGGGCCGAAGCGGTCGGAATCTAAGGGGCCTTTTCGCCGCCAGTAGGGGGAACCGCAGAATTAATTTTCTGTAAGCGACAACGTGACCGGTCGCCTTTCGCGAGCGGTATCAGCTCAGCGTCACCTTGTTCGCGGCCATCAGCGCCGGGAATTGCTCGCCGGCCAGGAAGGCGTACTCCCGTTCACGCTGGGTGGTCAGCGGGTCGAGGCTCTCGAGCGTGTCGTCGACAAAGCCAGGATGGCACATCACGAGCGCGCCATCCGGCAGGCCGTGCAGGAATTGCTGCATCAGGGCGCCGAAATCGGGCTTGCGCAAATAATCATAGGCGCCGGCAAAGGCCGTATTGAAAGTGATGTTGGCGCGTGCGGCACGCTTGCGGAATTGGCGGCTCAATGCATCCAGCAGCAGCGCCTTGGGCGAGTTGATCCGCTTCAGGAGCGGCCGATGGCTTCCGCCCTGACGGACCCAGGCCCCGGGCGCGTTCGCGGCGGTCGCCGCAAGGAAAGCGTCGCGCACGACGGGAAACAGCTGCGCATGCTGATGGCCGTCGGCGAAATCAGGCGCGCGGCCGAACAGCTCGCCGAATGCAGAAAACTGCGCCGCAATTTCCGACTGGATGATCTCGCGATCAAGCCGGCGCACGAAGCCCCGCTGCAGCATGGTCGGCAGGGACAAGAACATCCCGCCCTCGGCCGGCCTGAAATGCATGGTGAGGGGACGAAACGGCGCGGTCAGCGTCACATGCAGGCCGATGGCGCAACGGTTGCCCCGCGCGTTGCGCTCGGCCACGACGTCCTGCAGCGCCGCCACCTCGTTGCGGCCGATCGCGGGCCCAACCATCATCACCGATGTCGCATTGAGCCGGCCCTTCGCGATCAGGTCGCAAATGGCGCGGTTGACGCCGGGGCTGATCCCGTAATCGTCGGCGCACAGCCAGATGCGGCGCGACGGAGAAGTCTGGTTCATTCGGCGGCTTCGCTGGCTTTGTCGGCAGCCTTGTCACCAGCCTTGGCGTCCAGGCGTTTCTCGCTGTGCTCCGCCACGAAGTAGATCGGCCGCGCCTTCAGCTCGGAGAGGATCTTGCCGATATATTCGCCGAGCACGCCGATCATGATCAGCTGCACGCCGCCGATCGTCATCAGGCCGACCATGAGCGAGGGATAGCCGGGCACCTGCTTGCCGGTGGTCCAGACTTCCCAGACAATCGACAGGCCGAACAGGAACGCCAGGGTCGCCAGCAGTACCCCGAGCAGGCTGGCAAAGCGCAAGGGCGCCACCGAGAACGAGGTCAGGCCTTCGATGGAAAGGCCGATCAGCCGGCGCGCGCTGAACGTGGTCACGCCATGCGCGCGCGGCGCCGGCTCGTAGTCGACGCGGATCTGGCGGAATCCGATCCAGCTCGCCAGCCCCTTGAAGAAGCGGTTGCGCTCGGGCAGCTGCCGCAGCGCCGCTGCGGCGCGCGGCGACAGCAGGCGGAAGTCGCCGGCATCTTGCGGAATTTTCTGCCGCGCGCCCCAATTGACCAGCGCGTAGAAGCCGTGCACCGCGAGCCGGCGCAGGAACGACTCGTTGTCGCGATGCGCCTTGGCGGTATAGACGACGTCGTAGCCGTCATCGACCCAGTGTCCGACCAGCTGCTCGACGAGGGAAGGGGGATGCTGGCCGTCACCGTCCATGAACAGCACCGCGCCGCGGCGGGCATGGTCGAGGCCAGCCACCAGCGCGGCCTCCTTGCCGAAATTGCGCGACAGCGACACCACCTGCACGTCGAGCGCATCGGATGGCAGGCCGCGCGCGATCTTCAGCGTGTCGTCCTGGCTGCCGTCATCGACATAGATCACTTCGCAGGCAAGCTGCCAGCGCGTTGCCAGCGTGTGCGCCAGCCCAGCGAGGCGTTCGTGCAGCGCGGCAAGCCCCGCCGCCTCGTTATAGAGAGGGACGACGATCGACAGCCCTTGCGTTGCAGCATCCGCCGCGGTCGTGGACAGTTTCGAGACATCGCTACCGAGCTTCATTCGATCAGGTTCCAACCGTAGCCCAACAGCATATGCTACCTGCCGCAAACTGTCGCCACGATGAACGGCGCTAAATTCCGTTCACCGGCCAAGGAACGCCTCCAGCCTGGCAAACAGCGGATTCTGGCGGTCGAGCACATAGTCCAGCGAGGCGATCGAGACCGTATCGGCGCCGTGGTCGCGCAGGAAACTGCCGAGCGCGTAGAGCTGCGCCGGCGGGCAGTGCAGCGTCAGCATGCCCGACGAGGTCGGCCCGCCGAACGGGGCCACCACGCCGAAGCGGCTATGCGCCTCGCTCAAGAGCTTGTCGTTGCAGCCGGCAAAGCGCGTGCGCACCTCGCGGTATTTGCTGGCCCGCGCACGGGCCGCGATGTGGTCGAGGATGACGCGCGCGGTCTCGCGCGTTGCCTCGTTCCAGTCGGCATCGCGCGAGGCGACGAGGTTGGCCTGGCTGCGCAGGATCACGCCGTCGTCGATCACCTTCAGCCCGTTGGCGGCAAGCGTCGCGCCCGTGGTGGTGATGTCGACGATCATTTCCGCCGCGCCGGTCGCGGGCGCGCCTTCGGTGGCGCCGGCGCTCTCGACGATGCGGTAGTCGACGATGCCGTGGCTGGCGAAGAAGTTTCGCGTCAGGTTGATGTATTTGGTGGCCACCCTCATGCGGCGATTATGTTGCGCGCGGAATCCGGTGGTGACGTCGTCGAGGTCAGCCATGGTGCGCACGTCGATCCAGGCCTGCGGGACTGCGACCACGACATTGGCGCTGCCGAAGCCGAGACTGTCGATCAGCAGCACGCGCTTGTCGGCGTCGGGAATGCTCTCGCGCACGAGGTCTTCGCCGGTGACGCCCAGATGCACGGCGCCGCGCGCCAGATTGGCCGCGATCTCGCTCGCCGACAGATAGGCGATCTCGACATTGTCGAGCCCCGGAATGGTGCCGCGATAGTCGCGCGCGCCGCCGGGCTTTGCCAGCGCAAGGCCTGCGCGGGTGAAGAAGGCTTCGGCGTTTTCCTGCAGGCGGCCTTTCGAGGGCACCGCGAGTACGAACGGGACCGTCATGCCGCGCTCCCGTTCTTGCCGGCCTTGACCAGCGCATCGACCCAGATCGAGAAGCCGACCGCGGGGATTGGCGCAGCCGAACCGAGCTGCGTCATCAGGCCGTCATATCGCCCGCCTGCGACCAGCGGCTCTGCGCCGTTGCCCTTGTGGTGCAGCTCGAACTCGAAGCCGGTGTAGTAATCGAGCCCGCGGCCGAATGCGGTGGAGAAGCGCGTTTTCTTGACGTCGATGCCGCGCTTGGCCATCAAGCCGACGCGGCTCTCGAGCTGGTCGATCGCCGCAGTGATGTCGAGTTTCGCGTCGGACGCCAGCGTGCGCAACTGCGCGACCGCATTATCAGGCTCGCCCGCGATGGCGAGAAAGCGCTTGATGATGTCGATGGCGTCGCGCGGCAGCGCGCCGCCTTTCAGCGTCGCCTGCTCGAGAAAACGGTCCGCGATCTCCGCTACCGTGCGGCCGCCGACATTGGTGGTGCCGGCGATCGACATCAGGTCGGTCACCAGCGCCAGCGCCGCCTTGCGGTCGGAGCCGGCCAGCGCCGCCAGCACGCCCTCATATTCGTTGCGGCCGGGCGAGGTCTTCAGCGTCAGCCGCTCGATGTCGTCGGTGAGGCTGACCTTGCGGTTGAAATCCTTGATCAGCCGGCGCCGCCACACCGGATAAAGATCGAGCGCATCGATCAGCGCGGTGAACAGCGCGACGTCGCCGGTGCGGATTTCGACATCGTTCAAGCCGAACGCGCTTGCTGCCTGCAGCGCCAGCGCCAGCATCTCGGCATCCGCCGCCGGGCGATCCTGGCGGCCAAAGGACTCGATGCCCGCCTGCAGGAACTGGCTCTTCCGGCCGCTGCGATAGCGGAACACCGGGCCGAGATAGGAGAAGCCGGCCGGCTGGCCGGCGCGGCTTGAAGCCAGATAGTCCCGCGCCACGGGAATGGTGAGGTCGGGCCGCAGGCACAGCTCCTCGCCGGTCGCATCCGTCGTCAGATACAGGCTCTTGCGGATGTCCTCGCCGGAGAGGTCCAGAAACGGATCGGCCGGCTGCAGGATGTCGGGCTCGGAATGGACGTAGCCGGCCTGCGCAAAGGATTGCAGCAGGGTGTCCGCCCAGGCGGCGGAGGGGGGCGCGGTTACGTTCATCGGACTGGTCCAGATCGCCAAAAGGCGGGTTCCAACAGGGGGTTAAACGGTTCCAAATGGAGTTTGCCGGCGAGCCCTTAGCACGACCCGCCTCACCTTACGACAGGGATCGGGCAGGGGGCTTAACGAGCCGTGCGCCTCGCCGCGGCCGTTAACCAGCCCCGGCCCAGTCGCCGAGTGCGGCCTGTACCAGCGCCAGCGCCGCAACGCCAGCGGTGTCCGCCCGCAATATCCGCGGGCCGAGGCACAGCCGCAGCGTCTGCGGCTGGCGCAGCAGGCTTTCGCGCTCCTCCTCGGCAAAGCCGCCTTCGGGACCGATCAGGACGTCGATGCCTTTACCATCGGCGCCCGCGCCCTTCAGCGAGGCGAGGGGATCTGTGATCTCGGCGGCCTCGTCGCAGAACACGAGCAATCGCTGCGGATCGCGCTCGCCAAGGTAACGCTGCAACGGAACGGGCGCAGCGACGGCGGCAAGGCTCAGGATGCCGCATTGCTCGGCGGCCTCGATCACATTGGCGCTCATCCGCTCGAGGTTGACGCGCGACACCTGCGTGAAGCGCGTGGTCACCGGCTGCAGTTTTGACGCGCCCATTTCGACTGCCTTCTGCACGATGTAATCGAGCCGCGCATGTTTGAGCAGCGCGAACACGTAAGTCACGTCGCCGGGCCGGTCCTGCTCGCGCATCTGTTTTTCGATCCGCAGGCTCTCCGGCCGCTTGCGGCCCGTTATTTCCGCCTGCCATTCGCCGTCGCGGCCATTGAAGGCGAGAATGCGCGCGCCGCTGCCAAGCCGCAGCACATTGCCGAGATAGTTCGCCTGGTCGCGATCGAGCGCGACACTGGTCCCTTCGGCAAGCGGGGCGTCCACAAACAGGCGTTGGCTGCGGAAATCGAGCTGGGGCATTTCGTTAATGTTTCTGAACAGGGGCCGCTTTTAGCCGAAATGCGGTGAATTCGGGGTATTTATTGCGGCCTCGTGCCGCGCTGTTGCCCTATTCCACGGGTTGTTTAGGCCCGGCAGGGATCGTAAAAAGCTCTCAACCGGAATCGCTTTTGATCGGAAGACGTTGGGGCCCCCTTGGACCTTGCCGGAGAAATACCCTTGACCATCCGTCGCCTGATTGCGCCGCTTGCGGTAGCCGTTATCGCCCTCCATGCCGGACAGGCCGGCGCGCAAGGAGCGTTCCCGGCCCCGCTGCCGAACCAGTCCGCGCAGCCGGCCAACGCCTCGCCGTTTCCGCCGGTCAACGGCGCGCCGGCACAAGCCTCGCCCTTCCCGCCCGCGGGCGGCGCGCCGCCGGCGGCCGCAGCGGCGCCAACTGCGTTCCCGTCGGGCGGCGCTTCGCCGATGGGCGGCTTCGGTCCCCCGCCGCAGGCGCCGACCGCCGGAGGATCGGACGCCTGCATGAAGGGCTTCGTTCCGCTGCGCGAGGAAGCGGAAAGGCGCGGCAAGCTGATCAAGGCCGCGAGCGACCGCAAGGCATCGCCGGACGAGGCTTGCAAGCTGATCGCCAATTTCGGCGCCGCTGAAGTCAAGATGATCAAGTACATCGAGACGAACGCGCAGAAGTGCGGGATCCCGCCCCAGATCGGCGACCAGCTCAAGGCCGGCCACAAGAACACCGAGGCGATGCGCGAGAAGGTCTGCAGCGTGGCACAGCAGATGCAGCAGCAGAAGGCGGGCGCCGCGCCCAGCCTTTCCGAGGCGCTCGGCTCGATACAGGCTCCTGAAGCGCAGGCCACCCGCAGGGGCGGCAGCACCTTCGACACGCTGAACGGCAACGTGCTGTCGCGATGAGCGACCTCGCCCGCGTTGCCGATTCCACCGGCAACTGGGTCGATACCCGCGCCCCCTCCTGGTCGCGGCCTTACCTCCGGCTCTCCCGGCTCGACCGTCCGATCGGTTCATGGCTTCTCCTGATGCCGTGCTGGTGGTCGGCCGCGCTGGCCGCCGGCATCTCCGGTCACCTCAAATCACTGCCGCTGACGATCGCGCTGTTCTTCATCGGCGCCTTCGTGATGCGCGGGGCGGGGTGCACCTGGAACGACATCACCGACCGCGACCTCGATGCCGCCGTGGAGCGCACCCGCTCGCGGCCGATTCCGGCCGGCCAGGTCAGCGTCGCGCAGGCGTTCGCCTTCCTGGTCGCGCAGGCGCTGATCGGCCTTGCCGTGCTGCTGCAGTTCAACCGCTTTGCGATCTTCACCGGTATCGCCTCTCTTCTGATCGTTGCGATCTATCCCTTCATGAAGCGCATCACCTGGTGGCCGCAGGTCGTATTGGGGCTCGCCTTCTCCTGGGGCGCGCTGATGGGTTATGCCGCGGAATTCGCCCGCATCGACCTAGTCGCGCTCGTGCTCTATGCCGGCTCGATCGCCTGGGTGATCGGTTACGACACGATTTACGCGCATCAGGACGCCGAGGACGACGCGCTGATCGGCATCAAGTCCACCGCGCTCCTATTCGGCGACAAGACAAAGCCGGCGCTCGCCCTCTTCTATGGCCTTGCCGTCGTGCTGATCGGCGTCGCGCTGTGGCTTGCGGCTGTGCGCTGGCCGGCGTGGATTGGCCTCGCTGCGTTCGCCGCACATCTGGTCTGGCAGATCAAGCGCCTCGAGATCGGCAATTCGCCGCTGTGCCTGCGGCTGTTCAAGTCGAACCGCGACGCCGGGCTGTTGCTGTTTGCGGGGTTGCTGGTCGACGCAGCGCTGCGCGCCTAGTCGACGCGATTCAGGATTGCCGGCCGGCCGATCGGCGGCACGACGGGACGATCCGGCGCCGCGAACACTTCTTCAAACAGCCAGCTCGGAGGATCCGTCGTGGCTCGCTTGCCGCCCCAGGTGAACCAGCGCCACAAGCCGCATCCGGTGTCGCCGGGCGGCATGATCCAGATCACGTTTTCAGGCCGGTACCAGCATCCGATCAACGGGGGCAAGCCCAGAAGCCCGGGCGCCTCGTACGCATAGGCCGACGCAATCAGCGTGATGCCCGCGCTACTGCGATCCTGCACCTCGAACCCCTCGAAGTGAATGGCGGGCGCTGGCGGCGTTTTGGTCAGATAGGCCGGGGTATAAGCGCGCGCGGGTTCGTTGGCACGGACGAACATGGATTCCCTGATTAGGAAGATCCCTTCGGTTGGAATTTCGGCGGAATCGACCAGCGGACAGTAGCCGGTTTCCTGCTGCAAACCGCTGGAGAGCAAATTCGCCCTCTTGCGCTCGTGCGGGCAGGTCCCCTTCGGCGCCCAGGCAGCACGGTACCGTTCGGCGGTCGCCGTCATGCGGCCGATGTCGGGCCGCGCCTGCTTGACCGCGACGATCTCTTCCACCGCTCCCGAAATCAGCCAGTCGTGGCACTTGGCGAAGCAGGACATGTCGACCAGCACGATACGCCGCGGCAGCGGCGGGCGCTGAGTGATCACCGGGCCATTAGGTAGGCTGTACGAAAACAGGATACGCGGCAGCGCGATGGCCGCATCGATCGCGTAGGCCGCCAGCAGCGCAACGAGGATGTGGATGCGGAAGCGCGCCCAGAACCCGGTCCAGCGCAGGAGTAAGGCAAGGACAATCAGCGCAAGAAATGTGACCCAGACGGGATGGAGGATGTACACCCAGACAGAGGCAGGCACATCGACCTCACGAACGGGCGATGATCTCGCGCTCGCCGCGGTGGACGGGAAGCTCGCGCGCCGCATCGCCGGCGCGACGGCGCAGCAGGAATCGCGGACGGCGCTTGAACATGACGTTGCGGCGGCGGCGCCGCGCGGCAGGCTCGCGCCGCTTTTCTTCCGGCAATTGTGGAAGACCAAGAATCTCGCTCCACATCGCGGATTCGGCAGCGAGCTCCTCGCGGTCGGCGCTGATGGCGAGTGGAATGGCGAGCGAAGGATCGCGGTGGATCAGCGCCAGCACCTGCGCGTCACCGTCGACGCCGCGCAGGCCAATGCCGAGAAAGTCCGAGACGCGAACGTTGACGGCCATCCGCATGCCGGCGACAGCCCGGCGCAGCACGACGCGTTCGCGATGAATTTCGACCTGCCGCACGCCGCCATCGGCGCGGACGTCGCGCGCATCGAAGCGGAGCGGAAGGGAAAAGGGGTCGAGCCGCAGGACGCGGCTCGACCCGGCGGGATTGATCCCGCCTGTTTGTGTTTGACGCCTCACGGCTTAGTCTCCCCGCCGGGATTATGTTCCCGGTCGATGCGTGGGAGCTTGCCACGGCCCGCGCTGTTTCAGCTTAAAAAGGCTGGTTAATCGCGCCTCAATGCACCTGCTTCTGCCCGCATGATTGACAACACCTTGGCGCGCATGATTGACGGGACCTTGCGAGCGAGCGCGAAATTGATGGCTTTTGCCCCCGCAAAATGCTTGAAGTCCCTGTGAATCAGGCACATCTCAGCGGTTCGAGGCGCATCTGCGCGAACCCTAAAATCCCGGGAATGTCGTTCGTGATCTCTTCACCATCGGTTGCTGCAAAGCTTTCGCCTGAGGCCGCTGCATCCGGCCTGTTCGATCAATCGGCGTTGTCTGAACTCGCCCAGCGGCTGGTCGAGGCCGCAAGACGCGCCGGCGCCGACGCGGCCGATGCGGTCGCGGTGCGGGGCGTCTCGCAAGGCGTCGAAGTGCGCGATGGCCGCGTCGAGGAGTCCGAGCGCTCCGAAGGTGACGACATGGGCCTGCGCGTGCTGGTAGGCCGGCGCCAGGCCGTGGTCTCCACCAATGACATCCATGGCGACGGCATTGCACGGCTCGCCGAGCGCGCGGTGGCGATGGCGCGCGTGGCGCCGGAAGACAAGTTCGTTGGCCTCGCCGATCCCGCACAGCTCGCGCGCGAGTTTCCCGAACTCGACCTGCTCGATCCGGCCATTCCCTCGACACTGGAACTGGAGCGCCGGGCTCAGGAGGCGGAGGCCGCAGGGCTCGCGGTGCAGGGCGTGACGAAATCCGGCGGCGCCTCGGCGTCATCGGGCATCGGCGGAATGGTGTTGGTGACTTCGACCGGCTTCCACGGCTCCTACCTGCGTTCCAGCCACGGCATCTCGATGACCGCGATCTCGGGCGAGGGCACCGGCATGGAGCGCGATTACGATTACACCTCGGCGCTGCATGCCGCCGATCTCACACCGCCCGAAAGCGTCGGCCGCAAGGCAGGGATGCGGGCGGTCGCGCGAGTCAATCCGCGCAAGGTCGAGACCTGCAAGGTGCCTGTTGTCTACGACCCGCGCGTCTCGAACTCGCTGGTCGGCCATCTCGTCGGCGCGGTCAACGGCGCCTCGATCGCGCGCAAGACCAGCTTCCTGAAAGACAAGCTCGGCCAGCAGCTGTTCGCAGGCAGCATCCGCATCATCGACGATCCGCTGCGCATGCGCGGCCTGCGCTCACAGTCGTTCGACGCCGAAGGCGTCAAGGTCAGGCAGCTCGCCATCATCGATGGCGGCGTGCTGACCTCGTGGCTGCTCGATTGCGCCACTGCGCGCGAACTCGGCATGACCACGACCGGGCATGCGCATCGCGGCGTGTCGTCCGCGCCATCGCCGGGCGCCTACAACCTGCACATGGAAGCGGGTGGCGCGACGCCGAAGGAGCTGATCGCCGATATCAGCCAGGGTTTCTACGTCACCGACCTGATCGGCTCCGGCGTCAACGGCGTCACCGGCGACTACAGCCGCGGCGCCTCCGGCTTCTGGATCGAGAACGGCGAGATCACCTATCCCGTCAGCGAGGTGACCATCGCGGGCCATCTGCTCGAGATGTTCAAGTCGCTCACGCCGGCGAATGACCTGGAATTCCGCTATGGCATCAACGCGCCGACGCTTCGTATCGAAGGGTTGACCCTTGGCGGACGTTGAGCTGCACGACAGCACAATGGCGCGCGAGGCGGCGCTGCTCAAGGAAACGGTGCGGGAAGCAGGCCGGTTGGCGGGGTCCCTGTTCGGCACCGAGCTGAAGAACTGGATCAAGGGAAAATCCTCGCCGGTCTCCGAAGCCGACATCGCCGTCAACGATCTTCTGGAGCGGCGGCTGCGGGAAGCTTCGCCCGGCTACGGCTGGCTCTCGGAGGAGAGCGCCGACGACGAATCCCGCCTCGGCAAGAAATACACCTGGATCGTCGATCCGATCGACGGCACGCGCTCCTACCTTGCCGGCCGTGACGACTGGTGCGTGTGCGCCGCGCTGGTGGAATATGACAGCCCGGTGCTGGCGGCGGTCTACGCGCCGGCAAGCGAAGAGTTCTTCTTCGCCGCGCGCGGCAAGGGCGCGCTGCTCAATGACAGGCGCGTGCACGCGAGCTCGGGCGACGATCTCGATTTTTCCCGCATGGCCGGTCCAAAGCCGCTGCTGCAGCGCCTCAGTCCTTCGTCCGAGGAAATATCGCTGCATCCGCGAATCGGTTCGCTGGCGCTGCGGCTGTGCCGTGTCGCGCACGGTGCGCTGGATGCCGCTTTTGCGGGCGGACAGAGCCGCGACTGGGATCTTGCCGCGGCGAATTTGATCGTGCAGGAAGCGAATGGTAGAATGACCGCGCTCTCGGGGGATGCGATATCATACAATCGACGGGACGTGGTGCACGGGGTGCTGGTGGCAGCGGGACGCGATCGTCATGCGCGCATTGTCGGGCATTTCAGGAACCTGCGAACGCCCTGACCTTTCTCCGCGCGCTGCCGACATTCGCCTTGCCGGGCATCTCTCTTAGGAAGACCTGCACATGCCTGATAATGCCCCGCCGCAACAGCTGCTCCATCTCGTGATCGGCGGCGAACTCGTCGATCTCGAACACGTCACCTTCAAGAATCTCGACCAGCTGGATATCGTCGGCGTCTATCCGAACTACGCGACCGCCTATGCGGCCTGGAAGGCGAAGGCGCAATCGACGGTCGACAACGCCCAGATGCGTTACTTCATCGTTCACCTGCACCGGCTGCTCGATCCGGATCAAGACACGAAGCCGAAGCGTTGAAACGGTTCTTCCGCGATCTGCTGCGCAGCCAATGGGTCCAGCGTGCGCTCGGCGTGCTGGCGGCCGAGTATCTGCGCCTGGTCTGGCTGACCAACCGCTTCAGCTACGATCCCGCCGATGTCTACGAGCAGGTCGAGCCGATGATGCCGGCCATCTTCGTGTTCTGGCACGGCCAGCACTTCATGACGCCGTTCATCAAGACCAAGGAAAGCTACCGCGCCAAGGTCCTGATCTCGCGCCATCGCGACGGCGAGTTCAATGCGATTGCCGCCGAGCGGCTCGGCATCGGCACCATCCGCGGTTCCGGCGATCATTCCGGCGCATTCCACCGCAAGGGCGGCGTCGGTGCCTTCCGCGAGATGGTTCAGGCGCTGGAAGACGGCTGGAACGTTGCGACCACCGCCGACGTACCGAAGCGCGCGCGTGTGGCGGGGCTCGGCGTGATCATGCTGGCGCGGGAAAGCGGCCGGCCGATCCTGCCCCTTGCCATGGTGACCAGCCGTTTCATCCGATTGAAAAACTGGGACTCCTCTACCATCAATCTACCCTTCGGGCGCGGCGCCGTGGTAGGAATCGACCCCGTTGTCGTGCCACCGGACGCAGACGCCGAGACCATGGAAAGACTGCGCCAGCAAGTCGAGACCATTCTCAACGAAGCGACCCGCCGCGCCTATGCGCAGGTCGGCCGCCCGGAGGCCGACTTTGGCTGATTCGCTGCCGATGACGCTGCGGGTCTACCGGAAGCTGTCGTTCGCGATGGTTCCCCTGGCGCCCGCGCTGATCAAAAGCCGCCTCAAGCAGGGCAAGGAAGACCCCGAACGTGTCGGTGAGCGGCGTGGCCTGTCGCTCGGCGCCCGCCCGCACGGACCCCTGGTGTGGATTCATGGCGCCAGCGTCGGCGAGGTGCTGGCGGCGGCGGCGCTGATCGAGCGGCTGCGCGCGCTCAACCTGCGTATCCTGCTCACCTCGGGCACGGTGACGTCGGCCGCGATCGTGGCGAAGCGTTTTCCGGCCGACATCATTCATCAATACGTGCCGTATGACTCGCCGCGCTATGTCGCGCGCTTCCTCGATCACTGGCAGCCCTCGCTGGCGCTGTTCATCGAATCGGACCTGTGGCCGAACCTGATCCTGTCGGCGGCGGCGCGCCGGATGCCGATGGTGCTGATCAACGGGCGGATGTCGCCGCGTTCCTTCCCGCGCTGGCGCAGGGCCCGCAACACGATCTCGGCGCTGCTCGGGCAGTTCGAGGTGTGCCTCGCACAGTCCGAAACCGATGCCGAGCGTTTTGCCGCGCTCGGCGCCCGCAACGTCATCACGACCGGCAATCTCAAGCTCGACGTGCCGGCGCCGCCGGCGGATAGCGCCAAGCTGGAAAAGCTGATGGCGATGACGCGCGGCCGCCCTGTCATGGTGGCCGCCTCGACCCACCCCGGCGAGGAAGAGACCCTGATCGAGACCCATCGCCGGCTCGCGGGCTTCTTTCCGGGGCTGTTGACCGTGGTCGTGCCGCGGCATCCCGACCGCGGCAACGCGGTGGCAAGCCTCGTCACGGCATCGGGCCTGCATTTCGCGCAGCGCTCGCGCGAGGAACTGCCGGCCGCCAACGCAGATATCTACATCGCCGATACGCTCGGTGAGCTCGGCCTGTTCTATCGCCTGGCGCCGATCGTCTTCGTGGGCGGCTCGCTGGTCGAGCATGGCGGCCAGAATCCGATCGAGGCGGTCAAGCTCGGCGCCGCCATCGTGCACGGCCCGCACGTCTTCAATTTCTCCGACGTCTATCAAGCCCTGGACGAGGCCGGCGGTGCGCGGCTGGCCGTCAGCCAGGAAATGCTGCTCAAGCAGCTCGGGCAATTGCTGTCCGATCCCAAGGCATGCGAGGCGCAGGCGGCGGCAGGTAGCCGCGTGGTCGAGCAGCTCGGCGGCGCGCTGGAGCGGACGCTGGCCGCGCTCGAGCCGTATCTCTTGCAGCTGCGGCTCGAGATGGGATCCGCCAATGCGTGAGCCGGCCTTCTGGTACCGGCCCGCGTCCTGGAAATCGCATTTGCTCCGGCCGCTCGCGGCGCTCTATGGCGCTATTGCCGCGCATCGCTTGAAGCGCAACGGCCTTGCCGCCGGCATTCCCGTGCTCTGCGTCGGCAATTATCACGGCGGCGGCGCCGGCAAGACGCCGACGGTGTTGGCGCTGGCCGGCCTCTTGCGCGAGCTCGGTGAGACGCCGGTCGTGCTCAGCCGCGGCTATCGCGGCAGATTGCGCGGGCCGGTGCGAGTCGATGCCGCAAGGCACAGCGCGCTCGATGTCGGCGACGAGCCGTTGATGCTCTCACAAAGCGTACCCGTCGTGGTGTCGCGCGACCGCGCCGACGGCGTGGCGCTGGCCAAATCGCTGGCCGCCACCGTGATCCTGATGGACGACGGTTTCCAGAACCCGGCCATCGCCAAGGACGCTTCCTTGATCGTGGTCGATGGTCTCAAGGGCATCGGCAATGCGCAGGTGATGCCGTCGGGCCCGCTGCGCGCGCCGCTCGCCGCGCAGATCGCGCGCACCGATGCGCTGGTCGTGATCGGCGACGGCCGCGCGGCGGATGCGGTGGCCGGCACCATCGCCGGCCAGGGCAAGCCGGTGCTGCGCGCGCGCTTCAGGCCGGATGCAGCCTCACTCGCCGCGCTGCGGGGAAAACGCGCGCTCGCCTTCGCCGGCATCGGCGATCCCGCGCGGTTCTTTGCCACGCTGCGCGACGGCGGGGTCGATGTCGCGGCAACCCGCAGCTTCCCCGATCACCACCCGCTCACGGCGCACGAAGCCGCCAGCCTCGTCGCGGACGCAAACAGCGATGGCCTGACGCTGGTGACGACGGAAAAGGATCTGGCGCGCCTGCGCAATGCCGAAGGCTTGCCGCACTGGGGGCGCGCGATCGTGCCATTCAAGGTGAGGCTGCAATTTGATGACGAGGCGGCGTTGCGGAGCTTTGTGAGCGCGCAACTCTTCAAGGCGCGCGAGAAGAGAAATCGGTAGAGTGTCCGAACGGCGGGTCATGCCATTGCCCTTTGACGCCGATCGATGCCGGCAGTCTCGCAGCCGAGTGCCGCTGCTGCGCGACTTCACGCCGGCGGACGAAGCGAACTCCTGATCCAACCTTCGACGCTTTCGGATTTCAGCGGATCGGGCCGATCGCAGGTCAGGCACTGCATGATCGTGGAATCCTTGCCGCCGCTCGGCGCGGCCAGGATCATCTTTCGTCCGCACCGGGGACAGTTTGAATACGCAGTCGCCAAGGAATACTCCTCCGTTGGCACACGCCGTACAAATGGCACAACGATAAAGTCTGCCGGCAAGGCCGCCCGGTTCGGATTGAGCCGGAGCAGCGCTTGCCGGCACACGACCGTGCGCCCTGCGGGCGGCCGCGGGAAGCTGCGGTCGCGGTCGCATCGAAGCGCAAACCGCTGTCAGAGGCTATTGGCCCAACGTGCAATTATCGGTCAATGCAATTGACCGAACGGAAATGTGATTTGCGCAAGATCGCGTCCCGGGGAGACTTTTGCGGCAGTGGGATTGCGTTGAGTATCGAATTTGTGGACCCGCCGGACAATCCAGCAAATCGATGGACTGAGCGACCCGGCCGTTATCGCTCTGGTGACTTGCGCGTCACTGGCTTCGATTATCGCTCTTGCCATTGCGCTGTTCGCATAGCACGGCAAAGCAACGCCGCCAGCCGGATCTGATCACAGTATCTGATGCCAAACCAGGCGAACTGTCCCGGTGTTCTTCGGCGCGAAACCACTGTGGCTGCGTTCGGGGGTGAGCTGGCGCTATGCGCAACCTCCGCAAGGACGGCTCTAGCGGCGGACCCCGACACGATTGACACCGCCGTTGAGTTGGTTGGACGTACCGTGGCTTCGCGGACCGTGGCGGTACCTGGCAGCCGATGGGCGACCTGCTCGAAACGGCGTTCTCGCAACCAGGGAAATAGCCGGGTTGCGGGCGCGTCTTGTGATGAAGGAGAACAACGATGGCTGATAGCGGAAAATTGTCCGTGGAGAAAGCGCTCGACAAGCTGCGCAAGGCGGATGCGGCGCCCAAGACCAAAGCCGAGCGGCGCGACGAGGAAATGGATGCGCTCGATGAGGAGATCAAGCGCATGAGAGCGCAAAGGCTGCGACTGGAGCGACGCCAGCGCAAGGGCGGCTGACCGGGCCAGGACGAACTCTTTGGCGCGCACGCGAACCGGTAGAGTTGAGATGCGTGCCTTGACCGTTTCGATCTTGCTGCTTCTTTGTCCGCCGATGCAGCCGGCGCGAGCCCGGACTTACGATCCGGCTCACCCGGTTTGCATGCAGTCCTATGGCCCGCAGGGCGGCATCTCACGTCGCTACGCATCGATGGCGCAGTGCAGGGCGTTCTTCGGTCACCCTCGGAATAGTGGTGGCGCAGGCGGTTTTCCGCCCCGGCAAGGTCACCTATCACCGCATTATCGGCGCCATTCTGCTGTACTTGCTGATAGCCATCATCTTTGGGACACTGTTTGTGTTCGTCGGCCTTCCCGTTCCCGATGCCTTCAAGGGGATCAGCTTCCAGGATGATCCCGGCCTCGCCAATTCGGTTTTCTATTTGAGTTTTGCCACGCTGACATCGACGGGTTATGGCGACATCGTTCCGGTCCACCCGATCGCGCGCAGCCTGTGTAACATCGAGAGCGTGATCGGCCAGCTTTCCCGGCCACACTGCTGGCAAGGCTGGTTACGCTCGAACTGAGGGAGCAAGGCTTGTAGAAGCCGCGCCGCATCCGGGTCACCAATATCCGAAACCGAACCAGGCGAACTGTCGCTGACGCGCTGCCAGGAGGATCTGCGGCGGTTCATATCTCCTCGTGCCTCTCGCGGCATACCTTCGGATCAGTTGTCGCTTCTTCTGTTCAACCGATGCCGCCCGATGCGAGTCCGTGCGCGGCAACAGCGCGAACGCGTTGCGCACTCCAGGTGCGTCGTCACGGGCGGCCGGCGGAGCCGGAGGGTTGCTATCCCATGGCGCCGGCGTAGCAGTTGCGAGCACGACCCGTGTCGTGTCGAAGACCACGGGCTCGGGCAGCTTCCGCTCCGTGTGGATGCGTATGACAGGCGGGTAGGCTGCCCCCCGTTGTGCGACGGGCGATGTCGGCAGATAGAAGTCAGCAACCAATAGCAGCGCGAGCAATGCCCCGCCGACGTTGCGGAAATAGGCCGCCAGAGGCATCTTGTCGCTCCGCAGCCCCCCAAACGCGTTACCTGGGCCGAGATCGCGACGCACTCAACTACCGCCGGATCCCGCGAGAGTTCGAGATCGCCTCGTCAGGCCCGGCGTTCTTCAGGGTCGAGGCCTAGCGGCGAACCCCAACGCGATTGACGCCGCCATTTGCATTGCCACCGACGTTATGACGGACCGCGGCCCGCGCGACCGGGCGCGGCCGAAGCACGACACCGGCCCTCGCAACGCAACCTGCCGGATAGCCGACATACGTGCAGTACACGACCGCGCCTGCCGGCTCACTGCTGAAAGTAACGCCTGCAAATCCCAACAAGGCGCTCACTGCAATGCCTGCAACGGTCGCTGGCTTCACGAAATGACGAACCTGGCGCATGGTGATTCCTCCCGACATCATTGGCGAACTCATTAAGGCGAACTTCAGCCGCAAGCCCTGGAGGGACGAGTGCGACCTGCAGGAAGCGTGGACGCATTGGGATGGGCTACGTTGATGTAGATCAACATTGTGCGCGGGCGAACATCAATTGCCCTTGCGGACAACGGAAAACGCAATTGCGCCGGGTATCATCAAACAGGCGCTTCCGAATGGCGCGCACGGTCGCTGCCTTTATGCTTCGCGTTTGGAGGTGGTCCAGGATTCATGGACATTCTGAACGCGGTCGACCGGACGCGATCATAGTCGCTGACATTCAGTTCTGACCTGAATGCGGTGCGTGCCTCAATCACTCGTAGGCGGCGCAAACACCTCCGTGCCAACGGATGCAGCGGCGAACGGCTCGACGGGTGTGGCGGATCGTTGTCCTTGCCACGCACACTCCGTTGACGAGTGTTCTTCCAGGCCCGCATCCGGCGGCGACTTGCGTGATCATATCTTCCGGTTGAGGGAACGGTGCAGGCGTCATCGCGCCGGCCGATGTCGAAACTGAAATGGCCCTGTTTCACCGCATGGAGGGGCCGCGGGCTTGCGCTAGATCAAACGAAGACGCCATCGAGGAACTGCGTGCCTTTAGGTCAACGTCCCTTACCGATCGCAATGTACATAATCGTGCATAGCGCCCTTCCTGCTGCACCGTGTAGACACAATTGAAAAATCGGCTGTTGCAACCGGGGTACAGCATTAGCGCGCGTGTCATGTACAATCGAAAGTAGAATGCGCCGGTATTTCGATTTCGGCCACCGCCGGCGGGGCCGAGTGGAGGGACAAATGAACAAACTGCGCCTTTTAGTTGGAATTGCCGCACTCGGTCTTGCAACGTCCGCATCCGCTGCTGACATGGCGGTGAAGGCACCGCCGCCGGCTCCGCTTCCAGCGATCTACAACTGGAGCGGCTTCTACGTCGGCATCAATGGAGGATGGGGTAACAGCCACAATTGCCTGGACTTCGTGCTGGTCGCCGGTCCTTTCAACGGGGCGTGCTCTGACCGTTCAGGAGGCCTCGTCGGCGGGCAAATCGGATATCGCTGGCAGAGCAACCAGTTCGTCTTCGGATTGGAAGCGCAAGGCGATTGGGCCGATCTCACCAACAGCCGTGTCAGCTTGTTCGATCCAACCCTCTCAACTCGGGTGAAGACCGACGGCATCGGCTTGTTCACCGGCCAGCTCGGATGGGCGTGGAATGCGGCCCTTCTCTACGTCAAGGGCGGCGCGGCAGTGACCAGCAATCGGCTCGACATCTTCGATACATTTACCGGTTTCGGTTTGGCGTCGGCAACTGCGACGCGCTGGGGCGGGACCTTGGGCGTTGGCTTTGAGTATGGCTTTGCACCGAACTGGTCGATTGGTGCCGAATACAACCATCTGTGGATGGGCAATTCCAACAACACGTTCACGGGGGTCGATCCGCGCCTTGCAGTCATCGTCAACGACCGCATCCGGCAAGACGTGGATATGGTGACTTTGCGCATCAACTACCGGTTCGGGGGGTATACTGCGCCGGTGACTGCGCGCTACTGAATCGAAGTGCCGGTCGATTGCAAAGGCCCTGGCTCGTCCAGGGCCTTTGTTTTGCCTCCGTCGTCGTCTGTTTCTGGCGCAAATTGCGCCAGAGCGCGCAGCCTTACTCTGCATCAGGCTTCTTCGGCGGTGCCGTCGCTGAGGAGCGGCTCCGGCCGACAGGACCCATAAAACTCGCGCGCTTGCCGCCGCGGCTTTCTGGCCCATAGGAAGTGCTGACGCGCGCGATTGGCGTGTCTCCGTTCGCGGAAGCCGCTTCGGCCGGTCCGGCGTTGCAGCCATGATGGCTGTCGCCGGGCCTGCGCGCGAAGGGATCGCGCACGATGACCTTCAGGGCCGACAGGTCGCTTTGGTCGAGGAACGCGATCTTGCCGGGTGGGGTCGCCACCATCTTTCCGATGGTCGAACTGGGAATGCCGAGTTTCGCGGACAGCCTCGCGAAATAGACCGTGTCGCGGAGGGTGCCGTTATCCTCGCTGCCGTAATCGTTGCCGACGGCGTGAACGCCGATCTTGGCCTCGCTGGAAACATACCTCTTCCTGCCGAGCAGAAAGATGAACGCGCAGGCAGAATCGCATTCCTTTGCCACGAAGGTCGAAAGCCGCTTCGTCCGTGTCAGCATCGCAATGCGAGCGCCCTCGTAAAGCGAGCCGCCGGGCGATTCGAGGTCCAGCCCGACAATCCGACGTTGACCGCCAAACCAGGATCGAAACTTCACATAGTCGCCGGCCTTGATGTCGCCGCGCAGCTTCAGCACGTCGCCGCCGTCGCAGCTCGCAACGCGTGAGATCTCCATGGCCGCGCACGGCGCTGCGATGAGCGAAATGACCAGTGCGACCGCGGCCGCATGCGCGCGAGGCCTCGACGACCCCTCGGGAATTCCCCGTAAGGGTGCAGCCTTCGCATCTGGTGTCCGCCCGATCATCGGAGGCCGGGTATTCTTCCCCCCGAGGCGGCCCAATCGTCGTAGGACCGGAATTTCAAACCGAGCCTGTTGTAGTGAACGCGCAGATAGCCGTCACTGCCACGCTCGACCGCGTCGGGCCGCACCACGCTGACCTCCTGTGCCATCACGCCGACATAGGCCTTGTCGCTGCCGTTGTAGGCGAAGCGGTAATATCCCAAGCCATTCTCCAGATGACCCAATAGCACGATGTCGTGCTTGAGCGCGATGTCCGAGCGGCGTCCTCCGCCGCCGCGCCCGCCACCGCCGCCGCGGAATCCGCCGCCACCTCCGCGAAAGGCCGCGCCACCGCCGCCACGGAATCCGCCGCCGCCGCCGAACGCGGCGCGAGGTGCACCGCCCGCAAATCGCCCGGCCCCGCCGTGGCGCGCGCCGGCCGCCGGTCTGAACTGCCCGGCCCGCGACGCAGGTCGCGCCGCGCCGCGGTTCGCCCGCGCATTGTGTCCCGCCGTCGGCCGATGGCGGCTGCTGGCTTGCCGGTTGCCCGGCGTTCTTCCGGCTCCCGCCTGCCGGCCGCGATCGATGCCCTTGGCGCGGTCGGCGGCACCAGGCCGGTTCGCTCCCTGACGCAAACCTTGTCCCTGACCCAGACCCTGGCGGCCGCCGCCGGGACGCTGGCCCGCACTGCCGAATCTCTGCTGCAGACCCGCATTGTTGTAGCGGGCGCCCTGGCGATGCGCCGGATTGTGCTGCCAGTGCTCGACACGGGCGCCGCGATTGATGTTGATGCCGCCGCCGCTCCAGTTGATGCGGCTGCCGCCCCAATAGCCACCGCCGCCCCAATATCCGCCGCGAGCCCAGCGGCCGAGCGCATAGGCCGTGCCAAAGGCGAGGCCGGTCGCAATGACTCCGGCGGCGATATAGCCGGGATATCCCCAGTAGTAGGGATACGCGGGATAATCCGCGTACGGCCAGTCGCCGAACACGACGGGCGGATCGTAATAGGGAACGTAGATGCTGTCGGGTACCGCAGGCTCGATGTAGATCATCGGACGGTTATCCTCCTGCCGCACCGTCACGACCTGCTGCGGGGTGGTCGAAAGCTTTTTCCTGTCATAGGCCTTCGAGCGCAGGCGCTGCACGGCGTCCATCACGTCCTGCTGCTGGGCAAGGAAGGCTTCGCCGAGTTTTTGCATCCAGTCGAGGTGCTCGTTCATCATCTCCAGCACGGAAGGCGTTGCTATCAGTGCCTTCACGCTCGCGTCCCAACTCTGCTGTTCGGCCGCGGCCTTCAGCGCATCTCCCTTCAGCTTGCTGTTGTCCTTCAGCCAACGTTCGGCACGGACAACCTCGAGCGGATAGGTCGCGGCCATCAGGACGTTGGCGAGGAGCGTGTCGGGATAGAGTGCGATCGGCGCGACCAGTCCATCCAGCTCCGCCGGCTTGAGCAGTTCCGGCGCCGCAGTCGCTGGTGCCGCCGGCGTTCCTGTGGCGGCGGGCGGCGGCGCTCCTGCCGCCGGGGCTGATGGCGCATTCTGATCACTTGTCTGGGCGAACGCGGGGTGTGCGAGGTGCAGCGCGCCGAGGATGGCGAGCAAGCAGATCGTTTTGGATGGACCCATCGCGCGTGCCTCCCAGGATGATCGTTGGGATGACGGCGGTCCGCCGTCATCCCAACTCCTTCGCGTCAATACCGATAGCCCTGCTGCGGACAGATGTACTGGCCGTATTGGTCGTAGTAGCAGCCGGAGTTCCCGTAATACGCACCATAGGCACCTGCTGCCGCGGCGGCGCCGACTGCAGCCGCGCCATAGCCCCAGCCCGGACGATAGCCGGGATAACCCGCGACCGGACGGCCCGGATAGCCCGGCCTACCGGCGATCGGACGTCCCGGATAACCTGGCCGGCCTGCTATCGGATGCGAGGGCCGAACACCTCCGGCATAGCGGGCGCCGCCTTGAATTCTGCCGGCGTGCATGCCGCCACCACGCATGCCGCCGCCGTGGAATGCAGCTCCACCGCCGCGGAAGCCGCCGCCGCCTCCACCTCGGCGGGCGTAGGCATCATCGGGGATCAAGCAGACGGTGACGAGAACGAGCGCCGCGAGAGCGGCAACAATACAACGGAGCATGGCGCGTCCCTCCTTGTGGACGATCTTCCGAGGGCAGCAGCGTGCGGTGCTTTCGGCAGGAGGGATTGATGTAAGTCAACGGAACTCGATCCGCGTTCTTCTACGCCAGCGAGTCGCACGGTTCCGTCGCATCGAAGGTTGCTTGTCGAACGATGGCCATTTGGAAGCGTGGTCCGTGTGCTGCTGTCGCTTTAGTGTGTAGGCTGGGTAGAGCGAAGCAAAACCCATCACCTCTCCGCAACAAAGATGATGGGTTTCGCTGCGCTCTACCCATCCTACGATGGCGGTGTTTGGGGTCAGAGGTGTTGCAACTCCAGCACGACGGGCAAATCAGTTCGGTTTAGCGGAATTAGCGTCAAGCCCCGCGATGAGAAATGTTCTGCTTTACAGAAATTGAAATCCGTGGTCTAACCCGCCCAGCCCGCGCCACCATGAGGGACGTTCGCGCGATCGTCACGGAACGTGGTGCGGGTTGCGATGGACGCTGCGGCGTCAGGTGGGCTTTGCCCGCCGGGCGAAACGTTCGCAGCGGACGGCGAAGTCGTGTGGTCCTGGCGCCGCGACCGTGGCGTCTATCCCCGCCGGCCTGTGCTGGCGGGGCAACGGTGACAAGAACCGCCGCTCACCGGGGAGAG
>Ga0187815_10000166_pt1 | contig 33423 bp, 28 predicted proteins | sample NC_S_5_FD_132962 | JGI IMG/M metagenome (GOLD analysis project Ga0187815, IMG submission 132962) | Wetland sediment microbial communities from Neuse River Estuary, North Carolina, USA - ASW-S_5 | ecosystem: Environmental > Aquatic > Freshwater > Wetlands > Sediment | place: USA: North Carolina... | reverse complement strand
TCAAGAGACTGATCGCCATCAAGGGCACACCCGCGCTGCTCAAGGCCCTCCAGCCCTATCCAGGGTGAGGGGCCCCTTCGCCTCCAACTCCAACGCCCGACGTTCTTGCACAGCCTGGTTCGCAGGGACGACAGTGAATACGCTGCAACAACCTGCCTCACGCCGCGAGCGGCACGGTCCACGCATCATACGCGTAGACCCAATCGGCATCGGTCCTTTGCTTCAGCCATGTATTGGCGCGCGAGGTGGCTTGCACGCGCGAGGTGCGCTCTTTCCGTGTCGTCTCGAAACGGCGGAATACATCCGCGACGCCGCCGCGGTCGACGCCGTCGAGGCAGCGCGACAGCACGGCGGCATCCTCGATGGCCATCGCGGCGCCCTGCGCCATGTAGGGCGTCATCGGGTGGCAGGCATCGCCGAGCAGCGTCACCTTGCCGTCCGACCAGCGGTCGAGCGATTGCCGGTCGACGATCGCCCATTTGTGCACGTCCGGGCAGGCCGCCAGCACCTGCTCCACTTGCCGGTCGAAGCCGGCAAACGCCTTGCGCAACTCCTTGACGTCGCCCTTGGCCGACCATGACTCGATGCGGAACTCCGGCTCGGGCTGACTGGTGACGAGATAGATCTCGCTGCGGTCCGGCTTCACGTAATAGATCACGATGTGGCGGTCCTCGCCCCACCATTTGGTGCAGTCGTCGATCTTCTCGCCGTTGAGCAGCGCGGCCGGATAGGTCGTGCGATAGGCGATGCGGCCGGTGTAGCTCACCGGCGGCGTATCGAACAGGATATCGCGCACCACCGAGTGGACGCCGTCGGCGCCGACCACCGCGTCGGCTATCGCCGTCGTGCCGTCGGCAAAGGTCAGGCGCACGCCGTCGGCCGTCTCATCGAGACCGGCCAGCTTGTGATTCAGCCGCACACATTGCTCCGGAACGGCGCTGGCGAGCGCCGCATGCAGATCGCCGCGATGGGCGAGCAGATACGGCGCGCCGAATTTCGCTTCGGCGCTCTCGCCGAAGATCATGTCGAACTTGACCTCGCCGGTGCGCCAGTCGCGGTTATTCCAGGAGCGTGGATAAAAGGACTGCTTACGCATCCGCTCCTCGAGCCCAAGCCCCCGCAGCACCTTCATGGCGTTGCAGCCGACCTGGATGCCCGCGCCGAGCCGCGCAAACTGCCTTGCCTGCTCGTAGACGGTGACGTCGATGCCGACCTTGCGAAGCGCCGCGGCGGTCGCAAGCCCGCCCATGCCCGCGCCGATGATCGCCACGTTGAGAGGCCTTGGCATCCCCTTCCCCGCTTAATGCTGGAGCATGATCTTGTCCGAAAACCGGTACCCACTTTGCGCTAACGCGGCCCTTCGGGGCGGGATCATGCTCGCTTACGCGGGTCTGAAGCCCGCTTCCTCCAGAGCCTTGCGCCCTGCCTGCGACGCCAGCGCGTCAAGAAACGCCTGCACGGCCGACCGCTGCTTGCGCGCCTTCACCAGCGCGAAGTCATAATGCTCCTCAGCATAGGGAATGAAACCCAACCCCGCTGCATGCGCGACCGGCGCAATGGTCATGCCCCAGTCGGCACGATGCTGCGCCACGGCGGCGGCCACCGCATTGTGCGAGCGCGGCTGATTCCAGTAGCCGTCCGGACGGGCGCCACCCAGCAGGCGGTCGATCAGGATGCGGGTGCCCGCCCCCTGATTGCGGTTGACCATGATACAGGCGGCGTCCGCGAGCGCCGCGCGCACCGCGCCTTGCGCATCCAGCCCCTCGAAACGCGCATCGCCCTTGCGGTAGACGATGCCCTGCATGCGCCGCCAGCCCGGCACCAGTTCAAGGTCTTCGCTCAGATACGGCGTGTTGTAGGTCTCGCTCTTCTCGTCGAACAGATGGATCGGCGCGAGATCGCACTCGCCGCGCTTGGCGGCCGCAAGACCGCCGAGGCTGCCGACCGCGATCGAGCGCAGCACAAGCCCCGCATGCGCCATCGGGGCGGTGACAAGATCGAGGCCGGTGCAATGGCTGCCGATGATGACGAGATCGGGCACCCGCACATGCGGCGTGAACAGCGTGATCTCAACTTCCGAATTCGCCGGCAACTGGTCGGCCAGCGCGTCGATCTTGAGGAAGCCGTCAGCCTGTGCAAAGGAGGTGATCGCGCCGGAACCTTTGCCCGTGGGATAGGCAATCAGACCGTCGGCGCCCTCGACCAGCGACACCATCACGAACTCGGTGCGGCCCAGTTCGGAGGCGATGCGCACCGGGACGCACGCAGAAACCTTTGCATCCGTGCGCGGCGGCAGCCCGGCCATTTTGCGCAGCACCGGCACGATCATGTCGTGGAAGGTGAACATCGCCGAAGTCGGAAATCCCGGCAAGATCACCACCGGCTTGCCGTCGCACACCGCAAGGCACAGCGGCTTGCCCGGCTTCAACGCCACGCCATGGGCGATGATGCCGGGTTTGCCGAGCCTTGCGATGATGCGGTGAGAAACGTCGCCCGCGCCCTTGGACGTTCCGCCTGACAACACCAGCATGTCGCTCGCTGCGAGCGCGCTACGCATCGCCGCTTCCAGCGCCTGCTCGTCGTCGGGGATCGCGCCAAGGAAATTCGTCTCGCCGCCGTTCTCGGCGATCGCCGCGGTGACGACGGCGCCATTGGTGTCGTAGATCGCGGCGGGCCGCAGCGGCACGCCCGGCTGAACCAGCTCGTCGCCGGTCGACAGGATCGCCACGCCCGGGCGGCGTGCCACGACAACCTCGGCAATGCCGCAAGCGGCCAGCATGCCGATCTCGCGCGAGCCGATCATGGTGCCGGCGCGCAACAGCGCCTCGCCGCGCGCGATATCAGATCCCGCGTAGGAAACGAACAGCCCGGGCGAAACCGCGCGGCGGACCTCGATGGCCCGGCTGCCCGCCGGCTGGGTGTGCTCGACCATCACGATGGCATCCGCACCGCGCGGCACCGGACCACCGGTTGCGATTGGCGTCGCGGTACCCGACAACACCGGCCGGACCGGCGCCGTGCCGCACGCGATCACCTCATCATTCAGGATCAGGCGTACGGGCGCCCCCTCGCCCGCGGCGGCCAGGTCGGCGGAACGGACGGCAAAGCCATCGACGTTGGAACGGTCGAATGGCGGCACATCGATCGGCGCGGTCACGTCTTCCGCCAGCGCGCAGCCGAGCGAATCGGCAAGTTTTCGCCGCTCACCCGGCACGGCGCGCGGAAACAGCGCGGCCTCGAAACGCGCAACCGCCTCTTCGCGCGACAAGATGGTCAGGAACTGGTCCTGATCGATCGCGCCGCTTGGCGCCGGCTGTGGGGACTTTGCATTACTCATTGCGGTGCTCTTTATCATTCCCTGAGCATATAGGCATCGACCACGGTGCCCGCCGCAAAACCTTCCGAGCCGCCGGGAACAACCAGCCAGGCGTCCGCACGGACGATCGCTTCCAGCGAGAGGTGGCCTGTGGCAAGCGCGATCCAGGCGCCGTCCTTGCGCTCCAGCAGCACGATTTCCGCAACGCCCACGCTGGAAGCAACCTTGCGCGCTAGCGGCAGGCCAAGCATCTCGCGTGGCCGGCTACCGGACAGTCGATCCAGCACCGGAAGCGCCAGTGTCCACCATGCCGCCAAGGCCTGATCCGGCGCACCCGGCAGCACGACGACAGGCGTTCGGCCGATGCGACCAACTGCCGAGGTACGGCCAGGTTGCAGGGCGATGCCATGCGCCACGACCTCGCCACGCTGGGCAAGCGCCAGCACCGTCGCATCGCGGCGGCCGACGCCGCTGCCGCCGATCGTGATGAGGAGCTCGCAGCCGCCCTCGCCGAGCCCGCTTGCGATCGATGCCGCATCGCGCCCCCTTGCCTCGGTGGCGTTCACCTCGGCCCCGGCTCGAGCCGCACTTTCGATGATCAAGTCCGCGGTCGAAGTGCCGCCGGGAATATTGACGATGCGCAGGCGCGGCCGGCGCACGCGCAATTTTTTCAGTCTCGCCGCGCGCGCGATCAGGAGATCGCGCGGCCGGATGCGTTCGCCTGAAGCGGCCACGACGCTGCCTGCAGCGATATCGCTGCCGCCGCGGCGAACGCCCTCGCCCGGCACGGCTTCCGCCATGACCTGCGCCATCGGACCTGACGTATCAACCGAGTCCGCATCCACCACGCAGTCGCAGCCACCGGGCATAGCCTCGCCGGCCTCGACCCAGCCGGGTGACGACGTCAGCGGCAGTGGTGAATAGGAGGATGCGCCGACCAGATCGCAGGCGCGAAATGCAAAGCCGTCGGCGGCAGCGACGTCATGCGGCGGGTACGCTGCAACCTTCGGAATATCGGCGGCGATACAGCCCAGCGCCTCCGCCGACGCCAATTCCACCGGCGCCACCGGTTCTAATCCGTTGAGCAGGGCATTGAGGGCGACATCAAGCGGGGTCAGGGACGCCGGCAGGCGCTGGAGCGAGGTCATGTTTCGCCTATGCCCCGAATCCGGCTGGAAATACAGAACCAAATACCGGCGAGAGGGCATCATCCCTTTGGCCCCGTTGACGGGAGACGGAAATTTGGTTGCAATTGGAACCAATCAGAGCGGCCAAGCCGCCGACGGCCAAAGCGCCGCTGCTCCAGGGAGGGAAAGGGAATGCTATCCAGGAAATTTTCGGCGCTTGCAGTGAGCGCCGCAGCGTTGCTGGCTTCGCCAGCGGCGCTCGCGCAGGTTTCCGACGACGTCGTGAAAATCGGTGTGCTCACCGACATGAACGGCCCGGCCTCGACGCCGACCGGCCAGGGCTCGGTGACCGCGACGCAGATGGCAATCGACGATTTCGGCGGCAAGGTGCTGGGCAAGCCGATCACCGTGGTTGTCGGCGATCACCAGCTCAAGTCCGATATCGGCGGCGGCATCGCGCGGCGCTGGTACGATGTCGAGCAGGTCGACCTGATCGTCGACGTGCCGGTGTCCGCAGTGGGACTTGCGGTGCAAGGTATCGCCAACGAGAAGAAGAAGCTGTTCATCACTCATTCGACGCTTACGGCGGACTTCCACGGCAAGTCGTGCTCGCCCTACACGATGCAATGGGTCATCGACACCCGTTCCCTTGCCGCCGGCACCGCGCAGGCGGTGACCAAGCGCGGCGGCGACAGCTGGTTCTTCATCACCGACGACTATGCCTTCGGCCACTCGCTCGAGCGCGATGCCACCGCCATGATCACCAAGGGCGGCGGCAAGGTGCTGGGCTCGGTGCGCCCGCCGCTGGCAACGCCCGACCTGTCGTCTTTCGTGCTGCAGGCGCAGGCTTCGAAGGCCAAGATCATCGGCATTGCCGCAGGTCCGCCCAACAACATGAACGAGATCAAGACCGCCGCCGAGTTCGGCGTATTCAAGGGCGGTCAGCAGATGGCGGCGCTGCTGGCGCTGATCACCGACATCCATTCGCTGGGCCTGCCGGCCGCGCAGGGCCTGTTGCTGACCACATCGTTCTATTGGGACATGGACGACAAGACGCGCGAATGGGCGAAGCGCTACTTCGCCAAGATGAACCGGATGCCGACGATGTGGCAGGCCGGCGTCTATTCTTCGGTGATGCATTATCTCAACGCCATCAAGGAGGCCGGCACTGACGAGCCCCTGAAGGTGGCGGCCAAGATGCGCGAGAAGCCGGTGGAGGATTTCTTCTCCCGCAACGGCAAGCTGCGCGAAGACAATCTGATGGTGCATGACCTATGGCTGGTGCAGGTCAAGAAGCCGGAAGAGTCGAAATATCCGTGGGACTATTATCAGATCCTCGCGAAGATTTCGGGTGAGGATGCGTTCGGTCCGCCGAACCCGGAATGTTCGCTGGTGAAGAAATGAATTAGCGAATAGTGAGTGGCGAGTGGAGTGGTTCCACTTGCTATTCGCCACTCGCCATTCGCGTCACTTGGCAACCCCAATCTCCTTCAAATACTTCATCACGCCCGGATGAATCAGCTCCGGCTTCGGCGCGGCGGCGATGGTGTTTGCGGCCGTGGTCTCGCAGGCCTGCGCGAGTTTCCGGCAGAAGGTCGCTTCCGCGCGGTGCAGCGTGCGTGCCAGGCGATAGGCGACGTCATCGGGCAGATCGGCGCGCGTCAGGACAAAGCTCCAGGAGCCGACCGAATTGATGGCCCCGCCCTGGCCGGGATAGCTGCCGGCCGGCACCGTCAAGGGCTTCAGGAAAGTGTGCTTGGCGCGGATGCGCGCGATCTCGCCTGCATCGGGCGCGATGAAGCGCGCGCCGCCGGGGCTGGAGGCGACCGCGGCAAACCCGGGCCAGCCGATGCCGGCGCCCCACAGTGCTGCGGCGCGGCCGTCCTGCACCATCGCAGGTCCATCGCCGGCGCGGTCGAGATAGATCGACTTGAAGTCCTCGTCCTGCTTCAGCCCGATGCCGTCGAGCACATAGCGCGACAGGATCGGCAGGCCCGAGCCCTTGGCGCCGAACGCCACCGGCTGGCCGACGAGATCGCGGATGGTCTTGTACGGGCTGTCCGCCCGCACCACGAACATGCCGGGGCTCGAATACATCGCGGTGAGAATCTTCAGCGGCGTTGCCGGCCGGCCGATGCCCATGAAGGCCTCATAGGCTGGCTCGCCCGCCACCAGCGCGATGTCGAGCTGGCCCGCTTCCATCAGCGGAATGTTCTCGTTGCTGCCCTTGGTATTGCGCGGCTCGATGGCGAACGACGGATCGGCCGCGTTCATGACTTCGGCAAAGGCATTGCCATAGACGGGAAAGCCGCCGCCGGGCGTCGCAGTCCCCAGGCTGATCGTGGTCTTCGAAATGGTCTTGCCTCCCTCTTGCGCTGCGGCATGGCCGGCTACGAGCAGCACTCCGGCATAGATCATCCAGGCGAATTTCATGTTTCGCTTCCTGCGCGCCAAAGTGCCCCATCATTGCGCATTCGCTCGTGTAGGCAAGCCCCTCGTTTTGTGGAAGCATGCCCAACAAGCCAACGATGAAAACATGACGGGAGACCTCATGACCAGCTTCTGGCGCTCGGCACTTTTCGTTCTCGCTTGCGCGATCGGCCTTGCCTCCGTCGCACCGGCATCCGCCGCCGATTATCCGAACCGGCCGGTACGCTGGCTGATCGGCTTCACCGCGGGCGGCCCGGTCGACACCGTGGCGCGGATCATGGCCCAGTGGCTGTCGGATCGGTTCGGCCAGCAATTCGTGGTGGAGAACCGCAGCGGCTCCGGCGGCAATATCGCCGCGGCCGCCGGCATCAGCTCGCCGCCGGACGGATATACGCTGATCTTCGTGGCGCCCAACAACGCGATCAGCGCCTCGCTCTACAAGAAGCTTCCTTACGATTTCATCCGCGACACCGATCCGGTCGCGAGCATCATGCAGCTCACCAACATGCTGGTTGTCGCCAACGACATGCCGGCAAAGACCGTCCAGGAGTTCATCGACTACTGCAAGGCCAACCCTGGCAAGATCTCCTACGCCTCCTCCGGCAACGGCACGTCCGTGCACATGTCGGCCGAGCTGTTCAAGGCAATGACCAAGTGCGACATGCTGCATGTGCCCTACCGGGGATCCGCGGCGGCCATACCCGACATCATCTCCAATAAGGTACAGCTGATCTTCGACAACCTGCCGACCGCGCTGGAGCAGGTGCGCGGCGGCACGCTGCGCGGGCTTGGCGTCACCTCGCCGAAGCGCTGGCCGAGCGTGCCGGATATTCCGGCGATCGCCGAGACCGTGCCCGGGTTCGAATCGGTCGGCTTCTACGGCATCTCGGTTCCCAAGGGCACGCCGCCGGAAATCATCGCCATCCTCAACAAGGCCGTCGGCGAAGCCCTCAAAGACCCAAAGCTCGTGGCGCGCCTCGCCGAGGTCGGCGGCATTCCGAAGCCCATGACCCCTGCCGAGTTCGGCAAGCTCGTTGCCGACGAGACGGAGAAATGGCGCAAGGTCGTTGCATTTGCCGGGGTTTCCGTGGATTAGCGGCATTGCCGGATCACCCTTCGCCCTGTAAACGGGGGCGGCACCGTTGCCGGCCGCGTCATGCGGCCGCCCGGCGGGGCCTGTAGCTCAATGGTTAGAGCCGGCCGCTCATAACGGTCTGGTTGCAGGTTCGAGTCCTGCCGGGCCCACCAGTGGATCAATGGGTTATCTGGTTTTCATTTCCTCGCGTATTGGCCAGCGCACCGGAAATGCCTCGCTTCGTTGCTCCCAGTGGTGCTTCAGCAGTCCGCAGGCTGCTTCTCCGGCTCCGATCTGGCTAGCATTTTCTGACGCGGTCGTAGATTCGGCGGAATTTTCGCAATGGGAGTCCAGGCAGGGTGCATTTCCATGATCGGACGGGCCATTTGCGATTGAGAACCTGCGAGCGGAACGTGCAGATCGGCGATGTCCACGGAGGCGGGTGTGCACGAGCCGACGATTGCCGAAATCGCTACTGGGCGAACAGTACCTCATCCATCAACTTGGGCCGATCGCTGACGTTCGTCGGCGGAAATTCCATCTGTTCGAGGATGTCCTTTCTGACGTCGACGCCCTTTGCGACTTCGGTCAGCGCCAGCCCTTCGGCAGTCACCTCGAATACGGCCCGTTCGGTTATGATCTGTGCGCGCTGCCCCCGCTTCACCACGCCCTCGCGCACGGGGTAAGTGATCTGCTCCGCCGCGTTGACAAACTTGCGGACCTTGCCCTCCTTGGCGATGCTCAGCCCCTGCTTGCCGGAATCGATCTGCAGGCCAGCGGTAGTGAAGGTTCCCGTGAACACCAGTTGGCGTGCGTTGTGGGCGATGTCGATAAATCCGCCGGCCCCCGGATTGAAGTTGCCGAACTTGCTGACATTGACGTTGCCGGCTGAATCGAACTGCGCGAACGCCAGCGCCGCGAACTCGCAATTGCCGCCGTCGATGAAATCGAATTGCGCAAGTCCATCGAGCAGCGCCTCGGGATGCCGGTTTGCGGAAAACTGCCAGTTGCTCATGACGAGGCCGCCGAACGGACCGTGCTCGGTTGTGAAGGCGTAGTCCTTGATCCTGCCGTTGTCGAAGACGCCCTGCTCCGCCATGACCAGCGGCGTATCCGAAGCGGCGCCGAACCCGAAGATGCTGACCACGCCCGGCTTGACCTCCCGTGCCGTACGGCGCGCGATGATCTTGTCCGCTCCGAACGGCACCCCGGGGATCTTGGACGAATCGTAAGGCTGTCCGCCAAAATAGGCGGCATCGTGCTGGACTTCCGTCGTCATCATCTGCTGCGGATCGAGAACGACGTGATCAACGAGCACGCCAGGGATCTTCACGGACTGCGCACGGCGCGTTCCGCGCTCGACGCGTTGCGAGACCTGCGCGATGACGAGTCCGCCACAGGCCTTGGCTGCGAGCGCCAGCGCCAGTGAAGACGACATCAGCGCTTCGTTCTCGAACGAAAGGTTGCCGGCGTCGTCGGCCTCTCCGGCACGAATGATGGCGACATCGATGTTCCAGGTCGGATAGAACAGATATTGCTTGCCGCGAAACTCAATTTTCTCGACCAGACTTTCAGTTGAGCGCGACGTCAGACGACCGCCGGTCTGATCGGGATCGATGTAGCAGCCAAGCCCGATTTCGGTCATGTAACCGGGGCTTCGCCGCGCGACCTCCCGCAGCCATTGCATGCTGGCGCCGATTGGCCAGCTATAGGCTTCAATGGCATTCTCGCGGATCAGCCGCATCAGTTCGGGGCGCTTGCCGGTCGCCGGATTCAGAGGATTGATGTACGAGCCCGACACGATCCGCTTCATCATGCCTTCGATGGCGACGTGGTCCATTCCACGAATGCCGACGCCGTCGCCGGTGCCACACGGGAAATAGAACGTCAGGTCGCGTGGCGCCCCTTCGCTGCGATACCGCGCGGCGAGGCTCTTGAGAACCAGATCCGGCGTGATCCAGCCGATGACGCCGACACTGGCGACGGTCTGGCCATTCTTGATCGCTGCGACCGCGGCTTCTGCGGAACAAAACTTGTTCATCGGGTATCCCTCAGGCGAATTAGACTTTCATGCCGAACTTGCGCAGCGTCGCCTTCGAGGCGTCGTCGTTGCAGTTCTCGGCGAATATCCGGTTGGCGAGCATGTCGCTGGCTTCGGCACTGCCGTTGATCAGGGGGGCAAAGAACCGCTTGGTGCTGGCGATCGCGACGCGCGGAAGCGCGGCGAGCCGCTCCGCCACCGCGATCGCTTCACGCTCCACCTCGGGATGCGGCACCAGATAATCCGCAAGCTTGAGTTCATAGGCTTGCGTGCCCGTAATCGGTTCGCTGGCCCAGACGAGGCGGCGGGCCGTCACCGGACCGACCCTCGCAGCGAGCGAAGCCAGCGCCCACGGCGGCAGCCAGCCGTTCGGCACCTCCGGCATGTGCCAGCGGCATTCCGGATGGGTTACGATCAGGTCACAGCCGACGGCGAGGCCAACGCCGCCGCCAAGCGCAAATCCACTGACCGCGGCGACGACGGGCTTTTCCATGAATCCGATGGCGCGCACGATCCGCGCCGTTTCGGCCTCGTGATGACACATCTGCGGGATGTTCATCGTCGCCAGCTCCTTCAAATCGCTGCCCGCGCAGAAGCCGGGAGCGGTCGCGGAAACGACGATCGAGGCGATGCCTCCATCGTGTTCGAGTTCGGTGAAGGCGTTGCTGAAATCCTGCATCAGCTCGGTGCCGAGCGCGTTGCGCCGGTTCGAACGGTCGATGGTCAGGATGGCAACCTGACCCTGCTGCCGCCGTTTCAACATGGATCGACCTTTCGCTTCTTGATGATCATCGGTTGCCGAACCGCTCGAGCGTTGCGCGCGCGACCGGGTGACGGCAGTTGCCGGCAAAGACCTCGTTCGCCTCGATGTCAAAGACCTCGGATGCGTTCGATATGCCTGGCATGAAGAAGCGCTTGGTGGCGGACACGGATGGCGCCGGCAGATCAGCCAGCCGCTGCGCCAGCGCCATTGCCGTTTCAAGAGAGCGGCCTTGCTCGGCGAGATGGTCGACCACGCCGAGGCGCAAGGCTTCGCCTCCGTCAAACGCCTCGCCGGCAAAACAAAGCTTTCGTGCCGCCACCGCGCCTACCCGCGCCACCAGCGCACCGAGACCCCACGGGGTCAGCCAGCCGATCGGCACTTCCGGCAGGTGCCATCGCGCGGAATCGGATGAAACGACGAGGTCGCAGGAAACAGCCAGGATGAATCCGCCGCCGAGCGCAAACCCCTCGACTGCGGCGACCACCGGCTTGCGGACGAAGCCGATCAGCCGGGCCATATCACCCGTCTCGGCTTCAAACCGACACATCTTTTCGAGCGACAATCGCCCGATGAATTTCAGGTCGCTGCCGGCGCAAAATCCCGGCGCCTCTCCGGTCAGGACAATGGCAGCGATCGCCGGGTCCGCGTCAAAACGGCGGAAAGCCTGGACCAGCGCGGCGACCAGATCGCGGTCCATCGCGTTACGCCGCTCCGGCCGGTTGATGGAGAGGACGCCGATCTGGCCTTGCCTCGCGACGTCAAGCATCGGCCGCCTCCGCGCCAAAATACAGTTGCGCGACGACCGGCGACTCCTTCAGTTGCTCAGGCGTTCCCTGCGCCGAGATGGCGCCGGCGGCCAGCACATAGGCGCGATTCGCGACTTCCAGCGCCATCGCCGCGTTCTGCTCGGCGAGCAGGATCGTCATGCCGTCTCGCGCCAGCTTCATTACCGTCGCCGAGATTTCGTCGACGATGACCGGCGCGAGCCCGAGCGTGGGCTCATCGAGCAGCAGGCATTTCGGCTTCGCCATCAATCCGCGGGCAATCGCCACCATCTGCTGCTCGCCGCCGGACATCGAACCGGCGCGCTGGTTGCGGCGCTCGCCGAGCCTCGGAAACATCGCGAACATGGCATCGATATCGGGCTGGATATGGTTGCGATCGGCGCGATGATAGGCGCCCATGATCAGGTTCTCGGTCACGGTCGACTGCGCAAAGACCTGCCGCCCTTCGGGAACCAGGGCAATGCCGAGGCCGACACGCTTGGGCGTCGACAGACCCTCGATCTCGGTGCCGTCCAGCTTGATCGAGCCGGAAGTGGCACGTTTCAATCCCGCAATCAGCCGCATGGTCGTCGACTTGCCCGCGGCGTTGGCGCCGATCAGTGCAACCACTTCTCCGGCGCCGACCTTGAGATCGATCGAGCGCAGGACCTGGTTCTTGCCGTAGTGGGCGGATATCGCGGAAAGCTCAAGCATGATGGCTGCGTCCCAGATAGGCCTTCACCACGGCGGGATCGGCGAGCACGTCGTTGGGGCGGCCCTGCGCGATCTTGCAGCCTTGCTGAAGCGCAATCGCCTGATCGGCGAACTTGGCGAGAAACGCCACCTTGTGGTCGATGATGCACAACGTCGTGCCATGCGCGCGCAAGTCTCGCAGCACGTTCTCGAGATTGTGGATCTCGTCATTGCCGAGGCCCGACGCCGGCTCGTCGAGCAGCAGCAGCTCCGGCTCGCACATCATGGCCATGGCGACACCGAGCATCTTCTCTTCGCCATAGGACAGCTCCGCCGCGGACTTCTCCGAGGCCCCCTGCAAACGGCAGAGCGAGAGCGCCTTCTCCGCCCGGGCACGCAAAGCCGCTTCACCCTTGCCGGGCGCAAGAAAGCTGCTCAGGCGGCTGTGATCCTTGATGCGGGTGAACGCGAGAAAGCTTGCGATCATCACGTGCTCGAATACCGACAGTTCGGAAAACAACTGCGGGTTCTGGAACGTCTTGATCACGCCGCGCGAGGCGATGACGTTCGGGCGTGCGCCGGCGATATCCTCCCCCTTCCAGAACACGTGGCCGGCGGTCGGCGGCAGCAGACCCGCCAACAGGCTCAGCAACGTGGTCTTTCCGGAGCCGTTCGGCCCGAAGATGCCGATGATCTCGCCCTTCTCGATGCCGAACGAGACATCCGACACCGCGACGAGACCGCCGAAACGCTTGGTGAGATTTTCGACCTTAAGAAGCATGGGTCTGCCTTTTGAAGAAACCGGCAGCGAGCCCGACAATTCCGCGCGGCATCACCAGGATCACGAGGATGAGGATGATGCCGTAGACCGCGACACGCAGTTCGGCGGGCAGTTCGATCAGATGCGGCAGCGACGTCAGCACCAGTGCGCCGACTACCGGCCCGAGGATTGTGGAGACGCCGCCGAGCAGCGCCATGGCGATGGCGTCGAGCGATTGCGTGACGGAAAGGTAGGACGGCTCGATGAAGCCCGTGTAGAAGCCATAGAGCGCGCCGGCAAAGGCAGCGATCACGTTCGAAATCGTGAACGCCAACAACTTGTAGCGGAACGTATCGATGCCGAGCGTTTGAGCCAGATCCTCATTGAGCCGGATCGCGGAGAAATTCCGTCCGATCCACGAGCGCATCAGCAACGCGGAGAATACCAGCACGACCGTCAACGAGGCCAGGGTGAGGAAGTACCAGGGAGTCGTCTGTTCGATCTTGACGATCCCGCTGCCGGGCAGCCAGAGCGTCGGCTTTTCCAGCACCAGCATGCCCAACGTTCCGTTGGTCACGCTGGTCCAGTTCAACGCGATCAACCGGCACAGTTCGGCGAAGGCCATCGTCACGACCGCGAAGTAGAACTCCTTCAGCCGGAATTTGAAGCAGATCCAGCCGATGACGATCGACACCAGCACGATGACAACTACCGCCACAAGGAAGCCAAGCCAGAAAGGCAGACCGAAATGCAGCATCGACAGGAACGTGGCATAGCTGCCGATGCCGAATGCGGCGGCGTGGAACATCGTCAATTGCCCGGCACCGCCGAACACAATGTTGAATCCGATCGCCAGGATACTCAGCAGGAACGTGAAGATGAGCACGGTCAGGACCGTGTCGCTCGTCACGACCAGCGGCAGCAGATAGAGCGGAATTAGAAACCAAAGTGCTTTCACTTCTGCCCTCCGAACAGGCCGGCGGGCCGGAACAGCAAGATCGCAACGAGGAAGACAAGGCCATAGGCGTCGCGGAATGCGGACGGCAGATAGAGCGAGCCGACGGACTCCGTCACGCCGAGGATCACGCCGCCAGCGAGCGCGCCCAGCAAGTTGCCAACGCCGGCCAAAATCGCAGACTCGACACCTTTGAGGATGAACAGGCCACCCAGCGTGGGCTCCAGCGAAAACAGGCAGGCATATAGCGCACCGCCAAAGCCCGCGATTGCGCAGGAATAAACCACCACACCGGTTTGCAGCAGCTTGGTGGGAACGCCCATCAGCATGGCCGCTTCCGGGTTCTGCGCGTAAGCGCGCGTCGCCCGGCCGAGCCAGGCCCGCGACAACCCGAGCCAGGTCAGGCCGATCACGGCCGCCAGCAAGAGGAACGCCACCACCTTCATGCGCGGCAAGGTGATCGCGCCCAGCGTCCACGATCCCGCGATGACGGTGTCCATGTTCTTGGGCGTCGTCGTGAACAGAAGCAAGGCGACGCTCTCGGTCACTGAAATCAGGCCGATCGAAACCAGCAGGCCGTTGACCAGGTTGTTACGGGTGAACCGAAACAACGCCTGGTCAGCCAACAGACCGGCCGCGGCAGAAATCAACACCGCAAGCGCCACCGCGACCGGAAACGGAAATTTCGCCAGATCCGTGAAGTACCAGGTCGCGTAGGCCCCGATCATCATGAACTGCCCGAGAGCGAAGTTCACGATGCCGGTGATGCCGAACGTCATCGTCACGCCAAGCGCGATGATTCCGTAAAGCGAGCCAAGGATGATCCCGTTGAGGATCTGGCCGACAACAACTTGCGTCATCCTACGGCTCGACGTGAACGACTTCCTTGGTGCCGCCCTTTCTCAAATGAACGATGTCGAAGTCGAATACCTGCTCACTCGTGGCGTCGAAGCTAATCTTCCACATGCCGTCGTAAGTCATCGACAGCAGGGTCTTTCGGATCTTTTCGACGTCGTCGACCGTCCCGGCCTTCTTCATCGCCTCGACCAGCATGTAGACATGGTCGTAGCAGGACGACGAACACAGAGGCGCCTGGTCGTACGGGAAGTCACGCTTGTGGAAGGCCTTGTAGGCGTCAATGAAATGCTTAACTTTCGGCTGCTTCTTTTCCGCCTCTTCGAAGTCCTTCGGAACGTAAACGATATAGTCCTCCAGGCCGTCCTTGTTCTTCAGCCCAGGCCCGGTCGAGCCGCGTACCAGGAAGAACTTCTTCGAGTAATTGCCTTCGATCGATTGACGCACGATGTCGTAGAGCGCCGCGTCGGAATAGCCGGGGAAAAGATAGTCCGGCTTGAAGCCGGCGATCTTGGCGAGAACGGGCGAGAAATCCTTGGTACCCGGCTCGAAATACTCGGTCATGGTTTCGATGCCGCGAGCCTTGAAGATCGGCTCGTAGATGTCGCCGAGAATCTTGCCGCCGGAATCATTCTGGAACAGCATCGCCACCTTTTTCGGGTTCGCGGTCTTGATCAGATAGTCGACCATCTTCTCGCCGAAGCCCTTCGGGCCCGCGTCCCAGTTCCAGGTGCGGATGACGAACTCATTGCCGGGCTGGCCGATGAATTCATGAATGCGCGTGCCGCCGCCCATCAACAGGAACTTGCCGTTGAACTGCTTGGCGTAGGGGAAGATCGTCACGAACACGTTCGAGAGGAACGGACCGAAGACGAACTTGACCTTGTCTTGCTCGAGCAGCTTCTTGAGCTGGATGGTGGCCTCTTTCGGATCGCCGCGTGTGTCGAGCGCAAGCAGCTCGAGCTTGTAGGTGGTGTCGCCGACCTTGAAGCCGCCGGCCTTGTTAATTTCGTCGACGGCGATCGGAACGCCTTGCGAGGACATGTAGCCATAGATCGCGTTCGGCCCGGTCTGGGCCTCGATCTGCCCGATCTTCACCGTTCCCGTTTGCGCGCCGGCAAAATTCGGGGCCGCAGCCAATAACGCCGCAGCAAAACACGCCTTGAACAAGTTTTTCATTTCCTCACCCTGCTGTTTTGTTTTGTGTGGTTGATACCGGCCCCGTCGGACCGGCCGTTGCGTATCGACGGCCTCAGATCACCGCACCATCCTTGCGCAGTGCGTCGCGAAGATCGGAGACTGGGAGCGCTCGCGGCGAAACGCCGTCGCGCAGCGACATCGCGGCCGCCATGCCGATGGCCTGGCCATAGGAAAAACATTGCGCCGTCACGCGAGCGGAGGCCATCGCCTCATGCTCCGCCGAAAGACAACGCCCGGCCGCCACGAAGCCTTCGCCCGTGGCCGGAATGAAGCTCTCGTAGGAGATGTCGTAATAGTCATCGAGCAGCCATTTGAGCTGCGGCTTCTCGCCGGAATGAAGCTCGATCGGCCATGCCGATCGTGCGATCGAGCTCTTGCTCTTGGTGCCGGCGACGACGTCCCCGTTGGTGAGCGTCGCGACGCCCCTGATCTGCCGCGTCTGGCGAATGCCGACCTGTACGCCGGTGTCGTTGACGAAAGACTCTTCGCAGCCGACCAGCCTGTCCTTGAAGAAGTTGGCGTATTCGCGCACCTGCTTGCGGCCCTGGATTTCCGCTTCCGTAATGTCTTCGACAAACACCGGATTGAGTTCGCGGCCGTCGCGGCCAATGATACGCGTGCAGTTGCAGAGCAGCTCGTTTGGCCGCGGCGTCGAGAACAGGAAGATCTTCGAGCGCGGAAGGTCGTATTCCCTGCTGTTGTGCAGGTTGCGGATCATCTGCGACACTTCTTCGCCCATGATGGTGTCCTCGCCGTAATGCGCGCGCAGGCGCTTCACGTCGACGCCCATCAGGCGAAATAACATCGTCGGATTCTGGACCTTGCCGTCCTGGCCCATGAAGGTCTCGAAGCCGCCGAGCGCGGCCACATCCGCATCCCCGCTGGCGTCGATCGTCAGCTTGGCGCGGATTTCGGCGCGCCCCTGCTTGGTCCAGGCCAGCACACCGCAAACCTGGTCGCCTTCCGTCAGCACATCGATGACGCTGGTGTGGAATAGAACCTGTACGCCGGCCTCAGCGAGGAAATGATCGCCCGCCTCCCGCCACACCAGCGGATCATGCGTCAGGGTGTAGGTGTTGCCGTATCGCTGCGGCTCGGTGATGCCGCCCTTGCTTTGCATCACCTTGATGAAGCGATCGGCGAAACCGAACACCACCTGTTCGGGTGGCTTGGCGGCGCCCTCGGTGGCCGCATAGAGGCCGCATACCGTCCCCGAGAGTCCGGCGACCGCAGCGCCGCCGCAGAAACCGTATTTCTCCAGGAGCAGGACGCGCGCCCCTGCCCGGGCGGCCGTAAACGCGGCTGCGACACCGGCCGCGCCGCCGCCGACCACCAGGACATCCGTGTCGAAGGTCAACTGCCCGCGCTGGTCCCGCAACTCAACCATTTCCGCCCCCGAATATTCTTGTGATATATTACAGATACTTTTTCTGGCGTGTCAACACTTGCCATTCTCCGCTTTTTTGTAGGGTTTTTCAGCGAGCCCCGCTTGTTGCGTTCGCCTTTTTGAGGCATTAAGCGGCGCTAACATATTACAAAGATACACTAGGGAACCCCGGGATACCTCGATGCCGATCCAACTGACCGAAGATGAAGCGTCCATGCTGGCGGCGGCCGATCGCTTCATCGAGCGCGAGATGAAGCCCGTGATCGGCGGCTATGTACGCGAGCACCAATTCCCGACTCCAATCGTCCAGGCCTTCGCCAAGGCGGGCTTCATGGGCGTTGCCTATGATCCTGCGTTCGACGGCGGCGGGCTTGGCGCGCGCGGCGCCGCGTTGCTCGGCGCGCGGCTGGCCGAAACCGAGCCCGGCTTTGCCGCCATCTTTCTCTGCAACAGCGCCCCCATGACCGTGCTCGCCCGGTTTGGTTCAGACCGGATCAAGCAGGAGTGGCTCGGCCCGCTGTGCCGGGGCGAGATGGTCGCCTCCTTCGGGGTGACGGAGCCGCATGGCGGCTCGGACGTGGCGCAGATCAAGACGCGCGCCCGCGAGGACGGCAATGATTTCGTGCTGGACGGATCGAAGGTGTTCTCCACCAATGCCGGCACGCCGCTGCACGGCGTGACCACGGTCGTCGCGGTGACCGATCCGGACAAGGGCCCCAAGGGCTTGTCCACCTTCGCGGTGCCGGTCGGCACGCCCGGCTTTTCGATCGGCAAACCCGGCCGCAAGATCGGCTGGCGGATCGCGCCGTCCTGCGAACTGTTCTTCGACGGATGCCGGATACCCAAGACAGCGATGATCGGCAACCGCGGCGACGGCCTGAAGCAGATCCTGACGACGCTTGCGATCGGCCGCATTCTCGTCGCGGCGACCGCGCTCGGCCTGACGCGCAAGGCAACGCGGCTGGCCATCGCTTATGGCGCCGGCCGGAAGCTGTTCGGCCACAACATCCTGCAGAACCAGGGCCTGTCCTTCCCGCTCGCTGACATCCTGACCAAATGCTATGCTGCCGAGCTCATGATTCAGGATGCCGCCCAGCTTGTCGATCAGGAGCGACCGTTCAAGGGCGAGACGTCGATGGTCAAGCTGTTTGCGACCGAGATGGCTGTGGAGGCCGCAACACTCGCGATCCAGGTTCACGGCGGCTATGGCGTATTCGAAGAGTTTGATGTTTCCGGCTTGTTGGGCGAGGCCAAGGTTCTGACCCTCGTGGAGGGGACCAGCGAAATACAGCGCCTTGTCATTGCGCGCGACCTGTCGGAATTCTGAGGACGAGCACCTTCATGCGCAATGCCAGCAAAGCCAAAGGCGGCCCTCCAATGTCCTCGCCGTGGCCGGCGGACACGTTGCCGCAAAAGGCATCGCGCGGCGCGAAACCGCGGCCGGATCGGCTCGCCGACATAGCGCATAGCAAACTCGAGGAACTCATCGTCACACTGGAACTGTCGCCCGGCAGCCTTTGGTCCGAGGCCATGCTCAGCGAGCGCATTGGAATCGGGCGGACACCGGTCAGAGAGGCCGTGCAACGGCTCGCATGGGAGAAGCTGGTTACGATCATCCGTCGCCATGGCGTACAGATTTCCGATATCGATCCGCACGAGCAAATGCTCGTCCTGGAGCTGAGGCGAGAATTCGAGCCCCTCGTTGCATCACGAGCCGCACGCCGCGCCACCGTCGACGAAAGACGCTATTTGTCGAAAATCGCCGATTCGTTCCTGGAGGCCGGCGCCACCGTCGACGTCATGAAGTTTCTTCGTGTGCACTTCGAATCCAAGCGCTTCGTGATCGCCTGCGCGCGCAATCCTTTTGTCGCGAATGCTTTCGCCCCGATCAATGCGCTGACGCGGCGATTTTACTTCGTTTACCAGCGCGAGACAAAAGACGTCGCGAGGGCCGCCGCCTTGCACGCAGCAGTCCTGAAGGCGATCGCTTCTGGCGATGAGGTCGCCGCTGCCGAAGCTGCGACGGCAATGGTCGATTACGCTGAGTACTATACGCGGTCCGTCATCGTCGGACGGACACCTATCTGAAGCGTTATCAACCGGGCCGTAAGCTGGAGGGTATACGGTGCGCCCAGGGACATCGGGCTTCAAACGCCGCAGCTGCGCGAAGCACGGTTCCGTCCTGGTGCCATCGGCCGACGATCTGCAGTCCGACCGGCAGGCCGTTTTTCGTGAATCCGCATGGAATACTGATCGCCGGATGTCCGGTCAAATCGAACAGGTTGAGGTACGACACCCAGCTTTGCCGCATGTCGCCGGCGTCGATGCCATTGATCGCTATCGGATCGAGCGCGCGTGCCTCGACCGATAATGGCGGGCGGCTGCAGGTCGGCGTCAACACCAGATCGTAATCCGCAAACCAACCCTGCACCGTGCGGAAGTGCTGGGTTCGCTTGTAGGTCGCTTGCAGCAATTGCTGCCCAGAATATTCGCCGCCTGCCCGAATGCCGTCGGCAAAGCTGGGATCGATCTTTGATTGCACATCGCCCAGGCGAGCATGAAAGCGCGCCGCCCAGTTCGATTGTTGCAAGATGCGCCAAGCCGGCTCGGCGTTCTCGACCGGATCGTCGCGAACCTCGACAATGCAGCCGAGCTTCCGGAACACATCCAGTGCACGGTCGCACACACCGCGAATCTCATCATCGAGCAGCGTGTTGCCGACGAGCGCCCGCCAAGCGATCTTGAGGCGATCGACACCGTTCGTCGCGCCTTGCAGTCCCGACAGCGTATCGAGGGGTGCGCCCCTCAGCGAATGTGGATCCGCCGGATGCGCGCCGGAGATCACATCCAGCATCAACGCCGCATCACCGACCGTGCGTGCCATCACCCCGAGATGAATGAAATTGTTGAAGCCGTCGGGCACCTGGTTGTGCGGAACAGCACCAAGCGTCGGCTTGAGGCCTACGATTCCGGTCAACGCCGCCGGCAGCCGTGTGCTGGCGCCCGCATCGGTCGCCAACGACAGCGGTCCCATGCCGGCGGCAACCGCGACGGCCGAGCCCCCGCTGGAGCCGCCCGGCGTCAGCGCGGTATCCCAGGGATTGCGGGTGACGCCAAACAGCGGCGCATCGGTCAGGAGCTTGTGCGCGAATTCGGAGGTCGTGGCCTTGCCGACGATGATGGCGCCGGCCTTCTTCAGTCGCGCGACCGCTACCGCATCAGCATCGGGTACGTTGTCGGCCATCAGCCGCGAGCCCCAGGTGGTGCGCAGGCCCGCGGTGTTGATGATGTCCTTGATCGAGATCGGAATGCCGTGCAGCGGACCGAGATCGTCGCCGCGGGCCACCGCCTCGTCGGCTTCCCTCGCCGCCCTCATGGCGTTGTCGCCGTCGACGGTGATGAAGGCGTTGAGCGTCGGCTGGGTGTCCGCGATCTGCTGCAACACCGCTTCCGTCACCTCCGCTGAGGACAATTCGCGCGCTCGAATGCGCGCGCGCAGCTCGAGCGCCGACGTGAAAAGGTGATCCCGGCTGGTCACGATGAGGTCCTCGGTCGCGAAATCACACCGGCAGGCACAGCGCGTTCGGCACCAGCAAATTGTCGTAGACGCAACGGCGTTCCGCGAGCTTGAGACCGTCCGCGGTGCGGCGGAAACGGTCGTAATACGTCCCGACCTGATGCAGCGTCGCGTCCGGCCGATCGAACAGCACCTGCAGCACGACATAATTGGCGCGCGCGACGATCGTGCCGTCGTCTTCTTCCCGGCCAACGCTGAGATTGGAGATGAGGTGCCGCAAATAGCGCGGTGCGAACATCGCAGTCTCCTTCAGCGCAAAGGCGCGATCGCGGATCATGCCCCGGTTCTCGCAGTAGATCAGCCCCACCGGCAGGTTGCGCAGATAGTTCTCGCGCGACACGACGACATACAGCGCATCATCGGTGAACATCTCGGCCCACTCCATCAGCCGCTGCTCGTCCAGCGTCTCGGCGTAGGCGGTGTTGAAAGCCTCGATCTCGCAACGCAACAGCACCGCATCGAGGCGCGGATCGCCCGCCGACGCCGGCACGGCCAGATGACGTGTCATGACGTTCTCGCCCTTGATCAAAGTCCCATCTCCTGGCGCCAGTGCTGGTACATGGCACGGATCGCCGCCTCGGAAATCAGGGTATCGGCGGTGCCGGTCTCGACCGCCGGATCGAGCTCTACCAGATGCCTTCCGTTCGGCACGCGCTGCATGCCGTCCTGCACGAACTTGATCGCCTCGTTGTCTTCGAGGCCGAGAAAGCCGGCCGGGCCCATCAGGTTGCCCTGCCGCAGCCGGTGCCGTGTCATTTCCTCATCGTCGCCTTCGAAGCCGAACATGGTCCACTTCATGATGAATTCGTGCGGGCCAGTCGGCACGATCTGGCGGACACCGAGCGTGTTCATCTCGCGCTGGATGATCAGGTTCGGCCAGATGGTGGCCATAGTGACCGACCAGGGGCTCTTGAATTCGTCGATGAAATCCATAAAGCGCGGCTCGGCCAATTCCATGCCCTCGCGATAAGCGCGCATTTCCTTCTTGCTGTCGCTGCTGACCGTCTTGCCGCTGGATTTGGCCGAAGCCATCACGCCGTGGCGGCCGGTGGGATCGGCCAGCATCAGCGATTTGTTGCCTGCTACCAGCAGACCGAATGACACGAGAAATGTGTGCAGCAGCGTGGCGTGGTACGGATCCTTCAGGTTCTCGTGATACAGCTTCCAATTGCCGGGAAGCGAATGGCGATAATGGCCGAGCAGCCTTGGCTTGCGGCCGTCGAACGTTGCCTCGAATTCGGCCAGGATTTCAGGGCCGAGATAATCCTGCAGCGATTCCATCTCCTCGCAATAGGAGGCGAACACGACGCCGCGATGCGTGGTGACGTTGAGCCTCCGCAAGCCGTGATCGGCATTGTTGAAATCCTTCGGCATGCCGCCCTTGCCGTCGACGCCTCGCCGGAACGGGACGCCCGCCAGATTGCCCTTCAGGTCATAGGACCATTGATGATAGGGGCAGACGAACTCCTTGGCGTTGCCGCTCAGTTCCCGGCAGAACTCCGCGGCACGATGGGCGCAGCGGTTTTCGAAGGCATGAATGCTGCCGTCCTCGGCGCGCGACACCACGATCGGGGTCGGGCCGACATTGGAGCGGATATAGTCACCGGGGTTCGGGACTTCGCACTCCAACGCGACATAGTTCCAGGTACGGCCGTGGAAGATCTTGTCGACCTCCCGCTCGTAAATGGTCTGGTCGGTATAGACCCAGTCTGGAATCCGACGCAGGCCTTCGGCTGGCCAAACATAGCGGGTGGTAATCGAGAGCGGGGGATTTGCGTTCATATCGCTGGCCTCCGGGTGATCGTCCTCAGTGTCGTTATCCGTCGAAAGCATCAATGCGCCGGCCTTCGCCAGATCGAACTGACCAGGCTGGTCCAACTCAACGCGCGCCGCTCGAATGGCGCGGGCGTCCGAGAACGCAACCACGCCGGTTAGCCGGCCGCTATCGGGATCGATGGTGCGATAGACCGCACCGATGTTCGATCCGGACGCACCGGAATGGGCAACCAGGTCGCTCGGACCGATCGTACCAAGCATCTGGATGTTGAGCCCGAACTGGTCGGTCCAGAACCACGGCCGTTTCGGCGGAACCGGTGCCACTCCGGCAATCGATCGGCCCGCCGCTGCGCCCTGCTCTTCCGCATTATGCCAGCTCTCCAGCCGGATACGGCGCTCACCAGAAGCGGCATGATACAGCGCACAATCACCGGCGGCCCAGACGTTGGGCACGCTGGTTCGGCCATCCGCATCCACCTCGATGCCGTTCGCGATACGACACCCGGCCGCCTCCGCAAGATCCAGTTCGGGCTCGAGCCCGATACCCACCAGCACGGCATCGACTTCGATGATCTCGCCGTCGGTATGGATACCGAGCCTTCGGCCCCGTCTGGTGATTTCGGTTACGTTGGCGTTCCGGCGCACATCGACCTGATGCCGCTGCGCCAGGTTGCGGAAAGCGCGGCCGAGCGGCGCCGGCATGATGCGCGCCATGATCTCCGGCTCGCGCTCCAGCACGGTGGCGGCCAGGCCGCGCGCGACCGCCGACGATGCGAGCTCAAGCCCGATGAAGCCGCCGCCGATGATGCCGACATGCGTCGCGGCGGCAAAAACCCGCTCGATCATGGCGGCATCTTCGAGCGTGCGCAGATGCAGCACGTTCGGAAGCTCGCTGCCCGGCAGGCTCAGGCGCCGCGCGCGGCCGCCGGTTGCAATCAGCAGCGCGTCGTAAGACAGCGATCGTCCATCGTCCAGGCGGACCGACTGCTCGCGTGCATCGACCGCCACGGCACGCTGTCCGAGATGAAGCTTGACGCCGTGCTGTCGTGCATCCTGCTCGCTCAGCCGGAACTGAAACGCTTCAGCCTTGCCCAGCAGCATGTCCTTCGATAGCGGCGGGCGTTCGTACGGCAGGTGACTCTCCTCGCCGACGAGATCGATCGTGCCGTTGAAGCCTGAGGCACGCATCGCAACAATAGCGGCGGCGGCAGCCTGTCCAGCGCCGACAATGACCACCTTCGCCGCCATGCCCGTCGCTTCCTTCGCCGTCGAAAGCGCGGCGGATCGAGCGTCATCGACCGATGCACCTGGTTGCTCCAGGTCGATCAGCACATCGTCACCCTCAACCCTCACGGCATAGGTCGCGAGATCCTTCGTCAGCGGTGCGCACAGGGCCTTGCCGCTGCGAATATCGAACAGCCCCTGATGCAACGGGCACTCGATCTTCCCATCCTCGACGAAGCCATCGGCAAGGAACGCCAGCGCATGGGTGCAGATGCCGTGCGTCGCTCGAATCTCGCCGAGCAAATTGTAAAGCGCGATTGGCGTGTCGCCGAGTTTGACGCCGAGGATGCCACCCTCGGGAATTTGTGTCAGTGACGCAGCCCGCTGCCATGCCATGCGCGATGATCCGTTGATCGCATCTCTCCCGCGGCAAAACCAGATCGCGTATTGCCTTGGACAGATCGTCAGTATAACCTCATATCTAATCCAGACACAACACGCGATTTCGACCGATTCAAAACAGACACACAGAGGAAAGGGAATAGACATGGCGCAGGAGCCCATCGCCACTAAAGGCAACTTCTTGCACATCTACGATTTTCGCGTGAAGGCCGGGCACGAGGCCGAGTTCGTCGAGCTGTTCGAAAAATTCGATTATTCGGACGACAACCCGATGCACAAATCCTCCGCGCAGGTGAAGGACGGCGTGCTGTGCCGCGACACCGAGGATCCGCAGCGCTTTTTCCTGATCGCCGAATGGTCAGACATCGAAGAACACGCCAAGATCCGCAAGATTCTCGCCAACGAGATCAAGCCGGAATTCATCAAGTATATCGAAGGCGGCAAATTCATTCCGAAGTATGTCGAGGTGGTATCGTCGACGCCGGACGAGATTCTTCAGAAGGCTGCCGGTTGATTGCCGTGGAACGGCGCCTCTATACTTTCTTCCGTTCGTCGACCTCGTTCCGGCTGCGGATTGCGCTTGCCTGCAAGGGCCTCGCCTATGAGCCATGCTATGTCAGCCTGCCGAAGATGGAGCATCGGACCCCGGCTTACGGCGCGCTCAATCCGCAGCAACTGCTGCCATTGCTCATGGAAGGCGACCAGGGTTACATTCAGTCAATGGCCATCATCGAATATCTCGACGAGACCTATCCCGAGCCGCCACTCATTCCGAAAGATATCCGCTCGCGCGCCTATGTGCGGGCGGTCTCCCAGATCATCGGGTGCGAGATCCATCCCTTGAACAACGTGCGGGTGCTCAAGCATCTGAAGGCCCAGTTCGATGCCGATGAGTCCGCGACCAGGGCATGGTATGCGCACTGGATTGCCGAGGGTTTCCGCGGGCTCGAGGACTATCTCGCCGATGCGCAGTTGCACGGCGCTTACTGTTGGGGCGACAACGTCACCATGGCCGACATCTGCCTGGTGCCGCAAGTGTTCAACGCGGCACGCTTCGATTGCCCGGTGGACGGCTATCCGATCATCAAGGGGATATTCGAGCGCTGCATGAAACTGGACGCATTCCTGAGCACGCAGCCCAATACCCAGAAGGACGCGTTCTAGAGCCTTTTCCGTTTCGATTGAATCGAAACGAGGCTCTAGACTCCTTATTTGACGCGTTTTCTTGACACGAACCGGGTCCGCTTCGCTGGAAAATGCTAGCCACTTGCGCCGACGACAGTCAGCTCGGCGTGTAAATCGTGCGGCCGAGGTGGTTGTTACCATCGATCAGGCGAAGCAACGTATTGATGAACGCCTTGCGTTCGTCGGCCGGCAGCGGCTGCAGCAGCCGGTTCTGCGCCCGCTGCATCGCCAGATACATGTCGTCGGTGATACGGCGGCCCTCGGGCGTCAGCCGCGCCAGCACCATCCGCTTGTCTTCCTTGCTGCGATGACGCTCCAGCAGGCCGCGCCGTGACAGCCGCGACAGGACATCGGCAACGTTGGTGCGGTCGATTCCCAATTCGCGACCGAGCGAGTTCTGATCGAGATCAGGGTTGAGCGACAGGGTGGTCAACAATCCATACTGCACCGGCGTAATATCGAAACCGGCGCACTCCTCGAAGAACAGCGCGTAGTGAATCTGATGCAGCCGCCGCAGCAGATAACCGGGTCGCGCCCACAGCGGCATATCGGGCGATCGCGCCTTGCGCGCCACCGGCGCGGCGGCCGATGTGGCGCGCTTGGTACGGCCGGCGGCAAGTTGCACGGGCTTTCGGGTAGTGGAGGCGCGGCGGGTCGGCATTGGCTCTTGCTATCCTTGTCTGATTTACGACAGCGCCTGCCTGCCCCGGTCAGTCGCAATCTCTCCGCCAGAGTACCAGAGATTACGACGTGAGATGCGGTGTTCGCATGCTTTCTCACAGCGAAAGACCATCGCCCACCGGCAACCACGGTTGCCGCCGACATCGAAAATCATCAGTACACTCGCATATCTTGCGCGACCCTGCAAATCTGCTAACCTGTCATGTGCCGGCTACATATCGTTTCGAGGTTTTTCATGCTGCACCTCCGCCGTTGGCTCCGCGCAATCACGTCCGGTCTATCAGGCGTGGCTCTCACCGCTTCCCTGCTTGCACCGGCCGTGGCCGCGGATGCCATCAAGGTCCGGCTCGACTGGACACCGTGGGGCGATCAGGCGCCATTCCATCTCGCGCAGCAGGCCGGTTTGTTCAAAAAGTACGGACTGGACGTCAGTATCGACGACGGCAACGGCTCGGTCTCGACGGTGCAGATCGTCGGCAACGGCGAGTACGACGTCGGGCATGCCTCGCTTGCGCCAATGGCGATTGCGCGCTCCAAGGGCCTTCCGGTCAAGGCAATCGCCGGTTTCATCCAGGAAAACGACATCGGCTTGCTGGTGCCCAAGGACGGCAACATCAAGAGCCCGGCCGACCTCAAGGGCAAGAAGATCGCCTTCACTGCCGGCTCGCTCGAGGCCCCCTTCATCGACCGGTTCCTCGCGGCCGGCAAGCTGAAGCGCGAGGATGTCGAACTGCTCAATGTCGACGCCGCCGGCAAGGCCGGGATGTACATGACGGGCCGCACCGACGCGGCTTTCTCATCGGTACCGTTCTTCCTGGCCGTCGTTGAGGCGCAACGGCCGTCGACCGCGGTGCGGTTTTCCGAGAACGGCCTGCGATTCCCGAGCTTCGGGCTGTTTGCAACCGAAAAAACCATCGCGACGAAGCCCGATCAGCTCAAGCGCTTCGTCAGCGTCGTTGCCGGCTGCTGGTCCTACATCTTCAACGGTCACGAAGACGAAGGCGTGAAGGCGATCATCGCTGCACGACCGCAGTCCAAGCTCGATCCCAAGGTCCTGCGCCAGCAGATCGAGACGTTGAAGGATTACGCGCTGACTGATGCCGTCCGGTCGCTGCCATTCGGCAGCATGGCGCTGACCGATTGGCAGCAGGCGGCCAAGGTCCTGTCCGACGGCGGGCTGCTCGGTCAGGCCGTCGATCCGAAAGATCTCTTCACCAACGACATGATCGACCCGAAAATCGTCGCCGAAGTCGCCGCGAGCCTGAAGTAAGACCGGCATGATCGTCGCAAGGGACGTCGGCAAGCGATTTGGCGGCCCGGCGGACGGCCTTACCGCGATCGACAGCATCACGGTCGACATCGCCGAAGGCGAATTCGTCAGCCTGCTCGGCCCCAGCGGCTGCGGCAAAAGCACGTTTCTGCGTTGCCTTGCGGGACTGGAGCAAACCACGAGTGGCGCGCTGCAGGTCGACGGCGAGGAGGTCGACGGTCCGCCGGACCGGCTGGGGATGGCATTTCAGCGCGATGCGCTGCTCGACTGGATGAATGTGCTGGATAACGTGCTGTTGCCAGCGGATTTCAGTGGCGCGCGCAAACGTCAGTTCGAACCCCGCGCACTGGAGTTGCTGAAGATGGCGGGCCTTGGCAGCTTCGTCCATGCCTATCCGCGCGCACTGTCCGGCGGCATGCGCCAGCGCGTCGCGATGTGCCGGTCGCTGCTGCTCGACCCGCGGCTGCTCCTGATGGATGAACCATTCGGCGCGCTCGATGCGCTGACGCGCGATCAGCTCAATGTCGATCTGTACAGGCTGTGGCTACAGCGGCGCATGACGGTCATTTTCGTCACCCACAGCATCTCCGAAGCGATCTTCCTCTCCAGCCGCATCATCGTCTTCAGTCCGCGACCGGGCAAGGTGATCGACGATATCGCCATCGAACTGCCCGCCGATCGCAAGCTCGCTGTGCGCGAGACCGCGGAGTTCGGGACCTACGCGCGGCATGTCCGCGGCCTGTTTGAGCGCATGGGGCTGCTGCATGACTGACGTCTCGCGCGTCGCGCTCACCGGCGCGGCCATTCGCCGCAAGGCCCTTCCATTCGTCGGCGCCGGCATCTTTCTGCTGATCTGGGAACTGGCCTGCCGGATCTACCAGATCCGCCCGGTGCTGTTGCCTTCGCCCTCCCTGATCATCGCGGAGCTGGCGCAGTCGCCGCTGTGGTTCGCGCAACAGGCGGCCTATACACTCGGCATCACCGTGGCGGGATTTGGCGTCGCTGCGGTGCTCGGCGTCATTTTCGCGGTGGTCATCACCGAATGGAAGCTGCTGGATCGTTTGCTGTTTCCGCTGTTCGTTGCGCTCAACAGCGTACCGAAGGTCGCCCTTGCACCGCTCTGCATCATCTGGTTCGGCACCGGCTCCGAACCGAAGATCGCGATCGCCTTCCTGATCGCAGTCTTTGCCGTCGTGATCGACACGATTCTCGGCCTGCGTTCGGTGCCCCCGGACACCATCGACCTGGCGCGCACGCTGCGCGGATCGCGGTGGAAGGTGCTGACCCGGATCAAGCTGTACTGCGCCCTGCCACACTTGTTCGCCGGCCTGAAGGTCGCGATGTCACTGGCGCTGGTCGGGGCGATCGTCGGCGAATTCGTCTCCTCGCAACGCGGCCTCGGCTACGTCATCCTCAGCGCGCAGGGTATGTTCGATACGCCGCGGGTATTCGCCGCCATCGCCATACTCGCGGTGCTAGGCGTCATTCTCATGGAGATCGTCAGCATCGCAGAGCGCCTCGCGCTGCCATGGCATCACAGCGCCGGGCACTCATCGGGACACTGACGACGAACCTGGCACTGCCGAAGAACCGTGCGCGGCGCCGCCATTTTCGTGTGCGGGCCGCCATTCCCGCAGCACCGGCGCACGCGGAAGGGCGGAATCCGGCCTTGCTTCCAGACCCGTCCGCGTTTGTCGTTTGACAGCCTCACCGAAATTCATCAGTATACCAGCATAATTTATTCATCGCGCCTGAATCCAGGATTGGCCGGGCGCAAAAAAACACTGCCAGCATCTAGGGAGTATAACGATGAAGAGGCGTACTTTTCTGAAGCAGGCTGCCACCGGCGTTGCAGCAGCTGCCGTGGCGAGTCCCGCCATCGCACAGCCGGCGCAGGTGCGCTGGCGCATGACCACGAGCTGGCCGAAAAGCCTGGACACGATCTACGGCTCGGCGGAATTGATGTGCCGGCGGATCGGCCAGCTCACCGAAGGCAAATTTCAGATTGACGTGTTCGCTGGCGGCGAGATCGTGCCAGGACCGCAGGTGTTCGACGCGGTGGCGAACAGCACCGTCGAATGCGGACACACGCTGACGGCCTTCTATGTCGGCAAGAACCCGGTATATGCGTTCGATTCCGGTGTCGCGTTCGGCGCCAATTCGCGGCAGCAGGCCGCGTGGCTGTATTACGGAGGCGGTCTCGAACTGATGCGCGAGATCTTCCGCAAGGAGAACCTGGTCAACTTCCCCTGCGGCAACACCGGCGTGCAGATGGGTGGCTGGTTTCGCAAGGAGATCAAGTCGGTCGAGGATCTGAAGGGCCTGCGGATGCGGATCGGCGGCCTCGGGGGCAATGTGCTGTCGCGGCTCGGCGCGGTGCCGACCCAAATCCCGCCCGGCGACATCTATCCGTCGCTCGAGCGCGGCACCATCGATGCTGCCGAATGGATCGGCCCCTACGACGACGAGAAGCTCGGCTTCGGCAAAGTTGCGAAATACTACTACACGCCCGGATGGTGGGAAGGCTCGGCGATGATCACCGCTTTCGCCAATGCCACGGCGTGGGAAGCGCTGCCGGCGCAATTCAAGGTCGCGTTCGAGACCGCGGCCAACGAGCAGAACCTGCTGATGCAGGCCAAGTATGACGCGCGAAATCCCGAGGCGCTGCGGCGATTGATCGCGGGTGGCACCGAACTGCGCGCGTTTCCGCAGCCGGTGCTGGAGGCGTGTTACAAGGCGTCGCTGGAAACTTTCGATGAGATTGCTTCGAAGAACGCCACGTTCAAGACGGTCTATGATCACTGGAAGGCCTTCATGAACCAGTCCAATAGCTGGTTCCGCGTGGCCGAATACCGGCTCGACGCATTCCGCTACAGCGCCTCTGGATGGTGACGCCGGCGTGCTATCGTCCGCGCCGCCCGGCGCGCGGGCGATAGGCTAAGTACGACAGGGGAGCGGACCATGGCTCATCAAGGCATCGGTGCACGGGTGCCGCGCAAGGAAGATGCGCGGCTGCTGCGCGGGCGCGGCCAGTATGTGTCCGACATCATTCTGCCGGGCCAAAGCGAGGTCGCGTTCCTGCGCAGCCCGGTGGCGCATGCGAGGCTGCGCAGCGTCGTCAAGCCAATGAAATTTGAGTCCTGCGTGTTCGTCGGCGGCGATCTCACCGGCGTTGGTGCGATCACGTCGCCATGCACGGTGCCGAGTTACAAGGTTTCGGTCCAGCATCCGCTCGCGCAGGACAAGGTCCGCTTTGCGGGAGAATTGATCGCGATGACCATCGCGTCGACGCGCGCTGCGGCCGAAGACATCGCCGAGATGATCGAGATCGATTTCGACGAACTCCCGCCGCTGGTCGATGCCCATGCGGCGCGCGTCACGACGCAGACCCGGGTCCACGAGGAATGGGAGGACAATCTCTTCCTCACCCTGAACTACGACAACGGGTTCGAGGAGCACGCGCGGGGTGCGCCCGTCGTGGTCGAGCGCGAAATGACGATGTCGCGCCAGGCGATGGTGCCGCTGGAAGGCAAGGCGATCGTCGCCGACTGGGATTTCCGCGCCGACCAATTGATCGTCTATACGTCGACGCAGGTTCCTCACGTGATCCGCATCGGGCTCGCACAGTGCCTGGGCCTCGACGAAGGGCGCATCCGCGTCATCGCTCCCGACGTCGGCGGCGGATTCGGTTACAAATGCGTGTTGCAACCCGAGGAAATCTGTGTCGCGTGGCTCGCGCTGACCTACAAGCGCCCGTTTCGCTATGTCGAGGACCGGCGCGAACATCTGATCGCCGGCGCCAACAGCCGGCAACACCACTACCGGCTCAAGGGCTATGCCGACGAACGCGGGCGCCTGCTGGCGCTCGACGCCGAGGTCACCATCGACGGCGGCGCTTACTCGAACTGGCCGTTCACCGTCGCGCTCGAGCCTGGCCAAGCCACCGGCAATCTTCCGGGGCCGTACGATCTGCGCGGCTATCGCTGCAAGACCTATTGCGTCGCCACCAACAAACCGGGATTCCTGCCCTATCGTGGCGTTGCCCGAACCAGCGTGTGCTTTGCGATCGAGCTCCTGATGGATGCTATCGCCCGCGAGGTCGGTCGCGAACCATGGGAGGTTCGCAAGGAGAACCTCGTCACCGCACAGGCGATGCCCTACACCAATATCGCGCGCAAGCATTACGACAGCGGCAATTATCCGCAAAGCCTGGAGACGGTGCGCCGCGAGATCGACCTCGACACTTGGCGCGCCCGCCAGCGCCGCGGTGAAGCCGACGGCCGCCGCATCGGCATCGGCTTCGCCAGCTATTGTGAACAGTCCGCTCACGGCACCAGCGTGTTCGCTGCCTGGGGCCTTCCGCTCGTTCCCGGCTACGACCAGGCGACGGTGCGCATGCTGGTCGATGGCAGCCTGGAGGTGCGTGTCGGCGTTCACTCCCATGGCCAGGGCATGGAGACCACGCTGGCGCAGATCGCCCACGAGATCCTCGGCGTCGACGTTGCAAGTATCAGAGTCGTCCACGGCGACACCGGCGCGACGCCGTTCTCGACCGGCACCTACGCCTCGCGCAGCATCGTGATGACCGGTGGCGCGGTCGCGAAGACCTGCGAGGCGCTGGTGCCACGCCTGCTGGCGATTGGCGCCCATTTGATGCAATGCGCCGCCGGCTCCGTCAGCTACATGCCCGGCCGGGTGGTCGGACCGCAATCGTCGATTTCGCTAAAGGAGATCGCGGAAGCCTGGTACCGCCGCCCGCAATTGCTGCCGCCGGACGTCGATGTCAACGGGCTGGAAGCGACGATTGGCTACAAGCCGCAAGTGGATACCGGAGCCTTCAGCTATGCCTCGCACGCGGCCGTGGTGGCGGTCGATACCGACCTCGGCGCTATCGAGATCCTGGACTACGTGATCGCGGAAGACTGTGGACGCATGGTCAATCCGATGGTGGTCGACGGCCAGACCATCGGCGGCGCCGCGCAGGGCATCGGCACCGCGCTATACGAGGAAAGCCCCTACGACCCCAACGGCCAGCCATTGGCTTCGACCTTCATGGACTATCTGCTGCCCGGTCCCACCGAGATTCCGAAGTTCCGCATCCATCACACCGAAACGCTCTCGCCCTATACGGCATTTGGTATCAAGGGCATGGGTGAAGGCGGCGCCATCGCGCCGCCGGCGGTGTTGTTCAACGCCGTCAACGATGCCCTGCAGGGCCTCGGCGTCGAAGTCTCGGAAACGCCGTTGACACCGCGCCGCCTTCTGGCAGCGATCGAACGCGCGGCTGAACGCGGTCCGGCTACCGCCAAGGCACAGCCATGAAGGCCGCGGCGTTCGACTATGTCCGCCCGCGCGACGTCGAAGGCGTGTTCGCGGCGCTGCGCGGCGATCATGCCATGGCAAAGGTCGTGGCCGGCGGGCAATCGCTGCTGCCGATGCTCAATCTGCGGCTGGCCCGGCCGACCCTCCTGATCGACATCGCCCGCATCGACGAATTACGCGTCATCGAGGACCTTGGCGCCAGCATACGGATCGGCGCCGCGATCACCCACGCCGAACTGGAAGACCGCGAGATCGCAGGCTGCGCGATGCTGCGAGCGGTAGCTGCCGGCATCGCTTATCGTTCGGTGCGCAATCGCGGCACCATTGGCGGTAGCCTCGTGCATGCGGATCCGGCGGCCGATTGGCCACTGGCTTTGGCGGCGCTCGGTGCTACCATCATCGTGCAAGGCAATTCCGGTCGCCGATCGGTCGCCGCCGACAGGTTCGCGCATGCCGCCTTCCAGACCTGCCTCGCCGATGATGAGATCGTCGTGGCCATCGACGTGCCCAAGCTGTCGCCCGCCGCGCGCACCGGCTACTACAAGTTCTGCCGCAAGACCGGTGAATTTCCCGAGGCGAGTGCTGCCGCGGTATTTGATCCGGAGTCGCGGCGGAACTTG
>Ga0187815_10000165_pt1 | contig 33502 bp, 28 predicted proteins | sample NC_S_5_FD_132962 | JGI IMG/M metagenome (GOLD analysis project Ga0187815, IMG submission 132962) | Wetland sediment microbial communities from Neuse River Estuary, North Carolina, USA - ASW-S_5 | ecosystem: Environmental > Aquatic > Freshwater > Wetlands > Sediment | place: USA: North Carolina... | reverse complement strand
TGCCGTCACCACCGGAAAGATCGGCCACAACGCGTAAGCCAGTGCGCTCATGGCAATGGCGGCAACGGCGAAGCCGGCCACGACGCGCTCCGAGCGCGCGGCATCGACGATCGCACCGCCCGGCATTTGCCCCAGCAATCCGACGATGCCCCCGATCGAAAGCACAAAGCCGATCTCGACCTGGGTCCATTTCTGCGAGGTGAGGTAGACGGCGATGAACGGGCCGAAGCCGGTCTGCACGTCGGCGAGGAAGAAGATGAACCAGTCGAGCCCGTGCTGGCTCTGCGGCGACGGCGGCGGCCGTATCGGGACTGGAAGCGGCACGACAGTTCCCGCAGCCGGCCGCTTCTCACGGTCGTCGTCATGGCGCGCGATCAAATGGAACGACTGCACCAACGATCGCTGCTCCCGCTAGTGATCGAATTCCCAAGGCTGCAGGCTGCCGGCCGCGCCGAGCACGATCACCGGCTGATCTTCCTTGTATTCGGGCGCCTTGCTCACCTGCTCCTTGGTCAATTCCAGCGAGATACTGTCGCCCTTGTTGGCAATGGCGCCGAAACGAAGCGCACGCCAATCGACGACGATCTTGCGGCTGCCGACACCGAGGAACCCGCCGAAGTCTATTACCGCGGCGCGAACCACGCCTTCGCGGTCGACGATGACATCGACGATGCGGCCCATATTCTCGTCAGCGTCGCTGCGAACCTCGCGGCCCAGGATGCCGTGCGCGTCCTTTGCTCCGATGACGGTGACGGAAGCAGGCGGTTTCGGCTCCTTCGTGCTATCCTGCTTCGGAACATCCTGCGCCGAACTGCGTCCGGCGGTCTCGCTTTGCGCCCATGCGCCGGTGGACGTGGCGAACGCCACGGCCAGGACGGCAACCAACCAACTTGCGCGCATGTCAACTCCCCTCTCTTACAACGACGCGTCGCCCCGCTTCAGTGCGTGAGCACGATCGACACCTGGATATGGCCGCGCGTGCGCAACACCTCGAGCGAGACCTCCTCGCCGTGGCGCCGCAGACGCAAATCGACGCTCGAGGCGCCGAGCTTGAGGTCGCGCAGCACGACCTCGTTCAGGAACTCCGGCAGCCTTGGATCGCGCAGGCGTATCTCGCCGCGAGCCGCATCGAATTCGAGGCCGAGTGCGGCTTCCAGCAATGTAAACGGCGCACCGCTTGCCCAGGCCTGCGGGGCGCAGGCGACCGGATACAGCACGGGCCCGCGCTTGCGTTCGCGCCGGAAGCCGCAGAACAGCTCAGGCAACCGCCGCAAGTCCATGTAGCTCGCGGCATCGAACAGGCCCTCGAACAGATGGGCCACCACATGTTTCAGGCCGTAGCGCGCGAAGCCGAGCGCAATCAGTGCATTGTCGTGCGGCCAGATCGAGCCGTTATGATAGGACATCGGATTGTAGCGCGCCTCCCCCTGCGCGATGGTGCGAATGCCCCAGCCGGAGAAGAAGCGGCGGCTCATGAGGTCGGCTGAGACGCGCCGGGCGCGATCCTCGGCCACGATGCCGGTGAACAGGAGCTGTCCCGCGTTTGAGGAGCGCACGCGGCATTGCCTCTTGGCTCCGTCGAGCGCCAGCGCATAGGTACCAAGTTCCTCGCACCAAAACGCCTCTTCAAACCGCTCGGCGAGACGGTTCGCCTCGACCTCGAGCTTCCTCACCATGTCGAGGCGGCCAAGGCGCCAGGCGCATCGTGCCGCCAGCCGCTTGGCGGCGAACACGTATCCCTGCACCTCGGCAAGCGCGATATGACCTTCAGCTAGCCTGCCGTCGGCATGGAAGATAGCGTCAAAGGAATCCTTCCAGCCCTGGTTGGCGAGCCCCAGCTCGCTGGCGCGCCGGTATTCGACAAAGCCGTCATCATCGGGATCGCCGGGCCCGTCGATCCATTGCAACGCCGCCTCGATCGCAGGCCACAGCTCTGTGAGCAGCTCCTCGTCACCGGTGCGCTCGACATAAAGGCCTGCCAACAGAACGAACAGCGCGGTGGAGTCGACGCTGCCGTAATATTTCGCGAAGGGCACCTCGCGCAGCGCCGCCATCTCGCCGCCGCGCATCTCGTGCAGGATCTTGCCAGGCTCGGCGTCCGCGAGCGGATCGGTGACGTCGGCCTGGAAGTATGCCAGCCGCCTCAGCACGCCGCAGGCAATGCGCGGATCGACCCACAGCATCTGCAACGCCGTGATCAGGCCGTCGCGGCCGAAGGTCGTCGAATACCAGGGGATGCCGGCGTAGGGGTAACGGCCCTGCGGCGTGTCCGTCATCAGCATGTTGAGGTCGGCCATCGCCTGAGTCAGCACCTCGTTGAAGATGTTGTTCGAGGTCTCGACAGTGGCGGCGCCCGCGGTGTTATGGCGCATCTCGCGCCGGTGCGCCAGCAAGCCGCGGAAGAACGGTACCGATTTGCCCATAAAGGGCCTGTTGCAGGATACTGCGACGGACAGCGAAACGATCTGTTTCGGCGCGACGTCGAAATGATAGGTCGCAGCATTCACCGAAAGCCGCGTCGGCCGCGGCTCGAAGTGCAGGACAGTGAACCGTCCCTGGCCGTCGAGGCCCCTGTATTCGAAGATGACATCGGCAGGCCCCGACAGCTTGCTGGCACCTACGCCGCGCTTCGGCCGCCGCTCGCCGCGCACCTCGAAGAGATCGGCGAAATCGTTGTCGAACAGCAGCGTCAGGTCAAAGCGCGCGGGATCGTCGCCATGATTCTGCAAAGCGATCCTCTGATACGCCGTGCCGCGCCACAGAAAGATCGAGCGCACGATGTGCAGCGTGTCCTTGCGCAGCATCAGGTGGCCGTTGCGGTACACGTCGGAATTGGTGAGATCGATGGTCAGCGCCGAATTGTCGTCGCGCAGGTTGGAACCGAGCAGCAGCGGCTGGACATCGTCCAGCATCATCTCGAGCCGGGCGAGATAGCGGGTGTCGGCATTGAAGAGTCCGTCCGGACCACCGGCGGATGCGCCAATGTCGCCGTGGCTGTCGAGGACGATGAAGGTGTCGTCGTGCTTCAGCGAACGGCGCGGGCGCGTCGCCGGCCCGGTCATCGGAATATAGAACGGCGACTCCGTTGCGTGCTCGACCGTGCGAAGCTGGCTTACGGACTCTGATGCCATCGGAACCTCAAACGGCTGGGCTCTATCCCTACGCGACGCGCAAACGCGGCCTCAGGCCGCATGAACGGCGAGACGGCCCATCTCGCGCACGACCAGTTCGCGGTAGGGCCCCCTGCCTCGGAGAAGAGCGTCAGGCGAGCCGTCCTCCAGGATCTGCCCACCTTGCAGCATCACCACGCGATCGAAGTTGCGCAGTGTTGCCAGGCGATGGGCGATGGCGATCACGGTGCGACCGCGCACCAGACGCGCCAGCGCTTCGCGGATGGCCTCTTCCGATTCGGTGTCGAGCGCGGCGGTCGCCTCGTCGAGTAGCAGAATCGGCGCATCCTTCAGAAATGCGCGCGCGATGGCAATGCGCTGGCGCTGGCCGCCCGACAGCTTGATGCCGCGATCGCCGACGATCGTATCCATGCCTTCCGGCAAGTGGTCAATGAAATCGCAGCGCGCGGCAACCGCCGCGTTCAGCACCTCTTCGTCGGTTGCACCCGGCCGGCCATAACGGATGTTCTCCCTGATCGAGCGATGGAACATCGAGATGTCCTGCGGCACCACCGAAATCGCCTCGCGGAGACTATGCTGGGTAACGCGGGAAATGTCCTGGCCGTCGATAGCGATGCTGCCATGCTCAACGTCATAGACCCGCTGCAGCAGCGCAAAAACGGTGGACTTGCCGCCGCCGGACCGTCCGACCAGCCCGACCCTCTGTCCAGCCGGGATGTGCAGGCTGAACTCGTCGAACACATTGGTGCCGTTGGGGTAGCGGAAGGTGACGTTGGCGAAGTTGATGGACGCGCCGCGTTTCTCCAGCGGCAACGCTTCGGGGTGGTCGCTCAACTCGTGGGGCTGAAGCAGCGTCGCAACCGCCTCGGTCAGCCGGGCGAAATGCTGGGTGACATCGACCAACGCCACCGCAAGGTCTCGCGTCGCGCTCAAGATGGCGATGCCGAGCGTGCAAACCAGCACGACATCGCCTGTCGTCGCAGCTCCGCGCTGCCACAGCGAGACGACCCAGGCAAGCAGCGCGATCGTCAGCACGACGGTCACGCCGGCGTGCGCAAGCCGCAGCTTTTCCAGGTAACGCAAGCTCCGTCCCCGGGCGGCGAGTTCCCGGCCGACCGTGGCGTCGAAACGGTCGTGCTCATGCCCGAACCCGCCGAAGGCACGCACCAGCGGCATGTTGTTGATGACGTCGACCATTTCGCCGTCCACCGCGGCCGCCTTGCCGGCAAAGTCGTCATGCAGGGGCTTGCCCGCCGCCGCGAAGCGGAACATGGCGAACACCATGATGACGGCGATCACGATGAGGCCCCCCGACATTGCAGGGCTGACGGTCCCAATCAGCAGGATCGCCGAAACGGTCGCGATGCATGGAGGCATCACGTTCCATATCATCATGTTTTCAACCGTGAACACGGCATTCGAAGTCGCCGTGATGCGGCTCGTCAACATTCCCGGCAGACGGTCCGAGAAATAGCTATGCGCATGACCCGTCAGATGACGAAACAAGTCGCGCCGCAAGTCACCGGTGACGCCGACAAACGTGTAGCTCCCAATCCAGGTTGCGATACGCCAAAGCACATTGTCGGCGGCGATCAGTGTCATGAGAATGATGAATGCCAGCCATACGCCATTTGCGTGAGATGGACCTGCCGAGAGGCTGTCGACCATATTTTTCACGCCGTATTGCGTGCCCACCGAGCAGGCAACTGCGGAAACCACGGCAGCAAATATGACCAAATGCGCGGCCATGCGCTTGCGAAGATAGCGCATCACGAACGCGATCGGACGGTGCGCGTAGCCTGAAAGATTTTCCATGGTCCCCCGCTATTGATGGCGACGACGTTTCCCGTGCACGACTATGTGAAGACGGTCAGCCCGACCTCCGCATGCCGCGCCATCACCGCGCAACATTGCTGCAGCATCGAGTTCGACGAGAAACTGCTTGTGCGACATGGCATCAGCGAGACCGCGGCGTGAAGGAAGAATGATCGGCACACTTAGGGAACCTCGCACGTGCGGAAACGTTCCCATGCCATAGGGGCTGGTCGGGGGGTGCCTTCACCCATGCACAGCAAAAAACAGGAGACGCAGAAATGCGCATCGCGCAGGTTGCCCCTCTTACCGAGGCGGTTCCACCTAAACTGTATGGCGGCACGGAACGGGTGGTCTCGTGGTTGACGGAAGAGCTGGTAGCGCTCGGACACGACGTCACGCTCTTCGCGAGCGGGGACTCGCAGACCTCAGCGAAACTGGACGCAACCTGGCCGAAGGCCCTGCGATTGGACGGCGCGGTACGCGATCCCAACGCACTCCACATGGTGATGCTTGAGCGCGTTCGCCGCAAATGTGACGACGAGGAGTTCGACTTCCTGCATTTTCACCTCGACTACTATCCGTTCTCGCTGTTCTTGCGGCAGCCGACGCCTTTCCTCACGACCCTGCACGGCCGGCTCGACCTGCCGGAACACCAGCCGGTATTCAACACTTTCAAGACGCCGGTCATCTCGATCTCGAACGCGCAGCGCCGACCGGTCCCGCAGGCAAACTGGGTGGCCACCATTCACCATGGTCTGCCGGAGAACCTGCTGACGCCCCGGGCCATAAAGCCGTCCTATCTCGGCGTGCTGGGCCGGATTGCGCCTGAAAAAGGTGTCGACCGCGCCATCCGCGTCGCGACGCGGTGCGGCATACCGCTCAAGATTGCGGCGAAGGTCGACCGCGCCGACCAGGATTATTACGACGAGGTGATCCGGCCCATGATCGAGAGCAATCCGCTCGTCGAGTTTATCGGCGAGATCAGCGACCGCGAGAAATCGGATTTTCTGAGCGGCGCGATCGCACTATTGGTGCCGATCGACTGGCCGGAACCGTTCGGCCTCGTCATGATCGAAGCGATGGCCTGCGGAACGCCCGTGATCGCCTACAACCGCGGCTCGGTCGCCGAAATCATCAATGACGGCACCACCGGCTTCGTCGTCGAGGACGAGATCAGCGCTATTGCCGCGGTCGACCGGGCGATGAGCCTTGATCGCGGCAAGATCCGCAAGGTATTCGAACGGCGCTTTAGCGCGCGCCGCATGGCGCTCGATTATCTCGCTGCCTATCGCAGCCTGACGAAAGAGGCCGAACCGCGCATCAAGCTCGTGAGCAGCGCGGAATAACGCTGCCGCCGGAGCGCAGGTCAGACCACCGGCGCGCGCTTCGGCTCGACGATCTCGAACATTCGCGGGAATTCGTCCATCAGCATCATCAACTCGCCGAGCCGCAGCGGATTGCCCGTAACCCTGATCTTGCCGGCGCCAACCGCCTCCGGGAAGGTGGTCAGTTTTGCGATGACCTCATCGAGCACGCCGCGCGCCAGCGTGAAGCCGGCGTCGGCATCGCCGGCTTGCGCGCCGGCGACGTAAGTCAGCGCGGAATTTTCCAGATTGAGGATGAAGCTCTCATTGGTATCGGTGAAATTCCAGTTCAGCACGATACGTTTGCCTTCCGCCTTCGGTCCGTTGAGGCGGACGCCAAGTACATCCCATAGCTGCTCGGTGCGCAGCGCCGCCAGCGTCTCACGTGGCATAGCCGAGCGCGGCGGCGCCTTCGGCATGCCCTGCCGCAGTTCCTGTGCGCCGAACAGATAGGCGTTGCGCCAGGTCGAGCTTTCGGCGGCGTAGCCGAGCTGTTCATAGGTATCGGCGAGCAGTGCGCGCGCCGCCTGATTGTCGGGATCGGCAAACACCAGATGGCTCACCGCCTGGGCGACGAAGCGGAATTCTCCCCGCGAAAAATCCTTGCGCGCGCGTTCGAGCACTGCATCCGCGCCGCCCATGTACTCGACATACTTCTTGCCGCTCTCGACCGGCGGCAGCGGATCGAGGTTGACGGGATTGGCATCATACCAGCCGAGATACTTCTGGTAGATCGCCTTCACATTGTGCCGGATGTGGCCGTAATAGCCGCGGCCGTGCCAGGCGCCGTCCAGGCTCGTCGGCAGGCGGATCGTCTCGGCGATCTCGGCTGCGGTGAGACCATGGTTCATCAGCCGGATGGTCTGATCGTGCGCGAATTTGTAGAGGTCGCGCTGCTGGCGGATCATGGTGTCGATCCGTTCCCTGCCCCACACAGGCCAGTGATGCTGGCCGCACATCGCTTCCGCCTTGCCGCCCCACATCTGCAGGGCCTCGCCGAGATATTTCGACCAGGCCAGCGCATCGCGCACGTCGGCGCCGCGGAACGGCAGCAAATTGTGGAAATTATGCGTGCAGTTTTCCGCAAGATTGAGCAGCTTGTAGCGGGGCACGAAGAAGTGCATCTCGGCCGGCGCTTCGCTGTTCGGCGCCATCTGGAACTCGAATTCGAGCCCGTCGATGATGCGCTTGTCGCCGGTTGAGATGATCAGATCGGTCGGACGCATCAGCGCAACCGCTCCCGCCGCCATCGTCTTGCCGAGCCCGCAATCGACATGGCCGCGCACGCCTTTGGCCAGGAACGGCCCGAACTGATATTGCGCACGGCGCAGCATCGCCGGCCCCGCGATGATGTTCTCGGAGACCGCGTGCTCCATGAAGAAGTTCGGCGCAATGATCGGCACCTCGCCGCTTGCCAGCGCCGCATCATCGAGCACGCCGCGCGCGCCACCCCAATGGTCGGTATGGGTATGGGTGAAAACGACCGCAGTGACCGGCTTCCTGCCGCGGTGCTGGAAATACAGCTCCATCGCGGCCCGCGCGCCCTCGATCGAGGTCAGCGTATCAACCACGACCACGCCCTTGTCGCCCTCGATCAGCGTCATGTTGGCGATGTCGAGTCCGCGCACCTGGTAGACACCAGGCAAGACCTCGAACAGGCCATGATTCATGTTGAGGCGCGACTGCCGCCACAGGCTGGGATCGACCGTCGGCGGCGCCTTCTCCTCTTTCAGGAAAGCGTAGGGCTCGAGGCTCCAGACCACCCTGCCCTGGGGCGAGGTGATCTTCGCGTGCTCGATGGTGCCGAGGAAGCCGCGCGCGGCATCGTCAAAATCACGCGTGTCCGAGAACGGCAACGCCTTCAGCGTCGCCTCGTGCTGCACGACGACCGAAGCGGATGCTTCCTTCGGCATTTCCTTCGACATTTCCTTGGGCATCTCGCCGGCGGTCTGGGTCACACGCGTCACTCCTCTTGAATCTTCCTTTTGCGCGCTCAGCGGAACTCCAGCCCTTCGAACTGGCCGCTGCTGCGCCACGCGTCGATGTATTTGAAGTAGGCCAGCGCTCCTGCGGGGTAGCCTACATTGAGCTTCGCGGCGGGACCTGGCTCGCGTCCCTCGTTGTTGTAATAGCCGGGTGTGCAATCCCGCGAGCCGATCATCCGGCCAGGGCCGGTCAGGAGCAGTTCGATCCAGCGACTTTCCGCCTCCTTCGTCACCTCGATTTGCCGGGCGCCGATCATCCGCGCGTGGCTCACCATCATCGCGATCGTGCGCGCTGCCTCGGTCAGATTGTGCGGCACGTTGGAAATCAGATTGGCGCCTTGGGCCGGCTGGACGAAGAAAGCGTTCGGGAAGCCGTGGACATGTATCCCGTGCTTGGTGCGCATGCCCTGTGCCCAATAGTCCGAGAGTTTTGCGCCATCGCGGCCGGTCAGGTCGAAGCCTGCGCGGCGCTCGTATTCGGTTCCGACCTCGAAACCGGATGCGTAGATGATGCAGTCGAGAGGGTACTCCCTGCCCGCGACGACAACGCCGTTCTCGTTGATCTTCTCGACGCCCTTGCCCTCGGTATCGACGAGGTGCGTGCCCGGGGTGTTGAACGCCTGAAGATAGGAATCGTGAAAGCACGGCCGCTTGCAAAGCTGGCGGTACCAGGCTTTCAGTTTGGTCGCGGTCTCGCGATCGCTAACGATGCTATCGACCCGCGCACGGATCTCCTCCATTTTCTCGAAGTCGGAGTCCTCGAACGCTGCCAGCATGTTTGGCGGCGTGCGCTGCTCGCGGGGCAATTGGATGATCCTTGCGCGGATGCGCTTGTTCAGATCGGTCCAGCCGTCCTGAACGAGATCGACTTCCGCCGTGCCGCCGGCCTGGTTGGCCGTGAAATTCTCAAGCCAGCGCTGTTGCCAGCCCGGTGTAGCGATCTCGGCAAACCATTTCGGATCGATCGGGGCGTTGTCGCGCACATCGACCGAGGATGGCGTACGCTGAAAGACGTAAAGCTCCTTGCAGGCGCGCGCCAAATGCGGCACGCACTGCACGGATGTGGCGCCCGTGCCGATGATGCCGACCCGCTTGTCGGCGAGCTTTTCCATCAGCGCTCCCGATGGGTCGCCGCCGGTGTAGCCGTAGTCCCAGCGGCTGGTGTGGAACGAGTGTCCCTTGAACGACTCGATGCCGGGAATGCCGGGAAGCTTTGGCACATGCAGCGGCCCGGTGCCCATGCCGATGAACTGCGCCGTGAAGGCGTCGCCCCGGGTAGTACGGATCAGCCAGCGCGATTTCGTCTCGTCCCAGTCGAGACTCACAACCTGCGTGTGGAACAGCGCGTTGTCGTAGAGGCCGAATTGCCTGCCGATGCGCTGGCAGTGCGTGAGGATTTCCGGGGCATGCGCATATTTCTCCGATGGCATGTGACCGGTCTCTTCCAGAAGCGGCATGTAGACCATCGAGGCCGTATCGCATTGCGCGCCGGGATAGCGATTCCAGTACCAGGTGCCGCCAAAATCCCCGCCCTTCTCGATGATGCGGACATCCCTGATGCCGGCTTCCGCCAGCCGCGCCGCAGTGACGAGCCCTGCAAAGCCGCCGCCGATGAAGGCAAAGGTGACGTGCTCGCTCTTCGGTGCGCGCGGCGTGACCGGCGTGTAGGGATCCTCCAGATAATGAGCGAGCTGGCCCTTGATCTGGAGATATTGGTCGTTGCCGTCGGGGCGCAGCCGCTTGTTGCGCTCTTCAAGATATTTCTTGCGCAGCCACGCCTTGTCGATCCGGGCGGTCTGAGGGGGTTGGTCCGTCATCGTCATCACAAAGGCGCCTCTCGGAGAAGTCGGTCGTGACTTCATTATCGCTTCATACGGGATGGGCCGCCAGATAGGGTGAATCGGCGATCGACCAGGACGGCGTCGGCTCCATCCGGAAGATCTGCCGCAAATGCACTTCATCCGGCCCGTCGCCGATCCGCAGCAGCCTGCCCCAGGCCAGCGCCTGGTGGATCGGCGTATCCTCCGAGCCGCCCATCGCGCCGAACACCTGCATGGCGCGGTCGGCGATCTTCTGCAGCATCGCAGGCACCGCGACCTTGATCAGCGAGACGTCGCGCCAGGCGCCGTGATGGCCGCTCTGGTCGAGCCGCCAGGCGCAGCGGTAGGCGAGCAAGCGGGCCTGCTCCAGCTCGACGCGGGATTCTGCGATCCAACGCTGCACGGTATCGTACTGGATGATAGAGCGGCCGAAGGTCGAGCGCTCCATGGCGCGCACCATCATCAATTCGATCAGCAGCTCGCAAAGGCCAATCGAGCGCATGCCATGGTGGATGCGCGCGGGTCCCAGCCGGACCTGCGCCACCTTGAAGCCGTCGCCCTCCGCGCCGAGCAGGTTTTCGGCGGGAACGCGGACATTCTCAAAGGTCAGTTCGCCGATCGGCGCGACATGATCCTGACAGCCCATCCAGCTGAGCCGGCGTACCAGGCGAACGCCCGGCGCATCCATCGGCACCACGATGCAGGAATGACGGCGCGTGCGATCCGCATCGGAATTGGTCACACCCATGACGATCAAAAAACTGCAGCGCGGATGCGCAGCGCCCGTGATGAACCATTTGCGTCCGTTGATGACGTAGTCGTTGCCGTCGCGGACCATCCTTGTGGCGATGTTGGTCGCATCGGATGAGGCGACATCCGGCTCGGTCATTCCGAACGCCGAGCGCGTCTGCGCCTCCAGCAGCGGTCGGAGCCAGCGCGCTTTCTGCTGCGGCGTCGCGCAGTTCTGCAGCGCGATCATGTTGGGCACATCGGGCGCCTGGCAATTGAAGACTTCCGGCGCCCAGAACAGCCGGCCCATGATCTCGGCCAGCGGCGCGTATTCGAGATTGGAAAGTTTGGTGCCGGGCTCGTCCGCTGCCAACTCCGGCAGGCCGAGATTCCAGAGGTCCGCGGCGCGCGCCTTCTGTTGCAGCTCGGCCATGAAGGGCGGCGTGGCGGGACTGGCCGCGACATGCGCGAGCCAGGCGCGATGGAGCGGCAGCACTTCGGCATCGAAGAATGCCTGCAATTTCTTGCGCCACTGCTCCGACCGTCCGGACAGATCGAAATCCATGCTGCCTCCCGATTTTGGCCGGCAGCTAACTCCATATCGACACGAAATTCAATTTCGTTTCGGTATATTGACAAATATGGCATATGTGACCCATTATTCGGACATGGCTACCGCCCTTTCGACCGCAGAGGCCCAGGCCGACCCCTCGTTCGCAAGCACGCTTGCGCACGGGCTCGATGTGCTGGCGGCGTTTCGCAATAATCCTGGCCCGCTGTCGAATGCCGAGCTAGCCGCCCGCACGGGCCTGTCGCGGCCGACGGTATCGCGGCTCACCTACACGCTGGCGCAGTTCGGCTATCTCAAGCGCGACGCCAAGGGCTTTGTGCTCGGGCTCGGCGTGCTTGCGGCCGCCTACCCGGTCCTGTCGGCGCTGAAGGTACGGCAACTGGCGCGGCCCTTGATGCGCGATTTCGCGGCCTACGCCGGCGGCACGGTATCCATTGCCATGCCGTTCGGGCTCGACTTCATCTATGTGGAGACGCTGCGCACCACCGATGCGGTGCCGCACGTGCCGGATGTCGGCTTCACCGGCGCGATCTCCACGACCGCGGTCGGCCGCGCATTGCTGTCGCTCTACAGCAAGGACGAGCTCGACGGCTACCTCGCCAAGGTGAAAGCCGAGCAGCCGCAGGACGCCGACTATGTGATGAAACGTACGCTGCCCGACGTCGAGCTGTGCCGCGAGCGCGGCTTTGCCGTGTCGCTCGGCGAATGGCGGCGCGAGATCTTTGGCGTCGCCGCGCCGCTCTACCGCACGCCGTCGGGCGATTGCCTCTCCGTCAATTGCGGCATTCCCTCATTTCGATTTTCCGCCGAGCAGATCGAGCGCGAATGCGGGCCGCGCATTCTCGGGCTCGCACGCAGCATCAAGTCTCTCGTCGCCAACGCCTAAAAATTATTGAAAGGCGCCGCTCGAACGGCGCGACATTACAGTGGGAGGAAAGTATGAGCCGGACCAGGGCCGCGCTGGGCTTTGCTGCTGCCATCATCATGCTGTTCGGCGGCAATGCCGCAACGCATGCACAGGAGAACTGGCCGAGCCGGCCGATCCGCGTCATCGTCCCCTATCCTGCCGGCGGCATTGTCGACATGGTCGCGCGCGCCGTCACCGAGCAGGTCGGGCGCGATCTCAAGGCCACCGTCGTCGTCGAGGCACGACCCGGCGGCAACAGCAACATCGGCACGGCGGCCGTCGCGCGTAGCGATCCCGACGGTTACACCTGGCTGGTCACCGGCCCTGCGGCGCTGGTTAATCCCGGGCTCTACAAGGACGCCGGCTGGGATGCGATGAAAGACCTGAAATGCGTCGGCCTTGCGGTCTGGACGCAAGCCGTGGCGGTGGTCAATCCGACCCTGCCGGTGAAGACCATCGGCGAGTTCGTGGAGCTGTCGCGCAGCAAGCCCGGCCAGCTCAATTTCGGCAATCCCGGCACGGGATCGTCGATCGACCTCTCCGCGCAAAAGCTGTTCCAGGCCGCCAACATCAAGCTGACCAATGTCGGCTACAAGGGCCAGCCGCAGGCGCTGGTCGATCTGATGACCAATCTGATGCATTTCGAGATCGTCTCGATGGCGCTGGCGCTGCCGCATATCAAGCAGGGCAACATCAAGCCGCTGGCCGTGCTTACCCATAGCCGCGTCAATGACCTGCCTGACGTGCCGACCATCGCGGAAGCCGGCTATCCGGAAGCCGCCTATGTGCCGTGGTACGGCATCTATGTGCCGTCAGGCACGCCGGATGCGCTTGCCGAGAGGATCAACGCCGCCATCAACAAGGCGCTGGAAAATCCGGATGTGCAGCGGCAGCTTTCGGTCACCGACATTCCGGGCAAGCCGATGCCGCTGCGCGACCTCGCCGCGCTGATGAAGTCGGACTACGAAAAGCTGACCACCGTGATCAAAACAGCAGGAATGGCGCTGCAGTAATAAACGCGTCGTCATTCCCGGGCGATGCAAAGCATCGAACTATGGTGCGTGCGTGCTTGCCCACCTGAGACTCTCGAGATTCTCAGGTGCGCGCTTGCGCAGCTGAGGTCTGGTGCTCACGCACCATCCCGGAATGACCTGCGGTCACTTCTTCACCTTGCTGGCATCCATCTTGATCGAAGGATCGAGCATTTTGGTGGAGAAAGCGGTGCCGACGTCGAACGGCTTTTCCATGCCGAGATAGGTCTGCACCAGCTCGTAGTCCTTCTTCATGCGCTCGCCGTCGATCCAGCCCAGTCCCTTGGTCGTGGTGAACTCGTCGGTCATCAGGAACTTGATGCGCTCCCATTGCCGCTGCTGGTTCTCCTTGTCGAGGCCGGAGACCTGATCGAGCAGCGCCTTCAGACAAGGCGCGACGTCGGCGACGCAGGCGGCGAAGGCCTTCTGGCTGACCCGAACGAATTGTTCGACCAGTTTCGGATTCTTCTCCATGAAGGCGCCGTTCACGATCAGCGAGTTGCCGTACGGGTTGAGCCCGATGTCCTTCCAGTTGACGTAGCCGAGGTCGGAACCGAACTCGATCACCTTCAGATCATGCTCGTTGTAGAAGTCGCTGATGATGTCGACGGTATGGCTCTTCAACGCGGCGATCTTGGCGGTCGGGCCGACATTGACGAAGTTGACCGAGTCGGGCGCGATGCCTGCCGCCTTGGCGAAGGCCGGCCACATCACGCGTGAGGCATCGCCCGGCGGATTGCCGATCTTGTGGCCAGGAAAATCCTTGGCGCTGTTCACGCCGTAGCTTTTCAGCCAGTAGAAGGTCTGGCCGGTATTGGCATAGATGCTCATCAGCGCCACGACATCGGCGCCCTTGCTCTTGGCCACCAGCATGGTGGCGAGATCGGCGATGCCGAACGGCGAGCCGCCGGAGCCGACCTTCAGCGACGAGACGCCGGAGCCCTTGCCGGTCTCGATGGTGAGATCGATCCCGGCCTTCTCGTACCAGCCTTGCGCCTTGGCGTAATAGAAGGGCGAATGGTCCGCGGTAGGCGTCCAGTTCAGGGTCAGGTTGATCGCCTCCCCTGCGTGCGAGGAAGCGGCCGGCAAGCTTAAGCCGATGGCCAGAATGGCAATCCGCAAACCCTTCATGGCAATTCTCCCCCTTGCTGAGGCGGCCCCGTGGCGGCCTGCCAACCCGGCTTGTCGCCACGCCCTCGCGACGCTACCAATGCAACAAGGGACAGGACGACTTGTCAACCAGCTGGTTGGAAATGCCCAAAAGACGCGCAGACGGTCCAATCACGAGGCGCCGCGATCCCGTCGCGACGCAGAAGAAGCTGCTGGCGGCGGCGCGGCGCGAATTCGCCAGCCGCGGCCTTGCCGGCGCGCGGGTCGACGACATCGCCGAGCGCGCAGGCGTCAACAAGCAGCTCGTCTACCATTATTTCGGCGACAAGGACGCGCTTTATCTTGCGGTACTGGAATGGGTTTATGAGGAAATCCGCGCCCAGGAACGCAAGCTCAACCTCGAGGGGTTGCCGCCGCAAACCGCCATCCGCAAGCTGATCGAGAGCTCCTTCGATCACCTCGCGGCCCATCCCGACTTCATCCTGCTGCTCAACGACGAAAACCGCGGCGGCGCCCACCATGTCCGCGGCTCCCGCAAACTGGAAGCCATGCACTCGCCGCTGGTCAGCCTGGTGTCGAAAATCCTCGGGGAGGGCGTGAAGGCCGGGACGTTTCGCCGCGGCGTCAATCCGGTTCACCTCTACATCTCGATCGCGGGCCTCAGCTATTTTTACTTCTCAAACACGCCGACGCTGTCGGCGATCTTCGGCAAGGACTTTGCCAGCCGGGCGGCGAGGCAGGCGCGGCGCAGGCACGTCGTCGACCTCATCATGCAGTCGCTGCGGCCTTAATCAACCAGATGGTTGAAAGCGGGGCTGGATCGCGCTAGGTTTTGCCCCGCCGCCACGAGGGCGGCACATTGCTTGGGGAGCTTCAGCTTGCCTGCCGACGGAACACGTTCAGCCCGGTCGTTTGCGGTCATCCTGATCGTGCACGTCGCGGTGATCGCGCTCTGGCAGGTTCTGGTCGACGCCTTCAAGGTGCCGAAGTTCGTCCTGCCCTCGCCGCTGGCAGCGCTTTCGACGCTTGGCTCGGCCAAGTACGCCTGGGTGTCCAACACCGCCGTCACCGCAGCCGAAATCCTCGGCGGCTTTTGCCTCGGCGCTCTCGTTGGCGTCGCGCTCGCCGTCATATTCACCTGGTCGCGGATCGTCGCGCTGGTGCTGCTGCCGCTGTTCGTGACGCTGAACATGATTCCGAAAGTCGCGCTGGGGCCGCTCGTGATCGTCTGGTTCAGCTACGGCATCCTGCCGAACATCCTGATCGCCTTCAGCATCTGCTTCTTTCCGATCCTGCTGACGACTGCGCGGGGCTTAAGCGAGGTCGAGCCTGATCTGCTGGACCTCGTGAAATCGCTGCGCGGCTCGCGATGGAAGCTGTTCCGGAAGATCCAGCTTCCGGGCTCGTTGCCTTACGTCTTCTCCGGCATGAAAGTCGGCGCCATTCTGGCGGTCGCCGGCGCGATCGTCGGCGAGTTCATCGCCTCGGAGCGTGGCCTCGGCTACCTGATGATCCAGGTGCAGTCCTCGCTCGACACGCCGGCGATGGTGATGGCGGTCGTGCTGCTGACGCTGCTCGGTGTCGCTCTCTACGGCTTGGTGCTCGGCCTCGAACGGCTGTTCGTGGTCCGCGACATCAGGCTGCAATAAGAAACGAGACGAAAACCATGCTGCTCACCCGCGAAACCCTTCCCGAGACGATTTCGGATATCGCCGCACTCGATGAACTGCTGTGCCGTCCGAGCCAGGCGCTGATCGACGATCTCGCCAAAATCGACGGCGACATCATGATCCTCGGCGTCGCCGGCAAGATGGGGCCGACGCTCGCCGGGCTTGCCAAGGCCGCCCTGCCCGGCCGGCGCGTGATTGGCGTAGCGCGCTTCAGCGAGGCAGGCACCAAGCAATGGTTGCAGGCCCGCGGCATCGAGACCATCAATTGCGATTTGCTTGATGAAGCCGCGATCGGTGCGCTGCCTAAAATCCCGAACATCGTCTTCATGGCCGGCCGCAAGTTCGGCGCGGCAGGCGACCTCGCCCTGACCTGGGCGATGAATTCGCATGTCCCGGCACTGGTCGCTCAGGCCTTCAAGGGCTCGCGCATCGTCGCGTTCTCGACCGGTTGCGTCTATCCGTTCGTGCCGGTCGACAGCGGAGGCTCCCGCGAGGAGATGCAGCCCGACCCGCCCGGCGAATATGCCCAGTCCTGCGTCGGACGCGAGCGCATGTTCGAATACTTCTCGAAGAAGTTCGCAACGCCCGGCCGGCTGTTCCGCCTGAACTACGCCATCGATATGCGCTACGGCGTGCTGTACGACATCGCCAGCAAGGTGTTTTGCGGCAAGCCCATCGACATCAGCCTCGGCCATGTCAATTTCATCTGGCAGGGCGATGCATCCTCGCAGGCGCTGCGCTGCCTTGCCCATTGCGACACCCCGACTTCGCCGATCAATGTCAGCGGTCACGAGATCCTGGCCGTACGCGATCTCGCCGCCAAGTTCGGCAATTACTTCGCAAAGGACCCCATCCTCGTCGGCAAGGAAGAGCCGACGGCTTGGCTGACCAATACGTCGCAGGCGGTCAAACTGTTCGGGCTTCCCGTCGTTGACACCGAGCAATTGGTCAAGTGGACCGCCGACTGGGTGCAGCGCGACATGCCGAGCCTCGGCAAGCCGACCAAATATGAGGTCCGCGATGGCCGCTACTGAAGAGATCGCCGTCGCCCGTCTCGGCGTGGAAGACGCGGCCGCAGGTCTCGTGCTGTCAACCGAAGCGCGCTGGAATCAGAACGAAGCCGATTGGCGCTTCTTTCTCTCTAAGGGCATCGTCTTCGGCGTTCGCGACGAGGCCGGCCGGCTGATCGCGACCGCGGCCCTGTTGCCCTACTCGGCCGGCAATGCCTGGATCAGCATGGTACTGGTCACCGAAAGCTGGCGCCGGCGGGGCATTGCGACGAAGCTGGTCGATGCGTGTCTCACCACAGCGAAACAAATGAACCTGACGAGCTGGCTCGATGCCACGCCAGCCGGAGCCAGCGTTTACGGTCCGCTCGGCTTTGCGCCGACGCTGGAATTGCGCCGGCTTCGGCTGGAGAACTTGGGATCGTCGACCGCTGCGCCACCGCTTCAGCTCTGCGATCCCACAGCGTTTGCTGCGCGCGACATCAGCGCCATGGGATTTGCGCGCAACGCGCTGCTCGCGGAATTTGCCGGACGGCCCGGCTCGCGCATGGTGAGAAATGCAAATGCCATGGCGCTTGTCCGCGGCGGCCGCACCGCGCGGCACATTGGGCCGCTGTTTGCGGACAGTCCAGTTGACGCTCTGGCGCTGGTCAATGACATCGCCCGATCGGAGCACGGCCCATCGCTCCTTGACGCCGTGCACAGCCACACAGAATTTATCGATGGCTTGACGGCCACCGGCTGGAACATCGAGCGGCCGTTTCAGCGCATGCGCTTCGGCAGCGCCGGCGCTCAGAGCGCCGAACTGCCGTTTGCCGTCGCCGGCCCCGAATTCGGATAGGAACAGCCTCCATGCACCACAGCGAGATCAAGTCCGAGATACAGAAGCTGATCGCCGAGGGCACGGTGATTCCGGCACATCCGCTGGCGCTCGATGCCAATCGCGCGCTCGATGTGAAGCACCAGCGCGCGTTGACGCGCTATTACATCGACGCGGGCGCCGGCGGGCTTGCGGTCGGCGTGCACACGACCCAGTTCGCGATCCGCGATGTCGGCCTATACCGCCCCGTGCTCGAGCTTGCCGCCGAGACCGCCGCCAACTGGAGCAAGCGGCCGCTGGCGATGGTCGCCGGGCTCGCCGGCCCGACGCAACAGGCCGTCAGCGAGGCGAAGATTGCGCGCGGCATCGGTTATCACGCGGGCCTGCTCAGCCTCGCCGCGATGAAGTCGGCGTCCGAGGACGAGATCATCGCCCACTGCCGTGCCGTCGCGGCCGAATTCCCGCTGGTCGGCTTCTATCTGCAGCCGGCCGTCGGCGGCGTCATCCTGAGCGCGAATTTCTGGCGGCGCTTTGCGGGGATCGACAATGTCGTCGCCATCAAGATCGCGCCGTTCAACCGTTACCGCACGCTCGACGTGCTGCGCGGCGTAGCGGCTGCCGGCGCGCTCGATCGCATCACGCTCTATACCGGCAATGACGATCACATCCTGCTTGATCTCACCCTGCCCTTCGATCTCAGGGACAATGGCGTAACGACGCGAACGCACATCCGCGGCGGACTTCTCGGCCACTGGTCGGTGTGGACCGCAGCCGCGATCAAGCAATTCGAAGCCTGCAAGGCTGCACGCAACAAGGATGCCGTGCCTGCCGAACTGCTGGCGCTCGATGCGCGTGTGACCGATTGCAACAGCGCCTTCTTCGACGTCGCCAACAATTTTCATGGCTGCATCGCCGGCTGTCACGAAATCCTGCGGCGGCAGGGCCTGATGCAGGGCATCTGGTGCCTCGATCCGGCCGAGGGCCTGAGCCCCGGCCAGATGCAGGAGATCGACCGGGTTTGCCGGGAGCACGCTGATCTCAGCGACGACGCCTTTGTTGCCGCGAACCTGCAGAAATGGCTGGCATGACGACACCGGAGCCCTTCATCAGCCTGCGCAACGTCCGCAAGGTCTATCGCTCGGCCGACCAGGAATTCCTGGCCGTCTCCGACGTCACCATGGACGTGCAGGAAGGTGAGCTGGTTTCCCTGGTCGGCCCGTCCGGTTGCGGCAAGACGACCGTGCTGAAAATCCTCGCCGGGCTGCATGGCGCCGATGGCGGCACCGTGAAGATCGGCAGCGCCACAACGCCGTTCGATCCGGCGCGCGATATCGGCATGGTGTTCCAGCAGGCGCTGCTGTTGAAATGGCGCACCGTTCTCGACAATGTGCTGCTGCCGGCCGAGATCGTCGGCCTACCGATGAGGCCCGCCCGCACACGCGCACGAGAGCTGTTGCAGCTCGTCGGCCTTGCCGGCTATGAGGACAAGTACCCGCAACAGCTATCCGGCGGCATGCAACAGCGCACCGCGATTGCACGCGCTTTCATCCATGATCCCAAACTGATCCTGATGGATGAGCCGTTCGGCGCGCTCGATGCGCTCACCCGCGAGCAGATGAACCTGGAAATGTTGCGGATCTGGCGCGAGAGCGGCAAAACCATCATCTTCGTCACGCATAGCATCCAGGAGGCGGTGTTTTTGGCCTCGCATTGCGCCGTGCTCACGGCGGGCCCGGCCCGCATGGCCGAGTATTTTCCGATTCAATTGCCGTTCCCCCGCGACCTGCCGATCAAGACCACCGACGAATTCGGCGCCTATGCGCGGCGCATCTATGGAAGCCTTGGCCTCGGCGCGGGCGCGTGAGCCTCACTTCGTAACCTTGCTGGCATCCATCTTGATGGCAGGATCGAGCAGCTTGGCCGTGAAAGCGCTCTCGATGGCGAATGGCTTTTCGATGCCGAGATAGGTCTGGACCAGCTCGTAGTCGTTCTTCATGCGGCCTGCGTCGATCCAGCCGAGCCCCTTGGTCGGTGTGAACTCGTCCGTCATCAGGTATTTGATGCGACCCCACTGCAGAATTTGCTCCTCACGGTCGAGGCCCGTGACCTGATCGAGCAGCGCCTTCAGGCAGGGGTCGAAGTCGGCGACGCAGGCCGCATAGGCCTTCTGCGTAATCCGGACGAAATCCTCGACTAGTTTCGGATTCTTCTCCAGAAAGGCCCCGTTGACGATCAATGAATTGCCGTAGGGGTTGAGGCCGATGTCCTTCCAGTTCAGTGCGCCAAGATCGCTGCCGAATTCCTTGAGCTTGATGTCGTGAGAATTGTAAAAATCGCTGATGATCTCGACCGTGCGTGCCTTAAGCGCGGCAGATTTCGCCGTCGGTCCGACATTGACGAACGATACCGAGTCCTGCGCAAGGCCTGCCGCCTTGGCGAAGGCCGGCCACATCACGCGCGAGGCATCGCCCGGCGGGTTGCCGATCTTGCGGCCGGCAAAATCCTTCGGCCCGCTGACGCCATAGCTTTTCAGCCAGTAGAAAGTCTGCCCGGTGTTGGCATAGATGCTCATGACCGCGACCGCATCGGCGCCTTTCCCGCGCGCCAAAAGCATCGTCGCGAGGTCGGAAATGCCGAACGGCGCGCTGCCGGAGCCGACCTTGAGCGACGAGACGCCGGAACCCTTGCCGACTTCGATGGACAGATCGATCCCCGCCTTTTCGTACCAGCCTTGCGCCTTGGCGTAATAGAAGGCTGAATGGTCGGCAGCCGGCGTCCAGTTCAGGACGAGATTAACGCTCTGGCCGGCCCTTGCAGGCAGAGCGGTCACAGCAGCAAGCACGATAGCAATCGCTAGTCTTCTCAACGCAAGGCTCCTCCGTTTGCGTGGACTTTCCACGAGCGAGCGGCCGACCGCAACCGCCCTCAGGTTGCGGGACAGTTCGTCGCGTCAACTGACTGCTAATCAAAGGACGACGGCCCGGTATCGCGATAGGCCCAGCAGCACTCGCGCGGCAGCGAGACGTGCGTCTCGACCCCGACCTGGTGGCGCGCCGCGGTGCCGAGTTCGACCACTTCCAGCTTGCGGCCGAACAGGTCGATTTCATAGGCGGTCTGCGTGCCCTGATAGCGGCGGTCCATCACGCGTGCCGGGAATACGTTGTCGCCGCCTTGCCCGCCGATGGCGATGTTCTCGGGCCGTAGCGCGATGCGCACCTTCTCGTTGACATCAAGGGGATGCAGCAACGCGCACTCACCGCGCCGTCCGTCGCCGAAGTCGACGGTGCCGAACTTGCCGTTGCGCGCCACGAGGGTGCCAGCGAGTTCGTTGGTGGCGCCGGTGAAATTGGCGACGAAGAGATCGGCGGGGCGATTGTAGATCTCGTCAGGCGTTCCCATCTGCAACAGCTTGCCGTCGCGCATCACGCCGATGCGGTCGCCGAGCACCACGGCTTCGGCCTGGTCGTGGGTGACATAGAGCGCCGTCATGCCGGTCTGCTTGAGGATGGAACGCAGATCGTCGCGCAGGCGCAGGCGCAGCTTTGCGTCGAGATTGGACAGGGGTTCGTCAAGCAGCAGGAGCTGTGGCCGATAGACGATGCTGCGCGCCAGCGCCACGCGCTGCATCTGGCCGCCGGATAGCGCCACGACCGGCCGATCGGCATATTCGGAGAGGCCGACCAGCTTGAGTACTTCCTCGACCTTGCGGGCCGCCTCCTCGCGCGAAAGCCGCCGATGTTTGAGCGGATAGATTACGTTCTGCCGCACCGTCATATGCGGCCACACCGCATAGGACTGGAACACCATGCCGAGGTCGCGCAGCCGCGGCGGCACGAGAATGCCGCGCGCCGGCGACGACACGACCTTGTCGCCGATCGCAATCTCACCGCCGGTCGGATGCTCGAGCCCCGCAACACAGCGCAAGGTCGTTGTCTTGCCGCATCCTGACGGCCCGAGTAGCACGACGATCTCGCCCGCCGGCACGGAAAAGCTGACGCCGTCGACCGCGGGCCGGCCGACGGCAAACTGCTTGCGCAGGTCGGTGACTTCGAGCGTTGCGGTCATGACAGCCTTGACTTCATGGGCTGCTCACTGCCGATAGCCATAGGTCTTGTCCCAGTCCGCGACCCAGGCCTTGTGCAGCTTCACATATTCATCGAACTTGGGGTACCAAACCTTCACCACCTTGGGGTCGAACCCTTCGGGATAGACCGGCGGCACTTTCAGCGAGGTGAGATTGCCCAGCTCCTTGATCATGAAGGTCTGGCCTTCCTTCGACAGACACCAGTTGAGGAACAGCTTTGCCGCGTTGGGATGCGCAGCGGTCTTCGGGATACCTGTCGCGTATGGATTGACGGGCGCGCCCTCGGGCGGGAAGAAGATCTTGATCGGCGCGCCGTCCTTCTGCTTGGGATAGATCGCGTTGTAGAGCAGCGGCCCCATCGCGACCTCGCCGCGCACCAGCGAGTCCGACATGGGCGCCCCGGAAGGATAGAGCACCGGATGGGTCGAGGCCTGCTTGGCCCAATAATCCTCACCCAGGACCTGGCGCTCGAACATGATTCGGGTCCAGGTGGTGCCGCCGGACTGCGCGAAGACCTGACCGGTCATCTTGTCGTATTGCGGCTTGGTCAGATCCCACCAGTTCTTCGGCGGATCCTTCACCAGTTCCGTGTTGTAGGCGATCGACCACACCAGCGTGGCGCGCGGCCAGAGTTTTGGAGAAATCTGCGCCTCCGGATTGTAGTCAGCGGCATTCGGCGGCGCGTAGTCCTGGAACAAGTCGACCAGTTCCGACATCAGTGCGCGGTCGGAATGATCGACGACATCGGCGATCAGCTTGCCGGCGGCGGCCTCGGTCTTGACGCGGGTGATGAGTTGGCCGCCGGGCGCGCGCACCATCTCGATCTTGATGTCGGGGAAGCGCTTGTTGAAGGCCTTGATGACCTGTTGCTCGACCTCGGCGAAGTTGGCGGTGTAGTAGACCAGCTTGCCTTCGGCCTTGGCAGCCGCAATCAGTTCCGGGGAGCCGAACTCCTGCGCCATTGCAGGCGCCAAAGCCAAGGCAGCCGCTGCCGTAGCGCCGGCAAGCCAAGAAACGAATTTCTCCCTCATGGCCACTCCTCCCTCTCTTGTTATCCCGTGCGGGCGACGCTGCCTTGCGCCGCGCCGCGTGACAACCAGTTGGCGCCGCCGATCAGCACGCCAAGCAAAACGGTCTGCACCAGGCTGAAGGCGGCGGTCTTGCCGAGATTGCCGCCCTCGTAATAGTCCAGCAGCAGCACCGACATCACCATGGTCTTGCTGGTGTAGAGAAATAGCGACGAGCCGAGCTCGCGGATCGCCAGCACGAACAACAGCGTCATCGCAGCGAGGACGCCCGGACTGGCGAGCGGCAGCACGATGGTCCTGATGGTGCCGAGCACGCCCTTGCCGCAGACCCAGGCCGCCTCTTCCAGCTCGCGGTGGATCTGCAGGAAAGACGTCGAGAGCGCCTTCACCGTATCCGGCATGAAGCGCGCGATGAAGGCGAGTGCAAGGATCCAGATGGTGCCGTAGAGGCCGCCGGGGATGCCGATCCAGGCCCAGAGATAGGCGACGCCGACGACCAGCCCGGGGATCGCAACCGGCAAGGTCGAGACCAGATCGATGCTGCGACGTCCGGCGACGCTGGTGCGGTGGATGGTGTAGCCGATCGCAAAGGCGAGCGCGCCCCCGACAATGGCAGTGATGATGCCGACTTCGATCGAGTTGTAGATCGAGCGCATCGTCAGCGGATTGTCGAAAATGCTTTCGAAATGCATCAGCGAGTATTGCCTGATGTCGAACAGGCTGGCGACATCGCGGATGAACATGAATTTGCGGAACGCGGCGACGATCAACGCCAGCATCGGCAGCACCACCACGGCAAGCAGATAGACGAGCGCCAGCCCGAGGGTGAACCAGCGCCAGCGCCCGAGATCGAGGCTGCGCGGCCGAAAAGCCTTGCCGGCGACCGTGGTGTAGCTGCGGCCGCTCAGTAACCTCTGCTGCAGGTACACCAGTGCACCGGTGACGACCATCAGGATGACGGCCACGGCGGCCGCCGTGTTGTAGAGCGGCGGCGACCAGTTGGTGAGCTTGAAGATGTACGTCGTGAGCACATTCAGATTGATCGGCGCCCCAAGCACGGCAGGGATGCCGTAGATGCCGAGCATCACGATGAAGGACAGCAGCATGCCCGAGATGATCGCCGGCATGATCAACGGGAACGTCACCGAGAACAGTGTCGAGAAGGCGCTGGCGCCGGAAATCTCCGCCGCCTCCTCCAGGCTGGGGTCCATGTTGCGCAGTGCCGAGGAGGTGAACATGTAGACATAGGGCGCGTAGTAGATGCCGAAAACGAAGATCAGGCCCCACAGCGAATAGAAGTCGACGCGCCAGTCGAGCCCCATCCATTTGAACATCGTGTTGATCAGCCCGGTCTTCGGCGAGCCCAGGATCGCCCAGGCAACGCCCGCCACCAGCGGCGGGGCGAAAAGCGGCAAGATGCTGGCGGCGGCGATGAGGCCCTTGAAGGGCGTATTGGTGCGCACGACGATCCAGGAGAACGCGAGCCCGATCACGACGGCAATCAGCGTGCCGCCGCCGCAGGCGAGCAGCGTATTGAGCAGCGCTTCCGCGACATTCGGATTGCCGAGCACGGTGAGGAAATTGCCGGCCGACAGGTGCGACAGTTGAATGCCCTCGACGACCGGATTGACGTCGGTCAGCGCGCCAACCAGCAGGAGCAGCATCGGATAGATGACGAGAAAGGCGAGGATCGCCAGCAACAGCGCAACCCAGGCGCCTGCCCATATACGCTGACGAATGCCATCATTGGCGCTGCGTGCGAACTCGCTGCGCCGGTCCGCCTTCCCGTTCAAAGCGTTTCCCCTCGGCCGCGCGAACCTTTCGTTATTATGATCCTCACGCGGCACGGATCAGCCTAGTGGATCGATCCGGGGCCGGGAAGTAGCCGATAGTCGCGGCGGATGGGCACCTGCGCAGGCGCGGCAACACCGGCCGGTCGAGTATCTTCCCGCACTGCAAACGCGTTTTCTTGATCTGTGCGGATTTTATTCTGCTCTATTTTGCGCGCCGGCTCTCTCGATGGATTGAGCCCAATAGGGGATCAGCGATGGCCAATCTCAACATCAACGGCAAGACAATCAACGTCGACGTCGAAGACGACACGCCGCTTCTTTGGGCAATCCGCGAGAACGTCGGACTGACGGGAACCAAGTATGGATGCGGCATTGCACAATGCGGTGCCTGTACCGTCCATATCGACGGAGTAGCGATGCGCTCCTGTGGGGTCACGATCAGCGAAGCCGCCGGCAAGAAGATCGTCACCATCGAGGGTCTCGCCGGTCCCGACGGCGCCCTGCACAAGGTGCAGCAGGCCTGGATCGCCAATGACGTGCCGCAATGCGGCTATTGCCAGACCGGCATGATCATGGCCGTGGCGGCGCTGCTGAAGGACAAGCCGAAGCCGACCGACCAGGACATCAACGAGGCCATCACCAATATCTGCCGCTGCGGCACCTTCCAGCAGGTGCGCGAGGCGATCCACGCCGCCGCGAACGCCTGAGGAGGACGCCATGAACAAGCACCTCAATCTCAGCCGGCGCTCCTTCGTCATCGGCACCGCCGCTGCCGGCGCCGGTCTCGCCATCGGGTTCGATCTTCCGACCGGCGGCCCCACCGTCGTGCGCGCCGCCGACGGCTCGCCGGAGGTCAACGTCTGGGTCGTGATCCGGCCCGACGACACCACCGTGATCCGCATTGCCCGCTCGGAAATGGGCCAGGGCACCCTCACCGGGCTTGCCCAACTCGTCGCCGAAGAACTGGAATGCGACTGGTCGAAGGTAACGACCGAATACCCCACACCTGGCCAGAGTGTCGCACGCAAGCGCGCTTGGGGTGACTTCTCCACCGGCGGCAGCCGCGGCATCCGCACCTCGCAGGACTATGTCCGCAAGGGTGGCGCCACCGCGCGCATGATGCTGATCCAGGCCGCCGCGAACGAGTGGAAGGTGCCGGCTTCCGAATGCACCGCGGCCAACAGCGTCATCACCCATACCCCGTCGGGCCGGAAGACGACCTACGGCAAGGTGGTCGAAGCTGCGGCCAAACTGACGCCTCCGGCCGATGCCGAGGTGAAGCTGAAGGATCCCAAGGACTGGAAGATCGCCGGCAAGCCGCTCAAGCGGCTGGACACCGCCGACAAGACCACCGGCAAAATGATCTACGGCATCGACGTCAAGCTGCCGGGCATGCTCAACGCCGCGATCAAGGACTGCCCGGTATTTGGCGGCAAGCTGAAAAGCTACGACGAAGCCAAGGTCATGGGCATGAAGGGCGTCAAGAAAGTGGTGCGCGTCAACGACAGCACCGTCGCCGTCGTCGCCGACACCTGGTGGCACGCCAAGACCGCCCTCGACGCGCTGCCGATCGTCTGGGATGAAGGCGAAAACGCCAAGGTCTCCAGTGAATCGATCGCCAAGTGGCTGGCCGAAGGGCTCGACAATGCGCAACCCGCTTTCGTCGGCAACCAGAATGGCGACGCCAAAGCCGCGATTGCGGCCGCCGCCAAGAAAGTCGAGGCGGTCTACAATTATCCCTACCAGAATCATGCGTGCATGGAGCCGCTCAATGCGACCGCGCTCTACACGCCGGACAAGTGCGAGGTGTGGACCGGCACGCAAAATGGCGAGGCGGCATTCGCCGCCGTGCTGGAAGTATCCGGCCTGCCGGCCGACAAGTGCGAGGTTCACAAGCAGATCCTCGGCGGCGGCTTTGGCCGACGCGGCATGACCGACTACGTGCGGCAAGCGGTGGCCATCGCCAAGCAGATACCGGGCACGCCGATCAAACTGTTGTGGTCCCGCGAAGACGACATGCAGCACGGCACCTACCATCCGGTTACCCAGTGCAAGCTGACCGGTGCGTTCGATGCCGACAACAATCTGACGGCTCTGCACTTCCGCCTGTCCGGACAATCCATCCTCTATACGGTCCGGCCCCAGGCGCTGGAGAACGGCAGGGATCCCGCCGCATTCCAGGGTCTTGCGCCAAGCGGAGATTTTGCGTTCGGCTACAGCGTGCCGAACCTCTTGGTCGAGCATTCCATGCGCAACCCGCACGTCCCGCCCGGCTTCTGGCGCGGCGTCAATATCAATCCGAACGCGATCTATATGGAATGCTTCATGGATGAGCTGGCCCATGCGGTGGGCCAGGACCCGCTGGAGTTCCGGCGCAAGCTGATGTCGAAGCATCCGAAGCACCTTGCCGTGCTCAATGCCGTGGCCGACAAGATCGGCTGGGGCAAGCCGGCGCCTCAAGGCGTCTACCGCGGCCTCGCGCAGATCATGGGCTACGGCAGTTACGTCGCCGGCGCCGCCGAAATCTCCGTTATCGACGGCAACAAGATCAAGGTGCATCGGATCGTCGCCTCCACCGATCCCGGCCATGTCGTCAATCCGGCGCAGATCGAGCGGCAGATCGCGGGCTCCTTTGTCTACGGCCTTTCCGGCCTGTTCTACGGCGGATGCACGGTGAAGGATGGCCGGATCGAGCAGGCCAATTTCGACACCTACAACTCGATGCGCATCACTGAGATGCCGAAGGTGGAATCCGTCATCGTGCCGAGCGGCGGCTTCTGGGGCGGTGTCGGCGAGCCGACCATCGGCGTCGCTGCGCCTGCGGTGCTCAACGCCTACTTCGCGGCGACGGGCAAGCGCATCCGTTCGGTGCCGCTGAGGGACCAGAACATCACCTTCGCCTGACGTCGTGGGCGGCGCCGCATCACGGCCGCCGCCCGTTCAGTTGGAATTCGCCCATGCCGGTCACGCGCCTGCCGACGCGCAGAAATGCCGTTTTCGGCATCGCCAGCGCTGCGCTGGCGGCCGCGCTCCCCTGCCCGTCGCTGGCGCAGGCCGCACCGCGCGTGGCTGTCATCGGCGGCGGCTTTGGCGGCGCAAGCTGCGCGCGTGCGCTGAAGCGGCTCGACGGCAAGCTCGAGGTGACTCTGATTGAGACGAACCGCACTTTCGTATCCTGCCCGTTCAGCAACGAGATCATTGCAGGCTTGAGGGAATTCGAGGCACAGCAGTTCGGCTACGACGGCATTGCCGCCGACGGCATCAAGGTCTTGGCAAGCGCCGCAACGAAGGTCGACCCGCGGGCGCGAACGATTGGCCTGGCCGATGGTACCTCGCATGGCTACGACCGCCTCGTGCTTGCCCCCGGCATCGACATGCGCTTCGACGCCCTGCCCGGTTACGACGAAGCTGCTTCCGAAAAGATGCCGCACGCCTGGAAGGCAGGCGAACAGACGTTGCTGCTGAAGCGCCAGCTTGAAGCGATGAAGGATGGCGGCGTGGTGATAATCGCCGTTCCCGCGGCGCCCCTGCGCTGCCCGCCGGCGCCTTACGAGCGCGCCAGCCTGATCGCCCATTACCTGAAGACCAACAAGCCGCGCTCCAAGGTTCTGGTGCTCGATGCGAAGGACGGCTACTCGCAGCAGAAACTGTTCGAAGCCGCCTGGAAGGAGCTCTATCCCGGTATGATCGAGCGTATCGCGCTGTCGCAGGGCGGCAGGGTCACCTCGGTCGATGCCTCGAGCGGCACCATTGTCACCGAGTTCGGCAATTACACCGCGGATGTCGCTAACGTGATTCCTCCACAGAAGGCAGGTCGCATCGCCGAGATCGCCGGCGCTGCCGACAACACGAGCTGGTGCCCGATCGATCCCGTCAGCTTCGGCTCCAAACTGGTACCGAACGTCCACGTCATCGGTGACGCCTGCATCGCCGGCGGCATTCCGAAATCCGCTGGCGCCGCCGCCGCGCAAGGCAAGGCCTGCGCCGCGGCCATCGTGAACCTGCTTGCGGGTAAGCCGCCGGAGCCGCCGCGGCTGACCGGCGCCTGCTACAATACGGTGGCTCCGGCTTACGCCTTCTCGCTCTCCGGCATCTATCAGCCCAGAGACGACCAGTTCGCCGAGGTCGAAGTCAGGACAAGTCCGGTCGAGGCCTCGCGCGAGACAAGGGCGCAGGAAGCCGAAAGCGCGCTGAACTGGTTCAAGGCGATCACGGGGGAGACCTTTGGTTAGGTCGATCGCATGTCTGGCCGCGTCGTTGGTCGCGCTCGGCACCGCCGCCAACGCGCAGGCGCTGCGGCCTTTCACCGTCGTCGGCGACGCCATCCCCGCCCCGCTCACCGGCACGGCGGGCGATGCGGCGCGTGGGCGCGCGCTGGTCGTGGACCGAACGAGCACCTGCATTCTCTGCCACAGCGGTCCGTTCCCGGAACAAAGATTCCAGGGCGACGTTGCTCCCAGTCTTGCCGGCACCGGAAGCCGTTGGTCCGAAGGTGAAATCCGGCTGCGCCTGGTTGACGCCTCGCGCTTCAATCCGGCAACCATCATGCCTTCCTACTACCGGATCGATGGATTGAGCCGCGTTGGCCGGGCATGGCAGGGCAAGCCGATCCTGACGGCCGAGCAGATCGAGGACATCGTGGCGTACCTCGTCACGCTGCGCGAATAGGAAGAGAGATGGACGAATCCACGCGACGTGAATTTCTTGCCCTTGCCGGCGGCGCAGCGATGCTCGCGGTCACGCTGCGGCCCGCCGAAGCAACCCCGGCGACCATGGCAGCCGCCATCCGCAATGTCACAGGCGGGGAGCCGGTCAAGACGGGCAAGGTCAAGCTCGATGTCCCGCCGCTGGTCGAGAACGGCAACACCGTGCCGATGACGGTCAGCGTGGCAAGCCCGATGGCGCCGGAGGATCACGTCAGGAGCATCCACGTCTTCAACGAAAAGAATCCGCAGCCCAATATCGGCAACTTCTATCTCTCCCCGCACGCCGGCCGCGCCCAGGTCTCCACCCGCATCCGCCTCGCCGACAGCCAGAAGGTGGTCGCCATCGCGAAGCTGTCCGATGGCACGTTCTGGTCCGCCAGCGTCGATGTCATCGTCACGCTCGCCGCCTGCACCGAGGACGTGATCTGATGCCCTCCGCCCTGATCAACGTCCCGGCCAAGGCCAAACGCGGCGATATCATCGAGATCAAGACGCTGATGTCGCACATCATGGAAACCGGCTATCGCCATACTGCGTCAGGCGATTCCGTTCCGCGCGACATCATCACCAGCTTCGTTTGCCGCTTCAACGGCAACGAGATCTTCCGCGCCGATCTCTTCCCGGCCATCGCGGCCAATCCCTTCTTCAGCTTCTTCACCACGGTGACCGAAAGCGGCAAGTTCGAGTTCGAGTGGGTCGGCGACAAGGGCTTCTCGGAAAGCGCCTCAGCTTCCATTACCGTCGAATGAGCCTTGCGCGGACCATAGCCATCGCTGGAGTATTGATTGCGACGGCCACGGCCGCCGCCGAAATCCCGCCAGAGCAGCGCCGGTCCGGCTTCAGCTTCATGACGCCGGAAACGCAGTCCATGCAGAACGACGACACCGCCAATCCCGGCATGCTCTGGGTGCTTGACGGCGAGGCGTTGTGGAAGAAGAAGGCCGGCACCGCCGGGAAAGCCTGCGCCGATTGTCATGGCGATGCCGCTGCCAGCATGAAGGGCGTTGCCTCCAGATACCCCGCCTTCGACAAGGCGCTCGGCCATCCCGTCGACCTCGAGCAGCGCATCAATCTTTGCCGCACCAATCACCAGCAGGCGACGCCCCTTCCCTTTGAGAGCCGCGACCTGCTGGCGCTCACCGCGTTTGTCGCCAAGCAATCCCGCGGCAGCCCGATCGAGGCCGGCGCCGACCCGCAGCTGGCGCCCTTCATCGCCAAGGGCCGTGCCCTTTACACCCAGCGGCAGGGCCAGCTCAATCTCGCTTGCAGCAATTGCCATGACGAGGTCTGGGACAAGCGTCTGGCGGGATCGGCGATCACGCAGGGACATGCCACCGGCTATCCGCTCTACCGCCTGGAGTGGCAGACGCTCGGCTCGCTGCAGCGGCGGCTGCGGGCCTGCCTCACCGGCATACGGGCGCAGGCCTACGACTTTGGCTCCCCTGAACTGGTTGAACTCGAGCTCTATCTGATGTCGCGCGCACAGGGCATGCCGATGGAGACGCCCGCGGTGCGCCCCTAAGGCGCGACGATTTCAGGATGAAATCATCGCGCTTTAGTTTTTGTTGTTTGAGCATGATCTTTTCGGAAAACCGCTGCACACTTTTCCGGATCATGCTTTAGCGCCCCGCAGGTTTGCGCTCCACCGGGTGGATATCGATCGCGCGCAGGCGGCCGAGCCGCAGCACTTCCATCTCCAGCGTCCGCCCGATGCGGTCGCGATCGAGCGCACGGATCAGATCGTCCACGCCATGGATGCCGACGCCGTCAAGCTTGATCACGACATCACCCGGCAGCAGCCCTGCCTTCGCCGCCGGACCGTCCGGCTCGATCTGCGCCAGCAGCGCGCCCATAGCGTTGTCGATGCCGGCAAGCACCGCGTGCCGCCGCGGGATCGGCGCGGTCTGGCCGGCCACGCCGACATAGGCACGGCGGACATAGCCGTGACGGATGATCTCCGACAGCACGAACTGCGCGGTGTTGCTGGCGACCGCAAAGCAGATGCCTTGCGCGCCCGCGATGACGGCGGTATTGATGCCGATCACCTCGGCCTGGGTCGAGACCAGCGGCCCGCCGGAATTGCCCGGGTTGAGCGCTGCATCCGTCTGGATCACGTCCTCGATGGTGCGGCCGCTGACCGATCGGATGGAGCGGCCAAGCGCCGACACCACGCCGGCAGTGACGGTGGATTCAAAGCCGAGCGGATTGCCGATCGCGACCACGAGCTGGCCACGGCGCAGCGACTTGGAATTGCCAAGCGCGGCGTAGGGCAGATCGCGCGCGCCGTCGGCGCGCAGCAGCGCGAGATCGGTGTCGGGATCGACGCCGAGCACGCGGGCATCGGTGACAATACCCTCCATGTCGCGCAGGCGAATCTCCTTGGACGAGCCGACGACATGGCTGTTGGTCAGCACGAGGCCGTCGGGCGAGATCACGATCCCGGAGCCGAGCCCGCCGCGCTCGCGAAGTGTCTTTACCTTGGGCCCGGTCTCGACCCGGACCACGGCGGGACCGACCCGGTCGGTCACGTCGATCACGGCATTGGAATAGGCATCGAGCAGCGCCCGATCGTTGTCGGGGGCCCCCTCGTCCGCTCGCGATAGCGCTGCGCTATCGGCGATATCTGAAGTGAAATCCAGCATGGTGATATTCCTGAGGGTTTCACAGATGGTGACGGATGCGCGGCAGCGCAAGATGGCGCCGTCCGCCGCTCACCGCCGGGTGATTGACAGGGCTGCCGGCGCTCACAACAATCAAGCCCAACCCAGAACAACCGTCGGCCGCCCGGCCGCCAAGACGGACCAGGACTTCCAGGGAAGATCGCGTGGCAAGCATGGATGCGGACACCTACGAATGCGACGTGCTGGTCGCGGGCTCCGGCTGCTCCGGCATGTCGGCCGCGGTGACCGCGGCGCATCACGGCCTGAAGGTCCTGATCGTCGAGAAGGAGCCGAAATTCGGCGGCACGACCGCACGCTCCGGCGGCTGGCTGTGGATCCCCGGCACTTCGCTGGCGCGGGCCTGGGGCATCGTCGAGAGCCCGGAAGCCGCCCGGACCTATCTGCGGCATGAGGCTGGTAACAGCTTTGACGCCGCACGGGTCGATGCGTTCCTGACCAACGGCCCGGAGGCGGTCGACTTCTTCATAAGCCAAACCGCGCTGCGCTTCGACATGCCGCTGACCTTTCCGGATTACCACGCGGAAGCGCCGGGCGGCACGCAGGGCGGCCGCTCCATGGTGACGCGGCCGTTCGACGGACGCGAGCTCGGTCCCCTGATTAGGGATATCGGCCTGCCGCTGCCGGAACTGACGGTGTTCGGCATGATGCTTGGTTCCGGCAAGGAGATCATCCATTTCATGCGCGCGACGAAGTCGCTGACCTCGGCGGCCTACGTCGCCAAACGGCTTTCGAAGCATTTCATGGATGTCATGCGGCATGGCCGCGGCATGACCTTGACCAACGGCAATGCGCTGGCAGGAAGGCTCGCCAAATCCGCGCTCGACCTGAAGATCCCGCTGTGGCTCTCCTCCCCCGTGCGCGAGCTGATCGTCGAGGATGGCGCCGTGCGCGGTGCGATCGTCGAGCGCGATGGCCGCCGCGTTCGCGTCACCGCCAGGCGCGGCGTCGTGCTCGCCTGCGGCGGCTTCCCGCACGACGTGGCCAGGCGCAAGAAGATGTTTCCCCATGCCCCAAGCGGCACCGAGCACTTTTCCCCCGGCCCCGCCGGCAACACCGGCGATGGCCTGCGGCTCGCGGAAACGGCCGGCGGACGGGTCGAGGACACCCTGCCAAATGCGGCGGCCTGGGTGCCGGTCTCGATCACCACTCGCAAGGACGGCAGCAAGGGCGTGATGCCGCACTTCATCGACCGCGCCAAGCCCGGCGTGATCGCGGTGACGCTCGAGGGCAAACGTTTTGCCAATGAAGGC